>Ga0209689_1001103_pt1 | contig 19863 bp, 16 predicted proteins | sample GraSoiAngelo_149_FD_187119 | JGI IMG/M metagenome (GOLD analysis project Ga0209689, IMG submission 187119) | Grasslands soil microbial communities from the Angelo Coastal Reserve, California, USA - 14_1009_09_30cm (SPAdes) (version 2) | ecosystem: Environmental > Terrestrial > Soil > Grasslands ... | reverse complement strand
TACGCCGGGTCGGACATGTTCCTGATGCCATCCCGGTTCGAGCCCTGCGGGCTCGGCCAGCTGATCAGCCTGCGCTACGGCACCATCCCCATCGTTCGTGCCACCGGCGGACTGGCGGATACGATCACTGACTGGGACCCCGTCAGGCACACCGGGAACGGGTTCGTCTTCGACGCATACGACCATTGGGACCTCTATGCCCAGGTGGTGCGGGCCCTGGAAAACTTCCGGCAGCCGGAGCAATGGCGAAGGCTCCAGGCCAACGCCATGGGCACCGATGTCAGCTGGGCAAACTCAGCGCAGCAGTACCTGCGCCTGTACCAGACCGCCATCGCCAACCACGCCGAGGCCCGGGAGTACGCCGCCGCGACCGCCGGTCCCTACGCCTGGTAGCGGGTTGCCTGGCGGCGCCGGAGCCTTGTCCGATGGCAAATCTCTAATAGAGGTTAATATTTGGACCCTTTTGTTGAAGATTTGCTACCGGCTGAGTAATGATTACGTCGATTCGGCTGCGGCGCTTCTTACGGGCGAACTGACTCCACATTTACCGGAAGGGAGGTAAAGGACGTACATGGACGCATCTTTCACCAAACATCGATTGCCGCTGGTCCTAAGCGTCGCGGCGACCGTGGCGCTCGTGCTGACCGCCTGCGGGAGCACGTCGGGGGCACCCGTTACGGCGACCGGCGTTAAAGGCGGCACTCTGATCATGCTCGGTGCCGGCGACGTCGATCATCTCGACACTGCGAGCGCCTACTACACCGTCAGCTACACAGTCGAGCGTGCTTACTCTCGGCAGCTGGTGAGCTATCCGACCTCGTCCGATCAGCAAAAGGCGGTTTCGATCGTGGCCGACGCCGCCACCGAGGTTCCGTCCCAATCGAATGGGGGAATCAGCTCGGACGGCAAGACCTACACGTTCAAGATCAAGAGCGGCGTCAAGTGGGACACGAGCCCGGCTCGGCAGGTGACCGCGCAGGACTTCGTCCTCGGCTTCAAGCGCCTGTGCAACCCGGTCAACCCGGTGGGCGCGCCATCCTACTATGAGAGCACCATCGTCGGCTTCAAAGACTATTGCGAGCCGATGCTTGCCCTTTCGAGCAGCACCGCCTCAGCGATTGCTGCTTACATCCAGGGACACGAAATCTCGGGGATCACAACCAGCGGGACTGACACGATCAAGTTCCAGCTGATCCAGGCTGCCAGCGACTTCGTGAACATTGTGTCGCTCCCATTCGCGTCTGCGGCGCCGGTGGAGTACCTGCAATACGTCCCTGGCGACGACACCTTCAATCAGCACGTGATATCCGACGGGCCTTACAAGGTCGTGAAGTACGACCCGAACAAGGAGCTCGACCTGGACCGCAACCCGGCCTGGGACTCCTCGACCGATAGCCTTCGGGCCGCCTACGTCGACCACGTCAAGGTGACCGAAGGCCTCACCCAGGACGCGGTGCAGCAACAGATCGCAGCCGGCACCGCCGACATGGAGTGGGACGTGGGTGTGCCCACAGCCGACCTGGCGCAGCTCCTTCAGTCAAAGGACTCGCACCTGATCATCGGCCCGCCCGGGACCTTCAGCCCCTACGTTGTCTTCAACCTGCAGAGTCCGAATGCCAACAAGGCGATGCAGAACGTCAAGGTCCGCCAGGCGCTGGAGTACGCGGTCGACAAGGTCGCGATTGCCCAGTTCTACGGCGGCCTCACCATCAACCAGGCGGCCACCCAGATCCTGGCGCCGGTCGACGCTGGGTATCAGAAGTTTGACCTCTACCCGACGCCCGACAGTAAGGGCGACCCGGCGAAAGCCAAGAGCATGCTGGCCGACGCGGGCTATCCCAACGGCCTGACCCTCAACTACGTTTACCGGACGGCGGGGAACCACCCGAAGATCGCGGCGTCACTGCAGGCGGACTTCGCGAAGGCGGGCGTCACCCTGAAGCTGGTGCCGGTACCGCCGGCGCAGTTCTACACCAAGTACCTGGAGAGTGCCGACGTCTCGAAGCGCGGCGTCTGGGACATGGCTGCCCCTGGGTGGGTGCCCGACTGGTTCGGCAACAACGGGAGGTCGATCATCACGCCCCTGTTCGACGGCCGGACCTACGGACCCGGCACGACCAACTACGGCGACTACAACAGCGATACGGTGAACGGCTATATCGACTCTGCTCTGTCAGCCAGTTCGCAGGCCGATGCGAACAGTTTCTGGCACAAGGCAGACATGCAGATCATGCAGGACGCCGCGGTGATCCCGGTCCTGAATCAGCAGACTCCCGTGTACTACGCGAAACGGATTCAGAACTTCGTCTATTTCCCGTTCTCGCAGCAGGGCGACATTACCAACGTCTGGATCAAGTCCTGAGGTGATCGAGTAGCGAGTACGACCTAGGCGACAACTAACGATGTGAGATGAACCGGCTCGAGGTGAAAGACCTCACGGTGACGTTTCCAACCGCGGACGGCCTGGTGCAGGCCGTCCGCGGCGTTAGCTTTGAGCTCGAAGCAGGCAAGACGTTGGGGATCGTGGGCGAGTCCGGCTCCGGGAAGAGCGTGACCATGCAGACCATCATCGGGCTCACCAGGGGTGCCCGGGTCTCCGGTCAGGCCCTCTTCGAAGGGCAGGACCTGCTCGCGATGAAAAGCGACGATCTCCGCCACGTCCGTGGAGCTGAGATCAGCATGATCTTCCAGGACCCGCTTTCCAGTCTCCACCCCTATTACCGGGTTGGCTGGCAGATCGTCGAGATGATCCGCGCTCACCAGGAAGTCTCGGCGCGGGCGGCCCGGTTGCGGGCGGTCGAATTGCTGCGGCTGGTCGGCATTCCCCAGCCGGAGCGGCGGGTCGACGATTTTCCCCACCAGTTCTCGGGGGGCATGCGCCAGCGGGCAATGATCGCGATGGCGCTGGCGAACAACCCCAAGCTGCTGATCGCCGACGAGCCGACCACCGCCCTCGATGTCACGGTCCAGGCGCAGATCATCGACCTGATGCAGAGCCTCCAGAAGGAGCTCGGCACCACCATCATCATGGTTACGCACGACCTGGGCGTGGTTGCGGACATCGCCGACAAGGTGATCGTCATGTACGCCGGCCGGGCGGTGGAGGAAGCCGACCGGCGGACCCTCTTCTACCGTGCCCACCATCCCTACACCCGCGGTTTGATGGGCTCACTGCCGGGAAAAGGTGGGACTCGCGAGCGACTCAACCCGATCGCCGGTCAGCCGCCCAGCCTGATCCGAATCCCCTCTGGTTGCCCCTTTCATCCTCGCTGCCCCTTCGTGATGGACCGCTGTTTGAGGGAGGAGCCCCCGCTGCTGGATGTCGGCACGGAGGAGGGTCACCAGTCCGCATGCTGGCTCCCACCTGACCTGGTTGGCTTCGACCGCCAGGTTGACGCACGCCGCTGGACCGCCGCCGAGGCCGACCGGACGGGGCGAGCTCGGGTGCTGGCCAAGGGCCGCGCCCTGACCGCGGAGCCGGCCTCGTGATCCACGCCGTCGCTCCCGGCTCGGCGCCACAGGACAGCGACGTGCTGGTCCGGGTGGACGACGTGCGCAAGTACTTTCCAATCCGGACCGGCCTGCTCCGGCGGGAGGTCGGTCGGGTCCATGCCGTCGATGGCGTCAGCCTCGAGATCCGCAAGGGCGAGACGCTGGGAATTGTGGGGGAGACCGGCTGCGGCAAATCGACGCTGGCCCGTTGCATCGCCCGCCTTTACGACCTCACGGCCGGTACGGTTGTTTTCGACGGGCGCGACATTTCGCGGCTCTCCCGGCGAAGGATGCGCCCACTGCGCAAGGGGATCCAGATGATCTTCCAGGACCCGATCGGCTCGCTGAATCCCAGGCGGCGGGTGGGGTCGATCATCGGGGACCCGTTCGCCATCCACGGCATCAGCCGGGGCGAGGACCGCAAGCATCAGGTACAGGAGTTGATGCGGGTGGTCGGCCTGAATCCCGAGCATTACAACCGGTTTCCAGCCGAGTTCTCGGGTGGCCAGCGGCAGCGAATCGGCGTCGCCCGCGCCCTGGCGCTGCGGCCGAAGCTGATCATCGCCGACGAGCCGGTGTCGGCTCTGGACGTCTCCATCCAGGCGCAGATCCTCAACCTGCTGACCGACCTGCAGGATGAGTTCGGACTGACCTATATCTTCATCGCCCACGACCTATCCGTCGTCCGTCACGTGAGCGATCGGATCGCGGTCATGTACCTGGGGAAGATCGTTGAGGTGGCCAGCGTCAGTGAGCTCTATGCCCGGCCGCGCCATCCCTACACAAACGCCTTGCTCTCGGCGGTCCCGGTTCCAGACCCGGACCAGGCGGACCAGCGCGAGCGGATCATCCTGGTCGGGGATGTCCCGTCGCCGATCAATCCGCCGTCCGGCTGCCGCTTTCACCCTCGGTGTCCAAAAGCGCAGAATCTATGCACGGAGGTCGACCCGCCCCTGGAGGTGAAAAAAGACGACCGCGCTGAACATGTTGCGGCGTGCCACTTCCCGGTTGAGGTGGGCGAGAAGTTGAGCCGGGCTCGCGCCGGCATCGCCCAGCCGGAGCGACAAGCGGCGGTCGAGGTCTCGCACGAGGCGGTAGAAGGCGCTATCGGCCCCAAGGAGAAGACGTGAGCGTCAGCAGTATCGACCCTGCCCAGAGCGCACTTAGCGCACCAGAGCCTTCGACCTTCGGGGAAGAAGGTGAAGCCGCCAAGGAGATCCAGGGACGAAGCCCCTGGCAGCTGGCCTGGGCGCGGCTGCGCCAGGACAAGGTGGCCATCGGCTCGGCGGTTGTCATCCTCCTGATCACGCTTGTGGCAATCGGCGCCCCCCTGATTGCCCATCTGGTCGGGCATGGCCCGGGCGACACCTACCCCTTTATCGGAGAGGACTCATACGGCTTGCCGATAGGGCCGAACCGGACATTCCTGCTGGGCGCCGATGACCTCGGCCGTGACGTCCTGGTACGGGTCGTCTACGGCGCCCGGGTCTCGCTTATTGCCGGCGTGGTGGCCAGTGCGCTGGCGGTGCTCGCGGGGGGGATCGTGGGCATGCTGGCCGGGTATTTCGGCACGGCGGTGGACACGGCGCTGTCTCGCTTCATGGACGTGATCCTGTCCTTCCCACTATTGCTGTTCGCGATTGCGCTGGTCTCGCTCGTCGGCCCCAGCCTGACGGTATCGATCGCCGTGATCGCGTTCTTCAGCTGGGCGGTCGTCGGCCGCATCGTCCGTGGCCAAACCCTATCGTTGCGAGAAAAGGAGTTCGTCGAAGCGGCGCGTTCGCTGGGTGCCAGCGACCTGCGGATCATCTTCGTCGATATCCTGCCGAACCTGGTGGCACCGCTGATCGTTTACGCCACCCTGCTCATCCCCGCCTCGATCGTGTTCGAGGCGACTCTATCCTTCCTCGGCCTCGGTGTGGTGCCGCCCACTCCGACATGGGGGAACATGCTGTCCGACTCGCTCCCGTACTACAAGGTCGCCTGGTGGTTCATGCTCTTCCCCGGCGGGGCGCTTCTCATCACAACGCTCGCCTTCAACCTGCTGGGTGATAGCGTCCGGGACGCATTGGATCCGCGCTACGCGCGGCTCTTCAAGGCCTGAGCCTGTGGGTGCCTTCCTCGTCCGCCGGGTCCTGTTCGGGCTGCTGGTGTTGTGGATCATCAGCGTGGTGGTCTTCGTGATGTTCTTCGTCGCTCCGCATGACCCGGCACGCCTGCTGGCAGGCCGCCAGGCCACCGCCTCCGAGATCCTTGCCATCCGGCACAACCTGGGCCTCGACCGGCCGATCCTCGAGCAGTACAGCAGCTGGGTCTGGAAGCTGGTCCACGGTGACCTCGGCTTCTCCTATCGTGGCTCGGTCCCGGTGCGAGATCTCCTCGGCAGCCGAATCCCGGTCACGGCATCACTCGCCTTCGGTGCCGCCGTCATCTGGCTCGTGATCGGCGTCGGCGCCGGGGTGCTGGCCGCCATCAAGCCGCGCACGATCGCCGACCGGCTGGTCACATTCTTCGCCCTCTTCTTCTACTCGATGCCCACATTCCTGCTCGGCTTGTTCTTCCTCTTTTTCTTCTTCTTCAAGCTGTACACTGCCGGCTTCCACCTGTTTCCCGGCAGTGGGTACGTCAACCTGAAGGACGATCCGCTCGGCTGGGCCGATCACCTGATCCTGCCCTGGTTCGCGCTGGCCCTGGTGACCGCAGCCGTCTACTCGCGCCTGACCCGCGGCACCATGCTGGATGTCCTGGGTGAGGACTACATTCGGACGGCTCGCAGCAAGGGGATCTCGGAGGGCCGAGTCATCGTCCGCCACGCCTTGCGCAGCGCGCTCACCCCGGTGGTGACCCAGTTCGGTATCGACCTCGGTGCGCTGCTTGGCGGCGCGATCGTCACCGAAAACGTGTTCGGGCTGCCCGGCCTGGGCCAGCTGGCGGTCCAGTCGATCAGCGACCAGAATCTACCGGTCATCATCGGGATCGTCATTGTCGCCTCCCTCTTCATCGTCGTCGCGAATATGTGCGTCGACCTGCTCTACGCCGTCCTCGATCCGCGCGTGCGTCTGACCTGACGCAGGGCGGCGAAGCGCTAAGGGCGCTTCAAATGCGCTCGGAAATAGGCGAGCACCTGGCGGTCGGTGCGCCCGTCCGCTCGAAGCCGCTCTTCGAGATTTTCCTTTTCTGAGTACGCCGTGAAGGCCGCCCGAGCCTGACCGTCCCAGGCGGTTCCTGGCCCGGGATCGTAGCCGAGGCGCCGGAGGCCCTCCCGGAGCTCGGTCGCCAGGCCGGCGTCGACGGCGACGAGCTGATCGTCAGGCGGCTTTTCGAAATAGAGGCGCCAGAGCTCGTAAACGCGCTGCAGCTCGGCGACCGGGCTGGCGTGATCGTCCACCCGGAGGTCTACGTAGCGGTCATTGAATCCGCCGTACCCGCCTTCGGGCTTGACCACCAGGATGGCGGCCGACTGTTTGCCGCGACTGTCACCGCCTGCCCGGTCCCCGGCGGCGAGCGCGCTGAGGAGCCGGACGGCCAGCGTTCCACCGGTTCTGCGGAAAGCCTCCAGCATGTCCTCGACCGTCTTCTCGCTGACCAGGATGTTCCCCTGGACCGCGACCCCCTCGGCGGTCCGGCCTCCGAACCAGGGAAAGCAAGCAGTGCCACTGTAGGTTGCCGACCCCCCGTGCATGTCCACGATGCCGACCTGGCGCTTGTCTTTATCGGCGTCGGTCGACGTGAGCCGCTGGATCACTGTATCCGGTTCCAGTCCGTCGGCCAGCAGGTCCAGGCCCTGGGGGCCGTATCCGGTGTTGGCGAAGGACTGGGTGGCGACGGCGCCCACGCCGGCCCGCGCCCACGGCACCACCGCGCCGACCGACAGGAACTTGGAAGCGACCGCGACCCCGCACTCGCCGGTGGCAGGGTCGGCCGCGACGATGGAAAACGTGCGGAGATCCTTCATCCAGAGCAAGCCTACCCGGTGATCCGGGTTGCGATAATGAAGCACTCATCACCGGCGTTGTCATCGAGAGGAGTTGCCGGCTTGCCACAGTTACGTCAGGATCTGATCACCGGCCGCTGGGTGGCCGTGGCAACCGAGCGCGCCCGCCGGCCGGACTCCTTCACCCAGGCCGCCAGGGAGACAGTCGCGGCGCGCGATGTCTGTCCGTTCTGCCCCGGCCACGAGGAGATGACGCCGCCTGAGGTGCTGGCATACCGAACCACCGGCACGCCCGCCAACGCGCCTGGCTGGTCGATCCGGGTGGTGCCCAACCTTTACGCCGCCTTCAAGCTGTCGCCCGAGGGCCAGGAGCGGCGCGACGGGGGTTTCTGGCAGCGGGATGCGATCGGGACATGCGAAGTCCTGATCAGCAGTCCCGACCACCGGGCTCCCACGCCCCTGCTGCCGCGGTCCCAGGTGGAGGAGATCGTGCAGTCTTACGTCGACCGGTATCGAGTCCACCAGCGCAACCCCGTGCTCGAATATGTCCTGATCCTCTACAACCACGGCCGGCCTGCGGGCGCCTCCCTGGAGCACCCGCACTCGCAGCTCTATGCGATCAGCCTGGTCCCGCCCAATTTCCATGAAGAGCTGGCGGGGGCCACCCGTTTCCAGGCGGAGCATGGGGCGTGCGTGTTCTGCCGGGCGATCGAGGAGGAGACCCGGGCCGGCGTGCGCATCATCATGGAGAACGAAGGGTTTGTCGTATTCGCCCCGTTCGCGGCGCGCACACCGTTCGAGACCTGGATCGTGCCCAAACGCCACGCGGCCTCTTTCGGCGACCTCGACGAGCAGGCTGATAAGGGCGCCTTTGCCGAGGTGCTCCAGGCCACGCTCCAGGGCTTGTACCGGGGGCTCAACGACCCTCCCTTCAACTACTTCATCCACAGCGCCCCGCTCAAGGGCGATTACGCGCACGAGTACCACTGGCACCTTGAGATCATTCCCAAGCTGAGCATCGCTGCCGGTTTCGAGCTGGGAACCGGCATGTGGATCAACGTGGTCAAGCCCGAGGACTCAGCGGCATTCCTGCGAGAGCGGATCGAGACCCTGGCGCGAGAGGGCTCAGCCGCCTAGCAGCATGAAACCGGCGGTCCCATCCGGGTGACCCGATGAAAGCCGTCGTCATGGCCGGCGGCGAGGGCTCGCGGCTACGGCCGCTGACCAGCGGGCTTCCGAAGCCGCTCGTACCCGTGGTGGGCAAGCCCGTAATGGAACACATTCTCCGCTTGCTGCGGCAGCACGGCATCACCGAGGTGGTCGTCACCCTCCAGTACCTGGGGTCCTCCATCCGCGATTATTTCGGCGACGGGTCAGACTTCGGCATGGAGATCACCTATGTCGTGGAGGATGCGCCCCTGGGGACGGCCGGCAGCGTCAAGAACGCCCAGCAATATCTCAACGAGCCGTTCATCGTCATCAGCGGCGATGCCCTGACCGACATCGACCTGACCAGGGCGATGCAGTATCACCAGGAAAGGAAGGCGGCGGCGACGATCGTGCTGACCTCGGTGGCGAACCCGCTGGAGTTCGGGGTGGTGATCACGAACCCGGACGGAACCATAAAGCGATTCCTGGAGAAACCGTCCTGGGGGGAGGTTTTCTCGGACCAGGTCAACACCGGCATCTACGTGCTGGAGCCGACCGTGCTCGACCTGCTACCGCCGGCGGCCGTGGTCGACTGGAGCGCCGACGTCTTTCCCAAGATGCTCAAGAACAGGCTGCCGCTCTTTGGTTATCTCGCGCCTGGCTACTGGTGCGACATCGGGAACATCCAGACCTATTACCAGGCTAACTGGGACGCTCTCAGCGGTAGGGTCGATGTTGAGATCGATGGCGAGCGGCGGGAGGGCGACGTCTGGGTGGGCGAGAACGTGGAGTGGGGCCTGGGCGTACGGGTGGTGGGGCCGGCGTACATCGGCCAGGAGTCGAAGATCAAGGCAGGCGTGTTCCTCAATGGGCCGGTGTGCGTTGGGAACTTCTCCGTGGTCGATGAGAACACAAAGATCAGCAACTCGATCATCTGGACCTACTCCTACGTCGGCGAGAACTCGAGGCTGAGGCAGGCGATCGTCTGCCGCCACGTGACCATCAAAAACAACTGCCTGCTCGAGGAGGGCGCTGTCATCGGTGACGAGGTCCGGGTCGGCGAGGGCAGCACCATCGATGCCGGGGTGAAGATCTGGCCGGACAAAGAGATCGAGCCCGGCTCGACAGTGCACGAGAGCATCATCTGGGCCGGCCACTACAAGCGGGGTCTCTTCTCGTCATACGGCCTGACAGGGCTGGTGAACGTCGAGCTCACGCCTGAATACTGCGCCCGGCTGGGCGCATCATTCGCCGCGCTCTTCCCCAAGGGATCGTCGATCGCCGGCGCGCGCGACGGGCAGCGACCCTCGCGCATGATCAAGCGGGCAATGGTTTCGGGGATGATGTCGGCGGGCGCCGCCATCATCGACCTGAGCGAGCTACCTATCCCGGTGACCCAGTACTACTCGTGCAAGCACCCGATCGCGGGCGCCTTTCACGTCCAGATGTCCCCGCTCGACAGCCGCTCCGCGGACATCCGCATGTTCGACGACCATGGGGTCATCCTGGACAAGAAGGCCGAACGCAAGCTAGAGAACGTGTTCTTCCGCGAGGACATCCGCCGGGTCCATTCCTACGAGATGGGTGACATCACCTATCCCCGCGATGCCATCGATTCCTATATCGACGGCCTGCTGGAGCGGATCGATATCGAGACCCTCCGCCGCTCGCAGCTCAAGGTGCTGGTCGACTTCGACCACGGGAGTGCCTCGCTGGTTCTTCCCCGGCTCTTCAAGGAGCTCAACATAGAGGCCATCCCGCTGAATGCCGGATTCGACGAAACCTACCAACCTAAAAGCACGGAAGGGTTTGCGGAGGCTCGGCGCCAGGCGGCGTTGATCACGAGGACGCTCGGGTGCCGGCTGGGCGCTTATATCGATTACGGATCCGAGCGGCTCTACCTGATCGATGAGAAGGGTGAGGTGCTCGACCATCACGAGGCGTTCGCGCTGATGAGCTTGCTTGCCCTGAAGGCGCGACCTGGGGTGCTGGTGGCTCCCGCGACCGTGCCCCAATCGATCGCCCGGATCGCAGGAATTCTGGGGGCGCCGTTCGTATCGAGCAAGGCAGAGCCGTCGCCGCTGCTGCGGGCCGCCCAGCAGCACCAGGCGGTGCTGGCGTCAGATGGCAACGGTGCGTACGTGTTTCCCGAGCACCAGCTGGCGTTCGACGGCATCTTCGCCCTGATCAAGGTGCTCGAGCTGCTCGCCCGCGACGGCCGGGCCGTCTCCGCGATCCGGGCCGAGATCCCGAGGGTGGCTTACGAGCACCGGTTGCAGAACTGTCCCTGGGCGCTCAAGGGCCGGGTGATGCGAACCATGGTCGAGATGCACCGGGATGAGACGGTCGACCTGGCGGACGGGATGAAGGTCTTTGTCGACGGCGGCTGGGTGCTGGTCCTGCCTGACCCCGATCTGCCCCGCTACCACATCATCGTCAGCGTGGAGGATGGGAAGCGGGCGGGTGAGCTCGCCGATCGCTACACGGCCATGGTGCAGGCGGCCGTCGACGGAGGTGCGACGGCTCCCACGGTTCCCACGCATTAGAGCTCAGGCCGGCCGCCGCTTCATACGTACGGCCGGGTTTTTCAGAGCCCTGCCCGCGCCCGTGAAACAGGCTCTGCCACCGCGACTTCGCGACATGAAGCAACGGGTTCGCTCCAGCCAGGCGCAGTGGTACCTGGGCGACCCCAGGATTCACTTCGAAGCGTGGTGGCACGCGAATACCGGCCGCCTCGAGCTCGGCCTGCACCTGGAGTCGAGTCCAGCGGTGAACGAGCGGATTGCCCGAGCACTCAGCCGCAGAATGTTGATGATCAAGGCGCGGCTCGGCGGAAACCTGGACCTGGAGCCATGGGACCGGGGCTGGGTCCGGCTCTATGAGACGTACGCGATAGAGGTGTTCGATCCCGCCGCGGTGACCCGAACCGCGGCCCGGATGGCTGAGCTGATCAGTGTGATTTGGCCACTATGCGAAGACGGCCTGCGCGCCCCCGTGCGTGCGAAAAAGCGATGCTAGAATTCCGCTTGCCTGCGGGTGTAACTCAGTTGGTAGAGTGCAACCTTCCCAAGGTTGAAGTCGCGAGTTCGAGTCTCGTCACCCGCTCCAGGTCTTTAACCTCGCCTTAAACAGGTGCCCTCATATACTTACCGGGGTGGAGGCGCAGGTTCAGGTCGCGCAAGCGCCATACATCAGTTCGGTTGCCTCCCGGTACCTGAATCGCGAGCTCTCCCAGATCGAATTCACGCGGCGGGTGCTGGCTCTGGCCGAGGATCCGCTGCTCCCGCTCCTCGAACGGGTGCGCTTCCTCGCCATCCTGGGCGAGGTACTCGACCAGTTTTTCCAGGTTCGAGTCGCGGGCCTCAAGGAACAGCTGCTGGCGGCCCACCCCCCGGTATCACCTGACGGGCTGACCCCGACCGAACAGCTGCTCGCCATCCGCACCGGGGTTGAGGCAGTCGTGACTCGGGCGGCCTCGTTGATCAACCAGGAGATCGCCCCCGGGCTCAAAAACGCTCGGATTTGCCTGGTGCGCACCGATGAGCTCGATGAAACCGACCGCGGTTATGTCGCCGGCGTCTTCCGGGACCGGATATTTCCGGTGCTCACCCCGCTTGCCGTCGACCCGGCTCATCCGTTTCCCTACATCTCGAACCTATCTCTGAACCTGGCCGTGATGGTCAGGGACGCCCCGCGGCGTCAGCTTCGCTTCGCCCGGGTGAAGGTGCCGCCGCTCTTGCCCCGCTTCGTGGCGTTGCCGGACGGTCATCGGTTCATCACCCTCGAGCAGGTGATCGCGCTCCACCTGCAGGCGCTCTTCCCCGGCATGGACGTGGTCAGCCATCACGCGTTTCGCGTCACTCGCGACGCAGACCTGGAGCTGGTCGACGAGGAGGCAGCCGACCTGCTGGCCACCATCCAGTCTGAGCTCCGGCGCCTGCAGCGAAAGGCCGCGGTCGTCCGGCTCGAGGTGGAGGCGACCATGACGGATGAGGTATTGGGCCTTCTGATGCGCGAGCTCGAGCTCGAACCCACGGATGTCTACAAGACCGACGGCCTCCTGGACCTGTCCGCGTTGTGGGCGCTATATGGGCTGGACCGCCCCGACCTAAAGGACGAGCCGTGGAATCCTGTCACCCAGCGCCGGCTGCAGGGCGCCGGCAAGGAGCCGCCCGACCTGTTCCGGGTCCTGCGTCAGGGCGACATCCTGGTCCACCATCCCTACGATTCGTTCGCCACCTCGGTGGAGGCCTTCATCGACCAGGCGGCCCTGGACGGTGGGGTGCTCGCCATCAAGCAGACCCTCTACCGCACCTCGGGCCCGGCCAGCCCCATCGTCAAGTCGCTGATTCGTGCCGCCGAGGCGGGCAAGCAGGTGGTGGCGCTGGTCGAGCTCAAGGCTCGAGGGGATGAGCAGGCAAACATCGCCTGGGCGCAGGCGCTGGAGCAGGCCGGGGTGCATGTCGCCTACGGCGTGGTCGGTCTCAAGACGCACGCCAAGGTGACCCTCGTCGTGCGCAACGAGGACGGAGTGATCCGGCGCTATGTCCATATCGGGACCGGCAACTACAATCCGAAGACCGCCCAGATCTACGAAGACGTGGGGTTGCTATCGGCAGACCCCAAGCTCGGCACCGACGTCTCAGAGCTGTTCAACTTCCTCACCGGATACAGCCGGCAACGCCGCTTCGGCAAGCTGCTGGTCGCGCCCGTCGGTCTGCGTTCCAGTGTCATCAGGCTGATCCGGCAGGGGGGCAAGCCGGGTGGTCGGATCATTCTCAAGGTGAACAGTCTGGTTGACCCGGAGATTGTCGATGCACTCTACGAGGCCTCGCAGGCGGGAGCGGAGATCGACCTGATCGTCCGCGGCATGTGCTGCCTGCGGCCCGGTGTGCCCGGACTCTCGGAGCGGATTCGGGTGAGGTCCATCGTCGGCCGCTTCCTGGAACACTCCCGGATCTTTCGGTTCGGGCCCGAACATGACGGCGTCGAGTACTACCTGGGCTCTTCCGACCTGATGCCGCGCAACCTGGACCGCCGGGTCGAGGCTATGGTCCCCATCGAGCACGCCCCGCTTCAGGATCGTCTTGCGGAGATTCTTCAGGTCGAGCTGAGCGACGATACCCAGGCCTGGGAGCTCAAGTCGGACGGCTCCTGGACTCGCATCCCGAGCCAGCGAGGGATCAACGCCCAGCACGTGTTCCAGGAGCTCGCTGTGGCGCGGGCGCGATCCGGCCAGTCTGCCGCCGATGCTTGAGCGCGAGATCAAGCTGGGGGTGACCCCGGGTTTCGAGCTGCCCCCACTTGATCGCATCGCCGAGGGGGTGGTGGCGGCGCCCACCCAGGAGACCCGTTTGGAGACCGTTTACTACGACACCCCTGACCTGCGGTTGGCTCGGTGGGGGTGCAGCCTTCGATTCCGGCAGCGGCAGGGCTGGACCCTCAAGCTCCCCCAACCGTCGGACGGCCCCGCCCTTGTCCGTCGCGAGCTGGAGTTTCCTGGCGATGGAAGTCGTCCCCCGGAGGCGGCGACCGCGCTCGTCCAGGCGTATGTCCGCCGTTCATCGCTGGTTCCCGTTGCCACTCTGTCCACCATGCGCAGGACCGTGCAGCTGAAAAATGCCGCCGGCGATCTGCAGGCTGAGGTGGTGGACGACGACGTCTCAGTCATCCAGGGGCTGCGGGTCGCGAATCGTTTTCGCGAGGTCGAGGTGGAGCTTCGCGAACCGGGAGCGGACATCCTGATCGAGCCGGTGCTGGCCATGCTGAAGGCGGCCGGAGCCGGCGACGTCGACCCCACCCCCAAGCACCTTCGCGCGCTGGGACCTCGGGCCGCTGGTCCACCGGAGGTCACCACCATCGAGCTGGGGCCTAACGCGCTGACCAGTGAGATCGTCCGGAACGCCATCGCCGATTCGGTCGCGACCTTGATGCGTCACGACCCCGGGGTCCGGTTGGGTGACGACCCGGAGGACGTGCATCGAGCTCGGGTCGCGACCCGTCGCCTACGCTCCCAGCTGCGCAGCTTTCGATCCGTGCTGCAGAGGGAGTGGTCTGACCCCCTGCGCGAGGAGCTGCGCTGGCTGGCTGACCAGCTTGGCGCGGTGCGCGACCGCCAGGTGATGGCGGCCCGGGTGCGGTCGAGATTGGCAGAGGTGCCCGCTCCCGACCGGCCGGTCGTCGGTGAGCTCGCACGGCAGCTGACCGCCGAGAGCGAGGAGGTGCGGGCCCGGCTGGCGCTCGACATGCGCTCTGACCGTTACATCAACCTGCTCGAGAAGCTGATCGAAGGGAGTCGAACTCCAGCCTTCCTACCCGAGGCAGCCCAGCCGGGGACACAGGTCGTCCCGCAGCTGGTGCGACGCGACTGGAGGAAGTTGCGCTCCGCGGTCAAGGCCTTGCCCGATGAGCCGGGGGACGCCGACCTGCACCGGGTCCGGATCCTGGCCAAGCGTGCGCGCTACGCGGCGGAAGCCGCCCGGCCGATCGGCGGCCAGAAGTCTGCCGCCTTCGCCAGGGCCGCCGCCGATCTGCAGGGCGTTCTGGGCGACCACCAGGACAGTGTCAACGCGCAGGCCTGGTTACGCGAGGCCGGGACCGGTCGTGCCGCCTTTGCCGCGGGCGAGCTCGCGGCGATCGAGCAATTCAGTGCGCGCCAGATCCGAAGCGAGTGGACCGAGAAATGGAAATTGCTTGACCGCAAGCGCCTGAGAAGATGGATGATATAGTCGCAAACCAGAGTCAAGTCACGCCGTCCCAGCAACAAACGACGCAAGGGGTGTCAATGGCAGCAAAGATCTTGAACGTTGACGAGGCCAAGCTGGTACGCGCCGCCGGCGGGATCATCTTCCGAAACGGCAATCGAGGACCCGCCCGGGTCGCCGTCATCCACCGACCCTCCTACGATGACTGGTCCTTTCCCAAAGGCAAGATCGCGACGGGAGAGACCCTCGAGCAAGCCGCCCTGCGTGAGGTCGCCGAGGAGACCGGGATGCGATGCCGCCTCGTCCGCCCCCTGGGCTGCACCGCGTACGCCGACAGGCGAGGACGCGACAAGGTTGTCTGCTACTGGGTGATGGAACCGGTCGGGGGTCGCTTCCGCCCCGGTGGTGAGGTAGACGAGCTCCGCTGGGTGACCGTCGGTGAGGCGTTTGACCTGCTCAGCTACGGGCGGGACCGGGCCTTGTTACGCGCTGTAGAGCTCAAAGCCGCCGGCTGAGGGCCTAGTGAGCGTGTACCTGGTCCGCCACGCCAAGGCGGGCGAGCGCGACGAATGGCGGGGCGACGATCGCCTGCGACCGCTCAGCACGCCCGGCCGGCGGCAGGCGCAAGGGCTTGTCCAAACCCTCAAGAAGGCAAAGATCGAACGGATTCTTTCCAGCCCTTACATTCGTTGCATCGACACGGTCAGGCCGCTCGCCGAGGCTCGCGGGCTCAAGGTGGAGACATCCGACCAACTGGCTGAGGGCGCCGGCGTTGACTCTGTGCTGCGGCTCGTCAAACAGCTGGCCGGCCATAACGTTGTCCTCTGCACCCACGGGGACGTGATGCAGGAGACGGTCGAGCACCTTGCCAGGTCGGGGATCATTCCTCCCTCACGCAGGGATGACATGGCCAAGGGCGCCACCTGGGTTCTCGAGGAGAAAGGCGGCACCGTCACCGGCGCCGATTACCTGCCGGCGCCCTAGGCCTAGCCGGACAGACCGGCCGTGTGTAGCACGGCGTAGGCAACCCATGCGGTCACGGCCGCGGCCGGGATGGTAAACACCCACGCGGTCAGGATGTTTGCGCCCACGCCCCAGCGCAGCGCTGAGAGCCGCTGAGACGCGCCGGCTCCCATCACCGTGCCGGTGATGACGTGGGTGGTGCTGACGGGGAGGCCGAACTGAGTCGCCACCTGGATGACGGCGGCTCCAGTGAGTTGCGCCGCCATCCCCGTCGCCGGGTCCAGCTTGTAGATCCGCCACCCCAACGTTCGGATGATCCGCCAGCCGCCGGCGTAGGTTCCAAATGCAATAGCGGACGCCGATAGGAGAACGACCCAGACGGGAACCTGGAACTTCGGGATCTTGCCGGTCGCGACCAATGCCAGCGTGATGGCCGCCATCGTCTTCTGCGCGTCATTCGCGCCGTGCGAGTAGGACACCAGGGCCGCAGTCAGAACCTGGAGACTTCGAAATGTCCGGTTGAGCGGACCGGGGCGGAATCGGTAGACAGCGAGAAGCAACAGGACCATGAAGACACCAGCCACGATGAAGCCGATAGGCGGGGATATCACCAACGACAGGACGACCTTCCAGAATTCCCCTGCCTGCACCCCGTGAAGGCCGTGGGCGGCAGCAATGCCGGCTCCGACCAGTCCGCCGACGAGTGCATGGGTAGAGCTGCTCGGCAGACCCAGGTACCAGGTGATGAGGTTCCACGTTATGGCACCAATCAGCGCGGCGATAATCACTACCAGCCCGGCTTTGAACGGCAGGATCTTGCTGATGGTGTTCGACACCTTCGCCTGGAAGAAGACAACAGTGACGATGGCGCCGGCCAGGTTGAGTACAGCCGAGAGCAGAACCGCCTGATGGGGGCTCATTGCCCGCGTTGACACCGAAGTCGCGATAGCGTTGGCGGTGTCATGAAATCCGTTGGTGAAATCAAAGGCGACGGCGACCAGGATGGTCACGATCAGGAGAGCCTCAGGCATTCTTGATCGAGATCGCTTCGAGCAGGTTGGCGACGTGCTCACACTGGTCCATGGTCAATTCGAGCAGGTCGTATATGTCCTTCCACTTGACCAGGTCATTCGCGCTGGCGCCGTTGGTGAACAGTTGCGCGAGCGCCTCTCGGGTAATCCGGTCCCCCTCGTTTTCGAGGCGGTGAACCTCCAGCCGGTGTGGCTCCATTTCGCGGAAGCCTTCGAGTCCATCCAGCGCGCGAGCAACTTCGATGCCGGCCTTGGCCAGCGCTTCGCCCATAGATCTCGCCCATTGTGAGATGACCGTAACGTGATACAGGTCGATCTTGTCCGAGACCTCCTCCGCGAGATCGACAACTTCGTCAAGCGACGAAGCAAGCTGGTAGATGTCTTCTCGCTCCAACGGCGTCACGAACGTGTGGTTGATCAACTGGTAAATTTCATGGGTCACGTCGTCGCACTCGTGCTCCAGCTCCCTTAGTCGGGGATGCCGGCTTTGGCCTTCGAGCAAGCCGTTGCGGAGTTGGGCAAGGGATTCGCTTACCAGTTCACCTTGCTTCTTGAACAGCACGTAGAACCGTCGCTCTTGGGGAACAATACTCAGCCGCAGTTTTCATCACCTCCGAGCCGAGCATAATCGGCGATGGGTTAAGGCGTCGTTAAGGGCAGCAGGCTCTAACATATTCACTGATGGAGCTCGGGATCCGCGGCCTCGGAGATCGCGTACAGACGGCGCTTGCCGATTCCCTAACCGCGTTGAGTGCCCACGACCTTGCGCTTGCTGATCGTGTTGTCCGCTCGGACGTCGAGATTAACCGTCTGCGCTATGACCTCGAATCGCAAGCCAGTTTGCGACTCGCCGCAACCACGGACTCGATGGAAGTCCGCGCCCTTGTGGCTGGGTTATACGTCCTGGCGGACCTCGAGCGCATCGGGGATCATGCCGAGGGCATCGCCAAGGTAGCACTGATGCTCGGGCCATCGCCAACAATGAATATTCCGTCTGTTATTTCCGCTATGGGTGTCCAGGTCCAGGACATGGTGGGGCGCACACTCAGCGCTTACATTCGCAAGGATGCGGATGCCGCTCGCGTCCTGTGTGCGGAAGACGACGAGGTTGATGCACTCTACGACCGTGCCTATGGTGAGATGCTGTCCGCAATGGCGGGGGATCGCCATCTGGTCTCCGAAGGTACGTACCTGCTCTGGGTGACTCACAACCTTGAGCGGATCGCCGATCGTGCCACCAACATCTGCGAGCGGGTGGTTTTTCAGGTCACCGGGCGGGTGGAAGAGCTCAACGTTTCCAAGTACTGACGTGCCCCTCGTCAGAGTCGTCTTGCTGGGCCCACCGGTCCGCAATGCGGCCGAGTTGCGGCAGGAGCTCGGGCAGCTTGGCTTTGAGCTCCGCTGGCATAGGCATGCTGGTGGCCTATTACAGGAGCGCACTGCCGACGGCGTTATCGGGTGGAGTGCCGATCCGGTCGATATCACAGCGGTGGTTCGGCGGGTCACGGCAAGCCCCCTCCTTGTGGTCGGTGGCTGCGAGGCAGACGCGGCAACCTGCCTTGACCTCGGCGCGGACGCCTGGTTGCCGCCTGAGGCGCCAATCCGCCTGGTGGTAGCTCAACTCCGCAGTCTGCTTCGGGCTCGCAGCCAGCCGGCAAAACCTCTGGGGATTCGACCCCTCGGCAAATTGACCATCGATATCAGAGCCCGTCGCGTGCGGGTTTCTGGCTCCGAGCTTGAGCTTGCGCCAAGGGAGTTCGAGTTATTGCGTGTTCTAGTTGAAAACGCTGGCCAGGCGATGAGTCGGGACCGCATTCTCTCCGCCGCGTGGAGTCCGCATTTCGTCGGCGAACCTAAGACCGTTGACGTTCACATTGCCTGGCTACGACAGAAGCTGGACGGAAGCGGGTTGCGGGTAACTACAGTCCGTGGTATTGGCTACCGGCTTGACGTCCTGCCTGATTCCGTCCCGGTGGATGTGGATGCCGAACTTTCTGTCAGGGCGCGCCTACCCTGAGCCAGGCTCCCTGGAGTTCGGCGCCCGGCGATCGTAGGGCTAGGTGCCCTGCTCCAGGCTGGGCAGCAATTGCTTGGCGCTGTTGATGGGGACCGCAAACCCAACGCCGACGTTCCCTTCGACGGGGCTCTGGATCGACTCGTTGATGCCGATCAGGGCGCCCTGGCTGTTGAGGAGTGCGCCCCCGGAATTCCCCGGGTTGATGGCGGCGTCGGTCTGGATCAGGCCGGTGAGACCGCGGCCGTTTTGAGCGGTTGACGTCCGGTTCAGGCCGGAGACGATCCCCTCGGTTAGCGTGCCGGCAAGCCCGAACGGAGACCCGATCGCCAGCGCCTCGTCGCCAACCTGGACCTTGCTCGAATCGCCCAGGGTCACCGGGTGGAGCCGGTCCTGCGAGACAGAGACCTTCACCACCGCCAGGTCCCGGCTGTTGTCGATGCCGGCCACCTGGCCGCGCGCCGTCTGCCCGTCGCTGAAGGTGACGGTGATCTGCTGGGCGCCCGCGACCACGTGGGCGTTGGTCAGGATGTCTCCCTGCTTGTCCACCACCACCCCCGACCCGGTCGCCTCTCC
>Ga0209689_1001099_pt1 | contig 19880 bp, 16 predicted proteins | sample GraSoiAngelo_149_FD_187119 | JGI IMG/M metagenome (GOLD analysis project Ga0209689, IMG submission 187119) | Grasslands soil microbial communities from the Angelo Coastal Reserve, California, USA - 14_1009_09_30cm (SPAdes) (version 2) | ecosystem: Environmental > Terrestrial > Soil > Grasslands ... | reverse complement strand
AGCAAGAAACTGCTCTGGGCGGATCGCTTGCAGAGGCTGCGCTACGTCGATATGGCGAGCAAAGCGATTACGGGGGTCGATCAAGATAAATACGGCGAGATTCGTGACTACGATTGGTCACCCGACAGCCAATGGATCGCCTGGTCGCGGCCGGAGGAGAACGGCGGCGAAAAGGTTTATCTCTTTTCGACTGTGGACAAAAAGCCGGTGACGGTGACCGATGACTGGTATTCGGCCAGTAATCCCACCTTCAGCGACGACGGAAAATATCTTCTGTTAACGTCGAGTCGCGACTTCAAACCGATCTTCGGCCGAACGGATTTTACCAATGTGTATCGCGACACAGACCGCGTTTACCTCGTCACGCTTGCCAAAGAGACCGAATCACCGCTCGCGCCGCGTAGCGACGAAGTCGGCAAAGCCAGGAAGAAAAAAGAGAAGGACAAGGACGCGGACGAGAAAAAGCCCGAGGATAAAAAAGGCGAATCAAAAGACGCGAAGGAGAAGAAGCCGGTTCCTGTCAAGATCGACACCGATGGCATTCACGACCGCCTGGTGGCTCTTGAAATCCAGCCGGCCGATTACAGCAATCTTCGATTGGTGGATGATCGGATCTTTTATCTCCGCCGCACGGTCGCCGACGAGAAAGACGAGGAGGAGGCATTCGGTGAGCCCGATAAGCGAAAATACCACCTTTGCGCTTACAGCTTGGAAGATCGCAAAGAGACCGTTCTTGGCGATGTCAATAAGTATGAGATCACGCGCGACGGCAAGAAGATGCTGGTCAAGATCGACAAGGATTACGCCGTCATCGATCTGCCCAAAGACAAGATCGAGACAAAGGACGAGAAGGCCGGCAAGGATTACAAGCTCAAGCTCGAAGGCCTCGACATGCGGCTCGATCGCCACGCCGAATGGAACCAGATTTATTTCGAGTGTTGGCGGCAAATGCGCGATTTCTTTTACGCGCCGAACATGAACGGCGTTGATTGGAAAGCCATGCGCGACAAATACGCCGCGCTCATTCCATTCGTAAATCACCGAAACGATCTCACCTATTTGGTTGGTGAACTCATCGGCGAATTGAACAGCGGCCACACGTACGTCGCCGGCGGCGAACGGCCCCAAACACCTCGCGTCAAGCTGGGCCTGCTCGGCGCCGAGTTTTCACGCGACGCCGCTACGCGCGCATATCGGATCGACCGGATTCTGCCCGGCGAAAATTGGAACAAGCAGACTCGCTCGCCGCTCAGGGAAATCGGCTTGAATGTGAAAGAAGGCGATTATCTGCTCGCGATCAACGGGACGCCGGTTTCAACTCTATCGAATCTCTACGACGCGCTGATCGGCACGGCCGACAAACAAGTCATTCTGCGAGTTAATTCCAAGCCGAGCGACGATGGCGCGCGCGACATTACAGTTGTGCCCACGGCCGATGAGGCACCGCTCTATTACCGCGCCTGGGTCCAAAAGAACATCGACGAAGTGGCCAAAAAAACCGGCGGCGAGGTCGGCTACGTTCACATTCCCGATATGGGGCAGCCGGGCCTGAACGAATTCACCAAGCTCTACTTCCCGCAGATTCGCAAAAAAGCGCTGATTGTCGATGTGCGCGGTAATGGCGGCGGGTTTGTCTCGCCGCTTGTGATCGAGCGGCTCCAGCGCGCCTTGGTTATGATCGACATGTTCCGCAATGGCGTGCCGGGGACCAATCCGCCGCAAACTTTCACTGGCCCAATGGTGGCGCTGATCGACGAATTCTCTGCATCCGACGGCGACATCTTTCCGTTCCGCTTTAAAACGCTTGGCCTAGGTAAATTAATTGGCAAACGCACCTGGGGCGGCGTCGTCGGCATTCGCGAGCCGCTGCCGCTTACCGATGGCGGCAACCTTTTCAAGCCCGAATTCGCGCCTTATTCGAAAGAAGGCAAAGGCTGGATCATTGAAGGGCACGGTGTCGATCCAGACATCGTCGTGGACAACGATCCGGCGAAAGAATTCCGCGGCGAAGATCAGCAGCTCGACCGGGCGATCCAGGAAATCCAGGAGGCGTTGAAGACCAAACGATACAATCTGCCTCCGATCCCGCCGTACCCGAACCGGAATCCGGTGAAGGGCAGCTAAACTGCGCCGTTGCTCTCATTTCGAGAGACTCGCCTCTGGCGTCGGACAAGATCGACGATGCAGCGCTGGAATTTGAGAACACGCGACCCAGCCTCGAGAAGCGAAATTAAAAAAAGGAGGGTGCGTTGCATCTCAAGGAGCAAATGTGGTGGCCAATCACATGGGTGATGGTGAAATGGAAAAAGTGATGCACAGTTTCCGCACGATATGCAGTGGTTATTTCCCGCGTTTGCTTCGGCAGCTTAAAGCGGTGCGACCGGCCGCATGGAACGAGCTTTTCTAAATCGAGCGGAGGCCGGCCGGCTACTTGCGGAGAAGCTCGAGAAATACGCCGGTCGGGATGATGTAATTGTTCTCGGCCTGCCGCGCGGCGGCGTGCCGGTTGCCTACGAAGTGGCCAAACGTCTGGGCGTGCCGCTCGATGTTTTCATTGTGCGTAAGCTGGGTGTGCCGGGTTTTGAAGAGCTGGCCGCGGGCGCGATCGCTTCCGGCGGTGTGCGCGTTTTGAACCAAGATGTCATGCGCGCACTGTCCAACGCAGACGAGACTATTGAATCGATCACGGCAAGGGAAACAGCCGAGCTGGAGAGGCGCGAGCAAAGCTATCGCGACGGGCGACCCGCGCCGGAATTGCGCAATCGCGTCGTCATTCTGGTTGACGATGGCCTGGCGACCGGCGCAACCATGCGCGCTGCGGTCAAGGCATTGCGTCAGCGCGGTGTTGCGAAAATTGTCGTGGCAGTACCAGTTGGGCCCCCGGACACTTGCCGCGAATTCGAAGACGAAGCTGACGAGACGATTTGCGCAAGCACGCCGGAATTCTTTCAGGCAGTCGGCCAGTATTACGAAGATTTCTCGCAGACAAGCGATGAAGAAGTGCGCGAGTTGCTCGCGCGCGCCGCGCAAGATCGAAATGACCGAGCCCGAATTAGTCCGTGAAGTCGCCCAGCCGCTCACGGGCAGCACAGACGATTACGGTGCGCTGCTCGAACTGATCGGCGAAGCGCGCCTCGTGCTGCTGGGCGAAGCGTCTCATGGCACGCACGAATTTTATTTCGAGCGCGCAACGATAACGAAGCGACTCATTGCGGAGAAGGGTTTCACGGTACTAGCGATTGAGGCGGACTGGCCGGACGCAGCTCGCGTCCATCGTTACGTGCGCGGCACAAGTGAGGATCCGAATGCACGTGAAGCGCTCTCCGGTTTTCGCCGTTTTCCCACCTGGATGTGGCGCAACACGGTCGTCGTCGAGTTCGTCGAGTGGCTGCGCGGGTTCAACAAAGATATCGATCCAAGAAGGGCACCCGCCGGATTTTATGGAATGGATCTTTACAGTCTGCACGCCTCGATCGATGCGGTCCTTAATTATCTCGAGAAAATAGATCCCGACGCGGCGAAACGCGCCCGCCTGCGCTATTCGTGCTTCGATCATTTCAGTCGTGAGCCGCAGGAGTATGGTTATGCCGCGACTGTTAGCGCAGCGGAATCGTGCGAAGACGCAGTCGTCGAGCAGCTCGTCGAGCTGCGACGCAAAGCGCGAGAGTTCCTTAGCCGCGACGGGGAAGTCGCCGCCGAGGAACTTTTTTTCGCAGAACAAAACGCGCGGCTGGTGAAAAACGCGGAGCAGTATTACCGCTCCATGTTTCGCGGACGCGCGTCATCGTGGAATTTGCGCGATAGGCACATGGTGGAAACAATCGACGCTCTGGTTGCGCATCTCAATGGCAGCCGTCAACCGAAAGCGATTATTTGGGCGCACAATTCGCACCTCGGCGACGCGCGAGCGACGGAGATGAGCCAGCACGGCGAACTGAACGTTGGCCAGCTGGTGCGCGAGCGTTTTGGCAACGAAGCGGTGCTAATCGGCTTCAGCACGCATCGGGGCACCGTGACTGCCGCGTCGGATTGGGGAGCGCGAGCGGAGCGCAAAAACGTGCGGCCGGCGCTGCGAGGCAGTTACGAGGAGCTGTTTCACCAAACCGGGCTGCCACGCTTTTGGATCGACCTGCGAAAGATGGGCGACAGGATTAGCGTTCTATCCGGCCCACGGCTCGGGCGCGCAATTGGGGTGGTTTACCGGCCGGAAACAGAACGGTTGAGTCATTATTTTCATGCGCGACTGTCAGAGCAATTCGACGCGATCATTCACATCGACGAAACCAGCGCGGTTGAACCGCTGGAACGAACCAGTATTTGGGACACCGGTGAGTTACCGGAAACTTACCCGTTTAAAGTTTAAGGATTGATGATCGAAGGAACAAAATTGATCGTATTTCGATCCGGCGCGCCCGGGTCCGAACCGGACTGGCATTGTCACGCCCTACCAAGTTTCTGATTATGGACGAAGTGCAAATTCAAGCCGGGCAGGCAGCTCTCTCCGGGAATTTGCATATTCCCGACGGGGCGGCTGCGCTCGTCCTCTTTGCGCACGGCAGCGGCAGCAGCCGGCACAGCCCGCGAAATCAATTCGTCGCGCGCACGCTGAACAATGCCGGACTTGCGACGTTGCTTTTTGATCTGCTCACGCCGGAGGAGGAATCGATCGACGCGCGTACGGCCGAGCTTCGCTTCAACATCGGCTTGCTCGCCGAGCGGCTTGTTCACGCGACAAAATGGGCGAAGCAGCAAGAGCCAACGCGCGATTTGCGCACTGGTTATTTCGGATCGAGTACGGGCGGCGGCGCAGCGCTGGTTGCGGCGGCGGAGATTCCGGAAGATGTCGGGGTGGTTGTTTCGCGCGGTGGTCGCCCCGATTTGGCCGATGAGGCATTGCCAAAAGTGCAGGCGCCGACGTTGCTCATCGTCGGGGGCAACGACGATGTCGTCATTGAGTTAAACGAGCAGGCGCGTGATCGGATGCGCTGTGAAGTGAAGCTGGAAATCGTGCGCGGCGCGACGCATCTCTTTGAAGAACCGGGCGCGCTGGAAAAAGTCGCCAAACTCGCAAGCGATTGGTTCTTGCTCCACGCCGCCGGCAGCGCTGGCCCGCACTAAAAATAATTTGTCGCTCCGAGCGGACCGAGGAACCTCACAATCGAAGCTTGAGATACACATGCAATCGCGTGTGCGCCATCAGCCTACGAGAGATCCTCGTTCGGTTGGCATGACACGCGTCTATTTGTTCGCTCCCTTATACGTAACCACGCGCCCCCACAGACTCTTTGTCCCCCAAATTCCAGCGCGCAAACATTCCAGTTGAACGATTTGGCTGTGATCGACAAACAGGTTCACGTCAGCTCCGTAATTTTTGATGTACCACGCGAACACATCCGGATCGGCGGCTTCGAACATGAGCTTTTCCATGCCGAGTTCGTTAATGAATCGCGCAGGCACGTCTGTTCGCCATGGATCGACATTCTCGGTGATGCCTTCGCTCTCGATCATGACGATGTCTGCGCCGGCATCGAGAAATCGCTTCGCCTGCGCGATGGCCCAGTTCGGGTCGCGCGTGCCTTCTGCTTGCAATTCCGCAGCCGCGGTCGCTCCGCCGGCGCCGAACTGAATGCCGACTTCCGGCTTCGCTTTCAATCCGGATTTACGCACCAATTCGATAAGCCGCAGCCAATCGTCGGTCGGAATCGAAACGAAACCAGCTGAGATTTCGACGATATCGAAGCCGAGCTTTTTACATTCGGTGACGTATTGCCGCACCGCCTCGTTTCCTTGAACCAGTACGCGCTCGATAAATCCGCCCGTCGAAACGAGCACCTCATGTTTGTGGCAAAGATGGACGATCTCTCGCAAAGCTCCCTCCGGCATGAGAGTAAATGAGCCGCCGGCGAATTTTAGCGAATCGACGTAAGCACCCATCATCTCAAACAAATCTTCGAGATAGTGGCGACCGACGACTGAATAATACGGTCCCCGAATTTCGGTGAGTCCATGCTTCCGCGGCTTACTTTCCCGCTCGTTGATTCCAAGAAACGGAAAGCTGTGCTCAGGCAACCTTGATTTCGATTTTCTCTTCATCACGCTTCATAAGAACATCGTCGTAAAGCCGCCGCCCGGCTGCGTTCCTGGTAGCGCACGCGTCTCGCGTGTTGGTTTGGCGTCTCGCCAAAACGCAGTTTGCTTGTGTATGCGCATATCATGTTGTCTGAAATGTTTTTTAAGGAAAAGTCCGCGAAAGCGGGACGCTTTCGCCAACACGCGAGACGCGTGCGCTACCCAATCACTCGCGTAATCACGCCGCGTATCTAAATTGGCGGTCAGATTGAATCCGCCGGCACATAACTTCTCCGCCCTAACGACCGACCTTTATGAGGTCACTATGTCGTGCGGCTATTGGAAAGCCGGTGTGAGTGATTACGAGGCGGCGTTCCACGTCACTTTTCGGCAAAACCCGTTTGGTGGTGGATTCACGGTGGCGTGCGGGCTCGCGACGGCAATCGACTTTCTGCGCACGTTTCATTTCACCGAAACTCAAATAGATTACCTCGCCTCGCAAAACGGGAACGATGGCAAGCCGCTGTTCGATTCCGGTTTTCTCGATCACCTGCGTTGGTTGCGACCAAGCTGCGACATTGATGCAATTCCGGAGGGAACGCTGGTTTTTCCGAATGAACCGCTCATCCGCATTTGCGGCCCGATCATCCAATGTCAGCTTTTGGAAACGGCTTTGCTCAACATCTTAAATTTCCAAAGCCTCATTGCGACGAAAGCGGCACGCGTCTGTCTTGCCGCTGAGAATGACGCAGTAATCGAATTTGGTTTACGTCGCGCCCAGGGAGTTGATGGCGGTTTGAGTTCGGCGCGCGCGACTTACATTGGCGGCTGTGCCGGCACGTCGAACTTGCAGGCCGGCCAGCTCTACGGAATCCCGGTCAGCGGCACGCAAGCGCATAGTTGGATTATGTTTTTCGAAAGCGAGAGCGAGGCGTTTGAGAAATACGCCAGAGCCATGCCGAACAATTGCGTGTTTCTGGTGGACACCTACAATTCCATCGACGGCGTGCGCCGAGCGATCGAAGTCGCCAAACAGTTGCGCAAAGATCGACATGAAATGATCGGCGCGCGCCTGGATTCGGGCGATCGCGTGGCGTTGAGCATCGAAGCGAGAAAAATGCTAGACGAGGCGGGTTTTCCAGATGCTAAAATTGTTTGCTCGGGCGATCTGGATGAATTCGCGATCGCGGAGATGAAACAGCGCGGAGCGAAGATCGACATCTGGGGCGTGGGAACCAAGCTGACTACGGGTCAGCCAGACGCGGCGCTTGGCGGTATTTATAAACTCGGCGCGATGCGGCCTCCAGCCGAACAATGGCGGTATCGGATCAAAGTTTCCGATGAACCAGCGAAAACTTCGTGCCCGGGTCTATTGCAGGTACGCAGATTTCATGACCCGGACGGCAGATTCATTGCTGACGCGATTTACGAAATCGATCATGCAGTCAGCCACCCTTTCGTGATTGTCGATCTTCAAACGCACGAGCAGAATGAGATTCCGGCAAAGACCGAGTATTTCGACTTGCTCGTCCCGATTTTTCGCCGGGGCGACCTTGTTTACCGCGTGCCGCAGATAGAGGAGTCGCGTGAGCATGCGCGCAAGCAACTCAGTTGCGCGCCGCCATCGGTTGTGAGGTTGAAAAAGCCACGCAGTTACGATGTGGGTCTTGAGAATTCACTGCACGAGTTAAGATCGAGATTGATCTCCCGCGCGAAGGAACAGCGCGATTGAATCGAATGAATGTACTGATCATTGTCGATCTTCAGAATGATTTTTTGCCCGGCGGCACGCTCGCGGTGCCGCACGGTGATGAAGTTATTCCGCTCGCCAATGAGTTACAGCGACGTTTCGAGCTTGTTCTCGCCACGCGAGACTGGCATCCGCCGGACCATGGCAGCTTCGCGGCAAATCACCCCGGGAAAAAGCTAGGCGATCGCATCATGCTCGATGGCATCGAGCAAATCCTTTGGCCGGTGCATTGCGTTCAAAACACGCACGGCGCGGAGTTCGCTCCATCATTCGACACCAGTCGAATCGCTCATGTGTTCCACAAGGGAATCGATCCGCGCACCGACAGCTACAGCACGTTTTTCGATAATGCCCATCGCAGGTCAACTGGTCTTGCCGATTATTTAAAGAAGCGCTCGATCAAGGACATTTACCTGATGGGTCTCGCATTGGATTATTGCGTGAAATACAGCGCGCTTGACGCCCGCCAGCTTGGCCTCAAGGCTCACGTCATCCTCGACAGCTGCCGCGGAATCGGACTGGAGCCAGGCGACCTCGATCGTGCGCTCGACGAAATCAAACAAGTCGGCGCGATTCTGTTGCAAAGCAGCGAGCTGTAGTCGGAGTCGATGACTGCGGAACATGAGACGCATACGTTCCCATAGGGCTCATTTACGCCGGGAGAACGGTTGAGAGCGTGACTTCGCTGTCGATGGTTTGTTTGAAGACGTTCTCGACGGCGGCACCGATTTTCGACCCATCGCGATCGACGATCCAGATTTGCTGGCCTTGTTCGAACGGACCGCGCGCCATCACCTTGAGTAAAATGCCCTCCTCGGTGGACGGATTATCGAGCACTTCAACGCAGATTGCTTCGGTTTCCCCGAAATCCGCCAGCAGCGTAAGTTTTTCGTCTATTCTCGGTCTTTTCATGGCGAGTCAAAATCGACATTTGACGTAGAACTAATCGCTGCTCGTGCTCCTGCCGAGCGTGTCCGCGTCGCCAAACGAATCATTTTAACAAATGGCTAAGTATCGCATTACTCAGATCGAAGATTACGAACAGTTTATCGGAAGCGAGAGCGTGGAGCGGATTCGCGGGAAGGCTGGCAAGTTAAAGGGCCTGCGCGTAGCAAATTTCAATTCAACCTACTACGGCGGCGGCGTGGCGGAGATGATTTCCTCGCTCACGTTGCTCATGAACGGCCTCGGCCTGCGCACCGAGTGGCGAGTGATCCAGGGAAGAGCCGATTTTTTCTCGGTCACAAAGAAAATGCACAATGCACTCCAAGGCGGAGAGATCGATCTCTCAAGCATCAAGAAGCAAATTTTCGAGCAGGTGATTTACGAGAACAGCATTCGCAATTTTATCGAGCACGATTTTGTCATCGTGCACGACCCGCAGCCGCTGCCTTTGATCGAGCACTACGAAAAGAAATGCCCGTGGCTCTGGCGTTGCCATCTCGATCTATCCCAGCCGAACGCCAAGATATGGAAATATCTGCGGCAGTGGATCGACACCTACGATGCGGTGATCGTCAGCTGTCCCGAATACAAACAGGAAACGAAGCCGCCGCAGCGCGTTTTCATGCCGGCGATCGATCCGTTCACGATCAAGAATCGTCACCTCAGCGACAAGGAAATCGATGAGCGGCTCGCCCACTACAAGATTCCGACGGACCTGCCGTTAGTCGTGCAAATTTCGCGGTTTGATCCGTGGAAGGATCCGGAGGGAGTGGTAAAAGCGTTCAAGCTGGCGAGCAAGGAAGTCGATGCCCGCCTGGTATTGCTTGGCAATTTCGCGACGGATGACCCCGAGGGTGAAGAAATTTTCAACTCTCTCTGCGCCTGCCGCGACGAGCGCATTCTCATTTTAACAGCCGGCGATGACACCGCGTTAGTTAATGCGTTACAGACGCGGGCCGCAGTGGTGTTGCAAAAATCGCTGCGCGAAGGTTTCGGACTGACGGTCTCCGAAGCGATGTGGAAGAGCACGCCGGCGATCGGCGGAAACGTGGGCGGGATCCGCTACCAGATCGAAGACGGCGTGAATGGTTTTCTCGTTTCATCGGTCGAAGAAGCGGCCGAACGCATGGTGCAACTGCTCAAAAACAAAAAATTGCGCGAAGAAATTGGAAGCAAAGGCCGCGAGACTGTGCGCGAGAAATTTCTGCTTACGCGCTACGTCGAGCAGTACCTCGATCTCTTTGGCACGTTCGACAAAGACTTTTGCCTGCGAGAATAAGTTGTAGCCGGGATCGGTGTCCCGGCCGATCCGATCCAGGAATTCCTCAACGTTGCGGGGATCACCGATCCCAGCTACAGCGGCGCGGTGGACTTGGACAAGTCAGCGGTTACTGATTTTTGGCAATCCCGATCACGCCACAGGCGACGCGCGCTCCTGAGTCGCCCGCCGGCTGGGATTTGAGATCGTCCGCTTTCACGTGAACCACGACGGAGCGTCCGATGACCGACTCCTTGTCATTTGCCACCGAGATATGGTGATCCACATAGTCCAATTTTGCCGAGCCCGAAGCGTCTGCTTCGATATTGCCCATGTCGCCCACATGTCGCTCCACTGCGTCGGGTCCTGCGTGTGGTTTGTTTGTCGGGTTGAAATGAGCGCCGGCCGAACTCGCATCCGCTGCGCTGCAATCGCCGAATTGATGGACATGAAAGCCGTGGTTGCCGGGAGTCAGGCCTGTAATTTCCGCCTGGATCTGCACTCCGTCAGCGACTTCTGTGAAGGTGACTGTGCCGCTAACTTTGTTGCCTGCAGTGGGATGAATCACGGCAATAGCTTTTAATGGAGTCGGAGATTTTTCTTCCGGCGATTGCGCCCGCGCTTGAATCGCGGTGAGTGACAGGATTATCAGCGCGATTAACCAACTTGGAAACGTGTTCATACAAGTATCTCTATTTCGTCGCGCAGGGCTAGTCCAGCCGCATGATCTGGCTAATCCTCGCGCCAGCTTTATCGGAGAATCAGTTCCATCCCGTCGTAGGCGATACGAACTTCCAGGCCGGGCTCGATGGCCATTGCGCGGAGCTTTGCGGTAAGTTTGCGCTCATCGGCGGTGACAATTTCCGAACCGCAATGAGTGATGATAGCCTGCGGCACGCCCTCCTTTCGGCACCACGGCAGTTGCGCGCGGACCGGTGCATGCCCGATAAGACGCTTTCCGCGCTTGCGAACGAACGAGCGGGTCAGGGTTGCTCCGTCGCCGATGTAAATCTGCGCGTCTTTCAGCGCCGCAGCGCGATCATGGATGAAGATGAGATCTGGCACGTAGAAAATGCACGCGTGCCCCGCGCTCACCCGGTAGCCGACGGCGGGCGCCAGAATCGAGTGCTCGACCGCGAACGCCTCAAATGTAATGCCGCAAATCTTCTTGGGCACGCGTTCCTTGATGAGATGTCGATCTTCGACCTCGCAGCCTTCCAATTCTCGCCATGTCTTTTGCGACGCATGAACGGGGCACGGCGCGCCGTTTTTCAAGCCCCAGGCGTGGTCCGGATGCGCATGAGTGAGCACGATCGCGTTGGGAAGCAACCGTTCAAATTTCCCGAGCCAATCGAGGCCGCAATCAATCATTACGCTGGCGTCACGGTACGACACCAACAGCGAGCTGTGCATGCGATGTCGCCGTGTCCGCGTTGCGATCTCACCGCGCGTGCCAAGGAAGATGAGTTTCACCGGGCAAGATGAATCGTCTCCGAGCGTCATGCGATCAATTCGCTGGTCAACGTTAAACGCGCGTGGGCACCCAGAGCGTTCAAATTTCTAAAAAGGAACCGGCCGCGCGCGAGCATGCGATTCTTTTCAAGAACGAGGGTATTTTGATGGGAAGGAGAAATTCTCAATCTCGTCCGCCACGGGACGGACTTGCTGTGGCGAGGGTCCTGCTGATCATGCTGTTGGTCTGCGCGGGCGAATTTTCGACTACGGCACAGGAGTCTGTGCGGACGCCGCAAGGAGCGATCGCAACCTTCGCGCCCGTCGTCGAGAAGGTCGTGCCGACCGTCGTCACAGTGTTTACCACACAGAGCGTGTCGAAGGCTGCTTTGCCCTCTCCACTTTCAGATGAAGCGTTACGCGAATTTTTCGGCGGCCAGATTCCGCAGAAGCAAGGTAAGCAGACTCTCGAAGGTCTCGGCTCCGGCGTGATCGTCAGCGCAGATGGATACATTCTTACCGCCAACCACGTCGTTGCAAAAGCCGACGAAATCATGGTGGGACTTGGCGCCGAACTCCGCAAATACAAGGCAAAGAAAGTCGGCACCGATCCCGGCACCGACGTCGCATTGTTAAAAATCGATGAGAGAAATCTCCCGGCGATTACGTTTGCCGATAGCGACAAAGCGCGTGCCGGCGACGTAGTGCTCGCACTCGGCAATCCATTCGGCCTGCGGCAAACGGTCACCATGGGAATCATCAGTGCCGTCGGCCGCGGCGGCATGGGCATCGTCGATTACGAAAATTTCATCCAGACCGATGCGGCCATTAACATGGGCAACTCCGGCGGTGCGCTTGTCGATACCGAGGGCCGGCTGCTGGGCATTAACACCGCGATTTTCAGCCGAAGCGGTGGAAGCCAGGGCGTTGGCTTCGCCATTCCTGCGAATCTCGCTCGCGACGTGATGCAGAGCCTGCGCGAAAAGGGTCGCGTTGTTCGCGGCTACATCGGCACATCTGTGCAACCGCTCACTCCCGAGTTGGCTGAAGCGATGAAGCTCAAAGGGCAAGCGACCGGCGCGCTCGTTGGCGAGGTCGTCCCCAAAAGTCCTTCGGAAAAAGCCGGGATGAAAACCGGCGATGTGATTACATCCGTTAACGGAAAGAAAGTTAGCGATGCGCGCGAGTTGCGCTTGATGATTGGCTCGATGGCGCCTGGCACAAAGGTGCAGATCGGGGTCAATCGCGAAGGTCAGAAGAAAATGTTTGATGTCGAGCTTGCTGAAATGCCTGCGGCTGCGGCCGAGCAGGCGCCCGAAGCGTCCCCTGAAGAAAGTGCTCAGCCTGAAAAAACCACGGTCTTCGGCGCTGTCGTTGTCGCGGATGTTACCGACGACTTGCGCACCGCGTTGAATTTGCCAAAGGAAATTCAGGGTGCCGTCATCGTCGAGCTCGACTCTGCATCGCCCGCCGCGCAGGCCGGCCTGCGCGAAGGCGACGTGATCCAGGAAGTGAACAAGCAGCCTGTTAAAAATGCGAAAGACCTCGTCGCGCTCAGCAAGAAACTGAAACCAAACGAAAAAATTCTGATGCGCGTCTATAGCCAGGGCCGCAGCAGCTACGTCGCGCTGGAACTGAAGTAGGGATGGGCTGTCGTGGCAGCCGTGTCGGCTGCGGATGTGTGCGACGCCCGCACCGCTACAATTTCGTCGTCCCCCGAAGACTTTCGAGATCAAATATCCAGGAGCACACTGGCCTTCCATTCGCCGTCGGTTTTCTCGACGCGGAAATCGTGGAGCGTGACAGCCTTGACGTCCGCGCGCTGGTGGTGACGCGCAGGATCCAATGGCTCGCCCGCGGCCGTCGCGTTTAAAGAATAAGCGTCCTCTTTTTCGGCGATCTGCACTTCGCGAATGCGCAGCAAAAGACAGTCTGCGTCTTTGAAGTAAATGAGCTCCTGCAAAAAATCGAAAAGCAGCATGTCGATAGCGTCGTTCTTCAGCGCGATGCGCCGCGTTTCCCGCGGCTCGATCGCTTCGAGATTGTCGATCATCACGTTCATCGTCGCGTCGGCCGCAGCGGTGAACAATTCCGGCAGATCACGCCCCGTGGCTTCAAACGCGATGTCGGCGGTTCCGATGTCTTCGAGGTAGTCGTAAGGCATGATAAAACTCACGTCATTCCGACCGGAGCGAAGCGCAGTGGAGGAACCCCGTCGAATTTAACACAGCGCTGCATCACTGGATTCCTCGGCTTCACTGGGAAAGACATGCGCCTTTGGAAGCACTCATCGTGATCAGCCTTCGCATCTCTTTAGCGCCTGGAGGATCGTCGATTTTCGCGCTGCAATCTCTTTGCCGATAAAAACTAACTGAGTCTCGGTGAACTCGAACGGCTCCAAATCCCAACGTCCCGCGACGAAGTTGAAAAGCTGCGAAGAGTCTTCGAAGCGTACAAAGCCTTTCGCTCGATACACGCTCGCGGGCAGACTCGCCGCGAAGCGTTCGAAGCAGTCGCGCGAAAGTTTTTTGTCGCAGGTGAATGTGAACGATTCGAATTCGAGCTGATGTTTGTGCTCAGGCGGCGCCGCCTTTCTCTCCCGCCCGATGCCGAACATTAGCTCGGGGTCGACCCGGCAACGCTCGGTGCGAACGATCGCTGCGGTCGGACTAAGTTCGCGCAGTTTCGTTTCCAATGGTTCGATCTGGCGCGGCTCGACAAGATCGACTTTGTTCAAAAGCAAAATATCAGCGCTCTCGAATTGGAGCCGCGTGCTATGGCCGATCTCGGGAAACCGAACTAGCCCGTCAGCATCCGCCACCGACACAATGCCATCGGTGCGGCATTGCGGCAGCGCTTCCTGGATGTTGAACGCGAGCGCCTCCGGCTCAGCTACGCCTGTGGTCTCAACGACAATGATGTCGGGATCGATTTTCTCGATGATCTCTTTCACCGCGGCTTCGAACTCACCGAGCAACGAGCAGCAAACGCAGCCGCCACCCAGCTCGGCGATACGCACGTTTTTCCCCTCGATTACCTTCGTGTCGATTGCGATCTCGCCGAATTCGTTCATCACGATCGCGATCTTGGCCGGGCGCGTCGCGAGAATGTGCCGGAGCAGCGTGGTTTTGCCGCTGCCGAGCGGGCCGGTGACGAGAGTGATGGGAGTGCGTGGTTGCATCGGCGAGAGACAACTATCCTTTCACATTCCCGATCGGCGTGAATCGCGCGACTGGCTTGCTGATGCCGGCCAGTTCAGTCGCTTCGATCACTTCGTCAATGTCTTTGTAAGCAGCGCCGGCTTCCTCCGCGAGACCTGCCCAGGAGGTGCTGCGGATGTAAATGCCGCGCGCTTCCAGGTCGCGCTGGAGCTGTTTGCCGTTCCATTGTTTGCGCGCTTTGGTCCGGCTCATTGTGCGGCCGCTGCCGTGCGCGGTGCTAAAAAATGTTTGCGCACCCGATGATGTTCCGACGAGAAGATACGAGCCGGTTTCCATGCTTCCGCCGATAATCACCGGCTGGCCAATGTCTCGGTAGCGCGGGGCCACTTCCTCATGGCCGGGTCCGAACGCGCGCGTTGCGCCTTTGCGATGCACGAGCAGTTTTCTCTCTTTTCCATCGACATCGTGCTTTTCCAGCTTCGCGGTGTTGTGCGCGACGTCGTAGATCATCCGCAGCCCGAGATCTTGGGCGCTGCGCCCGAAAACTTCGGAAAAAACTTCGCGGATGCGGTGAAGGATCACCTGCCGGTTCGCGAACGACATGTTGAGCCCGCATTTCATCGCGGCGAAATAATCGCGGCCCTCTGGCGATTCAAACGGCGCGCACGCCAGTTCGCGGTCAAGGATTTTGATGCCGTATTTGCTCTCCATCACTTTCAAAAAAACCTGGAGATAATCGGTAGCCACCTGGTGCCCGAAGCCGCGGCTACCGCAGTGGAACATGATGACGATCTGGTTCGGGATCGTGATCCCGAACTTCGCCGCGAGATCCTTGTCGCGCACGTCTTCAGGCCGCGCGATCTGCACTTCGAGATAGTGATTGCCCGAGCCAAGCGTGCCGACCTGGTTATAACCTCGATCAATCGCGCGGTCGCTGATTTTGGCCGCGTCTGCGCCGGAGATGCAGCCGCTCTCCTCTGTGACTTCGAGGTCTTCGTCCCAGCCGTAATCGTGTTCAACGCACCACCGCGCGCCTTGTTCGACGATTTCGCGAAACTCGTCACGCGAGATTTTCAAAAAACCGTGACTGCCGACGCCTGCCGGCACGCGCTGGAAAAGAAGATCGACGATTTCTTTCAGACGCGGCTGCACGTCGTCGAGCGTGAGGTTGGTGATGACTAGACGCATGCCGCAATTGATATCGAATCCAATGCCACCGGGCGAAATGACGCCGCCCTCGTGCACATCCATCGCGGCGACACCGCCAATGGGAAACCCGTAGCCGCTATGGCCGTCGGGCATGCAGAGCGCGTAGCGGGTGATGCCTGGCAACGTGGCAACGTTGCTGATCTGCTGGTAAACGGCTTCGTCCATTTCGCGCACTAGCTTTTCTGTCGCGACGACGCGCGCCGGCACGCGCATGCCATCTTTGTAAGTCACTGGTAATTCCCAGACCGTGTCGGAAATCTTTTGCACGTCATCGATGATGGCCATGTGAATGCGTTTTAACGGTGGCCGCTAGTGGGAAGCTGTTCGCTTCCCGATTTTGTGAATGTGATTTGCCCTCCAATAAAACATCGTTTCCCACGGTAGATTTCTTTGTATCGAGTTGGCCCCGCATTGGGCGTGGGCCCTGAACAAACTCAATTCCGGCAGCCTATCGCGTGATCTTGGCCTGCCGCCGGCTGGCGATTCGTGCAGATCGGATTGTAAGTTGCGATCCAGCCTTGAGAAACGAATCCACCCACCAGAAGACGTTCTCGTCGCGCACCACACGTCTCATGCGCTTCATGCGCGCACTGCGCTCGGCGGCGCTCATGCGGAATACTTTCAGAATGGTGTCGGCTACCTGCTCCACGTCGTAGGGATTTACCAACACCGCGCCGGGCTTGAGCTGCTCGGCTGCGCCTGCGAATTGGCTGAGGATCAGCACCCCGTCGTTTTTATCCACGCTGCATGCGCAGTACTCTTTGGCTACCAGGTTCATGCCGTCCTTGAGCGGCGTAACCAGCGCGATTTCGCACGCACGGTAGTGGGCCAGCAAATCGTCGCGATTAAGGCTGCGAAAACGATAATGCACCGGCAACCAGGTATCGGTCGAGAACCGGCCGTTGATGTCACCGACCAAACGATCGATGCGGTCCTTGAATTCGTGATACCTGGGAATCTCTACTCGACTCGGCACAACATTCTGGATCAGGACCACGCGGCCTCGCAGCTCCCTGTGACGCTCCAGCGCGTCGCGAAACGCGCGCAGGCGCTCGGGAATTCCTTTGCTATAGTCGAGGCGGTCCGCACCTAGCATAAGCTGACAGCCCGGAAAAGCCGCGCGCAGCTTCCGAGTCCGCTGCGCAACCTCTTCAGACACCGCGCCCTTTTCAAACGACTCGAAGTCGATGCCGATCGGAAATCTGCTGGCGCGGATCTCGCGCCCACCATAGTGAATACGTTGGATTCCGGCGCTGGGGAGGACTTCTGCGTCGGACAATACGCGCCGCACGCATTGCAGGAAGTTGCGGAGGTCGCGCCGCGTTTGGAAACCGAGCAGATCAAATTCGAGCAGGGCGCGCAACAATCGCTGCTGTTGCGGAAGCTTGGCGAAGATGTCGAATGGCGGAAACGGAATGTGCAGGAAGAATGTCAACGCCACATGCACCCTGCGCGCGCGCAGCGCTTGAGCGACATACATTAAATGGTAATCATGCACCCAGATGAAGTCGCCAAGCTGGCAGTGTCGCGCAATCGCGTCGGCGTAACGCTCGTTCACTGTTTTGTACGTTTCCCAGAAGGCAGGCTCGAAGTGGCAGAAGTTTTGGAGGTCGTGAAAGAGCGGCCAGATGACCTCATTGGAATAACCGTAATAAAACTCGTCGCGCTCTGCCTTGCTTAAGCTCACCGGGACGACGGCGTAACCAGCGCCGCGTGTGGCCTTCTCGAGCGGTGTCCTGGGAATCTCACCCGCGACTCCAGGCCAACCAATCCACGTGCCACCGCGCTCCCGCAGAACAGGCTCGATGGCCGAGACAAGACCTCCGGCGGCAGGCGTGACTGTCCATAGATCTTCGCTTGTCAGGTCAAGGGCAAATGGCAGCCGATTGGAAACGACGATGAGGCGGCTCATGAGGCGCGTATCCTACCAAACTGCCATTGGACCTCACAAAAGGAATCGCGCGCCCGTTTTCTGTATTTTTTTGCACAACCCATGTCGCATCTGGAAGACTGCGTTCGAGACTGTACGTTGACTCAATGACGAAGGCCTCACGCAATCCCAATTCGCCGACGGCCGAAATTCCGTCGGCGCTGAATCGTCTGCGCGAGATCGCCCCTACGCGCGGCAGGCGGCTCGCCGTTTTTCTCGACTACGACGGCACGCTTACGCCCATCGTCAGCCACCCAGCGCACGCAGTGCTCTCCGATTCAACGCGGCAGGCGGTGCAGACGCTGGCGGCTCGCATGCCGGTCGCAATCCTCAGCGGCCGCGACTTGGATGACATTCGCCGTCGCGTGGATATCGATGGGATCGTTTATGCTGGCAGTCATGGCTTCGACATCGCCGGACCGCACGGGGTTCGGAAACAAGTGGCCTCGGAGCTTCTTCCAATTCTCGACGCTGCAGAAAAGGAGCTTGGCGAAAAGCTCGCCGGCATCGCCGGGGTACTGCTGGAGCGGAAACGCTTTTCGATCTCCGCGCATTATCGCCAGGCAGATGAGAGCGGCGTCATCAAAGTCACGCGAGCCGTGAATGAAGTGACCGCATGCCACCGCGAGCTGCGCACGATCACCGGCAAAAAGGTTTACGAGCTCCAGCCAGACATCGACTGGAACAAAGGCAAAGCCGTGGCCTGGCTGCTGGAGACGCTGGGTTTGGAACAACCGGAAGTGCTTCCACTTTACATTGGCGATGACCTGACTGACGAGGATGCCTTCCGCGCGCTTGAGAAACGCGGCGTTGGTATCGTCGTAACAGAAGAGATGCGGCCAACCGCCGCGCGCTACGCGCTCAAAGGTCCGGCGGAAGTCGAGCGCTTTCTGCGGGAACTCGTCGCGTGCCTCCCAGCTGGCGCCGATTCGTAGCACAGACATCTTGTCTGTGGGGCAGGCGGGCGTCTCGCCTGCCGGATCCAAATCATCGAAGGCGTCGCACGCTTACTGCCAATCGAGCGTCAGCGTGTTGTCTTCGCCCAGATGCGTCATCGTTGCGAATGGCTTTCCGAGCTCGTTTAGAAGATTACAGAGCCACTTGGCGTCGCTGGCCGATGTGCGCTCCAGGCGGAAACGGTGCATGTTCATCGGCACCAGTCGCGCTGACAAAAGCTGCCCACCCTGCGAATCGACATCGACCAGGTACATCAAAGCGAGATCGCCGCGAAATTCCTCGTAACCGCTGATCCCTTCGTAGTCTGTGAGAAAATCGCCGCAGCCATAAAGAATGAGGCGACCTTTGAAAACCTCGATCGCTTTCACGTGATGCGAGGAATGGCCATGCACAATCGTGACGCCTTCTTGGATCAAGCGATGAGCGAACGCGATTTGTTTCGGTGGGATGTCATAACCCCAATTGCTGCCCCAGTGGATCGACGCGACGAGGAGATCGCCCGGCTGCTGATAGTGCCGCATCTGATTCGCAACTCGCGCGGCGGCTGCTTCTGAAATATCCTCCAGAAGATTCACTCCTGCGCGAGAAGGCGTGGCACTCCACTCCTGCGGAATGCCGCTCGTTGTTGATCCAAATGAGAAGAGAAGCAAGCGCGCTTTGTCCGCTACATTGAGAACGGCAGGGGCTGCTGCTGCTTCCGCATTATTTCCTGCGCCCGAGTGCACGATCCCCGCTGTATCCAAAGTCCGCAGTGTCTCGGACAATCCCAAATATCCCCAGTCCAAAACGTGATTGTTCGCGAGAGCGCAAGCGCTGATTCGAGCGGCGGAGAGGCAACCAATGTTCAGCGGATGCATGCGATAGTGAATTCCCTTATCGGGCCACGGCGTTTCCTCCGAAGTGACGGCAGTTTCCAGGTTTATGATTCTGAGGTCGACCGCAGCCCGTTCTAGTTCTCGCAGCGCATCGCCCCAGATGTACTCGAACGTCACCGGACGCGGAATCGGGCCATTGGCTTGCTCGGCAAGATCGACATATTCGTGTGCGTCGCACACACACGGTTCGTACAAAACCGGATTCCCCGGATGTGGCAGCGCCTGATCGATGCCGCGTCCAGTCATTACATCGCCGCATAGAAACAAGCGCAAC
>Ga0209689_1001098_pt1 | contig 19885 bp, 20 predicted proteins | sample GraSoiAngelo_149_FD_187119 | JGI IMG/M metagenome (GOLD analysis project Ga0209689, IMG submission 187119) | Grasslands soil microbial communities from the Angelo Coastal Reserve, California, USA - 14_1009_09_30cm (SPAdes) (version 2) | ecosystem: Environmental > Terrestrial > Soil > Grasslands ... | reverse complement strand
CACGCCGGCCTTCTGGAACAGGTCCTTGCGGTAGAAGGTGAACGAGCTCTCGCCGTAGAAGGGAAGCGCGAAGACCTTGCCGTCGTATGAGAGCCCGTCCCGGATCGGCTTGAGGACGTCGTCCAGGTCGTAGCTGGAAGGGAGATCGTCGTCGAGCCGGATGAGCCAGGCCTTCTTGGCCCAGATCGGCGTCTCGTACGTGCCGATGGTCATCACGTCGAACGAACCACCACGCGTGGCGATGTCCGTCGTGACCCGCTCGCGCAGCACGTTCTCCTCCAGCACCACCCAGTCGAGCTTGATGTCCGGGTGCGCCTTCTCGAACTCCTTGGAGAGCTTCTGCATGATGATCATGTCGCCGTTGTTCACCGTGGCGATCACGATCTTGGTCTGGGCCTGGGCCGTGGCGGCTGCGAGAGAGAGCAATGCGGTGAGCAGGATGCGTGGGTTCAGCACGTATCACTCCTTTCGTACTGGGTGACGACAGCGCTATCCCTGCGTGGCGGGGCATAGCACGGCGGAGGGCTGGTTTGCCAACCGGAGCACGGATGCCTGACCTTCGTATGGCCGCCAGCGGGCTCCCACCCTGCCCGCCTCGGCTTTTGACGAGCCTACAACTTTCGGTCGCCTCGAGATCGTGCTCGACGTCTACCGCTTTGGCTTGCCGCCTCTCTTCTCGGGCGTCTTGCCTTTGGTTTTCCCTCCGGCCGCCTTGTTGGCTTTGGCGCGCTTGCGGTAAGCGCTGCCTGCCGGCGCAGCGGTGCGACCTTTTTCCTCCCTCCGCGGCGACTTGGGGCTGGACGGCGCGCGCCCCGGAGAGAACTTCTCGGTCGCTTCGATCACGTTGTCGGTGGCGCGGTGGAACACCCTCGCGGCCTTGCTGGCCGCCGTCTCCACGGTCCCCGCCACATCCTCCGCCCTCTTCCGGGCCCATGAGCTGAGCTCCTTCAGCCGGCCCCGAACCCTCTGCTGCTTGTCCGGATCCATCGCGGCATCGAGCAGCTTCTGCGCCTCGCTCTTGATGTCTTCACCGGCACGGCGAAAGTCGTCGCCCGTCTTTCGAAGGAATTGCTTGAACTGCTCTTCCCAGCTCTCGTCGCTCATTTGGCCACCTCCACGGCGGGCGCGACCAATTAACTACTTTGCCATCGGGGAGCGCAAAAGTTTTTGGACGCCATGCCGCGAACCCTGCCGGAGGACGGCTACCGGGCCGAGAAGCTACGCCGCGGGTCAGGGATGCCCGGCACCGGCGCTGGGGAGGCGTCTCCGCCTGGATCGGATCCGATGCCGCGCGCTCACATCGCGCAAGGATTGCCCGCCGCGTCGGGTCGCCAGGCGACGCCGGGTGAACGAACTTTCAGCAGGTGCGGCCGGCGCTGGCGGGCCGAGCCTGGACGACTCCAGCGCGTTGGTTCGCGCGCTGGGCACCGGACCGCGCCGGGATGGTGCGATTGTCCGCTCCGCCGAACCCGGAGGAGCCGATCGCATTGATCCAGGCGCCCGGCGACCTCGCGGCGTGGACTTGGGTTTCCCGGCTTACGTGCACATCCGTCGCCGCTCGAGGCGGGTTCGCCGGCGAAGCCGGATCCCTTGCTCGGTGGCTTCAGCCGGCTCCACGGCTACTTGGCCATGTCGGAGGACTTGATCTTCCTCCACTTGCCGTGAGTCTTCTTGCACTGCTTCTTCGTCGTGGCGTCGGAGATCTCCGATCCGTCGGCGTTGATGCAATGGCGCTTGACCTTTGCGAATGCTGCGGGTGAGGCGGCGAGCGCGAACGCGGCGATCAGTGCGAACTTCATTCAAGTCCTCCTTGGGCGGATTGCCTGCTTGCGATTCTTCGGCGCGATCGGCGGCTCTGGCAAGTATTGAGCTTGCTCGAACGGGTTGGCGGCGTTTGGCCCCTCGCCGAACGTCTGTGAAGGAAATCCTGCTCCCCGGTAGGCAAACTCGAGAGCCGTCAATCACGGAATCGAGCGACCGGAATCGGGGCTGGTCACCGGCGCGCCGGCGCAGTACGGAGTGGCCATGCCGGTGCTCGAGGGTCTCGGGATCGCACTCAACGGCTTCGACTACCGCTGATGCTGTGGCCGCGCTGGATCTGGCTGCGCGCACTCGGATGCATCTTCCTGTCCGCGTTCTATTCGCTCGCCTTCCAGATCACCGCATTGAACGGCCCCAGGGGTATCCTGCCGGCGGCCGAATACCTCCAGGCGGTCCAGGAGGTGTACGGCGCCAGGGCGATCTGGTTTTCGCCGACGCTGTTCTGGCTCGGCTCCTCCGATTTCGCGCTCACTGCCGTCACGCTCGCCGGCGCCGCCGCGGCGGTGCTGCTGGTCCTCAACCTCGCGCCGCGCATCAGTCTCGCCGTCGCGTTCGTGTGCTTCCTCTCGTTCATCGCCGGCGCTCAGGACTTCGCCAGCTACCAGTCCGACGGCATGCTCCTGGAAGCGGGATTCATCTCCCTCTTCCTCGCGCCTGGAGGCCTTCGCCCCGGACTCGGGGAAGACGATCCGCCGTCCCGCCTGCCCTTGTTCCTGCTGCTCTGGGAGTGGTTCCGGATCTACTTCGAGTCCGGGCTGGTGAAGATCCTCTCCGGCGACCCGCAGTGGGCTTCCCTCACTGCGATGGACCATTACTACGAGAACGGTCCTCTCCCCAGCTGGATCGGCTGGTACGTGCAGCAGCGGCTCCCGCACGCATTCCACGCCTTCACGACGGTAGCGGTGTTCATGTTCGAGCTGGTCGTGGTCTGGCTCGCGCTCTTGCCGCGGCGCTTCCGCATCGCCTGCTTCTTCGTCGTCTCACCGTTCCAGGCGGTGATCATTCTCACCGCCAACTACGCCTTCCTGAACTACATCGTGCTGTTCCTCGGCGTGCTGCTGCTCGACGACCGCTTTCTCCGGCGGCCGGCGCCGGCGGAGTCGCAGACCTGGAAGGTAGCGCCTTGGCCCGCGCGCATCCTGCTCGGCTGGATCGCCTTCGCCACGCTCGTGCTCTTTCCCGGAATCTCGCACCGCCTGCCGCGGCCGCTACTCTGGCCGGCCATCGCGCTGGAGCCCCTGCGCATCGCGAACCGCTATGGTCTCTTCGCCGTGATGACGAGCGACCGCTTCGAGCTCGAGTTCCAGGGTTCCCGCGACGGCACGCACTGGACGGCGTACCCGTTCCGCTACAAGCCGCAGGATCCGATGCAGGCGCCTGGCATCTACGCACCATACCAGCCGCGGTTCGAATGGAACCTCTGGTTCGCCTCGCTCGGCGAGTGGCGCGAGTACGCGTGGGTCGTCAACGCCGAGCTGCGTCTGCTCGCCGGCTCGCCGCAGGTCCTGCGCCTCTTCGCGCGCGATCCATTCGACGGGCAGCCGCCCGCCTATATCCGCGTCGTGAAGTGGCAGTACTGGTTCACCACGCCCGAGGAGAAGCGCAGGACTTCGGCGTGGTGGCGGCGGCAGGAGCGCGGTCTCTACGCACCCACCCTGAAGCTCGGACCCGAGGGGATCCAGGCCGTCGCCCTGCCGCCGGAGTGAAATGAGCGGCTTCTCCTGTCACGTCTTCACGACGGCGCCACAGGCGATGCGAGCGCCGGCGTTTCCCGCCGGATCGGTGACGTCATCGTCCTTCTGTGCATGAACCACGAGCGACGAAAGGTCGGCATCGAGCAGGCTGTTGGGACTGCCAGTATCCAGCGTCACCCCGGTCACCAGCACCTCCACCGTCACCTTGCCGCTCGCGGGAACGAAGATGTCAGGCATGTCGCCAGCATGTTGACCCTGGGGCGACTTGATCCCGTGCTTGTGGCCGGCGGGATTGAAGTGAGGTCCGGCGCTGAGAAAGTCGGGCGGCTGGCACTTGCCTATCGCGTGCACGTGGAAGGCGTGCTCGCCGGGCGGAAGGTTCTCCAACTCCGCGCGGATGAGCACCCCATGCGGCGTCTCCTCGAGGCGGGCGGTGCCGGCGCTCTTGCCGTCGGCGGTCTTGAGCTCTGCCTTGGCGACCAGCGGTGCGTCGGCGCCGGCAGCGACGGGAATGGCGATCAAGACAATGCCCACGGCGAGAATCGTGCTGTTCACGATTTCCTCCTGCTCGCGGTGATCCCCTCAAAGGAGATGCGCGACGTTTCTTCGTCGAAACGGTGCTGCAACCAACGCGCCAGCCGAGCGCGATCGAGACCCGTCGCGGGGAGTGCGGCCTTCCGACACCGCTCTGTCGAACGGGTGAGCAGCCCCTGTCTGCCGATTGGACAGAGCAGAGCCGGATTCACGCCTGTTCGAAAGTCGTCACGTGCCCGTCTTCCCCTTCTCCAACTCCTTCTCGAACTCATCCACGTCAAAATCGGTCAGGAGCGCGCTGAACGGGAGGTTGGCGTCCTTCACCCGGGGAAACAGGTCGCGGACCAGCACCTCGACCAGCCAGGGGGCCGAGGATTTGCCCGCCACCCAGATCCATCGACCAGGCGGGAATCGAACTCCTTTTGCAATCAGTGCCAGGCGCGGCAGCTTGCCATTGAAGTAGTAGGCAGTTTCCTTCGCGCTGCGTTGCTTCATGCCGCCTGCTTAGGGCCAGGACTGTCTCCGGACTCTCCGAATCCGACCGGGGACCCCCTTGTGTCGACGAAGGCCAGGAAGAGCTAGCCCGACTGACAGGGGTGCGGCTCCGGCATCGAATCTGCAAGACGGCATGCTATGACGCGCAGGGAGTTCATCGATGCCGCGCTTGCCCTGATCGTCGCCCCGAAAATGGCCTCCGCAGCCGGCAAGCGCACCGCCTCCAATGTGTCGCACCGCAAGCTGGGCCGCACCGGCGCCGAAGTCTCGTGCATCGGGGTCGGCGGGTATCACATCGGCCACCAGCAGGATCCGGCGGAGAGCATCCGCATCATCCGCCGGGCCATCGACGGCGGCATCACCTTCCTCGACAACTGCTGGGACTACAACGGCGGCGAGAGCGAGATCAGGATGGGAAATGCGCTGCGCGACGGCTACCGCGCCAAGGCCTTCCTGATGACGAAGATCGACGGCCGCGACCGCGAGACCGCGGCGTCCCAGATCGACGAATCGCTCCGGCGGCTGCAGACCGATCACGTCGATCTGCTCCAGCTTCACGAGGTGATCCGCGACGACGATCCCGAACGGGCCTTCGCCGCCGGCGGCGCGATCGAAGCCATGCTCGCCGCCCGGAAGGCCGGCAAGGCGCGCTTCCTCGGCTTCACCGGCCACAAGTCGCCGCGGATCCATCTCAAGATGCTCGATACCGCCCAGGCCAACGGCTTCCGTTTCGATACTGTCCAGATGCCGCTCAACGTGATGGACGCGCACTTCGACAGCTTCGAGAAGCAGGTGCTGCCCCGGCTGGTCCGCGAAGGCATCGGCGCATTGGCGATGAAGCCGATGGGCGACCCGTTCATCCTCGATACCGGCACGGTGTCCGCGCGGGAGTGCCTGCGGTACGACCTCTCGCTGCCGGTCAGCGTGGTGATCACGGGCATCGATTCACTCGAGCGCCTCGACCAGGCGCTCTCGGTTGCGCGAGAGAGCAAGGTCCTCTCGGAGAAGGAGGTCGCCGCCGTCCTGGTGCGCACTGCCGAGGCAGCGAAGACGGGCTCCGTCGAGAAGTACAAGACGAGCCATCACTTCGACGGCACCGTGCAGCACCCCGAGTGGCTGGGGCCTCGTGCCGGGTGAGCGTGCATGGGACGTGATGGGTCGATCGGCTGCGCCGTTTGCGCTTCCTTCGTAGTGGTCGCCTTGATCGCGATGCCCGGTGACACGTCGGCGTCATCGCTACTCGCCCGTCCACCACCCATTCCGAAGTCAGGCCCGCTCGCCCAGCCGCGATCAACCAGGCAAGTGGGCTTGCCCAGCGACAAGACGCTCGCAGCCATTCCGCCCGATAATCCGCAGACGGCCGAAAAGATCGCGCTCGGGCAGAAGCTCTTCTTCGACGGCAGGCTGTCGGTCGACGGAACCGTGGCCTGTGCCACTTGCCACGATCCCCAGCGCGCGTTCACCGACGGCCGGCCGACCTCCATCGGGGTACTGGGTCGCCGCGGCCAGCGCAACTCGCCGACGGTGTTGAACGCGCTGTACAACCAGACGCAGTTCTGGGACGGTCGAGCGAAGACCCTCGAGGATCAGGCGGCCCTCCCGATCACGAATCCCGTGGAGATGGGGCAGCCGGACCTCGAGGCCGCCGTCGCGTCGCTCGCGCCCCTCCCCGAGTACCAGCAGGCCTTTCAGGCGGTGTTCGGCCGCCCCCCGAACGCGCAGGACCTGGTTCGCGCGCTCGCGTCGTATGAACGCACTTTGACCTCGTTCGATTCGCCATTCGACCGCTTCCTCGCCGGGGACGCTGAAGCGATCGACGAATCCGCCAAGCGAGGGTGGGTGCTCTTCAACGACCGGGCGCGCTGCAACAAGTGCCACGCGCTCCCCGACGAGACACCCGATCTGACCAACTTCAAGGACGACGACTTCCACAACATCGGCGTCCTCATCGTCCGCCATCGCGTGGTCCCGCTCGCCCGGGAGGCGGAGAAGCTGGTCGACTCCGGCAACGCGGCCGACGTGGACCGGGCCGCGATCGGGACCGAGATGAGCGCTCTGGGCCGCTTTCTCGTCACCAAGAAGGAGCCCGACATCGCATCGTTCAAGACGCCGGGCCTGCGGAACGTCCTGGTCACCGGACCATACTTCCACGACGGGTCGCACGAGACGCTCTGGGACGTCCTCGACCACTACAACAAGGGAGCGGGGCTCCGAGACCCCTGGCTCGATCAGGACATCCAGCCACTCGGGCTCCAGGAAAGCGAGCTCGACGACCTCGTCGCATTCATGGCGTCGCTCACGAGCGACGTCTACCGGGAACAGGGAGCGCAAGAGCTCGGGCGCCAACGCGCGCTGTCCAGGACGAACCGTCCCCACCGCAACACGCAGCGCGCGTTCGGTCCCAGGCCGGCGACGTCGCAATAGCGGAGGCCCCCCCACAGGGAGCGGGCGACGGGACTCGAGCTCGAGTCCGGCGCGTCGTGGCGGGGCATCGCGGTACTCGTTGCACAGCGACCCGACACCCCCGCTGCTAAATCGATCAGAAAGGCGCTCCATTTCTGAAGGCGTCCTGCCCGCTGGGCCATTGGTCCGGATCCTGCTTCGCTGATGCCGTGCAGATGAGGGCGAGGTCACCGGGCTGCTGTTTCAACTCCATGAGTGATCTGCGCGAAAACGCCGTGAGTGATCTCCGCCTGGTCAGCTATCTCGCGCCGAGCCTGCCCGAGGGCCTCTTCGACGCCGTAGCAACGCGAATCGCCGAGGCCACCGGTCGGGCGACGTCGCTCCGGTTCGTGACCCGGGTCTCAGCGCCGCCGCGCGGTGAGAGCGATCCGTTCAGCTCGGGCGAGGCCGACATCGGGTTTCTCTGCTCGCCGGGATACGTCTGGATGACCGAGCTCCAGCTTCCCGCCGTGCGGCTTCTTGCAGCCGCACCCGTCTTCGACGATCCGCGCACCGAGCGTCGGCCCGCCTACTTCTCGGACGTCATCGTTACCCACGGGAGCCCCGCGCTCCGGTTCGAGGACCTTCGCGGCGGGACCTGGGCCTTCAACGATCCCTGTTCGTGGAGCGGCTATCTCAATCTTTTGGGCCGGCTCCGCGACGTCGGTGTCGCCCCATTCTTTCGGGTGCTCCGCGAGTCCGGCTCGCATATCCAGTCGGTCCGGCTCGTCAGCGCTGGCGAGGTCGACGGCGCCGCGGTCGATTCGAACGCGCTCGCGCTGCTCTTGCGCCGCGAACCCAGCCTTGCATCCCGCCTGCGGATCATCGAGTCGTGGGGTCCTCATCCCATCCAACCCATCGTGGCGAGCACTCGCTTGCCCTCGGCCCTCACAGACCGCATCGCGGCATCGCTGTGCACGATGCACCTCGATGAACGCTCGGCAGAGCGCCTCCGCTCATTCGGCGTCGTTCGGTTCGCGCCGGTCGCGGACGACGATTACGCGAGCGAGCGCGTTGCGCTCCGCTCGCTGCAGGGCTCGACGTGACAGTGCCCGCGGTTCATTGAATCGGAGACGATCATGATAGAAACCACCATCAATCATCCTTCACGCCCCACGGTTGCACTGCTGGGTGCCGGCACCATGGGTTCCGGCATGGCCCAGCGCATGCTCGATCTGGGCTTCCCCGTCAATGTCTGGAACCGCACGCCTGGCCAAGTCATTGCGCTGACCAAGCACGGTGCGACTGCCCGCGCAAAACCGACCGAGGCCGTGGCCGCTTCGGAGGTTGTCGTGACCATGCTCTCCAACGCGGACGCCGTCGCAGATGTCATGCTGGGCGCCGGCACGCTGGAGGCGCTACGGGCCGACGCGACCTGGGCGCAGATGGGTACCATCGGCGTCGAAGCGACGGAGCGTCTTGCGGCCGAAGTTGCACGACGCAGACCCGACGTCATGTTCGTGGATGCGCCGGTGTCAGGCAGCCGCGAGCCGGCTCGCAACGGACGGCTTCTCATCCTCGCTTCCGGTCCCGAACGATCGCACGGTTCCGTCGACGCTGTGTTCGCCGCTCTCGGCCAGCGCACGCTCTGGGTGGGACCTGCCGGGACCGCCAGCCGATTGAAGCTGGTGCTCAACGCTTGGCTCGCTTTCGAGATCGAGGCGGCCGCTGAGGCCAGCGCGCTGGCAGAGCGGCTCGGTGTTCCGTACGCGGTCCTCGCGGATGCGGTCGTGGGCGGTCCACTGGCGTCTGCAACGGCTTTGACGAAGCTGGCCAAGATGGAGAGAGGCGACTACTCCGCCGACTTCTCGCTGGAGTGGGCGCTAAAGGACCTTGATCTCGCCCTCGCCGCCTCTGGCGCCGAGACGACGCCGGTGGTCATGGCGATCGCGGAGCGCTGGCGCCGCCTCGTTGCGCAAGGCCACGGACATTTCGACATCAGCGCCGCGCGACTCGGGCTGGTTGCCGGAGCAAGGATCCGACAACAGGTGTCGGAGGATGGCACGGCACGAAGGTAAGCCGGGCCGTAGAGCCGCCTTTTGCGTTTTGGCGCATCGCCTGCATGGGCCTCATCGAGCAAGAAGCCCTCGACGGAGAATGCCCGATGAAGGTTCCCTCGCGATTGGTCCTGGTGCTCGCTCTGCTCTTCGCGCCGGTCTCGTCGTACGCGATCAGCATACCGCTGCCTACCACCGAGGCGACCCTCAACCTGGACCTGCAATTGCAGCCTCAATTCGTCCTGAACGAAGCGGGTACGCCGGATGGCAGGGACCCGAGCTACGACTTGTTCCTCCGGCGAGCCCGCATCGCCCTCGGCGGCAACGTCGGCCAGAACTTCAGTTACTTCTTCCAGCTCGACAGCCCGAACTTCGGCAAGTTCAGCAACTTCGCCGGACGCCTGCTCGTGCAGGACGCGTGGTTCGGCTGGGCGCCCACGGGGATCTCGGGTGGAACCGTCGTCTATGTCGAGGCGGGACAATTGTACATTCCATTCTCACGCCACATCCTCGTAGCCACCACGAACTTCATCACGGCGGACCTGCAGACCGACGGGTTGCGCATTCCGAACAACCCCTTTCAGGCCTTTCGCAGCGTCGGTGTGCAGGTCAGAGGCTGGGCACTCGACAAGAGGCTCGGCTTCCGGGGCGGCGTCTTCGAGGGTTACGGCCCGATCGATCAAGCAGCAGGAACGTGCGCATCCGACGGCGCGGGCTGCATCACTCCGAAACGGAATCCGCTCTTCTCCGGCCTCGTCAACTTCGATCTCATCGGCAGCGAAGAAGGGCAATGGCTCTACAGCTCGTACAAATGGGGAGCATCCCCGATCCTCAGCGTGAACGGAGCTGCGACTTATCAGGCACTCGCTCTCAAGAACGCCTTCGGCAGCCTGACGAACCTGAGAGTCTTTTCGGCGGGCTTGTATCTGGACCTCCCCAGCAGCGAGCAGTCCGAGCTGGTTGTCGAGGCGACGGGGTATCTGAACGGCAACGGCACGGGCAGCCCGAACAACGGTGCGGGATTCGCGGCAGCGGCCGGTTATCGATTCGGTTTCATCGCACCCTACGTAGCGTACGACTTCTTCGAGTCCTTCGGCTGCAGCGGGGCCGGCGCCACTGCGAGCGAGCTCGCCGCCTGCGAAGCCAACGTCGACAGCGCCAACAGCCGGAACCTCAAGGCTGGGTTGAATCTGTTCTTCAACAAGAACCTGAACCACGTCAATATCGAGTTCGGGATCAACCACGGGTTCTCGGCGTACGGGCCGTCGAGCATCACCGCCCCTGCCGCTGGCTACGTACCGGCGTCGCTCGATCCGCTCACCCCGGGGGGGCCGCGCCGGCCGTTCACCAACTCGCTCGCCAACCCGAACTTCAAGTCGCTGCTCGTGCAGTGGACCATGTACCTGTAAGGGTCCTTGCTGAGCAATCCACCGACACGTGTCGGAGCCATGAACATCGCAAGGCTAGCGCGGGCGCTCCAGCGAGCCGTTCTGGACGGGCAAGGCTGGCTTGATCGTTGCTTCGTCGAGGCCTGAATTCGGATGGCCCGCTGGAGGCAACCGGAATGGCAGACAGCCCGCAAGGAAAGCCATTGAACCCCGACGCGTTCTCCAGACGGAGCCTGATCAAGGGAATCATCGCTGGCGGCGTGGCGGTCTCCTCCACGAGCTATCTCTTCCGGGCTGCGACCGCAGTGGGTCAGACCGGCGTCGGCGAGCGGCTCATCACTCTCAACGTCAACGGACAGCAGCGCCGCGTCGACGTCATGAAGCAAGAAACGTTGGCATGGACGCTTCGCTACAAGCTCGGCTTGACCGGCACCAAGCTCGGCTGCGACCGGGCCGAGTGCGGCGCCTGCACCGTCCTGATCGAGGATGTGCCCTATTACGCCTGCTCCATGCTCTCGCACACGGTGCGGGCTCGGAAGGTGGTCACGCTCGAAGGACTGGCAAGCGCGGACGGAACGCTCCACCCCGTGCAGCAAGCCATCATCGACGAACAAGGCTTCCAGTGCGCCTTCTGCATGTCGGGCTTCATCATGTCGACCGTCGGATTCCTGAAGACGAATCCGAATCCGAGCCGCTCCGAGCTGGCGCAGGGCATCTCGGGGAACCTCTGCCGCTGCCAGGACTACGACAAGATCCTCACCTCGATGATGCGCGGCGCAGAGTTGATGAGGAGGGGTTGACGGTGGCGGACGAACCCAAGAAGCGGGTGTACGGGGCTCAGTACAAACTGATCGGCAAGGATTACTCGACCCCGGACCTCTACGCGAAGGTGACGGGCCAGGCGAAATACGCCGAGGACTTTCGCGCCGAGGGAATGCTGTTCTGCAAACTGCTCCTCAGCCCGATGCCACATGCGCGCGTCAAGCGAATCGACGCCCGCAAAGCGCTCGCGATGCCCGGCGTGAAGGCGATCCTGACGGCAGACGATCTTCCCCCTCCGTCCGACAGCGTGACCGACCTGGGCACCGTCATCAAGGCGAACAAGAAAGGCGAGCGGGCGCTGACCATGGAGCCGCTCTACGCGGGCGAGCCGATTCTGGCCGTCGCCGCGGTCGACGAGATCACCGCGGCAGAAGCGATCGAGAACATCCAGGTCGATCTGGACCCGCTTCCGTTCGTCACCGATCCCCTCGAAAGTCTACGACCCGGCGGGCCAAACCCGAGAACGGACGGCAACGTCTGGGTCGAGAGGCCGGCGCCGCCTGCCAAGCCTGGCGAGCCTGCACAGACTCCCCCGCCCGACATCGGGGAGCTCAAGTGGACGGAGGCCGATTTCGCCGCGGCCGGCCAGGGGCGCCTGCCATTGGGCAAGCCGCAGATTGACTGGTCGTTCGGCGATCTCGAGGGCGCTTTCAAATCCGCCGCCCTGATCCTCGACGAAACCTTCCTCACCCCGGACGTGAGCCATCAAACTCTCGAGACGCGCAGCGCGATGGCTTATTGGAGCAACGGCAAGGTCTACATCTATACGGGCACGCAAAGCACTGCCCAGACCGTGCCGGTCATCGCAGGATGGCTCAACGTCGATCACAAGAACGTCGTCTTCATCAGCGAGTATACCGGCGGCGGATTCGGCAGCAAGGTCACGGCGGGAATCTCGCTCGTCATCCCGGCGCTGCTCTCGAAGAAGGCCAACGCGCCGGTGATGATGCGGATCACCCGCGAGGAGGAGCATTACATCGGGCGCGCCCGGCCCGGTTTCGTGGGCCGGATGAAGGTCGGCTTCTCGAGGGAAGGCCGGATCACGGCGCTCGACATGTTCGTCATCTCCAACAACGGGCCTTACCAGCAGCAAGGAGACGTCCCGACCTCGGGCGACATCGTCTCGCTTCTTTACCAGCCCCAGGCGATGCGCTTTCGCGGCGTAACGGTTCTGACGAACACGCCGCCGCGCAGCGCGCAGAGCTCGCCCGGTGGCCTGCAGGGGATCGCCATCATCGAGCCGGTCATCGCGAAAGCTGCGCGGAGGCTCGGAATCGATCAAGTCGCCATCCGGCACGTCAATTGCCTCGAAGGGAAGGCTCCGTACGGACGACCATCGGCGCAGGGCAAGCGACAGCATGCGACGAGCGCATTCCTCAAGGAAGCGCTCGTTCGGGGCGCGGAACAGTTCAGGTGGCCCGAGAGAGCCGCCCGACCGAAGCGCATCGGTTCGAAGGCGCGCGGCGTCGGTGTGTCGCTGAGCTGCTTCCACGGCGGCACGGTCGGCTTCGACGGGCTCATCGTCATCCGGCCGGATGGCCGGATCTCCTTCCAATCCGGAGTCGGTAATCTGGGAACGGAGTCGGTGATCGACGTGCACCGCGCGGGCGCCGAGGTCCTCGGGGTGCCGTGGGAGAAGTGCGATGTGGTCTGGGGTGACACGTCGAAGCACCTTCCCTGGACTTCTCCCCAGGGCGGCAGTCAGACGACGTACGCCATGACGCGGGCGGCGCACGCTGCGGCGATGGACGCGAGGAAGAAGCTCCAGGAGATAGCCGCGAACACTCTAGGTGGCAGTCCGGAAGAGTACGAGGTCGCGAACGAGCGCGTGTCCCGCAAGGGAGGTGGCGCGAGCATGACGCTGGCACAGGCGGCCCGGCGCGCCATCCAGCTCGGTGGCAAGTACGACGGACACGAGGCGCCGGCGGACGTGAACAGCTTCACCAAAGCCTCGGTAGCGGGGCTGGCAGGCCAGGGTCTGGTGGCGGTTGCGAAGGACAAATACCCTCACGACGGGAACGTCTTTTCCTACGTGGCGAGCTTTGCCGAGGTTGAAGTCGATCTCGAAACCGGTAAGTACTCGCTCGTCGACTACCTGGCCTACGCCGACGTCGGCACGGTGATCCACCCGGCCGCCCTCGGAGGTCAGATCCTCGGCCGCTCGACGCTGGGAATCGGTCACGCGATCGGACAGAAGTGGGTCTACGATCCCCAGTACGGCGTGATGGTCTCGACGCGGTTCTACCAGAACAAGCCCCCGACCATTCTCGACGTCCCCACCAACATGCAGTGGGGGGCCGTGGACATTCCCGATCCGGAGACGCCGGTTGGCGCTCGCGGCATCGGCGAGCCGCCCGTGGGTGGGGGGTGTGCCTCGGTCTTGAACGCCCTCTCGGACGCCCTGGGAGACGAGATCTTCCGGCGCGCCCCGGTCAACCTGGACACCATCCTGACCTCGCTCGAGGCAGGCCGGCCGGTGCAGCACCCGCTGGCGGCCCACATCTAGGAAAGAATCGCGGAGCGAACCAATGGCCGTCGTCCGGGACCCGATGCCTTCCTTCGAATTGCTCCAGCCGACCTCCGTCGTCGAAGCGCAGAAGCTTCTCGCGCAGCACGGGCAGGACGCCTGGATCCTCGCTGGAGGAATGGATTCGTTCGATTGGCTCAAGGACCGGATCAAGCGGCCCAAGGTGGTCGTCGATTTGAGTGGGGTCCAGGAGCTCAGGGGCGTGCGCGAGACCAGCGACGGCATCGAGATCGGCGCGATGACGACGCTCACCGAAGTCGCCACCCATCGCGCAGTCAAGCAGCGATATGGTCTGCTCGCGGAGGCCGCGGGGCTGGTTGCCTCGCCGCAGATCCGCAACCAGGGCACGCTCGGCGGGAACGTGTCGCAAGATGCGCGGTGCTGGTACTACCGCGCCGGCTGGCCGTGCTACCGCGCCAGCGGGAACATCTGTTACGCGGACACTCCGGTGGGACGGAACCGGGAGCACGCAATCCTCGGTGCGGAGCGCTGTGTAGCAGTGAATCCATCGGATACGGCTCCGGCCCTGATCGCGCTCGATGCAAAATTCGTCATTCGCGGCTCCAAAGGGGATCGCGTGGTCGATGCCGAGGACTATTTCATCGGCCCGGACATCGACATCACCAGGCTGCACATCCTGAAGCCAGGGGACCTGCTCACCTCGATCCGCATTCCCTCTACCTGGGCAGACACGCAATTCTATTTCGAGAAGGTGCGCGATCGGAACGTCTGGGACTTTCCCTTGCTGAACGTCGCCTCCGCCCTGGTGGTCTCGGGGACCGCGATCGACCGGATCCGACTCTCCGTCAATGGCGCGGCGGCCCGCCCGCTGCGACTCAAGGCGATCGAGGCGGCGGTCCGCGGGAAGCCGCGCAGCACCGAAACCGGTGAGATGGCCGGACGGCTCGCCGTCCGCGAAGCGGTTCCATTGCAGTTCAACGCCTACAAGATCCCGTTGATGCGAAATCTCGTGAAGCGCGCCATCGTCGGAGTGCAGGAGGTCAAATGGGCGTACTAGAGCGCGGACTTCTGCAGTGGGCCGCCGACCCATGGGGGAAGGTCGTCCCCATCCACATCGCCTGGTTCCTGATCTGGGTTGCGGCGATCGGGGGGCTGTGCTTCCTCGTCTTCCATGCCGTCTACGTTCGCTATTTCGCAAAGGCCAGGACCTTCGCGCTCGGCGCTTCGCCCGAAGAGGCCGTGCGTCTTCCCGAACGCATTCCCCGGCACTCGCTGGTGGCGCGCCTGTTCCATTGGGTCATGGCAGCGTCCATGTTCACACTTCTCATCACCGCGTTCGTTCCGAAGGTCGGGCCGCAGTTCGACTGGGTGACCTGGCACTGGATCGCTGGCTCGGTATTGACGGTTTCCGTCGTCTTCCACATCGTGCACGCTTCCTTCTGGCTCGATTTCTGGTCGATCTGGCCCGACAAGATCGATCTGCAGGATGCCTGGAGAAGGACCCTGCGCGCATTCGGACGACCTACCCCGCCACCGCGCAAGTTCGCCAAGTACCCGCTGGAGAACAAGCTCTACCACCTCGCCATCATCGCGACCGGCCTGTCGGCGATCGTCACCGGAGTCTTCATGCTCCGTCGCGTGGAGACGATCTTCTTCACCCGGAATCCGTATCTCTTCAGCGACATGACCTGGGGATTCATGTACGTCCTGCACGGGTTGGCAGGGGTCGGATTGATCGGCCTGGTGACCATCCACGTCTACTTCGCCGTTCGTCCCGAGAAGCTCCCCATCACGAAGTCGATGATCTCGGGTTCGATGAGCCGCGAGTTTTTCTTGAAGGATCACGATCCACGGCGATGGATCGTCCGGAGCTCGACTTCGAGGTCCATGAAGGGGGAAGCCTGAGAATGCTGGCTGCGATCGCGGAACGATGCAACGCCGTCGAAGAGTGCTACGAGTTCATGCTTGCCTACGCGGCGCAGGGACTTCCGACGGACCACGGCAGCGAGTCCGGCCGGCGCATTCGTGAATTCCTCGGCCGCGCCATCGATGCGGTCACCGCGCTGATCGAGGCCTGCACGATCGCGGCAGAACGCGAAGAGGGCGAGCCGGCCGCACCGCACCAACCGTTCATGGCGGTGCTCGACCGGGACGCGCGCCATTCGCTCGCCGCGCTCGAGCTGGTCCTCGCCCAGCCGTCGATCAGCTCCCAACTGGTCGACAACCTGAATGCCTCGATCCATCTGCGCGCGCTGCTCACGGACCTGTTTCTTCTTGGCGAGATCGCAGGAGCGCGACGCACGCCGTCGATGCCGGTCGTCGCGACCTCGGGTTGAAGCTCCCGGAAGAGATCTTGCGCCAGGTGGCGGACGCAGCTCGAGCGGCGGCGCGCGGCGGGAGCGCCATGATCGATGCCAGGAGAGCGGCCGCGCCAGTGGGTCCGTGGACGGATGCCGAGCTGTTCAGCGAGGCGGCGAGGAGGGCGGCGGCCGCGGATCCGTTTGCGCTCTGCACCGTGATCGGCACCGCGCGTTCCGTGCCGAGAGATGCGGGCGCGAAGATGTTGGTCGCGCCGAACGGGTCGATTTGCGGAACGGTCGGGGGCGGGCCACTCGAGGCGAGCGTGATCTTCGAGGCGGTCCAGCTCCTGCGCGGCGGCGGATCCGCCGGCATCCGGCGCTTCGCCTTGACTGCGGCCGGCGACGCGGCCGATCCGCTGCCTGCGAGCCCGACGACGAGGGACGACCTGGGCATGAAGTGCGGCGGCGAGGTGTCGATCTTCGTTGACGTGGTGCGGCCGGCTGCGCGGCTCGTCGTCTACGGCGCAGGGCACGTCGGGGAGCGGGTTGCCAACCTCGCCGCCGACGCCGGGCTGACCACGGTGGTGATCGACGACCGGCCTGCCTTCGCGCAGCCCGAGCGTTTTCCGCGTGCCGCGGAAGTGCGCTGCGCTGATCTGGACAAGGACCCGCTCGGCGGGCTCCGGCCCGGACCGCAGGACTTCGTGGTCATCCTCACCCGCTGCCACGCCTTGGACGAAGGGGTGTTGCAGGCCGCCCTGCAAACTCCAGCGCGCTACGTCGGCCTGATCGGCAGCCGGCGGAAGGTGGCGGTCATCCTGCGCTCCATCTCTCGCCGGCTGGGCCGCGATCCGCGCGGAGATCCGCGCTTGCACGCGCCCATCGGCCTCAAGCTCGGCGACAAGTCGCCGGGCGAGATTGCCATCTCGATCCTGGCCGAGGTGCTCCTGCTCAAAAACGAGGGCGAGCTCGCGCACAACCGGCTCGCGTCGAGCGGTTCAGCCACTCATTCGAATGTATGACGATACGACCACGACTGAGCTACCCAGAGAATCGAGTCACCCGCTCTCAGGCAGCGTCCACATGCAGCTTGCGCGCTGCCTCGAAGCGGCGCGCCACGTCGGGCCAGTTGAATACGTTCCAGCATGCGCCGAAGAAGTCCGCCTTTCGGTTCTGGTACTGCAGGTAGTAGGCGTGCTCCCAGGCATCGAGCACGAGCAGCGGCACTCCGCCCTGATTCAGGTTCGACTGGTGGTCATAGATCTGCGTGATCAGAAGCCTTGACGCGAGTGGCTCCCAGACCAGTGCGGCCCAGCCGGATCCCATCGTCGAGCCGGCTACCTCGCTGAACTGCCGCTTGAAGGCCAGGAACCCGCCGAAGTCTCTTTCGAGGGTGGCCTTCAGCTCCCCCGAGGGCTCTCCGCCGCCCCGCGGCGAGAGGTTCCGCCAGAAGATCGAGTGCAGGATGTGGCCAGAGAGGTTGAACGCCAGCGAGCGCTCCAGGGCCGGAATGCGGTCGAACTGCTCCGTGGTCCTCGCCTCGTTCAGGCGCTCGAGGGTGGCGTTGGCGCCATTTACGTAGCCCGCATGATGCTTCCCATGGTGCAGCTCCATGATCTTCCCGGAGACATGCGGCTCGAGGGCGCCAAAATCATAGGGCAGATCGGGGAGCTTGTACGGGTTCATCGCCTTCTCCTTGCGAGCAGTGTCGCTCCTCTCGCGCGCAGCACGAGATGCTTGTAGGGCGTCCTATCAAGATCTCTGCCAATTGGTCGCACGCGCTCCCTTCTTCGCCTGGACCGAGCTTCGCGACCAGTCAGGCCATCCCTCCGCCTTGGAGGAGACCTGGCGGTGTACGTTTCGCAAACACTGTTGTCGAGCAGCTGTACATCGCTTGCATTCGATGTCCGGCTGCATTTCAGTCTCGTGTCGGGCACAAATCGATCGGCGCGCTGCGGAGTCCTCATGGGGGTGACGCCATGAAGACATTCGTAAAGCCGATCGCATCCACGTTGCTGCTCGCGCTCGCGCCTGGTTGTTACAGGCATGGCGCGCTGCTCGGCGCCGTGGTCGGGACGTCAATCGTCACCGCGGCGATCGTCAGCTCACGCCCGCCTCCGCCGGCTCGTGTCGTCTACGTGCCGCCGCCCCAGCCCGGCTACGTCTGGCAGCCGGGCTACTGGTCGCGCGAGCACGACGAATGGGTCTGGATCGAGGGTCGCTGGATTGCGCGCTACCCGGGATACGACTGGGAACCCTCGCATTGGGTCGAAGATCCCGATGGCCGCTGGCGGCTGATCCCGGGGCATTGGGTTGCTATGCCGCGTTGATACGACTTTGCGCGGCCACGTCCGCGATCGCGCCGCGGTGATCGCCGGCAGGATCGAGCCATTCGTCGGATTCGCCTGCGAGCGCCGCCGCACCGTTCTTACGTTTACCCTCGCGAAATGGAGGGTGCGCATGCCCGCGCGCTGACCGCTCCGGAGGGTCCTCCGAGCTCCGCTTCCGATCATCCGCGCGCCAAACGGCGCGCCCGCTGGGGCCTACGGGCTCTAGCGCTAGAGCGAAGCGGCCACGACGCCTCAGCGGTTGCGGAGTCCGGCTATCTCAGTGGCGAGCCAGCGACGTACCGCGGGGATCCGGCCGATCATCCTGATCATGGCGTTGCGCACCGCCCGGCTGCGCCGGGAGCGGAGCGTCGCCATCCGCGTCATCCGGTCGGTGAAGGCCACCACACGATCCGCGACCGGTCGACGGGTGCGCTCGTACGCGTCGAGCTCGCTCTCGTCACCCCGTCCGGCGAGCACCGCGGTGAGTGCGTGACCGAGCGCGACCGCGTCCTGGATACCGGTGTTCATGCCCTGACCGCCGGCTGGACTGTGGACATGTGCCGCATCTCCGGCGAGCAGGATCCGCTGCGCGCGGTAGCGATCGGCCAGTCGGTGGTGGACCCGGAACCGGGAGCTCGAGACGATCTCGTGGACCAGGGCCGCCCCGTTCTGTGGTCCCCGCGTGTCCAGAAGGTGCTGCACGTCGGCGATGCCCGGATGCTCTGGCGCATCATCGACGGTAGCCACGAGCCGATAATGCCCGTCCGGCAGCGGCGCCACGACGACGAGTCCCTCTGGAGAAACGAATAGCATCACCTCGTCGGAACGCAGCGTCCAGCTCATCCGGACATCAGCGAGCACGAAGGAGTGCTCGTACGTGTCCCCGGTGCGGTCATCGGCACCTTGGTGCCGCACACCGCGACAGCTGGTCAGGATCGATCTTTGCGGTCGTTCGCGAACGCGAGCATCTCGAAGGCACGGCGCAAACGCCCGGCGAGCGACCTCGCGATTGCGCGATAGAGCTCGTATCCCGCTTCCGGCTGGCCAGCCAAGGCGTCTGCCAATCTTCCGGATCGGATCACGAGCAGATCGACGCGCTCGAGCGCGGTCACGGTTCCGCCTGCGGGTTCGCCATCGATGAACTGCGCTTCGCCTATGGTCTCTCCCGCTCCGAACAGCAACGGAGGTGCCCTTCCGTCCGCGGGAAGGGCGCGCACCGTCCCGTTCCGGATGACGTAGAGCGCCCCAGGCGTATCCGTTAGGGATATGATCGTGGCACCGGCCGGGATTGTGAGCTCTTCCGTTACCGCCGCCACGAGCTCCAGCACGGGATCCGGGACGTCTTTGAACATGATGACCTGCTTCAGCGCTTGAATCGTGTCCATGACATCAACTTCTGCAAGCGTCGGGCCGGTGGATATTGGCCGCCGAATCGCGGTTCAGGCCTCGATCGGAGCTGCGCATGTTGGTCTTGGCGGAAATACGGACACTCGCTGCTGGAAAACTCATCCGGGCCGGAGAGGGCGTGGCCCGCCGTGTGCTGACCGGTCCCGCCAGCAAGGAGGCGATCACGA
>Ga0209689_1001091_pt1 | contig 19931 bp, 19 predicted proteins | sample GraSoiAngelo_149_FD_187119 | JGI IMG/M metagenome (GOLD analysis project Ga0209689, IMG submission 187119) | Grasslands soil microbial communities from the Angelo Coastal Reserve, California, USA - 14_1009_09_30cm (SPAdes) (version 2) | ecosystem: Environmental > Terrestrial > Soil > Grasslands ... | reverse complement strand
GGTTCTGCACGTTGAAGGTTGCGACAGTGAGCTCGTTCACGGTCGGTGACGCGGTCGTCTCCTTCGCGAGCCCTCCCGACACGACGGTCGGCGACTGCGTGAGCTCGACCATGAAGAGCCCGAAGTTGTAGTCGACGACGCCGGTGACCGAGCCGGCGAAATGGTCTCCGACGTTGAGCCTTTGCGGAATCGGAACGATGGCATCGTCGACGATGATCCGCTCAGGATTGCCGTCGTCGTAGCTGTAGAGGATCCCGCCGTGCGCGGTGCGCGGGCCGGCCCACGAGCCGTCGTCAGGCAGGACCGGGATCTCGTTGAACGAGTTGCTCGGACCGACGATCACCGGATCGTTGATCTGGACGAGCATGCCCTCGAGCGATTCGTAAAAGTCGAGGCCGTCGCTCGCCGGATCGAACACGCCGCTCGTCTCGACGTTTCCGTCGCTTGCGTCGTCCTCGATCACGGAGGTCGGTGGCATCCGTCCGCCCAGACCGATCACCGTCGCGGCGGGAGGAGGGTTGCCGTGCGACAGGACCGTCACCGTCGGAGACACCAGCTCCGTCGTCGATAAGTTCGAGAGTCCCGAAGCACCGCCGGGCCGGAACTCGCTCACGGTCGCTTTCACCCGAACGGCATCGCCGACACTGATCGAGGCGGGCGCGCTGCCCGTGAAGACGAAGATCCCTTCGGAGGTCGCTGGGTCGGAATCGGGACTCGGGTCCTGCAGGTTGAACCCGTTCGTCCGTTTCGCGGTCACGATCCCGGGCACGTTGCCGAACGTCTGCCCGAGGAGGGGCGAGACGTGGGCCACGCCCTGGATCTCGTGGATGAATGTTGGTGGCGGCGGCGGAGCCTCCGTTGTGAAGCTGAATGCGAAGTTCCCGAGCATGTTGTTCGGCGGGTCGACGGTGTCCTGGTCGGTGACCTGGGCTGCGAGGACCGTCACCGTGCAGCTCTCCGAGAATGCGAAGTCCACCGTCGGATCGAGCGTGAACGTGGTCGGTCCACCGGTCTGGGCGGCCGCGTGCGAGCCGCTCGTCGCGCAGCCGATCGTGTACCAGGGGCTCGAAACGTCCACAGGCTCGCTGAACGTGATCGTGATGTCGGTGTTGAAGGCCACGCCCGTCGCGCCGGCGAGCGGAGAGGTCGCCGTCACGGCGGGCGCGTTGTCGCCGGTGCAGAAGTGAAGCGGCGACGCGGTGTTGCGTGGAGCCGGCGCGAGCGCCTCGAAGTCCGTTGAGTTGTTGTCGCTCTCGGTGCAGCCCGCGTTTTTCCGGAAGGCAGCGGTCGTGTTCGAGAGCGTTGGAGCCGCCGCGCCTTCGAAGAAATTCGCGCCGTCGTAACCGATGAGATCTACGATCGTCGCCACCGCCGCCGCCGAGCAGGGCGTCGACCCTCCGTTGCAGCCCAGCGGGCTCGTCGTATTCACCAGCACGACCTTGCCTCCGGCGGCACCCATGTTGATGGGCGTCGCATCGGTGACATCCGGTGCCGGAAGGGCCGCGACCGGAGTGGTCCCGGCCGCCTCCTGGATGAGGACGTACTGGCCCGGCGCGATGGTTCCCGTTAGCGGGGTGATGAGGTTCGCGGCCGAACCGAAGTTTCCCGCGCCGGTCGCGCTCGTGTACTGAACCGACCATCCCGAAAGATCGATTGACGCGCCACCGCGGTTGAAGAGCTCAATGAAGTCATTGGTGAATTGAGCCCCCGAGTTTCCGCCTCCGCCGTACACCTGGCTGATCACGACGCTCGTGGACAGCGCCTCCGCGGTTCGCGAGAACGGCACCAACGCCACGACCATCGAGACAAGGACAACGAGAGCCACCAAACGGTTACGGAACATCCCCACCCTCACTCAAGCGTTTCGGCCGGCGCCGCCGCGCCTCAGGCAGAGTACCGGAAGTGACGAGCATCTGGCTCGACGAAGCCGCACCCGACGACCATCCGCCGCTCGATCGGGACACCTCCGCGGACGTCGCGATCGTCGGCGCGGGCATCGCGGGCATCGCGACCGCCTATCACCTCGCGCGAGCCGGTGTGAAGCCGATCGTCCTCGAGGCTCGCACGGTCGCCGAAGCAGCGAGCGGGCGAAACGCCGGGTTTCTCCTCGCAGGGGTCGCCGAGAATTTCGTCGCGGCGACGCGCCGGTATGGCGAAGGTCGCGCGCTGCGCATCTGGCGCTTCACCAGACACAACCAGGAGCTCGTCCGCGAGATCGTCGCGCGCGAAGCGATCCGGTGTGACCTCGCCTGGAAGGGTTCGGCGCAGATCGCCGGAGATGACGAGGAATGGAGCGAGGTGCGCGAGAGCGCCGACCGTCTGGGGACGGAGTCGGTGCGCGTCCGCATCGTGCCTGGCGAGCGCGCCGCCATCTACGAGGACGACGGCGAGTTCCATCCCGCGCGCTACGTGCGGGCGCTTGCCGGAGCTGCGGTCGCGGCCGGCGCGCGCATCTACGACGGAACGCGGGCGACGGCTGTCACCAAAGGCGAGGTCCGCACCGAACACGCTCGCGTCAACGCGGGCGCCGTCGTCGTCTGCGTCAACGCGTACTCGCAGCACCTCGTGCCGCTGCGTGTCCGCCCGGTGCGTGGCCAGATGCTCGCGACCGCGCCCGTCGGGCGCGCCGTCTTCGACCGGCCGGCCTACGCCAACCGCGGCTACCGGTACTGGCGGCAGCGTGCCGATGGCCGCCTGCTCGTCGGCGGATGGCGTGACACCGCCGCCGACGAGGAGGTTGGTGAAGAGGAGCGGACGACGCCAAAAATCCAGGAGCGGCTCGAGCGCTTTCTGCGCGAGCGATCCCCCGAAGCGACGGTGACGCATCGCTGGGCGGGCACGATGGGGTTTTCGCACGATGCGCTGCCGTATGTCGGGCGGCTCGACAGCGGCGTGTTCGTGAACGCCGGCTTCACCGGGCATGGCATGGCGTTCGCGACCGCGACCGGCGAGCTGATCGCGGATCTGGTCCGCGGCAAAAATCGAAGTGAGACCGATCTGTTCGCTCCTGAGCGTGCGTGAGCGGCCAGGCAGCCGAGCCTTCTCTGCGATCACGAGCGTTGAGATTCGTAGATGCACGCATCGCTCGTCCCGACCGCGAACGATCTCGCCGGCCTGGTCGGGTACGTCCTTGGCAACCCATACCTCTTCATCAGCTCCAGCACCGTGATGACAACGGGACTGGTCCTTGGGGCCGTCGCGGTCTCGATGGTTCCGCGCAGCGCTCCGATCATGCGTGTCGTCGCACCGCCACTCGCGATGCTCCTCGTCTATTTCGGCGTCGGCAGCCTCGTGCTCGCGAGCGAGATACTTGTTCGGTTTCATGACACGATCCCGGATGCGACCGAAACGCAATTCGCTTCGGGCATCGGCCATCTTCTCGAGGCGGCCGCCGGCATCGCCGTCCTGACGCCCCACCTGCGATTCCGCTCGCAACGCACGTGGATCGTCGCGAACGCGGTCGCGGTCACCTACTGGTCAGCTCACGTGATCGTCCTGACCCCGCCGTGGTTCGCGTTTCAGGGTCAGCTCGAGGTCATCCGCGCCGCCGCCCTTGGCGCGCTCGCGGCCGGGGCTCTGGTGAGCGTTCTCCTCTGGCGGGCCGCGCCCGGGCGGCGCTGAGCGCGGCGACCGAACCTGGCGGTCCCTACCGCGCGTAGGACGCGCAAAGCATTCCGAAGTACGTCGCGGCCTCGTACGAAAGCAGCTCACCCTTCCAGCGGTCGTGCGCGAGCGCGCCCTCGAGCATCAGCATCTGCCAGTAGCTATCCGCTTTCGCTTCGCGCGCGAACGCCGATCCCAGGCCCGAGAAGCGCAGACCGTCCCCACCGCGGAATACAGCCACCACGGCCTCATCGAATTCTTTCGACTTCGGCGTGAACCCGTACGGGCCCTTCGCGTCGTGCCCGTGCCCGTGATCGCAGCTCGCGATGAGCGCGACCCGCTTTTGCGACGCCGCCGCGGCACGCCCGATCGACCGACCTGCTCGAACGTGCAGGTCGTCGCTGAGATCGCGGGCCGGCGCCACGATCGCGACCGGCACCTGCGGTTCGGTCCGTCCACCCATGAAGTAGGCCGGGATCAGCACCGCCCAGTCCATCGGAAAGACAGCGGACGCCGGGTCGTTCGCGCCGTAGCTCACCGCCACGACCGGGACGCCGTCCTCGCGGATGGCGTCGCGAACGGCGAGGGCGAGCTCGCGGTCGACCGGGATCCGCAGCGAGATCGCGCTTCCCCACTGGACGAGGTCGCCGGAGACCGCGGCGGCATCGATCACCGCCATGGCGCCCTCGACGTGGATGTTGTGAGGGGTCAGCACGATCGAGACGTCCGGCTGGGCTGCGGCGAACCGACGGCCGAGCTCCTGCATCCCGGCGGTGGTCGCGCTCGCGAGCGACGGTCGGTCCTTTGGTTTCGCTTCGGGTATGGCGATCGATCCATGAGGCGCGATGCACGCGAAAACCAGCGGCATTCGCGGGAGTATGCGCGCCTAAACTTGATGCACCCCTCGGGCCGCTAGCTCAACGGTAGAGCAGGGGACTTTTAATCCCTTGGTTCCGGGTTCGAATCCCGGGCGGCTCACAGCGCTCCACGCGAATTCGCCGCGCCTAGTGCAGAACCGCGCGCTCCACCTGATCAACGAGCTCGTCCACGATGAACGGCTTGCCGCATACATAAGCGGCGCCGAGAAGGCTCGCGATCTCCCTGCGGTCGGCCCGGCCGCTCACGATCACGATCGGCACGTCGCCCGCGTCGGGTCGCCGCTCGCGCCAACGCGCTACGAACTGGGTGCCGTCGTAGTCCGGCAACCCGATGTCGAGAACGACCGCGGCGGGTTTGCGCGCGAGCGCCGTTCGCAGAGCCTGACTGGCGTCGATGGCCGCGACGACGTCAAGACCCGCGCTACGTAAAGACTCGGTAATCAACCTGCGGATGTCGTTGTCGTCCTCGATGACCAGGACCCGCCGGTTCAGCCGCCCCTGCATGAAGAAATTATGGTGTCACCAGATTGAACAACGCGCCAGCGACAAGCTCAGAAGCGAGCGCTATATCCCACGCAGGAGCTCGGCCAACGGAACGTCCAAGCGCTTAGCGAAGTGGGCGAGAGCCGAGAGGGATGGCGCCACACGGCCGGTCTCCATCTTCCACACGTACTGGCGCTGGAAATAAACGATGCCCTTTGGGCTCGCCCCGAGCTCGGCCATCGTCAGCCCCTTGCCCTCGCGAAGCGCGCGGATCCGTTTGCCCACCTTGCGGAGAAGACGCGGCTCGCCGGGAACGTCCGGATTCACCCGCGCCGGCATACGAACTCCACGATCTCACCGAGCGCCTCATCACCGTAGGCCGCGCTGAACATCGCGCGCGAGTGTTCGCGTCCGCCGAAGAGGACGAGCTTCTTCGGGGCGCTGGCAGCGGTAAAGCACCCCAGGACGTTCGGCGTGGCCCGGAGCGAGTCGCGATCGGCGCACACAAAGAGCTTGCGGCCGGTGATCTTCTTCGATAGCTCGTCGGGGATGGCCGCGACCGGCGCCGAGATCGCAACGACGCACTCGACATCGCCTTCGAAGCTCGACGCGAGCACCGCACTCCCGCCCATCGACGAGCCGACGAGCGCGACTTCTTTGACGCCACGACCGCGCAGTACGGATTTGGCGGCGCGAAGATCGGCGACCGGCGTCCAGGGCTTGTCGGGGCGGTACCGATTGGTCTTGCCGGTCGACGCCGCATAGCCGCGGAGGTTGATGGCGAGCGCCGGTACGCCGCGCGCGACGAAGAGTGGCGCGACCTCCCGCCAGCCCGAGGCGTCCCAGTTCTGTCCGTGTACGAGGATCGCGACGCGGGCTGCCGGGAGCCGCCCATACAGATCCCCTTGGATCGTTTCCCCCTCGCTCGAAACGTTGACTCGCTCCTGTGGCGGGACGCTCGTCGCAGTCGTCATCACGGCACCGGGTCGAGCAACGGTTTTCCGTCGATGAACGCTCGAATGTTCTCTGCGGCCCGGACGGCCATTCGCGTCCGCGTGCGCTCCGAGGCGGAGGCGATATGCGGAAGGAGCACGGCATTTTCGAGCTCGAGCAAGGCCGGCTCGACTGCCGGTTCGCGCTCGTAGACATCCAGGCCGGCACCGGCGATGACGCCCTCCTTCAGCGCCTGCGCGAGCGCCTTCTCGTCGACGACCGGGCCGCGCGAGGTGTTGATGAGGATCGCAGTGCGCTTCATCTTGCGGAGGCGGTCCGCGTCCATCAGGTGACGCGTCTCGGCAAGGAGCGGCACGTGCAGAGATACGAAGTCGCTGCGCGCGAGAAGGTCGTCAAGGCGCTCGACATACACGGCACCGAGCTCCTGCTCCGCGCCAGGATTACGGCGCGCGTCCTGATAGAGGATGCGCATCGCGAAGCCGTGGGCGCGTCGCGCCACCGCGAGCCCGATCCGGCCCATGCCGACGATGCCAAGCGTCGCGCCGTGGACATCCTGCCCCGTGAACATGAAGGGCGTCCAGCCGCGGTACTTGCCGGCACGGAGAAAACGCTCTGCCTCGCCGAGCCGGCGTGCGGTGGCTAGGAGCAGAGCGAACGCGCCGTCCGCGGTGGTCTCGTCGAGTATCCCCGGAGCGAACGTCACCGGTATGCCACGCTCCTTGGCGGCGGCCACGTCGATGTTGTCGTACCCCGTGCCCATCGTGGCGATCATGCGCAGCTTCTTCGCGCCCCGAATGGCGTCGCCGTTGACCGGATTCGCCGGAAGTGTGTACACGACCTCGGCATCGGCGATCATCCGCGCGACCTCAGCGGCCGTCGGGATGGGGGGTTCGTCCGGGCCCACGGTAACGTCACCCTTGGGGCGCAGAATCGCGAGCGCCTCGTCCGCGATCGGCCGCGTGACCACGATCTTCACGAGCGCGAGCGAGTCTATGCCGCCACAATTTCGGCGTGCCCAAACGCGTCGCGGTGGACGAGGTGGCCGCGCACAACGAACGCATGTGGGAGCGCCTCGCGAAGGCGGGCATCCCGTACACCCGGCCGCAGGGCACGCCGCCGCGCACGAAAGAGGGCAAGCGGCGGTTTCTCGATCGCATCACCAACGGCACCCTCGATGGGCTCGACCTCGACGGAAAGCGAGTGCTTTCGCTGGCCGGCGGCGGAGGGTGGGACGCGATCCTTTTCGCGGAGCTCGGCGCGGCAACGACGCTCGTGGATATCTCGAGGCGGCAGCTTGCGACCGTGCGGCGTCTCGCGCGGAGCCGCGGCACCGAGCTCGATTACCTGCGGACCGACATGCGCGATCTGAGCGGCCTGGGGAGCGGCGAGTTCGACGTCGTCTTTCACCAGCACTCTCTCGTGTTCGTTCCCGATCCCGCACGCGTCATCGCCGAGGTGACCCGCGTCCTCGCCGCCGGCGGGGTGTACGTGTTCTCGACGATGCATCCGGTGACCTTCCTGTTCTACGAGTCGTGGACCGGCAGCGGATGGCGACCGAAGAAGACCTACTTCAGCGATCGACCCGTGCCCGTCCGCGATCCGACGTGGGAGTTCGGCCGGGTGAAGGTGCGCGCGCCGACATACGAGTACGCGCACCGCACGGCCGACCTCATCAACTTCTGCGTGCGTGCCGGCCTCGAGGTCGATGGTCTTTGGGAATGGTCGCCCCACCGCGAGGGCGGACCTGCGGGCTCCGACGATGCCCTGGAGCGGGAGCTCCCCGCGTTCATTCAGATCCGCGCGAGGAAACCCTCTTCTTCTTCGGTCCGCGGAGCGAACGGCTCGCGTCCGCGTATTGGTCCACCAGCGCCGCCACCCTTCGCGCGGCCACCGGGATATTCACCGCCCAGCCCACGCCGAACACGCGATCGCTGAAGATCTGATCGGAGTCCGGATTCCAGTACGCGTCCCGGAGGCGCTCGAACGTCGGCAGGCGGAAGTCGTATGGCACCACGCCTGCGACCTTGCCGTGCCATGTTCGCTCGGCGTCGGGCTTCTTGAGCTCCTGATAGATAGCGCCGAAGAACGCGAGCCACACCGCGGTCCTGGCGAGGCGATACAGATCCTTCATCTCGGAGCGCCTAGACGAGCAGAAGTGGTGCCGGGATGCATCGCGGGGACTCCTTTCGCGCAGAGCGGGCACTCCGCGGCCGGGTATGACGGGATATCGAGGCGCCACAGAGCGTGAAGTGGGACCTCTAACCGCGCGGCGCCACCTGATCGATCGACGAGGACCGACGCTCCGGCGACCGTCGCGCCGGCCGCGCGGACCGCATCGATCGTCTCCTGGACCGAGCCACCGGTGGTCATGATGTCGTCGACGACCAGCACTCGCTCGCCGGGTGCGAGCGCGAAGCCGCGGCGAAACTCGCGACCCGAGGTTCCGTCGCGCCGCTCGGCGTAGATCGCACGCACGCCAAGCTGCCGCGCGACCTCGTGCGCAAGGATGATCCCGCCGGTCGTCGGGCCGGCGACGGTCTCGACCTCGAGCGGTCTCGCCCACGCCGCGATCGCCGAACACAGGCGCTCCGTCTCCGCCGGACGCTGAAGGACCTGGAACTTCTCCAGATACAGCGGAGAGTGGCGCCCCGAGGCGAGGATGAAGTGCCCCTCACGGAGCGCACCCGACTCACGGAAGACCCTCTCCACGTCGGCCGTCGCGCTCGTCATCGCGACTATTCTGCCCGGGGATGAAGATCCACGACGTGTCCCTTGTGCTGCGGCCGGACATGGTCACGTGGCCCGGCGAGCCCGCTCCTCGGATCGAGCCGCTCCGCCGCATCGCGAATGGCGACACCGCGAATGTCTCTGTGGTGACCATCAGCGATCACGCTGGAACCCACGTCGACCCCCCGCTGCACTTCGTTGAAGGCGGCAACACCGCCGACAAGCTCCCTCTTGATGCCCTGATCGGCCCGTGCGTCGTCGTCGCGTTCGACGGACCGGGACACGTGTCGGGTGAATGGCTCAATCACGCGAAGCTGCCCGCGCGCACAGAGCGGATCCTGTTCAAGACCCCGAACAGCGCGGGATGGGGTGACCCCAAGGCTGCCTTCACCCGGGGGTTCACGACGATCAACGCGAGCGCGGCCCACTGGTGTGTCGAGCATGGGATGAAGGTCGTCGGCGTCGACTATCTGTCGATCGAGCCTCAGGGTCCGGAGAAGGCCGGATATCCGGTGCATAAGACCCTGCTTGCCGCCGACGTGGTGATCATCGAAGGCCTCGACCTGCGGAGCGTCGTGCCCGGTCAGTACGAGCTCGTCTGCGCTCCCCTGAAAATCCTCAACGGCGACGGAGCGCCAGCACGAGTGTTCCTGATCGAGCGCTGAGAAAGGGCCCGGCCGACGCCACCGAGGGCCCCCGCGGGCCGGGGAGCCGGCCGAGGCGTCCGAGGCCGGGGGGACCCCGGCACGTAGAGAGGGTTTCGGTGGCGTCGGAAAGCCTCTAAAAGCGGCGTGAGCACGTACCATCGAGCGGATGGCGATCACGCAACGTCCGCTGGCGCTCCGCCGCGATCTCATCCGGATCTTCGGTGAGGATCGACTCGTCGCGGTCATCCGCACCTCGCGGCCGGACCTCGCGCGTGCGGCGGCGCGGGCCATGAGCGAAGCCGGAGTACGGCTCGTCGAGATCACGCTCACGGTGCCGGACGCATTCGAGATCATCGAGGAGCTGGCACTCGACGATGCGTTCGCGGGCCGCGGGTCGATCGTGGGCGCGGGCACCGTGCTCTCTGGCGCCCAGGCGGAGCAAGCGCTTTCCGCGGGCGCCCGTTTCCTGGTCAGCGCGATCCTCGTGCCGGAGATGATCGAGGCGGCGCGGGCGCGAGACGCCATGAGCATGCCGGGGACGATGACTCCGACGGAGATGATCAAAGCCGCCGACCTGGGCGCCGACTTCATCAAGGTGTTCCCGGTTTCCGCGATCGGCGGACCTGATTTCGTCGCCAATGTTCGCCGCGCGCTGATCCACCTCCCGCTCGTCGCCACCGGCAACATCGACCTCGACGAGATTCCGGACTACCTTCGCGCCGGGGTCGTGGGCTTCGGCATCGGTGGCCCGCTCATTCGCACCGACCTCGTGGAGCGCGGCGACCTCGGCAGCGTGATCGCAAACGCGGAGCGCTACCTCAACGCGACCAGGCGCCCCGCCACGAACTAAGTTGTCCGGGCCGAGCGAGGAGCGGCTCTGCCGTGACGAGCGAGTCCGGGCGCCTGCGGCGTCTCTCGGGCGAAGCCCGAGATTGAGCTAGTGCCGCGCGATCTTCCGCTCGGCAACGGCGATTTCCTCGTCACGTTTGATTCGCGCTACCAGCTGCGCGACATCTACTACCCCAACGTCGGTCAGGAAAATCACACGGTCGGCGAGCCTTCGCGGTTCGGCGTCTGGGTGGACGGGCAGTTCGCTTGGACGGGCGATGATGGCTGGGATCGGCACATCACCTACGAGCACGAGACGCTCGTCGGTGACACGACGCTCGTCCATTCCAAGCTCGGGTTGAGCCTGCGCTTCCGTGACGCGGTCGACTTCGACCGGAACATCTACCTGAAGGAGGTCACGGTCGAGGACGCGCTCGGTCGTGAGCGGCACGTACGGTTCTTCCAGCATTTCGACGCGCACCTCTACGGCAACGACACCGGCGATTCCGCTTACTACGACCCTCGGAGCCAGGCGGTCGTGCACTACAAAGGCCGGCGGTATTTCCTCGTATCGGGGTCGAGCGGCGGAAGTGCGTACGGCCTCTCCTCGTTCGCGATCGGTCAGAAGGACGCCCCGGGCAAGGAGGGCACGTGGCGCGACGCCGAGGACGGGGAGCTCTCGCGCAACCCGGTCGCGCAAGGGTCGATCGATAGCGTGGGTATGGTCGCCGTCACCGTACCGGCGAGAGGGACCGCGACCGCGGTGTTCTGGATCGCCGCGGGTCAGGCCTACGAGGACGTCCGCGAGCTCGACAAGCTCGTGCGCGAGCGGACGCCCGCTTCGTTTCTCGCACGAACAAAGGATTACTGGCGGCTCTGGGCCAACAAGGACGAGGCGATCGCAGAGCATCTGCCCGACGACATCAACGGCCTGTACAAACGGTCGACCCTCGTCATCCGAACGCAGGTCGACAACCGCGGCGCCATCATCGCCGCGAACGACTCCGACGTCCTCCGCTTCAACCGGGACACCTATTCCTATCTGTGGCCACGCGACGGCGCGCTTGTCGCGGATGCCCTTGACCTCGCGGGGTACGGCGAAGTGACGCGCCGCTTCTTCTTCCTGTGTGGCGAGCTCATCACGCGGGAGGGCTACCTGCTGCACAAATACAACCCCGACGGCTCGCTGGGATCCTCGTGGCACGCCTGGTCGACGCCCGACGGGAGGCTCGAGCTGCCGATCCAGGAGGATGAGACCGGTCTCCCGATCTGGGCGCTCTGGCAGCACTACGACCGCGACCGCGACATCGAGTTCATCCGCCCGCTCTATCGCAAGCTCGTGCGGACGGGCGCCGATTTCATGGCGACCTACCGCGAGCCCCGCACCAAGCTGCCGGCGCCATCGTTCGACCTGTGGGAAGAGCGCCGTGGCATCCATGCCTTCACGACTGCGGCTGTTTGGGCGGGTCTCACCGCCGCGCGGAACTTCGCGGTCGCGTTCGGACAGCACGAGCTTGCGAAGCGCTACGCGGTCGCGGCGCAGGAAATACGCGAAGCGGCCCTGGTGCATCTGTGGGACGCCGACCGGGGGCGGTTCGTGCGCACCATCAGCGTGATGCCCGACGGGACGATCGTGAAGGACGCGACCATCGACATCTCGCTCGCGGGTATCTTTCTCTTTGGGCTGCTTCCCGCGGACGACGAGCGCATCCGCTCGACGATGCGCGCGGTCGAGGACCGTTTGTCGGTCAAGACGCCGGTGGGTGGGATCGCGCGTTACGAGAACGACTACTACTTCCAGGTCTCATCGGACATCGCCGCCGTCCCGGGCAATCCCTGGTTCATCGCGACGCTCTGGCTCGCCGAGCACCTGATCGCGATCGCCGAGACACCGGACGACCTGGACCGGCCGCGCGCCTACCTCGACTGGTGCGCCCGCCGCGCCCTGCCGTCGGGGGTCCTTTCAGAACAGGTCCATCCCTACACCGGAGAGCCGCTCTCGGTCTCGCCGCTCACCTGGTCGCACGCCGCATTCGTCAGCGCAGTGCAGCACTACGCCCGCCGCTCTCGCCTGATCAGGGATCGTCTCCGCGATCAGGTGAAGACCGCGGGCGAGGTGATCGTCTGAGCCGCGCGGTCACGAGCGCCGTGACCATCGCCCTCTCCGTAGTACTACTCGCCGCCTGCACCGCGCCGCCGGTGCCGCCGCCGGCGAGCCTCGGCGTCGGGCTCCAGGCGTCGTTCATCCTCGCCAACCCGGCCGGCCTACTCGCGCTCGACAGCACAGGTCACGCGATCGGCCGGATCATCGACCTCCCCGCGCAGAGCGCGTCGGCGACCCCGGTGCTCCATCCGTCGGGCAAGGCGATCGTGTTCGCGCTCACCCAGCAGCCGGACAAGAAGACCGGGTTCGGCTCGGACCTGTACACCGTCAACCTCGATGGCACCGGCTTCAAACCGCTCGTCCAGCACGAGAGCGACAACGTCTTCTACGCGTCGCCGCGCTTCGACAGCACCGGCAACATCCTCTATTTCCATCGCCGCGCCGCGATCATCCAGGCCGGGTCCTTCGTCGGGAACGAGGATTCGCTCGAGCGCCTCGATCTGCGGACCGGCGAGCGCAAGCGGCTGATCGTCAACGGCGCGGATCCCACGATCTCGCCTACCGCCGATCGCATCGTTTACGTGCATCTCACGCAGGGTCAGCCGGACAGCATCTGGACGGCGAACATCGATGGCTCGAACGCTCGGCCCTTCTTCAAGACGAGCGACACCTGGTGGTACCTGCAGACGCCGCGCTTTGCCGCAAAGGGTTGCGAGATCGTCTTCTCGGCGGCCGGACACGCGATCGCCGCCGCGCCACCTTCGTTTCCGGCCGGCGCTGGGCCTGGCTCGGCGCATCTCACCATTCCGTCCTACCTCTACCTTGCCCCGTGCGACGGCACGAGCGTCAGGGAGCTCGTTCAAACGCTCGACGACGTGGTTCCCGCCTGGTCGCCGGACGGGACGCAGATCGCGTACGTCGGCGCCGGTGGATTCTTCGTCGTGACGGTCGCGACCGGAAACGTCAAGACGCTGGCTCAAGGTCAGGACTTTTTCTTCGGCGACCTCGTCTGGCTGAAATGATGGTTTCTATCTGACAACAGCGACCGCAGGTGGGCACACCCACTGCACCGATGCGTGGTCGCCGGACTGAAAACCGTCACGCATAGGAAAGAGGAGATCCCTTATGTCGCAGGAAAAGTCTGACGAGCGTGGCTTCGCGGCGATGCAGGGGGCCCCTGATGGGGTAGGGGCCCCAGGGAAGAGCGCCGTCGAATCGCGGAGAAGGGCGGCGAGACAGTCAGCAAGGACCGCGAGCACATGAGCGAGATCGGCCGCAAGGGCGGCGAAGCCTCAGGCGAGAAGCGCCGGGAAGAGGACCGCTAGCGGTACGTCGGGCGGGCGCCCACTCGCACGGGCGGGCGGGCGCCCGCCGCGCGATCTACTCGTCGGGCCGCGCGAACCGGTAGCCGACGCCGCGGACGGTCTGGATCAGCGTCGGCTCCTCGGGTGAAGACTCGATCTTGTCGCGAAGACGTCCGACGTACACCTTGAGGTACTGCGTTTCGTACCGATACTCGGGTCCCCAGACCCTAGTGAGCAGCACATCGTGCGTGAGCGCTTCGCCGGGGTGCGTCGCCAGCTCCGCAAGGAGATTGAACTCGGTCGGGGTGAAATGGATGTCCTTGCCGGCGCGCCGGACGCGGCGCGCGGTCAGATCAATGACAAGGTCGTGCGTGGTGATCGAGCCTGAGCGCGGCGCGCGTGGCGACGAGCGGCGCAAAACGCTCTCGATGCGCGCGACGAGCTCGCGGGGCGAGAACGGCTTTGTGAGGTAATCGTCCGCCCCCAGACGCAGGCCCTTGATCTTGTCGTCCTCCAGGCCGCGCGCGGTGAGGACGATGATCGGCAGATCGGTCTTTTCGCGGACCTGCTCGAGGACTGCGAAACCATCGCGTTTGGGAAGCGCGAGATCCAAGACGACCAGGTCCGGCCGCTCGGAGTAGATCATCGCGAGGGCCTCGTCACCATCCGCTGCCTCGACCGCGGTGAGGTCCTGCCGAGCGTAGGAGAGCGAGCTCCGTACAAGCGCGCGCACGTCCGGCTCATCGTCGACGATGAGTACCTTCACGATGCGAGTGGCAAGAGTGTCACGAATGCCGAGCCACCACCGGGATTCTCCTCGTATTCGAGGGTTCCGCCGTGGAGCGTTACCAGGGAGCGGGCGATCGCGAGCCCCAGGCCCGAGCCGGGGGTGCCGTCCGCGTTCTGACCGCGAAAGAACTTGTCGAAGATCCGCTGGCGGTCTTCTCTCGCGATCCCGGGACCGTGGTCGCGCACCTCGATGCGAAGGGCGTCTCCTTTGCGGTGCGCGGCGACGAGGATCGGCGTGCCATGCGGGGCGTAGCGGATGGCGTTGACGATGAGGTTCGCAAGTGCCTGGTGCATCTTGCTGCGGTCGGCGACAACGCGGGGCGGATCCGGATCGACGTCCAGCGAGATCCACTGCCGCTTCTGTTTGGCGAGGACGGCGTGGTCGGCGACCACGTCCCGCACGAGCGCGATCGCGTCGATCTCCTCTTTGTCGAGCGCGATCTGTCCTTCCTCGAGACGCGCCATCTCCAGGAGCTGCGCGGTGAAGTCCTCGAGGCGCCTGACGTTCCGCTCGGCGCTCTCGGCGAGCTCGCGCTGGGCGGAGGTGAGTGACCCCGGCCGCTCGCCCAAAAGGAGCTCGACCGCACCGCGCACGACCGTGAGCGGGCTGCGGAAATCGTGGGACATCGCCGCGAGGAACTCGCTCTTGATCCGATCCGCCTGCCGGAGGGCCGCGGCCTCGACCGCCTGTCGGACGAACTTCTCACGCTGCGCCCGCAGGTGCTCCAGCTCACGCAGCAGACCCGACATCATGTAGGCGGCGAGGATGAAAACGCTGACGTGGAACGCCAGGCGCCACGGCTCCGCCACAAGGCCGAACCGTTCAGACCGATACGCGGCGATCGCGACGTACGCGAGTGAGATGGCGCCGGCCGCGGTAAAGGCGCCGGCCGTTCCAAAACGAAAACCGCCCGCGATGATGATGAGACTGCCGATCACCCACGTGGTCCAGCTCGGATCCGACGAAAAGACGAGCATCGCCGACGAGACGATGCCGATGTCGAGGACGAACATCACACGCGTGAGCCGCTCGAAGCTCTCGGGCTTCGACTGCATCATCCAGTAGACGATCGCGGCATACCCGAGCACGAACACGCCCAGACCGACGAGATACGCGATGCCGATGTTCGGGAAATACGGACCGAGGAAGAAGATCAGACCCGCGCCACCGACGCGCGCCCAGTTGAACGTTCGCTCGAGCCGTTCTGCCACGGGCGCTAAGTTAGCGCGTGGCTCGCTGGCTGGGCCGGTCCTGGGGAGGGCTGCTGGCGCTCGACACGCGCGTTTCGCCGCTCCTCGTCGATCATTTCTATGAAGGAATCCACGGCGCTCTCGCGCCACTGCTTCCCGCGCTGCCGTACGAGCTCCGCGCGGACCACGTCCCAGGCGAGACCCTTTCGATACGGACGATCGGTCGTCATCGCATCGTAGGTGTCCGCCACGGAGATCACGGAGACCTCGACCGGAAGCTCGTCGCCTTTGAGGCCCCGCGGGTAACCCGCCCCGTCGTGGCGCTCGTGGTGCGAAAGCACGAGCTCCGCACCTTCCCAGAATTCGGGCAGCCGCCGCAGCAGGCGGTGGCCGATCTCGGCGTGCCGCCGCATCTCCTTCTGCTCCTCCTCGGTGAGGGGGCCCGGCTTGAGAAGGATCAGGTCGTTCGTCCCGATCTTCCCGATGTCGTGCACGCGTGCCGCGTCGCGGATCAGCTCGACCTGCGAGTACTGCAGGCGGAGCCTCCGCGCGAGACGCTCGGCCAGAGCCGCCACACGCTGGGAGTGGCCGTGCGTGTACGGATCGCGCAGATCGATGAGATCCGCGAGCTCCAGGATCGCGGTCTTCGTCTGCTGGCGGACCCGAGCGCTATCTCGGACGGTGAGCAGGACGATGGCCATGGGCACGCCAAAGAGGACGAGCGTCCACGGCTGCGCCTGGGCCGCGATCCCCGCGAGCGCGCCGAGAACGAGGAGCGCCGCCTCGTATGGCAACAGGCGGCGATGCAACGTCCACCAGCCGCCGAGCGGGTTGCGCCGCACCTGAAGAGCTACGACGAGGTCAATGAAGGCGCTGTTCACGAGGTACTTGGCGATCGCCGCGATCGCGATGGCCCAAGGCTCGCGTACGACCTGGGCGCCGGGACCCGCGATGAGGAGGAACGCCGTCGCCGCGGCACCGGTCGAGAGCACGGATGTGGCCGCGTTGAAGCCCCGGTTGTACCAGCTCTGACGTACCCCGCGGAAGTGCAGCGCGATGAGCGTCGTCGCGCCCGCGATGACCATCGCGTAGAACGGTCCGAGGAGGAGAGCCGCGGCGAACGTCGCGGTGTCGTCGACGGTGATCTTCATCTTCACCGAGAGATGCACCGGCCAGAGCTGGGCGACGGCCGCCATGGCCATGAGCAGCGCGAAGAGGACCGTATCGGTCGGTCGAAGGTCCTCTCGGAAGGCGGCGCTCGCGGGGAGGGCCGCGAGCGCCGCACCGAGCACGCAGAGGATGTAAACGCGTAGAGGCCAGCGAAGCCGCGACACGCGGGCTAGAGCCCGATAAGCGTGTATTTCACCTGGGTCGTGACGTTGGACTTCCCATAGGCCGTCGAGCTGAGCCACAGGTAGGTCCCGGTGACCTGCGTCTTTGTGTCGAACGACGCCGACGCCTTGACCGTCACCTTGACGACAACGGGCACGCCGAGAGAGAGAAGCCCGGTCGCGGGCAACACTTTGCTGATCGTCGCGGTCGTCGGGACCGCAGCGGGGAGCGAGACCACCGTGGCGATCGCGTTCGACGGCACGAGGACCTCGTAGGCGACCGCGCCCTTGAGTGTGCTCATGTAGCTGGCTGGAAACGCGGTCGTGACGTCGACGAGCGCGCCGTTGACCATGAAGACCGGATCGGATTCACACCACTGAACGCCGGCGTCCGCGCCAATCCCCAGGACGAGCGACGAGAAAGCGAACGCGACCGTGAACGCGAGCCTGCTGAACGCGGAGGTACGAAACCGCCCCATCTATCCACCCCATGCCCATTTGATCGCGCAACTCAGTACGAAGTGAGTACGTCGCAAGGATGAGTCGATGACGCGCGCTGTTCGTGTCGCTGGGGTCGCAGGACACGTCAACAGATGGTCCGTCAACGAGCGGTAAACGGTCGCTACGCACTGGGAGGCAATGGATATCCGGCGAGGGCGGGCTCGCCGCGAAGGCGCGCGTAGCCGGGCTTGATACGCGCGTAGATGATCGCGACACGCTCGTCGTATCCGACGAACGCGCTCTTCATCGCGTTGATCGAAAGACGCTCCACATCCGCGAGGCTGAGGGCGGCGATGCGCGACAAGCGCTGGAATTCGTCGGAGAGCGTCACATTCGACATGAGGCGGTTATCCGTGTTCACGGTCACGCGAAAGCGCTGCGCGATGAAGTGGCGTATCGGATGCTCGGCGAGTGTCGGTACAGCGCCGGTATCCACGTTCGACGAGGGACAGAGCTCGAGCGGGATCCGCTTGTCGCGGACGTAGGCGGCAAGAGGGCCAAGCTTCACCACCCTGCCTTCGCTTATCGCCATGTCCTCGACAAGCCGCACCCCGTGGCCGATGCGATGCGCGCCGCAGTACTGCAGCGCCTGCCAGATCGAGGGCGGCCCGAACGCTTCGCCCGCGTGGATGGTGATTGAAAAATTCTCGCGGCGGCAGAGCTGAAACGCTTCGATGTGGGCCTTCGGAGGGTGCCCGGCCTCCTCGCCGGCGATGTCAAAGCCAACCACGCCTTGTTCCCGATTCGCCACGGCGAGCTCGGCCATCTCGAGCGAGTCGGTGCGGTCGCGCATGGCGCAGATAAGCTGGCGCAGAGTGATGCGGTGGGCGCGTTCCGCGCGCTCGAACCCGCGCGCCACGCTCTGGACGATCTGCTCGAGGTTTAGCCCGCGTGCGGTGTGGAATACCGGCGCGTACCGGATTTCGGCGTAGACGATCCCGTCCCGCGCGAGGTCCTCGCCGCATTCGTAGGCGACGCGCTCGAGGGCCTCCTCTGTCTGCATGACGGCGATCGTGTGCGCGAATCCGCGTAGATAGAGGGAGAGCGAACCCGACGCCGCACTCGCGTGGAACCACCTTCCGAGCTCGTGCGGGTCCGTCGTGGGCAGCCCCGCGTAGCGCTGATCGCGCGCCAGCTCGACGACCGTGGTGGGGCGCAATCCGCCATCGAGGTGGTCGTGGAGGAGGACCTTCGGGGCCGCGCGAAGCGTCTCGAGCGGAATCACGATCGGCGAAACGATACGCCTTGCTGTGCGTCGAGCGAGCATGCGGTGTGAAGAAATCTCTTCTTCTTCCGCGACCGCGCGCGTAGGTTATCCGCGCAGTTCGCATGGGAGGGACCCAGTGATGGGACGGGTCTTTGCATCCGGAATCGTCATCGCCGTCTTGATCGTCGGAGCGACGACCGCGCTCGCAGGTTCCGCGAAGGAGCGGCTCGACACCGATCTGATCAGCTTCACCGAGAGCGCCGGGAGCGGCACGAATGGACCGGGCGGCGGGGGTATTTCCGGTGTGGCCTGCACGTCATCGGTGACCACGCAGCCCGCCTCGTTCGCTGGCAACGCGCTGCTCGACTGCGACAGCGTGGGCCCGCACAACGAGACGACGATCGCCGTGAATCCGACAAACGCCGCCAATATCGTTGCGGCCTCGCACACATACCTGTACAACCTCGACAAGCAGAGCGCGCTCGCTCTGCTGCGGATCTTCACCGAGGCCTATGTGTCCAAGGACGGCGGGCAGAGCTGGACGAACGTTCATCCGCCGCACGGGAGCTATCGCTTTCTCACGGACCCCGCGCTCGCGTTCGACGCGGATGGACACCTCTACTGGTCGAACGTCGCCTCGCACGACAGCGTCGCAGGCGCGTTCAGCGACGTCGGCGTGATCGTGGAGCGATCCGACGACGGCGGGATCACCTGGACGGATCCGGTGACCGTGGCCGCGGGCAACGGCACGATCAGCAACGGCGGGTCGAACGTCCAATTCAACGACAAGGACTGGATCGCCGTCGATCGCGGAACGAGCGGCTATCGCGGCAGTGTCTACGTGACCTGGGCACGACAGCAGTACCGAAAAGACGTGCAGACCGAGTCACCGATCTACTTCGTCCGTTCGCGCGACGGCGGCGCAACGTGGACCTCCGGCGCCGAGATCAGCGGCTCGAGCCCACTGTGCTCGGGGCAGGGGCCGACCGGTCCGACGACACGCTGCGATCAGAACGACGCCGGATTCTCTTCGCCCATCGTCGCGCCCGACGGGACGATCTACGTCGCGTTCTTGAATCACCAGGCTCAAGGCGGCACGCTCCGCGACCAGGTGCTGCTCGTCAGCTCGACCGACGGTGGGGACCGCTGGAGCGCCCCGCGGCAAGTGGTCGGGCTGATCCACGACGGCACCGGCGACTATCCCGTGAACTGGCGCAGCGACTCGACTCTGACCGGATGCCAGTTCCGCATCTTTGCCGCCGGTAACCTCGTGATGTCGACCGCGGCTGCGAACATTGGCCAGCTGTACTACGTGTACGCGGAGAACCTCGACCCCGGGGCCACGGCGCGCACGAACATCATGGCGACAACCTCCGTTGACGGC
>Ga0209689_1001088_pt1 | contig 19968 bp, 17 predicted proteins | sample GraSoiAngelo_149_FD_187119 | JGI IMG/M metagenome (GOLD analysis project Ga0209689, IMG submission 187119) | Grasslands soil microbial communities from the Angelo Coastal Reserve, California, USA - 14_1009_09_30cm (SPAdes) (version 2) | ecosystem: Environmental > Terrestrial > Soil > Grasslands ... | reverse complement strand
GCCGTTTACCTGCCAGTATCCGGTCAAGCCCGGCAGACCGTTCACGCGTTCCCGTTGCCACGGCTCATAATGGGCAAATTCATTTGGCGTGCACGGCCGTGAACCGACAAGACTCATCTCACCGCGGAGCACGTTGAAAATTTGAGGTAACTCGTCCAGACCACTCGCACGCAGAATTCGCCCGAAGGGCGCCAGGCGCGGGTCGCTGAAAGCATCCAGCTTTGTCATCGGGCAATCGATCCGCATCAATTGTTCGAAGTAGTGTTCGTGAGTTTGCGTTTCAGCGCTCATTTTCATTGTTCGGAACTTCCAGATAAAAAAGTGTCGCCCACCAAGGCCAACGCGTTTCTGCCGGTAGAAAACAGGACCCGGCGAAGCAATTCGCGTGATCAACATCAGCAAAAGCATCAACGGGAGCCACAACGGCAGCGCAAGCAAAATGCACGTCACATCGAAAGGCGCTTTCCACCCAGGCACTCTCCGCGCGGACGCCAGTGGAACTGCGTTCGCAATGTGAATAATCTTCGTCGTCGAGCTCATGAGGCGAAGCTGCCGCCCTTGGTCACCCGGCCGACCCGGCAAGGTGACTTGCCACAGATTGTTTGGTGGAACTCCTCCAAACTGCCGTTACCCTTCTATTTTCGCAGGAATCTCAGAACGAGAAGGAGGAAACCGCATTTAGCTTTCCCTCTCTCAAGGAAACGTGATCGAGGAGTAGATCCTCGAGCAGTTCACTCTCAGAATTCCGAAAAGCGCCTGCCAAGACCGCAGGCCGATACTGGATTCAGGCATGCTGCGTTCTGTCACCGCTAAGCAAGAAGCGTAGCAGTAAGGAGGACGATTTGTCAGGATCGACGCCTCTGGAATTCGTTCAATATCCCGCACGCTTATTCCTACGGAAATTGGAGGGCGAAGGTCCCGAATATTTACAGGATGAGAGAATTTATCGGCAGTCGTGAGGCGATCCTGGGGGGTCGGGTGGCCGACGCTGCGATCGCTCGGGGAAATTGTGATTTGGATTGATGTCTCCATCTCTCGCTATCTTCCTCCGGGAATTGCGGAGTGAAGTTCTCCTGATTGAGCGGCTGATTTTTGGCCTAGGGAAACGGTGCCCTCCTTCCCTAGGGAAATGGTTCAGTTATTAACAGACGCGCTTGGGCGCGGCGCATTTGCACCGGATTTGTAACGGCGGACTGGTCGCCTTCGCCCAGGCTACGGCGCCCAAGTTGAAGAGTTGAAGGGTTGAAAGGTTCAGTTCCGGAGTGCGATGTTCAACATCGGAAAGCGCCGCAGCAGCGGCGCACTCCAAAACGCGAAGCGCGGGCAGTGCAAAATTCACTGCATGGCGGCGTCTTCTGTTTCGCGGAGGTTTCCCCGCTTCAACCCTTTAACTCCGTAAATGAGCGTGGCTCCTACGGAGCTTTACGCTCTTCAACCCTCCAACTGTTCAATTTTTCGAAAGCGCTACTTCTTTGAGCGACCGTTTTGTGATGGCGGCGCCACCCACGGTTCGGGGCCCAAAATTTTCAGCGGTCCATTTCCGGGCAAATTGCTTAAGCTCGGCCGCGTTGTGCAGACTCAGCTTGTGCTTTATTCTTTCGCAGTGGGTCTCGATGGTCTTTCGGCTAAGGTGAAATTGCTCTGCAATTTCCCGTGCGCTGCATGAAGCACCGAGAAGTTGAAACACTTGGAGCTCGCGGTCCGACAGGCGCTCCAACCCGAGACCCGACGCGGTCGGCTTTTCCCGCAAGCTTCGCTGCATTACAGCTGCGGCGACCCTTTCGCTGAAATATAATTCGCCGGTCAGTACTTTGCGCACTGCTCGCAGCACCTCGTCTGTGGCGTTCTCTTTCATGATGTAGCCGGAGGCCCCGGCACGCAGCGCGCGCTCCGCGAAGATCAGCTCATCGTACTGCGACAGGACGAGCACCTTTATTTCAGGACGTTCCACCCGCAATGTTTTGATCAGGTCAAGCGCGTCGCCGGCTTTCAACCGCAAATCCAGAACCATAAGATCGGGTTTGTATTGCTCCGCGAGCCGTTTGGCATCCGAGGTGTTATCCGCGACTCCAACGCAGGCGAGGTCCGGTTGGCTATCGATCAACTGCCTGAGGCCATCGCTCAGCACTGGATGATCCTCGACTACGATGACGCGCGACTTCATTTGGCTTTCTCCTTTTGGACTCATGGCAGGCCAAAAGCAGCCAGTTGCGGTTCCAGCCGCACGCGGCAACGGACGACTGTACCTTCGCTGCTTGATTGCACGTCGCATGAGCCGCCGATGCACTGCGCACGGTAGCGCATGATGCGAAGACCCATCCCTTTGCCGTTCGCGTTGGACGGAAAACCTTTACCGTTATCTCGTATCGTCAGCACCATGGTTTCATGATTGAAAGCGAGATTGATTTGCACCTCGCGAGCCGCACCGTGCTCCACCGCGTTGTGCACTGCTTCCTGAGCAATCCGATAAAGTTGAGCCGCCACCGGCGGGCTGATCGGTAACGATGAACCGTCCGCTGTAATCGTGGCTTTAACAGAGCAATTCCGACTGATGCTTATGGCCAGCGATTGCAGCGCCGTCTTCAAATCTCCGACGCCGTCGGCCCCTTCGAGATTGCGGGCAGTAAGCCGCGCCTGTCTGGCTGCATCATTAACAAGCTTGACAATCATACCCGCCTTGTTCGCTTCACTGGGGCGTTCGCCGCGCAATTGTTCCTCGAGCAGTTTTGCGCATAACGCGATCCCCACTAATTGCTGCCCGACGCCGTCATGTAAATCATAAGCGATCCGCCGTTGCTCGCGTGCGCAGATGTCGATTACCTCACGCTCAAAGCGGGCTCGATCGGCGACCTCCTTCTCAAGCAACGCCGTCCTCTGTTGTCTCAGCTGTTCAAGTTCATCGCGCTGCTGCTGGGCGATAGTCTCTGCTTGTTTTCGAGCTGTGATATCTACGCTCACTCCCAAGAGACGGATCGGCTTTCCGCGTCCGTTTACCTGCACGCGCCCGCGCGCCGCGATCCAGCGCACGCTGCCGTCTGCAAGGACAATCCGAAACTCTGCCTCGTAATCTTTGCCATTTTCGATCGCGTCCTTGAGTGCCTCTCGGACTTGATCTCGATCATCTACGTGCCATCGGGAACTGAGGTCTTCGAACGTGATTTTTCCAGAGAGAGGAAAGCCCAACTGAGCGCGGCGCGTTGGGCTCACCCAGATCTCGTCTTTGTTCAAATCCCACTCCCACAGTCCGAGCCCAGCCGAGTCGGCAGCCAGATTGAGTCTCTTCTCGCTTGCTTCCAATTCACGCGCGAGTTGCGCCGCTCGAGCCATGTCGTTACTCAATTCATACGCCATCGCCGCCACGATTCCCGAATATGCGAAGCAGAGAAAGAACGGGACGTGGATGACTCCCCAGATTACGAGCGGAATGTGCCATGCCAGGATCGCGCCGAAAATCATGCTGCCGCCGACAACCAAAGCGCGTTCCCGATCTCCCCGGCGCCAGACAGTAATCGTGGCATCGACGAAAAAGATAAGCAGCAACACCAGGCTCACCTGACTAAGCAAGCCCCACGGATTCGCAACGCCGACCGGCACCGAGATGATGTCGCCACCGAACGGGAATTGGCGGAGGCCAGTAATTTGGCGGTAGTTAAGATTCGGCGTAAAGATGAAATTGAGAATCAGGACCAGTGTCCGCAGAGCGCAGATAGTCCACGCCAGCCATCGTCGCCCGGCGCGAAGATAGAGGCGCACGAACCCGACGAGCGAGACAATAAGCACCCACGTAGGCACGTGTATCCAGCGCACGAGCACTTCGTATTGCCGCACAGTCTGGGCATGCATCATCGCCAACTCGAAGCCTGCGATGGCTGCCGCCGCGACAGCACTGGATGAAAAGAGCAAATGCACCCAGTTCTCGCGTTGTTTGAGCCAGACCACGCAATAGAACGCCGCGAGCGTCAAACATGCCGCCGCAATCATCGACCACAGAATGGTGATCCAACTCATTGGCTAATGACCACCGGCTGTGGGGTTTTAGCTGTTAGTTGGATCACCAATCCAACAAAAGGCCATTCGTGAACAGGGCGGCGAGTCGCGAATGCGACTAGCTCTTTGAACTTCCCAACCATGGAGTCCTTAGCTTCATCAATTCCTCGCTTATCTGAATCTTGCTCCTACACCTCTCACCACCTTCTCCGGAAATTGCGGAGCGAAGTTCGGGAAAAAGTTAAAAAATCTTTCAAAACCGCGGATCACCCGCCGTAGGTCGCCCCGGCGACCTACGGCGTGGCGGGCCCGGCTGCGCTGTGGGCTACGGCTTGGCAGGCCATCCCAGCCCGTTACGGGGAAAGTTGTTTCTTCGGAAAAAACTCCGTGGAATCCCGCGTACCGCCACCGCGATGCCTGACGAAAGGAACTCTAATACCAACGCCGAACGCGGCCAGATTCAGCACGATCATAACAAGAGCAAACAGATACATTCCCATCGTCAGTCCGATCGCGGCGTGCATTGCCAAAATGCAAACCAGCCAAAGGAATCGGGTCTTCTTCATCCAAATGAAAACGGGATAGCCGACCTCGATCAGACAGATTGAAATTCCGAGAATGGGCAGTGCGTATTTGAATCGAACCAGAATGTCCGGGGAAATGAGATTAAACGGTGGCCGTATCAGCGATCGCCAAAGGTTGGACCCATTCCACCAACCGCTGCCGAGACATTTTGCCATGCCTCCGAAAAAATAAACGAAGCACAGGTGCACCTGTAATACGCGCCGCCAAAAGCCCAGGAGCCGTGGATCCCTCAGTTTTGTTTCTACCAGCAGGCGATCAAGCGAGTATCGGCCTGGCAGCGGCGATAACATCAAATAGAAGAGTGCCATGGTCATGAAGTTGTCCGCGCCGTACGCGAGCAATCCCCCACTCTCAGCGGCGCAGAGGTGAAGAAACCAGGCAATAATCGCCGCCGGGCGGCACAAAACTCCCAGCAGCAGGCAGCATCCCATGCAAAGCAAACAAGCCCACGCAACGGAAAGGACTGTTTCTTCTCCGAGGCCGACATGCTGGCCAAAAGCCACGAGCCAGCCAAGTTTCGGAATGAGCGGACTGTCGAACGAGGCGATGGCCTCTCCCAATTCGCGGCTGACAAGGCCTTCGCCAGTTCCGGAAAACAAGTAGTGCCAGTCACTTCTTAAGAACAGCGCGTAAACGGCCACTTGCAGGCCCAGGCCGATACGCAAAACAGCAAGCCACGTGTCGGTTTCCGGCGGAAACAGAAATTCGAGTAATCCCTGCCACCATCGTTGCAGCGCTGTCATAGCGTGGTCAATGGCATTTTGAAGATTTTTACAAGAGGCAACGAAGGAAACAAAGGTTCTAGCATAATTGAATCGGAACCTTCGTCGCCTTCGTTTCCTTCTGTTCGTCTTTATCCCTAAAGCGACACGTCGCCATCCTCGTTTCCTTCTGGTCGATTTGCTCCGGGCAAAACCGTCCGGGAGATCCCGTTTTTTGACAACCGGCTCATGAAAATTGATCAGCAACCCGCTCGGAACGTCAGTAACTTCATGTAGCTGAAGAGCTGCGCTTTGCTGGAAGGATGTCAAAACTAGACCGCTTTTACCTCGACCGGCAAACAATCGTCGATGGGGATGTCGAAACGCAGCGGCTCTTCAAAACAAGGCCTTTGTATTCGACGCGGACCAATTTTTTGAGTCGTTGCAGGAATCGAACGCAGTTCCAACTTGCGTCGCATGCATCGCTCGTAGATCGACTCGATTAGTCCAGGGCCTTTGTGCCGGTGAACTTCTATTGCCGCCCCGATGATTTCCCGGCTGAGCTCGTCCGCCTTGTCGTAAAGTCTATGCATAGGCGCAGATTCTAAACGGAAGACAAAAAGAAATATCGCAGAATGTCTTTCCCACATGGCAACGAGGGAAACCACGAGTTCTATCAGCCAATGGAATCCCGAGAACTCTTCGTTGTCTTCGTTTCCTTCTGTTGAGGAAGATTCTACCGCTTCTCCTCATCACGCAGACTGAAATCGTAGCTGAACATCGGTTGGAACGATTCGCCTTTGCCATGCTCAAAGTCACTGACGCTCGGCAGGTTTACCGATCCGAAAGTGGCCCGAATTTTTTTCACGTCAGGGCGCTCGCGCCATACAGACAAGGCGAGCATCTTTAGCACCACTTCCCGCAATGGCTCGTAGCGGTTGTCGGCCAACCGGTCCAACAAACTGTCCAAACGCAGAGCGGCTGCCTTGCCGCTCACATGCGGCGCTTCATATTCTACGCGCCCGTTTTGGTAATATAATTCCAGGGTTAACTTGTGGGACCCTGGGATATTCGGCGCAAAAAAAGTGTATCCCGATTGGATACCGGCAGCATGCAGATAAGTCGCTATACTCCGCCGAACCGGACTGGATACAGCCGCCTGCTTCCCCAGCAGCCATGCTGCAACCAGTTCAGCCTTGCGCGCGTAGGTATCGAGCGCTATCGGCAATATCGTAGCGCCTTCCGCGACAAGCGAGAACAGCCCAGCGAAACAAACTGCTGTAATGAGGAAGAAATGGATTCCGATCCAGGCCGCGTAAATGCGCTTCGAAATCATCTCAGAATATTTTTACAGAAGATAATGAAGGAAACGAAGATTTGTTACCAATTGAATCTCAAAAAACCTCTTCGTTGTCTTTGTTTCCTTGCATTGGCCTTTTTCCTCTGATCGGTGCCGGGAAAAGCGGCGCGTTCGGCGGTGGGCCATCGTGGCATCGGCAATCTCCCTAGCACTCCGTAGGTCGCCGCGGCGACCGAAGGCGGCTGCCGATGGGAGATGGGCCGGAAAGTCAATGCCGCAGTACACAACACGGCCAGTCCCGAGACCTTTCGGGACTGGCTCCCTTGATTCTTAGCTAACTCGCAGCTTAAAGCGCCGCTGCGACGAGTTTCAAGTTCTCAGTCGCGGCCTTGCTCTCGCTGGTTCCAGCCAGGACCCTCTCCACGAACCAACATCGATCCTGCCTGTCGTCGGCGTAGAACAGTGTGGCCTTATCAGTTTGAATGCTGTTCAGGGAGCGAGCCGCAGAGTTTTGACTCGGGGTGTGGATTGTAAAGGCGCTAACCCCGACAACGGCCACAGCCACGAGCATTCCCGCGACAAGACGTTTAGTGATTCCAGCTAAGTCATTTAACTTCATACGCTGGGACGGTCTGCGTGCCGCCCGGAAATGTCAAGAGAAAAACAAAAACATCATAATGGCAGTTTGGGCGGTGCAGGTCAACCCGACTCTGTGTCTGAAAAGGCTGTAGGATTTCCCCCTAACAACGCTGGAACCGCAAATTTCACGGATGGGAACGGCCCCATTACGTGCGCAGGCTCGCGGAGCCCGCCGCTACATTTGACGTGCTGGGGGAACTGAGGAACGTCGAAGGGAATGAGGAGAGCCAATCGAATTGGATCGACAGAGATGCCGGATGCCACGACGCCTGTGTGGGGGGAAAAGGGCTCGCGGAACTCGCCCCTCCATTGACTGCGCTGTGCGCTGGGAGGGGTCCCTATTTTGGCGCGAGCGAAGTGACGATTGCTTCAAAGCGCGGGTCGCCCCGCAGCGGGTCCCAAAGTGGACTGAGACGCAAATGACCGTAGGTCACATGGCTTCCCGGCACCTTTGCAGGATCGGCCAAGTAGACTAATTGTTCGATTGCGCCATCCTTGTCGCCGGTCCATGCATAAATGACGGCCAGATATTGGGTCAACATCGGGCCATCGAGAGAGTTTTTGCTGACAGGCAGCAGCTGAACTGCGCGCTTGCCCTCGCGGATTGCCTCGTCTTTATTTCCCAACGCGGCGTCCACCACACCGAGCGCGCAGAGAGCCGCTGCATAGTCCGGTTGATCGCGCACTATTTGCTCGAGTTCTTTTCGCGCGCTAGTGAAGGCGGCACGAGCTGCCGGCTCATCGCCGCGGAGCCGGGCGACAAGACCCTCACACCAACTGTTCGGAAACGGGATGTTTTCGTCGTAGCACCCATCTGTGGGCATACTTGCCAGCGCGCGCTCGGCGGCAGCTGGATCCCGCTCGCTCAAGGCGAGGTCGAGCCATTGGTCAACGAGAACAGGCGCTGCGTTTGGATCTTGGGCCAAGACCGTCTCAATTGTCGTGTGTAACGGTTTTGGATCGGAGCGCCATTGAAGATCAACCCAAGCTCGCTGCACTTTGGTCGCAAAATCTTTTGGAGCAATCGCTAGGACGCGATCGAGAGTAGCGGACGCTTCTTTGTAGCGGTGCAAAACTTGGTACGTAAGGGAGATTTGCTGGAGTATAGAAAAATTGCGTGGGTCCAGATCTAGCGCTTGCTGCAACTCCTCCAAGGATTTTTCCCAGTGACCTTGCCGTCGGTCAATGTAGCCAGCCAGAAGAGGAATTCGGGATTCGTTCGGCAGCGTCGTTCGGGCAGCAGCTAGCTCCTCCCTAGCGCGGTCATAATCTCCATACGCCCAGTAGAGATGCTGGGCGAGAGCCAAATGCGTCTCTCCAGATTCAGGTCTCAGCCGGCGAATGGATTGCATGGCTGTCTCGGCCAATTGAAGGCGCGCTTCGGTGTGATCGAAACCGAGGAAGTAAAGCCGGTCATGCGCTCCAGCCAGCGGATCATAGGCAATAACGAACGAAGGATCGCGCGCCACAGCCTGACCAAGTAGTTCCACCGCTTGGAGCAAATCTTCTTTTGCGCGCGTGCTAAACGAACTGCCATCGACCAGTTGTTTGCCTCGCAGGTAGCGATCGTACGCAACGAGGTCCGTTGTTGGGGCCCTTTCGATGGCGGCTTTCTCGATAGACGAGACTTTGGTATCAAACTTATCTGCGACTTTTTGGGCGATCTCGCTTTGGATGGCAAACAGGTCGGTCAAATCCCGGTCGTATTCCTCCGCCCAAACCTGAGTATCGGTGCGGGTGTCAATCAATTTGGCGTTTAAATGGATTCTGCCAGCTTCCCTGCGCACGCTGCCTTCGAGCACATATGGGACGTTTAATGCGCGCCCGATTTCCTGTGTGTTATGTGCGCCACGATATCGTGCCACGCTCTCGTGGCTGATCACCTTGAGATTGGCTAATTTCGCCAGCTTGCTCGAAACGCCGTCATAGACGCCATCAGCGAAGAACGTGTTGTCTTTATCTCCGCTGAGACTTTCAAAGGGCAGCACGGCAATACCAGTTGTTGGCGGAGGGCTGGCAAATTGGCCTTTCCAAACCAGCGCGCCCACTACGGTCCCGAGCGCCAGCGACAGCGCGGTCATTACCGCAGTCAATCGATTACGCCGCGACCAGCGCCAGAGGCGCACGGGCAACGACACGGGACGCGCGATGATCGATCGGCCCTCAAGCCAGCGCTCGAGGTCTTCGGCCAAAGCGCCGGCGGAGCGATAGCGCGCAGTCGGATCGCGCTCCAAACATTTTGCGCAGATTGTTTCCAGATCCCTGTCCAGAGTTGGGACAAGCGAACGCAATTTCGGCGCGGGCTTTTGACTCGCCTGCTGGATCACCGCCAACGCGTGCTCGCCCAAAAACGGTGGACGCCCAGTCAAAAGATCGAACAAGACCGCGCCCAAACTATAGACATCAGCCGCAGGCGTGAGCTTCGCCGTTTCGGCCAGTGCCGGATTCGCCTGCTCAGGTGCAATGTAACCGGGCGTGCCGAAAATGGTCAGGCTGTGCGTAAGATCGCTGACGCTATCAAGCCATGTGGCCAGACCGAAATCGCTCACCAACGGTTCGCCGTGTCCATCGAGCAGAATATTCGCCGGTTTCAGATCGCGATGCAGGATGCCTCTGATATGTGCGTATTGCACCGCGCGCGCCACCTTGGCCATCAACGCCGCGGCACGGCGCGGCTCGCGACGCAGAGTCGGCGCGGCTTCGACCAGACTGCCGCCAGCGGCAAACTTCATGCTGAAGAACGGGAGCTCGTCTTCGCACTGGCCCACTTCATAAATGGGCAGAATATTTGGATGATCGAGGTGCGCCGCCGCCTCCGCTTCGCGCCGGAAACGCGCCAGCGTCTCCTGTGAATCCGCGTGATACGCGAGGACGCGTTTTAGTGCAACGATGCGACGCGAGTGCCGTTGCCGCGCGCGATAAATCACGCCCATCCCGCCGCGCCCGATCTCTTCCAGAATCTGATAATTGCCCAGTCGCCAGCCGGCGTCGCGCACGTCGATTTCACTGAGCACATCCTCGAGCGTTTCTGCGGTGTGGCCCTCGCTGTTTTGACTTGTCTCCGTCGATGTTTCCTCAGGCAGGCCTTGAGAGAGCAGACAGCTCAAACAAAGTCCCCGCTTGACGCGCGATCCCGATCCACACTGCGGACAGGTGACAGGGTCCTTTTGCACACGCCCTGAAAGAGGAATACAGGAGGAACTCATGGAAAGACGAGGAGACTAGGAGAACGCTGCAAACTTTGCAACAAAAAACGCCAAAAAAATTTCAGCAATTTGTTCACAAGATATCAGGTTGCTTTCTCCGAAAATTGTGGAGCGAAGTTCGCGGAAGAGTTAAAGTTTTTGTCTGCTTGTTTTTTCGGTGGGTTCTCTCGCCACGAAAGCATGGGCTAGGTGGAAAGAAGGAAAACATCGACTTCTATGATAGAACACCCGCGGCATTCTGGCTATCAGGCTGCCCTGCTGATTAAGCGCCTGATTTTTACCTAAGGAAATAGTTGAGTTATTCACAGAAGCGCTTGAAGCCGCAGACGGTTGCAACAAGGAAACGGAAAAATTCTTCAACAATTTATTAACATGGTATTCACAGCGTGAGGATCTTGGCGAGGATTGCCTAAATTGCGGGCGCGCCATTTCAATACCAACTCGTAGCGCGTTCGATCTGGAAAAATAGGCATCCAGACCGCGAGAGAGCAGGCATCTCACACAAAGCCCTCGTTTGAGACGCCATGCGGTTGCACATCGCGGGCAGGCGAGCGGCTGCTTATGCGGAGGGATCGAAACTGGATTGCCACTCATTGGAATGTTAAAGAAGAATTACAAAATTACAACTGCGCCGTGAGCGGCGTCGTCTCCTCATATGTTTCTCCGGGAATTGGAGGGTGAAGTTCTCGAAAATGTGGCGCTTAGTGCGCTAACGGCTCGACGCTCTGACAAGACTGCTGGGCTGAATGCTGGAACCGGATCTTTAGGATGTCGGAGGTGGTGAAACGCGCATCGTCCGTATCTCTACAACGAGATGTTCGCCTCTTTATTTCACGGCAATCGACGTGATTCGCGGCGCACCCGAAAACGTTTGTTTTCGGATCTCGAATTTTCCCAAGCTATTGCGCGGCAGTCAATGCCGCGCATAAATAACGGAGTTCGTCGTCGATCTCATCGGGTTTCTCCACGGTCCGACCGACTTCTTCGCGGAGCAGCGCCCGGTAACGAACCCGCAGCTGATGGACGAGACGTTTCACGGAGGCCTCGGGAATACCGAGAGTTTTTGAAAACTTGGAATAAGAAACATCGTCGCGCTCTGCCGCCAGGCAAGGACTTAGCATATCGAAGACGCGCCGGCGTCCGCGCCTCTCGCATTCCTCAGCCAGTCGGCTTAAGGCGCGCTCGACCACGGTGGCCGCCCAGCGCACATCGAAAATCCGCTCCGCCGGCCATCTTTCCGATTCCTGCTGGGAGATCGAGAAATGCGATGGCGCTTCGGCCATCCAATCATCCCAGGAAACAAACTGCACTTCGCCACCGCGTTTCCGCGCGCCGCGCTTCGCCTCCGCATCGTGCAAAAAGTCCTCCAGCGCCTTGAGCACCAGCGAACGGAAGCGCCCGCGAGCCGGATTAGCGCGCTGCAGAAGCTGACCTTTAAGCACCGTGACAAAAAAATCTTGCGTCAGGTCTTGGGCGTCCGGAGGCGAATGTCCCCGGCGGCGAATGAAAGCGAAGACCGACCGCCAGTATATTTTGCAAAGTTCCGCCAGCGCCTTGTGCATCTTCTGCTTGTCGCCGTGCGCATCGGCGCAGGAAAGCACAACGCTCCAGCGTGTCGTAACGAAACGACCGGGCGAGGACGGACCGTCAGCAGGATCATCTGGGTTCACGGGCGCTAATCATCTTAATTTACGTAATTTTTAGCAAGCAGTAATTCCTTAGGTCAATGATCTCCAAGTAATTCGGTTGAAGCCACGCACAGCAGCTTTCTCCATCTCATCGTCCTTCTACGGAATTTCCGAACCGAAGTTTGAAAAAACTCAACAACTGCCGACGTAGCGGACAGGGCGCGGATGTGTCTCCAGTCGAAATCCCGCGCTGGTGTAGCGGTGCTTGGGCCAAAGCACCGATCGGGCGTTTGACCCGGCTCGTCTAAGCCGCCTTTGCCGAAAGCTCAGGCGCGCCATCGTATTAATCGCCCGGGTAATCACCCGGGACCCTCCAGGTTGTCCGCGTTACACCGGTGGCGCGAGCACGAAAGGCGTCAGTTTCCTTTTTCGCGCGTGGCTGGCGCCGCGGAAAACATCTTCTTCCGCACAAAGGTTTTCGCGACCCATTGGGCGGCGCGCTGACGCAGCTCCGCACCGGAGCTCAGATGAAGCTTGTGTTTGATGTTTTCGCGGTGGCTTTCAACCGTTTTCACGCTTAAATCCAACGAGTCCGCGATCTGCTTGGTGCCAAGTCCTGAGCCGAGCAACTGGAAAATGTGCATCTCGCGATTGGACAAGTTTTCAACAACATTAGCCGATCGCGGCGCGCGATTAGTTTTGCGCCCCCGCTGGAGCGATTTCCTGAACGCGTTCAGGGCCACCTCGCGGCTGACATAAATGCCGCCCTTCACAATATCGCGGATGGCGGCTGCCAGTTCTTCTCTGGGAGCTCTTTTCATCACGTAACCGCGCGCACCCGCGCGTGTGGCACGCTCGGCGAAAATACTTTCCTCAAACGCGGAATACACCAGAATGAGCAACCTGGGCTGTTCCGCCTTGAGCGTCTTGACAAATCCCAAGGTGTCGCCGGCGCCCAGCCGCAGCGAAGTTAACAGCAATTGCGGGCTGCATTCGGCGATTTTTGTCTGCGCGACCGGTATGCTGCCCGCTTCGCCGCACACAACCATGTCCGGCTGAGAATTGAGATAAGCGCTAATGCCGTAGCGAAGCAGCGGTTGTTCATCTAACAGCAGGATTCGTACTTTCGCCGGATGCTCGCCTGAATCACTCATGCCTGTACGCGGGTTCGCTATTGCACTCAAAAAAGAGGGCGCCGGGAGGATTTTACCTCCTGGCGCTAACCTCCTTTTGACTTAGCTACTTAAATTTTTTGGGGAGTACTCCAGAAGCCTTATTTTGGATTCACGATCCAGCGTTCACCTATTTCTCCGGAATTTGCGGGCCGAAGTTCTCAAAAAAATGAAAAAATCTTCTAGAAACACCGCGGATTGCCCGCCTTCGCCAAGGCTACGGCGTGGCGGGCACGGATGACGTAGATAATCGGAACATGACGGAGGCTCAGCGAGAGAAGCTGGGGTTCAGGCACTCCTGCTTGCCTTCATTTCTTCCATTTGAAAGAAACCGGGATTTTCTGCGCCGTAAGACGCGACCCGTACGCGTGCGGCGCAATTCCATCGAACCGACCATCTCGACTGACAACGGACAAACGCTACCTCAGTCGCGCGAGCCTAGCTTCTTCAGGTCTTGACATCCGCAAGCGGGCTGGCGCAAGATCGGTAATCTAACGCCCGCACCTTATGAAGCCCCACATCTCGAAGAATTTTATCATTCGAAATCTTTTCCTCTGCGCCGCCGCAATCGCCATCACGAGTTGCGGCACTGCGACTATCAATAAGCCTGGAAGCGATGCGCAGATTGAAAGCCTGCGCACTTTTGAGCTTGCGTTTATCGATGAGTTCGCCGTGCCCCACAAACGTTTCAACGCCGCCGCGTTCGATGCCAAAGTAAACCAAGGCAACGCGATGTTTCAGCAGGCCATCGCCAATGAGAAATTCACGGCGCGTCGTCCGGTGCTAAACGATCTCAAGGCGCAATTCGACGCCGATGCAGCACATCTGCGCAGCAAAGCCAGCCGGGGCAAAGTGACTCCCGCGCTGGCAAGCGAAATGAAGAAGGACGTTAACAAGATTTACGATCATGCCCTCGGCCGGTAAAACCAAACGCAAAAAATCCACGCGAAAGAAATCAGAGCTTGGCTCGGCGCTCGATCAGGTCGGCGACGAATCGACCGCAGCAGCGATGAAAGAATTTCAGGATTTGCTCGCACAAGCGAAAAGCGACACGACCGAACTTGTGCGGCAAAACGCGAAGGAACTCGAAGAGCGTCTCATCCTTTTAAAGAAACGAAAGATCGACAAGGAGGACTTCGATTTCTTCATAGAAAATCAAAAACGCGATCTCAGGGTCTTTATCGATAGCCAGCCGGCGCAGGCCCAGGAACGCGCGGAGAGACTGACGCTTCACATTCTGGAGACAGCTGCGACGAAAGTTGTGCCGGTGTTGCTCGCGATGATCTAGCCGAAGCGGCATCTCTGCATTTCGCACGAAGTGCTGTTGGAGTGCGATGCGTCGTCGCATCGCTTTCAATGCGCAGGCGAACTCCAAAAAGCGACGCGAGGACGCGTGCGCACTCCGAAAGCTTCGCGAAACAATTGATGCTCTCAGCGGAAGCGCTTCATCATTTCACGCAACCGATCGTGCGGGAGCGCTTCTACGCGATGATTGTCGCGGCCGGTCATGGAGTGGTTGTCGACCAAGGCGTTCACGACTGCTTCTTCCGTAGCCTGCACCACGCCCGCGAACAGTGGGTCCATTAGATCATTGGGAATTGTTTGCACGTCATGCGTGATTTGATCGGGATTCACAACGTTCGGATTCGCAGTTGAAAAGGCGATGAACAAATCACCGGAGCCGCTTTCCAAAATCGTCCCTGTGCGGGCGAGGCCGAGCGATACCCGGCGCGCGAGCCGCTTCAATTGATTTGGCAGCAGCGGTGCGTCGGTCGCAACCACCGCGATGCAAGAGCCGCTTTCCTGTTCGTAAACTTCACCGGGAATTTCTCTCCCCACCGGTTCACCCGCGATTGTGAGCTGCGGGCGACGACCGAAGTTTGCCTGTAAAAACACGCCGACGATGAAAGTCTGTGGTGAAGCGTCTTTGGAAACGCGGATATCGATCTTGCGCGAGGCGGTCCCGTTGCCGCCTTTGAATTCGTAGCAGATCATTCCGGTCCCGCCGCCGACGCTACCCTCTTGGAGTGGGCCGCCATGCGCTGTGTCGAGCGCGTGCCAGACATCCTCCGGCTTGACGTGAAAGCCATTAATGTCGTTAAGCCAACCGTCCCATGTCTCGGCAACAACAGGCAAGCTCCACCAGTAGCCGGTCTTATCGGCTGCGCCGTGCTTAACCCGCCAGGCAATCACTGCGTCGCGCGCGACACCGACGCTGTGCGTATTCGTGATGATGATCGGTCCTTCGAGGAAACCGCCCTCGTCAACCCATGCTGTGCCGGTCATTTCGCCGTTGCCATTGAAACTGAAAAAGCCCGCGTAAACCGAGTCGTTAAGTGACGCATGACCGCGAGGCAGGATCGCCGTAACGCCGGTACGCACCGGGCCCTTGCCAACTTCGAGTTTTCCTTCGCCACTGATCAAGGTCGTATAGCCGACTTCGACGCCGGGGACATCCGTGATGGCGTTAAGCTTTCCCGGTGTCCCTTCAAACGGAATACCCAGTTCGCGTGCGCGAACGATCTTCGTCTGGATTACTGGCGGCGGTGATTTGATCGGTTCGCGTGCGAAGGAATCGAGCGCGATCACGACCAAGAGCACGAGCCGAAAAAATCGCTTCGATGTCATCTGCCATCCATTAACTATCAGCTATCAACCATCAACTTTTTCGTTAGATTAATCGCGTGAGTTACGAGGTTTTCGCCAGAAAATATCGACCACAGACTTTTGACGATCTGGTCGGGCAAACGCACGTGTCGCGCACGCTGAAAAACGCGGTCGCGCAGAACCGGCTCGCCCACGCCTATCTCTTTGTCGGGCCGCGCGGCATCGGCAAAACATCGACCGCGCGCATCTTGGCGAAGTCGCTCAATTGCATCAAAGGACCGACGGTCACGCCATGCGGAGAATGCGATAACTGCCGGGAGATTGCGGCAGGCAACAGTCTCGACGTGATCGAGATCGATGGCGCGAGCAATAACAGTGTGGAAGACGTGCGCCAGTTGCGGGAGAACGTTCGATATGCTCCGGCCAAGGGCCGTTACAAAATTTATCTCATCGACGAAGTGCATATGCTGTCGGCGGCGGCGTTTAATGCGCTTTTGAAGACGCTGGAAGAGCCGCCCGAGCATGTGAAGTTTATTTTCGCGACGACCGAGCCGCAGAAAGTTTTGCCAACGATTCTGAGCCGCTGTCAGCGATTCGATCTTCACCGGATCCCGGCGAACCTGATCGCGCAGCACCTGCAATTCATCGCCGGAAAAGAAAAAATCACGTTGGAGCCCGCGGCAGCGCATGCAATCGCGCGCGGAGCGGAAGGCGGCCTTCGCGATGCGGAATCGATGCTCGATCAATTGGTCGCGTTTTGCGGCGAAAAAATCAGCGAGAGCGATGTACTAAATGTTTTCGGATTCACGAGCGAACAAACCGTGGTCGATCTTACGGGCCGGATTTTGCGAGGAGAAACGCCGGACGCGATCGATCTGTTGCACCAGCAAAGCGAAACCGGAAAAGACATGATGCGGCTTATGTCAGACCTGATCGCTTATCTGCGTGATCTGCTCGTGTTCAAAGCAAAACCCGACGCGCTCAAGGAAGATGTCGATCCTGACGTGCAAAAGTCGCTCGCCGCACACGCGGAATTGATTCCTACAGATCGTTTGCTCGATCTGATTGATCAGTTCGCCGCCGCCGAAGGCCGCATGAAATGGGCGCCAAACAAAAAGCTGCATTTCGAAGTTGCGATTATTAAGGCGATCCAGACTCTGGGACAGGCGACGCTGGATGAGGTCATCGAAAAACTGGGCGAACTTCGGGATGGAAAAATCATTGCACAAAAAGAATCCGGCTCTGTGGTGGCAGGCGTGTCGCCTGCGCAACCTGTAGCCGGCATCGGCGATGCCGGCCTCCAAAAATCGGCGGCGCAAAAAACCGGGATCACCGATCCCGGCTACAGCAAAGCACGCGTCGAGGAGACGGCTACAAATATCGATCATGAAAAAATTTGGCAACAGGTGCTCGCAAAAATTCCAGCGAAGAGCTTTTTGCGAACGTTGAGCGAGTCAGTTCGTCCCATTGGAACGGATGGCCGCAACTTTTTGCTGGGGCATCCGCCAGATGAGAAGTCAAAGATTGAAGCGCTTGCCAGCACAAGTAACCGCCGGCAGCTGGAAAGATTCCTGAAGGAAGCAAGCGGACGCGATTGGTCGGTGAAATTTGTGGCAAAAGATGGAATTCTCCCGAGTACTGCTGACGCAGCAAAACCAGCGGAGTCGTTCAAAAACGACCCGCTGATCCAGCAAGCCATCGAACTGTTCAAAGCGGAAATAAAAATCTAAACCAACGGCTATCACTCTTCTTGTCATGTTGAGTGGAGCGAAGCGAAGTCGAAACATCTCTGACTCTTGATTTAAAGTTAGAGATTTCTCGACTTCGCTCGGAATGACAGAAAGGCTGACCGAAACGAGACCATGAACCTAAACAAATTGATGAAACAGGCTCAGAAAATGCAGGAGCAAATGACGAAAACGCAGGCTGAGCTTGAGAAACAAACTATCGAAGTGAGCGCTGGTGGCGGGAAGGTGAAAGTGACCGCGAACGGCGCGGGAGATATCATCGCGATCAAGATCGACAGGGAAGTCGTCGATCCAGACGACGTCGAGTTTCTCGAGGAAGTGCTACTCAGCGCCGTGAAACAAGCTGTCGAGCAAGGCAAAGCTCTTGCGCAGTCCGAGATGAGCAGGATCACCGGCGGCCTCGGCGGCTTGTTGTAGAGGCGCTTGTGCCAAGCGCTTATTGGTCCGGCGTTTGACACAAACGCCGCTACACCTCAACGAATCTCGCTCGCGCCGAAGTAGGGCTGCAATTTTTCGGGAATCCGGATCGAGCCGTCGGGCTGTTGATGATTCTCGATGAGCGCCGCAAATAATCTGGGCAATGCCACGCCGGAGCCATTTAACGTTTGGCAGAACCGGTTTTTCCCATCGCGATCTTTGAACCGAAGCTGCATCCGCCGCGCCTGGAAGTCCTCGCAGTTTGAGCAACTTGATACTTCCAGATAAGCATCTTGTCCCGGCGACCAGACTTCGATGTCGTAAGTCTTGGCCGAACCAAACCCTAGGTCGCCGGTGCAGAGCTCGACCACTCGATAATGCAACCCTAGCAGTTGCAATACCCGTTCGGCGTCCGCAGCAAGGGATTCAAGTTCTTCGTACGATTTCTCAGGCGTTGTTATTTTCACCAATTCTACTTTATCGAATTGGTGCACCCGAATGATCCCACGTGTCTCGCGCCCCGCCGCTCCTGCCTCCCGCCGGAAACACGGCGTGTAGGCAACGAACTTTTTCGGAAGATCAGCAACGCTGAGGATCTCCTCACGATAGAGATTTGTTAGCTGAACCTCCGCAGTGGGCGCAAGGAAAAGCTGATTCTCTTCCAAGCCGTACATGTCGGCTTCGAACTTTGGGAGCTGCGATGTGCCAATCATGCAATCGCGCCGGACTAAAAATGGTGGGCTAACCTCGACGTAACCGTGCTCGCGCGCATGCAGGTCGATCATGAAATTGATGAGGGCGCGTGCCAGTCTTGCGCCGGCACCCGTGAAACAAATAAAACCGCTCCCGCTGAGTTTTGCCGCCCACTCGGGATTGAAAAGATTCAGGCTTGTGCCGAGCGCAACGTGATCGGCTGGCTTGGTCAGTCGGGGTTTCTCGCCCCAACTGCGAACGACCCGATTTGCGCTCGGGTCTTTGCCAATTGGAACGCTCGCATGCGGCAAGTTCGCAATTTGAAGAAGCAAATTGTTTTGCGCCGCCTCGGCAGCCGCCGTTCGTGCATTAAGATCGGCAATCTGATCGCCGATTTGGCGAACACGTTGCTCAAGCTCGTCCGTTACTTCGCCGCTCGACCGCCTTCTGCCAATCTCCTTGCTCAACCGATTACGGTCGGCGTTCAATTGTTGCAGCGCCGTTTGGAATTGCCGGCGTTCCGCATCCATACGCACGACCTCATCGATTTTCGCTTCATCGCCGCCGCCGCGCGTGGCCAACCGCGCACGCACAAAATCGGGCTTCTCCCGAATCAAACGGATGTCGAGCATGGCGGAGTATGAATGACCAATGACGAATGTCGAATAACGAAGGAAAGACGAAGTTCAAAGGACAAAATGGAAGCCGCCGCACTCTTTGTATTTTTTGTCATTCGTCATTAGTCATTCTTTCGAGCTTCGACATTCGTCATTCGTCATTTCGATCTGGGGCTCCAGCTCACGCGTGACATTTGATTCCTTCGCGCGGATATTTCGCCGTGGCGAAATTAGATCTAGTTGCTGTTGCTCTCGGTCTGGCCGCGCTCGCCGGCATCAATCTTTACCTGACCGTTTTCGTTACCGGACTCGCCATCCATTTTCACTGGATCACTCTGGCGCCACAGTATCAATCGCTGGAAGTCCTCGGCAACCCGTGGATCATCACGGTCGCTGGTGTTCTCTATTTCCTCGAATTTTTCGCCGATAAAATCCCATGGGTAGATTCTATCTGGGACGCGGTCCACACCATTATTCGTCCGATCGGCGGCGCCTTGCTCGCAATTCAGGTGCTCGGCCATCCAAGTCCGGCGTTGACTGTTATCGTCGCATTGCTCGCCGGTGGCACGAGCCTCGTTGTGCACACCGCAAAGGCAGCGACGCGTCTGGCCAGCAACACATCGCCGGAACCATTTTCGAACATTGGGCTAAGTCTGGGCGAGGACGCT
>Ga0209689_1001086_pt1 | contig 19972 bp, 11 predicted proteins | sample GraSoiAngelo_149_FD_187119 | JGI IMG/M metagenome (GOLD analysis project Ga0209689, IMG submission 187119) | Grasslands soil microbial communities from the Angelo Coastal Reserve, California, USA - 14_1009_09_30cm (SPAdes) (version 2) | ecosystem: Environmental > Terrestrial > Soil > Grasslands ... | reverse complement strand
TTTAGGAAACCAATGCTCTATCCATCTGAGCTACAGCCCCAGACCGACAGTTTACTACAGCAGAGGCGATGCGCTTAACCGTACCCAGTTGTACCCAAATCTGTACGTAACTAGCCCGAAGGCCGGCGGGGGAGGACCACCTCTGGCCAATGGGTGAAAGCCTGCCCGCTAGGTTTGGATTGGCATCCCCAGGAGAAACGATTTGTCGTAGGGCCGCACTACTTACCAGGAATTTTGGAAGATCTTGTTGTGCGTAGAAGAGGGCGTATGGTAAACAAAACGTCTGCAAGTTTCCCATCCTCAACCATTCAATGCGGAGGTGTCGAGATGCCATCCGGGATGTCGCCCGCCGGAGTCCAACGAATGTACGGCTTCAGCCCGCCGCTTGCTCCATTTTCAGGGGCAGCCTTGTCGACGGGAGGTTTGCTATTCCTAGCGGTCCTCCTCGTGGTGTTTCCTGCCAACGCCCGCGCCCAGGACCCGCCGCAGTCTTCCGATCAAAAGGTGGAGAAAGAGTTTTACACACCAAAAGACAGGATCGAAGCGCTCCGCGTTGCGCTGCTATTCACGCCCCGGGCGGTGGGGGATGCCGACATTCTGCAAGGGCCACCGCAGGACCCGAAACAATTTCAATTCCATCCGAACGACAAAGTGATCTGCGACTTCGACAAACCAGGCTCACAAATGGGCGGAAAGACTCCTAAGTTTTCCTGCCAGATCACTAAGGTCGAAAGTGCCAACGGGCAAGTCCAGGTCTTGACCGCGCAGATGGAAGAAGAACCAGTCAAAGTGAAGTTTGGCGCCAACGACAAAGAGATTTACGCTGAGGTCGTTTCGACACGCTTGATGTGGGCACTGGGTTATTACGCCGATTCGTGGTTCCCTGTCAGAGTGCAGTGCAACAATTGTCCGTCGGATCCGGAGTCTGGTTCCGGGTCCAAGGAAACGCGGAATTATGATGCCGCAACCATTGTCAGAAAGTATCCCGGACACAAGATGTACGAACAAGGGAAGAGCGAGGAGGGATGGAGTTGGAAGGAGCTGGACGAGTACAACGGCCGACCGATCGCTGAGAAAGATGGCCTCAAATTGTTGGGGGCATTCATCCAGCACAGCGATAATAAACCTCCACAACAACGGCTCGTGTGCAATGGGGTAAAGGTGGACCAGAGCACGCATCCGTTCACAACCACGTGTCAGCAATCGAAAATGATCGTCCAGGATGTGGGTGCCACATTTGGTGGCGGCGGCCTGTTCACCAGCAATGACACCGCAAAGATGAATTTGCACGAATGGTCAGGAGCGGAGCTGTGGAAAAAGACGGGAAAGCCGGGCATGAGCGACGCCGATTGCCCGGTGTGCCAGGCTCGTTTGAGCAAGAGCTTGACGGCCAAGGATGGCTTGAGTGATCCAACCATCAGCGAGGAAGGACGCCGTTTTCTTGCCGGTCTGATGTGCCAGCTCACGGACGCGCAAATCGAGGATCTATTCAAAGCGGCTCACGTCGTCGATATGCCGGAATATCACAACGGCGACGGCTCGTTTAAGCAAGGACTAGACGAAGCGACGATTCAGAAGCAGTGGGTGGAAGCCTTTAGGGCCAAGCGCGAGGAACTTGCGAGCGGACGCTGCCGCTGGAAAAGCAAACCGACCGACCTGGCATCAATCGACAACCCCATGGGACTTGCCACCGTGCCCAATCATTGCCAGGCGCAGCCCTTCTGACGTCTTCCGACCAGGCCCGATATCCAGATACCGGCGACGAGGAATGTTTATGAGATTTCGCTTTGCGATTTTAACTTTCTTGACTCTAGCTGTTGTGAGCGACGCTGCGGCGCAAACCAACACCTGCCAAGTTCCCGATCAAATGAAAAAAGAGCAAAAGCTGCCTGGCGTGCGCTGAAGGAGGCGCAGGACCTAATGATCCACAGACTCGGGCGGCTGGATCCGCAAACTGTGCGAGCCATATTCACCGAGGCAGGTTCCAGACGATGGACCCCGAAACAGTTGCGCCGGCTGCGAGATAGCGGCTCACGAAACCCTGAAGAGGCGACCCTCGACGAATGGACGAATACTTTTCTCAAGCGGATTCGGGAAATCAAGAGCGCGCCAAACTGCAAGGCCAACTAGAGCCGCGAAGCGCATGCTTAACACTTGCACCCTCGTGATCCGAAGCGATGGATGACGGCTGGAGAACGAAGATGGCCGACAAAATCATGATCGTTCGCCATGGCGAAAAGCCAGAGAAAGATGAAGACATTCACGGAGTCAACCCAGAGGGCGAGCACGACAAGAACGAATTATCTACAAGCGGCTGGCAGCGCTCCGGCGCCCTCATTCGTTTCTTTAATCCCCTGCACGGACAATTCATCCATCCAGCCTTGGCAAAGCCCAACGCTGTCTTCGCTGCCGCCCCCTCGGGGCACATTCAGAGCGAACGCTCACATCACACGGTTAAGGCGGTCGCGGAATCTCTGGGCTTAAAGGTCAACTTAAAGCACACCAAGGGAGATGAAAGGAAGCTCGCAGAGGAGGCCATGACCACCCATGGCGTTGTGCTTATCGCCTGGGAGCACAAGTCCATCATAGACCTAGCCAACGTTATCCTGGGCAACGACCGATCCAGTCCGCAGAAATGGCCCGACTCGAGATTTGACCTGGTGTGGGTACTTGATCGACAACTTCATCCGACGAGCTGGAAATTGACGCAAGTCGCTCAGATGCTCTTGCCAAATGATAGTCCCAAGCTTCTCTGATGCGGTGGCTCGGTGATCTGTTTTCTACAGGTTCCGGACACTGTCATTGAACTTACCACGTTATGATGGCTTGAGGAATATTGCAGAGTCCGAGTTTTTCCGAAACGGGCTAGGAAAATGGTCAGATTTAGGAAAGTGCTGCTCTATCCTTCTGCGCGACAGACCCGCCCTTCCGTTGTAATACTAGCAGGCCCTTCCGTTTCACACGTGCTTGTCAGCGCGACGGCCGAGTCCCTCCCGCATTCGAATTGATCCCCGGAGCGACCTTCGTAATACGCAGACTGCGAAAGATCGTTGGCCAATATTCCCGGAGCGCGTTGCTGGCGGTATTCAAGCCGATCCGCAGTCCGAAGCGTTGCAGGGTCCGGCCCGCCGTTTGTTCTTTCACCGGCAGATAGCTGTTTGCCAGAGTCTCAGCTAGCAACGGGCCCAGCATCCCCGCCCAATTGGCCGCATCTTTACCGTCATCCGTGCGCGCCACCACGATGCGGCTGAGCGCATAACCAATGCGGTGTCTCGCGCCTCCATGCAGCGTTACGAAGTAGCGCGGATCACGGTGCAGCAGCGACGAAATCAAAAACGTTCCGAAAAAATTGTTCGCCGCGGCCGTGGCCATCGAAGAACCGAAACGCTCTCCGTAACCGCCCATTCCCTGGCCATATCCGTTCAGCGAATTCCGCGCCTGACTGATCCCTGCTCCGGCGGCAGAACTGAGAAAACGTGAAGGGGAGACGCTCTCGTCGGCAAAGAGTTCAAACTTCTGTGTGGTGCTCAGCGAACCCCTGCTGGTCGCAATCTCGGGAAAGAAAATAGACCGCCGTCCGAGAACTTCGATGGTTGTGTTGAAAGGATTTTGGTGCTGCTGGTGCGTGCTTTCCTGTTTTGCTACTGGCGCATTGGGAAGGTCTGGCGGTCTTGGCTCCTGCTGCGCCGCTGTGTTTGCGACGACAGCCACCGACAGCGTGATGAGGCGCAAGGTCACTGAGCCGCGCGGCATTCAGCAATAGTAGCATGAGCCCCTGCTCCGCCGGGTTACTGAGAGATTACGCTTGTCCAGCAGCAGGCTCAGGTAGCGATAGCACGGCAAGTGAGATAAAACCAAACGCAGCACTCCAAAAACCGATGATGAGCCAGGACTCCGCGCGGACAGAAATGCCGCACCTGCAAGAGGTGGAGATAAAGCCTCACGCACACAAAAGTCGGGAGCATCGGCAGCAAAATCAATAGCAGCGTTTGTTGCGCAGACAACTGCCTATGGGTCTCTTCCCTAGTCTCGTCTTGAAGGGCGACCGCGGCTGCGTTCTCAGGCACTCAAGGAGCGCGCGATTCGGAATCCGTAGTCCGCGTATTGGAACTCCGGCGGAATGCTCGAACGAGCCGCCGTAGGGGTGACCTTAATATGATGCCGCCAGGAGCCGCCCCGCGAAGCCCGGCGGCTGCCACTCTTCGGCCCCTGCGGATTTCGTTCCGGTGAGCGCCCGTAGTAACCGTCGTCGTACCAGTCGGCGCACCATTCATGGACGTTGTCGCCAACGTTGTAGAGCCCGTATGCATTCGGCGGATACTGACCCACGGGCTCTGGTCCCAGCTTCCATCGCTTGCCATAATCCGGAACCGTCTCCGGAGGCGCATCCCCCCACGGGTATGTAAAGCCTTCCACGCCGCCGCGAGCCGCACGCTCCCATTCGGCTTCGCTTGGCAGACGATAGCGTTTGCCGGTCGCGCCGCTCAGCCACTCGCAGTAGTCCGCCGCCTGGTGCCACGACACGGCCACCACCGGCATCTGCGGATCATGAAAATTTGGGTCACTCCAGCACGGCGGCGGAGCACAACTCATCGCCGCAAGGAAGCACCCATACTCCGCATTCGTCACCTGGTAAGCCGCCAGCTCAAACGCATCCACCCACACCCGATGCACCGGCTTCTCATCATCCCGCCCGCGCTCGCACCCCATCCCAAACCACCCCTCCGGCACGCGCACCATCACCGGCTCGATGGCTGCTGTCTGCTCTCCGCTCCATCTTGACGAAGCTGTCATGCCATCCCCATCTTAGTGTCTTTGCGCTACGAAAATCGTGCCGGAGACTCCCCGCTCACGGCATCTGCGCGCCCTGGGCATCCGTGTACACGGCGTACAGCGATTGGCTCGCCGCCATGAACAGCCTGTTTTTCTTCGTGCCACCGAAGCACAGATTCGCGCACGTTTCCGGAAGATGAATCTTGCCGATGAGCTTCCCGTCGGGGGCGAACACATGCACGCCGTTGAAGCTTTCTCCACCCCATCCCGCGGCGGACCAGACATTGCCGTCCATATCGCAACGGATCCCATCGGATGAGCCCGGCGACATGTCCACGAACAAGCGGCCATTCTTCAGCCGTACGCCATCCACCACCTCGTAGACGCGAATCGCGCGCGGGTCGCCGGGGTGCCGGGGAGTTCCCGTATCCACGATGTAGAGCAGTTTCTCGTCGGGAGAGAAGCAAATGCCGTTGGGCTTATCCATATCGCCGGCCACCACGGTCGCCTCGCGCGTCTTGGTGTCGAGCCGGTAAACATTGGCGGGCAGCTCGAACGCCGCTTTGTGCCCTTCGTAGTTCGACATGATGCCGTAACCCGGATCGGTGAACCAGATGGACCCGTCGGAATGCACTGCCAGGTCGTTCGGCGCGTTGAGCTTCTTGTCTTGAAAACGGTCCATCAGCACGGTGATCGTGCCGTCGTACTCCGTTCGCGTCAGCCGCCGCGTGTCGTGTTCGCAGGTGAGCAGCCTGCCCTGGCGGTCCCGGCAGTTGCCGTTGCTGTAATTCGAAGGGCTGCGGAATACGCTGACCTCTCCAGTCTCCTCGCACCATCGCAGAATGCGGTTGCTCGGAATGTCGCTCCACAGTAGATACCGTCCGTCCCCAAACCATACCGGCCCTTCCGACCACCGCGTGCCGGTATATAAGCGCTCGACCGCCGCGTTGCCGACACTGTATTTTGCGAAGCGCGGGTCAAGCACTTCCACTGCCGGATCGGGATACGCCACCGGACTCTTCCGTTCCTGCTTCTCCGCAAACGCCAGAGGCTCGAACGCCAGCGTCGCCGCCGCACCGGTCGTCACATTCATAAACGTGCGTCTCTGCATCACTCCTCCTCTGTAGCGCCGGGTCTCTGCTTGTACGGAGCGCAGCCGTAGGAGACCCGTTGTTCAAAACCGGACCACCACGCCAGTCGAAAACCGAAAGTTGTTCTGCACACTGCCGAAAAGTCGCGTCTGCAGGTAATCGCTCTGCACGCGCCAGCCAATAGTCTGGGCGAGGCGAAAATCCACCCCGCCGCCCAGCGCCGTGCCAAGCGAAGTATCTGAATCGGAGAAGCCCGTGCCGCTGGCGCTCGTGTGTGCCCCTCCAAAGATCCCTTGTGCAAACAGCGTAACCTTCCCGATCGAGACCGACGCTCGCGGGCCGAACAGAAACGTTTGCACGTTTGCTTGCGCACTGAGCGGGCCCGGACAGACGGGGATCACTTCGCAAAAGGAGGTTACGCGTTCGGTTCCATAGTCGCCGCTCAAATCCGCCACTGCTCCCAGCCACGGCACCAGTTTGTACTCCGCAGAGGTGTACCACCCGTTCAGGTTGGAACTGCTAATCGTCGGGGCCAGCGGTGAGTTGGAGGATGAGGACAAGGTTCCTCGAACGTACGAGTACCCGAAGGAAATGTTTCCTTGGGAGTCCGTCTGCGCGCTTGCCGCTGTGGAGAGAAAAAGAGAAACAAAGCCAAACACCGTCAATCTGCGCATGGCTGAACAGTCCTTCCCCTCGTTAAGTCAGGAGGCTTCCTAACCAAGTGGCATTGTACCTCTCGATATGTCCCGCCCTTTCGAGTTTGTGCACCAACCCAGGTCGATGGCCACGAGTCACAGGTCACTGTGCTATTCTCGCCTCGCTGCGTTTGGCGGATCGCCCATTCCTCCCGCCTTGGAGGTGGTCATGAAGAAGACATTAAAGATTATCCTGGTGGTTGTGGGCGTGCTGACCGTGCTGGTTCTCGTGCTCCCGTTTTTGATCCCCGTCAACCAGTTCCGCCCCACGATTGAAGAAAAAGCATCCGCCGCCCTGGGCCGTAAAGTGCAATTGGGCGATATCAGTCTTTCTCTCCTCAGCGGTTCGCTCTCTGCGGAAAACCTCTCCATTGGCGACGACCCCAAATTCAGCCCCTCTCCTTTCCTCACCGCCAAGTCGCTGAACGTGGGAGTCGAAATCATGCCCCTGATCTTCTCAAAGACCCTGAATGTCACTGGCGTCACGATTGCCGGCCCACAGGTGATACTCCTTCGCAACACCGCCGGTCAGTGGAACTATTCTTCGCTCGGCGGTTCCGCGGCGAAGTCTCAGGTCCAGCAGGCGCCCGCCGCAAGATCTGCCGGCTCGTCGAACGCTACCGAATTTTCCGTCAAGAAACTCACACTGACCGACGGCAGCATCATCATCGGCTCCACCAATTCGCAGAACCGCAGCACCTACGATCACGTCAACGTCGCCGCTTCCGACGTTTCCTTGACCTCCAAGTTCCCAGTTACGGTTACCGCCGATCTGCCTGCCGGCGGCAAGTTCAAGCTGGACGGCATTGTCGGCCCCGTGGATCAAGCAGACACCACGCTCACTCCCCTCGATGCCAGGCTCAACGTAACTTCCTTGGACCTCGCCTCCACAGGTTTTCTCGATTCTTCTGCGGGTCTCGGCGGCATTCTCGATCTCGACAGCAACCTCTCCTCACAGGGCGGTGAGGCCCAGACCAAAGGCAAAGTCAAATTCTCTAAATCGCTCTTGGTCGCCGGCGGCTCGCCCGCCGGTGTCCCCGTTACCGTCAATTTCGATACCAAATACAATCTCCACAGGAACTCCGGCGTCCTCAATCCTTCGACACTAAATATCGGGGGCGCTGCTGCCCACCTCAACGGCACTTATGAATCGGCTGGTGAAGCCACCGTTGTCAACATCAAGCTCGACGCCAAAGACATGCCCGCGAAGGATCTCGAAGCTTTCCTTCCTGCCCTGGGCATCCATCTTCCCAAAGGCGCTTCGCTGCAGGCGGGCACACTGAATTCCAGTCTCAATCTGACCGGCCCGACCAACAAACTCGTCATTACCGGGAACGTCGGTCTCTTCAATGGCGTGCTCGCGGGCTTCGATCTCGGCTCGAAAATGTCCTCCGTCGCCTCGCTCGCGGGAATCAAAACGGGCAAGGATCTGAACATTGAGAAAGTCACCTCGAATCTCCGCGTGGCTCCCACGGGCATTCGGGCTGACAACTTTCTTGCGGTGCTCCCAACCCTTGGCAATTTTACCGGTGCGGGCACGGTGGACTCGAAGAACGTTCTCGATTTCAAAATGCTCGCCACACTCACAAAAGAGGCCAGCAGCTCGGCAAGCTCATCCGCCGGATCGGGTGGCGGGCTCGGCGGGCTTCTCAGCGCGGTTACTGGGGGCGGTGGCAGTGCTTGCAGCGAAGGTCTGAAAATTCCGTTCCAGATTCAAGGCACGACCGCAGAGCCGAAATTTATTCCGGATGTCGGCGGTTTGGCGAAAGATCTCTTCAAATCGCAACTCGGCTGCCTCGGCGGCCGCTCTTCCTCCAGCAGCGACAAAGCGCAAGGGCAAAATCCCGCCGACGCCATAAACGCTCTCAGCGGCCTCTTCAAAAAGAAAAAGCCCCAGGACAAATAATTTGAAGACCAAAAGCCAAAACTGAAAAATTGATTCTTCATGGCCATGAGAATAGGCGCAAGTCCTTCTTATTCCCGCGATGTTTATGCGGAGCCGCCTTGTTTTCAGGCCCGGTGGTCGGCCAAGGGCGCAGGAAAACTCCCACGAGAGAAGCCGCCTATCTGACTGAACATCCTGGCTCTGCTGCGCACGGCTGCTTTCATCCTTCGTCGTGGCGCTCTCTCTCTTTGAGAGCCATGACTTACTCATAACGCAACGCGACGATCGGATCGACTCGCGCCGCACGCCGCGCCGGAATGTAGCTCGCCACGAGCGCGACAATTCCGAGCAGAGCAACAACTCCTGCATAAGTCGCGGGATCAGTCGCTTTCACTCCAAACAGCATGCTCCCGAGCAACCGGGTAACCACGAAAGCTCCCACCAAACCAATCACGATCCCGGTCCCCGCCAGGGTCAACGCTTGGCCTAGCACCAGTCGCAACGCATCGCCCGGGCTCGCGCCCAGCGCCATGCGCAGCCCGATCTCGTTCGAACGCTGGCCCACTACATAGGACATCACACCGTATACGCCGGCCATTGCCAGGCACACCGCCAGCCCCGCGAAAATGCCGAGCAGCAGCGTTCGGAAGCGCGGCGCGGCGACATTCCCCGCCAGTGACGCCTCCATGGTCGTGAATTTCACCGGCACGTCGACTGACTCTTCGTTTGCTTTTTGCCGCACGGCCTCGGAAAGCAGAGTCGGCTCCAGTGCGGTTCGAAGGACGACACTCAGATGGGTAGCGGGGAAGGGATGCTGCTCGTAAGCCATGTAGATTTCCGGGGATGGTTCCTGCGCCGGTCCGTATTGCCGGATGTCGCCGACGACACCCACGATCTTCATTGGATTCATGGAATCGAGGCCGCAATAAATGGAGTGGCCGATGGGGTCCTGGCCAGGAAATGCGGACTTGGCCAAGGCTTCGTTGATGACCGCAGCAAACGGTGCGTCATACGTGTCGCGGTCATTGAAGTCCCTGCCAAGCTGCAGAGGAATTCCCAGCGTGGCAAGAGTGCCGGGGGCCACGACGGAAAAAACCGCTTGCGGTCCATTAACGCTGAACTCTTGTGGAAGATGATCGATCCAAAATCCGCCATTCGAATGAACGTGGCCCGGAGGCGCCATCGTTGCACCGGCATCCAGCACCCCTGGGAGCGCGCGCAACTGCGGCAACAGATCTTTGTAGAAACGCGTGGCACGGCGTGCACTCTCCAGATCTGACGCTGGCACGCTCGTTTCCACGACCAGAACATGTTCGGGTCGAAAGCCGAGAGCCACGTTTTGCAGCGCCAGGAAACTCTTTATAAACAGACCCGCCCCCGCCAACAGCATGAGAGAGAGAGCGATCTCGCCTACCACCAGCGCTCCACGCATGCGGTCCGCAATACTCCCGCCCGCCGCCCGCGCCGTGCCTTGTTTGAGCGAATTGTTCAAGTCGATCCGCAAAACTTGGAGGGCAGGCGCGAGACCAAAGAGCAAACTCGCCACCACTGAAACGCCGAATGCAAATGCCAGCACATGTCCGTCGATCCCTGTTTCGGTTAGGCGCGGCACATCGGCAGGTGCCAGCGCCACGAGCACGCGAGCTCCCCAGATTGCCAGGAGCACGCCGACTGCCCCGGCGAGAAGGGCCATCACAATGCTTTCCGTGATCAATTGCCGCACGATGCGGCTTCGCGTCGCGCCTACCGCGGCGCGAATCGCAATCTCCCGCGTTCGCGCCACAGCTTTCGCCAGAAGCATGTTCGCCAGATTCGCGCAGGCAATCAGCAAAACAAGTCCCACGGCGGACAGCATCACGTAAAGAGTGAGCCGGAAATTGCTGACCATTTCATCGCGCATGCGCGTCACGGCAACGTTCTTGCCTTTGTTGCTGTCCGGAAATTTTTCTTCCAGGCGTGTTGCGATTGTGGTCATCTGCGCTTGAGCCTGCTCCAAACTGATCTCTGATTTCAGCCGCGCGACGACCAGATAGTTATGTGCCGAGCGCGAATCCGTTTCCGTATAAATCGTGTTGGCAGGGAACCAGATGTCCGTCTTGCCCGGATAATGGAAGCCGGGAGGCATCACTCCGACGATATCGAGAGTCCTACCGCTCAGCCGGACGGCATGCCCGAGGGCGTTCGAATTCCCGCCGAAATGGCTTGCGCTATAGGAACTGCTGATGATTACCGCACCGGAGCTTCCTTGCTTCGTCTCCTCGACGGTGAACTCGCGTCCCACCACGGGCTCAATTTTGAAAACGTGAAAAAACTCCCGAGTAACGACGGCAACGTGCGCATACTCGGCTACGGGTCCCGCGGTCACGGCTACGTCATCGTCATCATAGTACGCCATGCCTTCGAATGCCGTGTTTTGATCGTGCCAATCGTGGAAGTCGGGTGCCGATACATTGCCGTGCCCCGGCCGGCCTTTCCAGAGAGAGCCAAGAGTGACGATGCGGTCGGGGTCGGCGAAGGCCAGCGGCTTCAAGAGAACGGCGTTCACCACGCTGAACATCGCCGTGTTTGCGCCCATTCCCAGCGCCATGATCAGCACAGCGACCGCGGTGAAGCCGGGATTCTTCAGCACCATTCGAAAGGCGAATCGCAAGTCCTGGAATAGTGTTTCAAGTAGCGGAAGCCCGCGCCGTTCGCGGCATATCTCTTTGGTTTGCTCGACGCCGCCCAGTTTCATTTGCGCCTCCCGCCGCGCTGCCCCGCGGCTCATGCCCGATCGCAGATTGTCTTCGATGTGCATCTGGAGATGGCTTTCTATCTCCGCGGCAAGCTCACGCTCGCGGTGGTCTCTCCCGAAGAGTCCGCCCAGCCGCAACAGCCATCCACGCAGTCTTCTCATAACGCCCTCTGCCAGTTGTGACTTGGAGCTCAAACTTCTGGCATCCAACCTCTGAAAATCATTCGTAGCGCAGCGCCACGATCGGATCGACTCGCATTGCCCGCCGCGCCGGTATCCAGCAGGCCAGCGCCGCCACTCCCACCAAGAGAAACACCACACTCACAAAGGTTGCCGGATCGCTGGGTCTCACGTCGAACAGCATGCTTGCGAGAAATCGTGTGAGCGCGGCCGAGGCAGCCACTCCTAGAGCGACGCCGAAAACGACCAGGACCACCCATTGCCGCAGTAGAAGCGCAAAAACTTCCTGCGGTTGCGCACCTAAAGCCATGCGGATGCCGATCTCGCGCGTTCTTTGCGCGACGCTGTAGGCCGTGACTCCGTAGATTCCCAGAGCGGAGAGAAATAGGGCCACGGCTGCGAACGCCGCGAGCAAGATCGAGGAGAACCGTCTGCCCTGCACGGAAAGCCCGATGTAGTCCTCGAGCGGCATGACCCGCGAAAGCGGCTGCGTTGGATCGAGAGCATGAATTGTCTGTTGCACGGCGGACGTCAAAGTGTCCCGCGGCCCGGCGGTACGAATGGTGAAAGTCATGTCGGAATCGGGGAACGGCCATTGCGCATGCGGGATGTAGAACTGCATGGTGGGAGCGATGTCCAGGCCAGAATGATGAACGTCCGCCACAACTCCGACCACTGTCCACCAGGGAAGATCAAGCCCGCCCAGCTTTACGCGCTTGCCAATAGGATCTTCTCCGGGCCACATGCTGCGGGCGGTGGTTTCATTGACCAATAGAGTTTGTTGGGTGGTCGAAGTATCGCGGTCGGAAATATCTCTTCCGCTGAAGAGCCGGATGCGCATGGCGTCGAGATACCCGGGAGAAACGCAGAACCGCTCCGCACTTTCGTCGAGCTCGGGGTTCGCATGAATCTTCCCTTCGACATGGAAACCGTAGCGATCCACATTCCCGCCAAGCGGGATTTGGCTGGTCACCGCCGCAGATTGTACTCCGGGCAATGCGCGAATACTTGCCAGTGCACTCGCAAAGAACTGGCGCAGCTTCTGGTTGTCGTTGTAGCGTTGGCCTAGAACCGAGATTCTCATGGTTAAAACGTGATTTGGATCAAAGCCCGCCGAAACGCCGAGCACCTGCGAAAGGCTTCGCAACAGCAACCCAGCCCCGACCAGCAGCGTCATGGAAAGCGCAATTTCGGAAATCACCAGCAAATTGCGCACCCTCCGGCTTGTGCCGGTCGATGTCCCACGCGCGCCTTCTTTCAGCGAATCATGTAAGGTGGGTTTCGACAAACGAAATGCGGGCGCCAGACCGGAAAGGATTCCTGTAAGTAATGCCACGCCAAGGGTAAATAGCAGTACGTGCGAATCGACGGTCACTTCCCCCAAGCGCGGCAATTCGTCTTCCCCCAAAACACGCAGCAGTTGGGGCGTCCAATACACGAGAAGCAAGCCAGCCATCGCGCCCAAGGCAGCCAGCAAGCAATTCTCGACAAGCAACTGCCGCACGATTCTGATACGCGCCGCGCCTAGCGCGGTGCGCACGGCCATCTCCCTTTGGCGATGATTTGCCCGTGCCAACAACAGGTTTGCAAGGTTTGCACAGGCGATCAGCAGCACAAACGAAACCGCCCCGAGGAGAATGTAGAGCGCGGCGCTCACGTGCCCGACTAGATGGTCGCGCAGCGGTGTGAGGATTACGCCGGCTGCGGAATATTCCTTTGGATAATCTTTCCAAATCGCCGACGATATGGTGTCCATCTCCGCGTTTGCCTGCGTAAACGTGACCCCCGGCCGGAGCCGCCCGATGGCGACCAGATGCTGGCAGGTACGGCAGGCCCACGGCAACGACGCGTCGTAGCCCAGCACTCCCCAGATCTCCACGGGGCCGCCGTGCGGATCCATTGAGATTAACGACTGAAAATTGGCTGGTAGAACTCCGACGACGATGTAAGTTGACGCATTCAGGGTAATAGCTCTGCCGATGATGTGGGGATCCGAGTTGAACCGTCGTTGCCAGAGGCCGTTGCCGAGGATCACCACCTGACTTGAGGCAGGGAGGTCCTCTTCCGGCCGAAAATCTCGGCCGAACTGGGGATGAACGCCAAGCGTGCGGAAGTAATTGTTTGTCACCCGCAGTCCGCTCAACTGCTCCGGTTCGAGAGTTTGCAGCACGGGCGACCAGGAGCGGTACAGAGCCAATTCCTCAAAACTCTTGCTCTGCGCCCTCCAGTCCACATAGGTTGCATAACCCAGGTTGCCTGGTTTCCCTCGATCGTCCTTGCCCCAGACAATCGTGAGCCGGCTGGGCTCACGATAGGGCAACGGGCGCAAGAGAACTCCGTTTACGAGACTGAAGATCGCGGTGTTGGCGCCGATGCCTATCGCCAGCGTCAACACCGCCACCACCGTGAAGCCGGGATTTTTCAGGAGCATCCGACCAGCAAATCGCAAGTCCTGGAACAGGGTTTCAACAAGGGGAAGCCCGCGCTGGGCCCGATAGTTTTCCTTAGTCTGTTCAATGCCCCCCAGCTTCATGAGCGCCTCCCGCCGCGCTTCGGTAGCGCTCATGCCCGCGCCCAGATTGTCTTGGATGTGCATCTGGAGATGGCTCTCCATCTCTGCGGCGAGCTCCCGCTCACGACGTTGCTCTCCAAATAGCGCGCCCAGCCGAAACAGCCATCCGCGAAGCCATTTCATGACGCCCCCTGCCACTCGCCATGCGAGTCTCTGAACACTTGTTTCAGCCCTCGGAAAACTCATTCTTTAGAAAGAAGGCCTAAACCCTGCAACCCTTCGACACTTCTTTCATGGTTCGTTGTGTGGTTCGGCGAACCAAGCGTTATTCGTTATTCGTATCTCAGCGCGACCATTGGATCTACGTCTGTCGCTCGGCGTGCGGGAAGCCAAGTAGCCAGCAGCGCGATTGCGAACAGCAGCAGGGAGACCCCCGCGAAAGCGACGGGGTCCAAGGGACTGAGTCCGAAAAGCGTCGCCGAAAGCGCGCGAGAGACGCAAGCCGAAGCGAAGACTCCCATCGCGATGCCGGAGAGAATCGGTCGGTATCCTTCGTCCACTACGAGCCGCAGCACTTGGATTCTTTGTGCCCCTAGGGCCATGCGGATGCCGATTTCCCGGGTTCGCTGCGCGACGCTGTAGCTGACCATGCCATACACGCCCATCGACGCCAGCAGAAGCCCGAGTACGCCGACAATGCTCGCGAGCAATCCTCCGATGCGCGAGACCACAAAATAAGGATCCATGGAAACCATCGTATATAACGGTGCGCCGATGACTGGGAGATTAGCGTCCACACGGCGAACCTCGCGGCCCATGGCCGCGAGTAATGTCGCGGGGTCGCCTTCGGTCCGCGTGAGCAAAGTGCTGGTCCACTGATGGGTTTGGGAGAGCGGCAAGTACAGGTAGGATTCATCGATTTTGCGCAGATCCATGCTGCGCACATCGCGGGCAATTCCGATCACTTCGCTGCTGGCCGCGAACGGATCTTTCTCGCCGGGGAACGACATGCTGGCGCGTTCGGAACCGATCTTCAAGCGCTTGCCAATTGGATCTTCGCCGGGCCAGAAGCGCCGGGCGGTGGCTTCGCTGATGACGACAACTGGCGCCTGCCCGTCGGCTTCCTGAGACGTGAACGTGCGGCCGCGAACGATGGGAATACCGAGGGTTTCGAAATAGTTTGGGGTAACGTAACTATAGCCCGCCCCGGGCGGTTCGCTTCCCTGCACACCGCGTGTAGAAGGCGCTACACCCACGGGGGCAACGGACACCCAGCGGATGCCGCCAATCGGACTGCGGGAAGCTTGGGTGACGGACTGAACGCCAGGGAGATTGGCGATCCTGAAGATGAGGTCGCGATTGAGTTGGAGCAAGCGCGGCTGGGAGTAATGCAGGTTCGCCGGATCGTACATTTCCAGGTACGCCACGCGCCGGGTCTCGTAACCTGGATCGATCTTGAGGGCGCGCTGCGAGCCGCGAAGGAGCAAAGCGGAGTTGATCAGCAGAACGAGGCAGGCGGCTATCTGGCCGGCGATCAGGATTCCGCGCAGTCGGGAACGATTAAGACGCTGCCCGAAAGCAGTGCCGTCTTCTTTAAGGGCAGAGTTAACGTCAGCCTTGGAGGCTTCGAAGGCCGGAGTGAGGCCAAAGGCAATTCCAGCTGCGCAGGAGACAAACAAGGTGTAGGCGAAGATGCGGATGTCGGGCGTGATCTCAAGAGCAATGGTGCCCCAGAACGACGGGAGAGCTGCAGCGATCTCCACGATCAAGAGGTGGAGCGTCCAGGTGGCCAGAGGGAGGCCCAGTGCTCCCGCAAGAAGTCCAAGCAGAATGCTTTCCGTGAGCAATTGGCGTAACAGCCGCCAACGACCCGCGCCGAGGGCAAGGCGCACAGCAATTTCCTTGCGGCGTGCGACCGCCCGTGCAAGCAACAGGCTTGCGACATTGGCACAGGCGATGAGGAGGAGCAAAGCAACGCCGGTCATGGCGGCAGCGACGACGGCCCACGCCTCAGGATCAAGTTCAGAGAGGTTATTTCGACCGGAGACAACGTTCACACTCATGTTGCGCTCAGCTTCGGGATACTGCGTTCGCAACTGGGCCGCGAGAACATTGAGTTCGGCTTGCGCATCGGAGAGCGAAACGCCCTGTTTCAATCGACCACTGGGAAAGCCGGCAACCACCAGGCGATTTTCGAATTCCTGGCTGGTCGTTGCTCCCAACGCGATTTTTGCGGTGAGGGGCGCCCAAAGATCGGGAACAGATGAGGCAGTGGCGAGGTAATCGAGCGACGTAACACCGACGACCGTGAAGGCGACCCCATTTAGATGCAGGACCGAACCCACGACTTTGGGGTCGGAGTGAAATTGTCGCTGCCAGGAATTCCCGCTCATCAGCACAACCGGCGGGGCATTGGCTTGATCGTCTTCGGGCAGGAGAATGCGGCCCAGAAGAGGAGTTGCTCCCAGCATTGGGAAATAGTTGCCGGAAACAAAAAAACACATGATGGGTTGAGCGCTGCCCTGAAGCAATTGCGGGAGCTGGAAGCCGGCGGCTCCGGCGATGCGGGGGGTGGCCTCCGGACTAGCGGCAGGCAGGTCGGAAGAAGTGACGGCCATGCCGAAGGCAAACAGAGAAAGATCAGAGAACGATCTGCTGTGGTCGCGATAGTAGAGGTAATCGGGATAGGAAAATCTGCTATCGCGTCCTCCGGGAGTGATGCGCGAGAGGACTGCCAGGCGGTCGGGATCCTCTACTGCTCGCGGGCGCAAGACAAGCGCGTCAAAGGCTGTAAAGAGCGCAGTATTCACCGCGATGCCGAGAGCCAGGGTCACCACGGCGACGCAAGTGAAGCCAGTGTTTTTCCGCAACATCCTCGCGGCGAAACGCAGATCTTGCACCAGGGCATCCACTAGTGGCAGCCCTCTCCGCTCTCGAACCATTTCTTTCGTTTGTTCGACGCCGCCCAGCTTGATCAGCGCCTTGCGGCGCGCTTCCCCTGCGCTCATTCCCGCGCTCAGGTTTTCCTCGATGTGCAGCGCGAGATTGCTTTCCATCTCGGCGGCGAGCTCACGCTCGCGCCGGTCTCGCTGGAATAGTTCACCCAGCCGCAACAGCCATCCGCGCAGCTTGCTCATAACGCCCTCGGCCACTTGCGATGCGAAGCCCTGAGCACCCGCTCCAGACCTCTGAAAATTATTCGTAACGCAGTGCCACCATCGGATCGACGCGCGTCGCCCGCCGAGCGGGTAGGTAACATGCTGCCAGCGCGACGCACAAAAGAAGCGCAGCTACCTCCGCAAATGTCATTCGATCGGTGGCCTGAACGCCAAACAACAATCCCGCCAGCGTGCGCGACAATGCCAGCGCCACAACGAACCCGATGGCCACCCCGAGAAGAGCAAGACTCGCGCCTTCGCGCAGAATCGTCTGCAAGATGTTCGTTCGGTGCGCTCCCAGGGCTATGCGGATTCCGATTTCATGCGTGCGCTGGCTGACGGAATATGCCATGACTCCGTAAATGCCGATCATTGCCAAAACCAGCGCGAGGGCCGCAAAAACGCCAAAAAGAACCGCGCGGAACCGCGAGCCTGCCACCGATTCGTAGAGCAGTTGATCCATGGTGCGCACGTGAGCTATCGCAAGCTGGTTGTCCAGCGACAAGGCTGCGGATTGAAGAACGGAAACGACCTTTTCCGGAGCGGACGCGCTACGGACGACGACGTACATTTCTCGGACAAACCACGGGCACCAGCCGGAATCGAAATAGGGAACATACATCGTCGGTTGATCCTTTTCGCCCAGACCTTGGTATTTCACATTGCCGACAACGCCGACAATCGTGTACCAGTCCCCTTTGGGGTTGTACTCGCCGGTTTGCACTCTTGTGCCTAGCGGGTCTTGATCCGGGAAATATCGCCGGGCCATATTTTCATTGATGACCAGGACATGTGTGGCAGGAGAACGATCCTGGTCCGAAAAAAGGCGGCCGCGAAACAGAGGGATGCCCAGAGTGGCAAAGTACTCCGTGCCGACGGGAATCTCGCCTATGGCCGGAGCAGGCTGGCCGGGCGTGTCAGGTTTACCTTCGGGGTGAAAAGGATTCGTGAGTTCGAGCAGGTTGGGAGGCAGGCTCATGGTTATGCTCGCCGCTTCAACTCCGGGAGAAATTTTGACGCGCTCAAGGAGTTGCTGGTAAATCGAGGTAACCTGTGGTGCGTTCGCGTAGCGCTCTCGCGGCAGGGTGAGCAGCGCGGTCACCATGTGAGAGGAATTGAAGCCCGGGTTCACGGATTGCAGGTGGGACAAAGTTCGAATCAGCAGGCCAGCTCCAGTCAAGACGACCAGCGCCAAGGAGAATTCGGCCACCACTAGCGCGCCGTGCAAGCGGCCGGCGCTCCGGCCTGAAGTTGCTGTCCGGCTTCCTTCTTTCAGCGACCGGCCGGGCGGTAAACCTGCGCAACGCAGTGCGGGAACCAATCCAAATACAATTCCGGTGACGATCGCAATCATCGCCGTGAACGAGAGGACGCGGCCATCAACAGTTATCTCCTCCATTCGGGGCAGCACGTCCGGGCTGAGGGCCAGAATGGTGCGAACCCCTCCGTAGGCCAGGGCCAGACCGAACAAGCCCCCCAAAACCGCCAAAACAACGCTCTCCGTCAGCAGCTGGCAAATCAATCTGCCACGGCCCGCTCCGAGCGCCGAACGGATGGCGAACTCGCGGATGCGCGAGCCAGAACGCGATAGATGCAAATTGGCGACATTGACGACAGCGATTAACAGCACAAAACCCACGGCAACGAGAAGAATCAGCAGAGCTTCGCTTGTATCACCGACCAGGAGGTCCTTCAGAGGCACGACCATGGTGCTGCTGTCGTCCGAAAGAGGAAACTGCTCGTGAACCTGTTTGGCGATGAGGGAAGCATCTGCGGCGGCCTGTGTTTCCGAAATGCCTGGCTTGAGGCGGCCAACGGTCAGCAACCAGTACGGCGGGCGCTGCTTGGCAGGCTGCAACTGAAGGATAGGCCACAATTCGTTATGCGGACCAAAATGAAAGTCCCACGGTAGAACGCCGATTACCGCATAGCTTTTGCCATCGAGCTTGATACTGCTGCCAACGGCCGCGGGATCGGCGCGAAGGAACTGTTCCCAGAAGTGATGGCTGACGAGAACGGAAAGGTTCCCTCCGATCTGGCCCTCCGCGGGAAGAAACGCACGTCCCAGAACCGGCTGCACGCCGAGCACGGAAAAGAAATCAGACGTGACCGACGTCCCTGGAATCATTTGAGGACTGCCGAGGCCCGTGAGTGTGAATCCGATGGTGGATGGAGAAATGGCGGCAACATGTTCGAATGCCCCTTGGCGCTCATCGAGAGCCATGAAATCGGCCACGCCCATCACCCCGCGATCCGTTCCCCGGCCGTGAAGAAAGAGCGACATGAGGCGCTCGGGCTGGCGATAGGGGAGCGGCTTCAGCATGACGCCGTTCACAACCGAGAAAATGGCCGTATTCGCACCAATACCGAGAGCCAGGGTGAGCACGGCCGCAGCGGTGAAGCCCGGGCTCTTACCCAGCATGCGGCAGGCAGAGCGTACATCCTGCAAAATTGTTTCCAGCAGGGGAAGACCTCTCCGGTCCCGGTAATTCTCCTTGGTTTGCTCGATGCCGCCGAGTTTCGTCAGTGCCTCCCGCCGTGCGATTTCCGGACTCATGCCCATGCGCAGATTGTCTTCGATGTGCATCTGGAGATGGCTCTCGATCTCCGCGGCAAGATCTTTTTCTCGCCGTTCCTTTCGAAACAGTTCGCCCAACCGCAACACCCAGGAGCGTACCAGCCTCATGCGGATTCCTTTCCGGGGGCCAGGAAGCGCGCCAGGATCTCCGTGGTCTGCTCCCACTCGCGCGCTTCTTTGTCCAGTTGTTTGCGCCCGGCGCGCGTGAGTTTGTAATATTTGGCTTTGCGGTTGTTGTCGGAGGTGCCCCACTCGGAGGAAATGTAGCCCTCTTGCTCCAGCTTCAGCAGGGCGGGGTAGAGCGTGCCGTAGTTCACGGCCAGCAGGTCGCCGCTGGTCTGTTCGATCCGGCGCGCAATCCCGTAC
>Ga0209689_1001083_pt1 | contig 19999 bp, 22 predicted proteins | sample GraSoiAngelo_149_FD_187119 | JGI IMG/M metagenome (GOLD analysis project Ga0209689, IMG submission 187119) | Grasslands soil microbial communities from the Angelo Coastal Reserve, California, USA - 14_1009_09_30cm (SPAdes) (version 2) | ecosystem: Environmental > Terrestrial > Soil > Grasslands ... | reverse complement strand
CATTCGAGGTTCCGGCTCCGGGGTATCGAAGCTCTAGAAAACGGTCGAGGGGCGGCTACACCACCGCCCCCCGACCCTGGCATCCAGCGACCGCCGGGCCGTCAACTCTTGTCGGCCCCGCCCGCGAACGGGTGCGTGGCGGTCTTCGCGCCGCTGATCACCGCGTCGACCCTCGGCTGGTTCTTCAGGGCGCGCTCGATCGATTCCTTCGTCGCCCGGTAGTTGTAGTCGAAGATCTTCTTCTCGTTCTTCGCCTCCCAGTGGATGAACACGCCGACCAGGATGCAATAATCGTCCACCCGGTCCCGCGGGATCACGCCCGAGGAGACGCAGTCCACGACCGCGCGGGCCACCGCCGCCTGCGCCGGGCCGAACATCTGCACCGCCTGGGTCGCGTTCTTGATCGTGACCTTGTTGAAGAGGAGCGTGTCCGGCTTTGCCGGCAGGTTGGGCGCGACGACGGCGAGGAGGTGCGTGAAGCCGTCGGTGTTGGTCGACAGAGCGTGCGTGAATGCCGCTCCGGCATGGCCCTGCTTCGACCCGATGATCAGGTCGATGTGGGCGACTTCATTTCCGTCGCCTATCAGTGATTCGCCGATGAAGAAATCCGCTGGCATACCTAACCTCCCGATCCGGATGTGGTCCACGAATTCGACTGCTGGCGGTCACGAATGCGGTATTCGGAGCGGCGTGGCTTGAGGGTGCAGGACAAGCCACGCGGTCCCGCCTCTGCGGGTAGCTCTTAGCGAACCGTATCGATGCGGAGCTAACCTGCCCGCCGCCCCCCGGAGTGTCAAGCCCGCGCCGAGGCCGCCAAATGGAACTTTTCGAGGGGCTACCCCGCGTCGCCCCCGCCCCCCGCCGCGAGGCGCCACACTTCGTCCGCGAGCCACTCGAGGCGCTGCTGCGCGTAGTCCAGCTCGGCCGGTGTCATCTCCTTCGACCGCCGGGCGGTGTCGCGCGCGTGCGCGATCAGATCGTCCAGCACTTCGCGCAGCGGCCGGTTGTGGCGCCGCTCCGCCCGCGGCCGCGGACTCATGCGCTCTGCATGCCCAACGCGCGCTCCTCCGACTTGCGCAGCTCCGCCGTCGCGGCGCGCAGTGCCGACGCGATGCCCCGTTCGGCGAGGTAGCTCTCCACCAGCCGCAGGCCGAGATAGTAGCCCGCCCGCTCCGGCAGCATGCGACCGCCCATCATCCGGGCCGCCGGGCTCATTCCCCCCGACAGGAAACGCAGCCGCAAGCCCAGCCCCGACTCGTCGAGCAGCGGCGCGGCCGCGCGCCGCAGGAAGGCGTCGAGCTCGCGGGTGCGCCGGTACTGGCGTCGCGTGTAGCCGAAGTACTCCCACGGCTCGAACCCGGGCGCGACCGCCTGCGCCCCGGCCACCGCCAGCCCCTCGTTCACGAGCAGCTCGCGCAAGCTCGCCCGGCTCCCCGTGTCCCAGAAGTCGTAATGCCCGCGCAGGTCCGCCACCAGGCGCCGCAGGTCGGCGCGGCTCGACGGCGACGTGTAGCGCACCGCGTGCGCCACCTCGTGCGCGATCCAGAGCGGCAACAGGTGCGGCGCGAGTCCCATGCCGTAGGTCTGCGGGTTGGCGCGGCCGGTGAAGTGTTCGAGGCAGACGAACGCGATGCCACGCCCCCCCACCACCAGCTCCCCCGCGTTGGCTGCCCCGACGCCGACCATCAGGTAGAGGTCGACGGGGCAGTCCGCTTCGAACTGCTCGAGCGCGCGGCTGAGCGCCTCGTCGGCGATGGCGGCGACGTCCACGTCCTCGAGCAGCCGCTCGAGATCGGCGCGCTCCGCGCGCAGCGCCGCCGCGATCACCCGCTCCGCGTGGGGCGAGGTCGGATCGAGGACGTAGTTGTGCCAGTAGCTCTGCAGTACGGGCTTGTGCCGGTCGAGATAGTCGTGATAGGCCGCAGGGGGGTCGGGCGCGGCGAGCACCGCGAGGAACTCCGGCACGAGGTTGACGAGCATGGAGCGGCCGGCCCCAATTTGGGAATCGGCCCCGCCGGAGACAAGCGCGCGCCCGTTGCCGGGCGCCTTGACTTTTCCGGGTCCGGCTCTCAGCCGGTGTCGCTCAAGAGCGGCCGCGCATCTTGCGGCTCATCTCGGTGAGAAAGCGCCGCTCCGCGGGTGTGAGGCTCTCGATCCCGCGCGCCGAAATCTTGTCGAGCACGCGGTCGATTTCCGCCTGCGACGGATCGCGCTCCGCCCGGCGCGGCTTGGGGGCCGCGCTGGCACGCACCGCGCGGGCGGGATGCACCAGCACGCTGGGCTCGCTGGCGCGGCGCAGGTGGCGCTCCGCGCGCGCCAGGCGCCAGTCCGCCACCTTCAGGTACAACAGACCCGTCGCAAATCCGCCCAAATGGGCCAGGTGCGCCACGCCGTCGCTCGCCGCGAACAGGGCGAGCAACAACGAGATCGCCACCGCGAATGTCACCAGCCATTTCGCGGCGATCGGCTCGGGGAGTGGAAACACGGAAATCGGCTGATCGGGCCAGGCCCACGCGAAGGCCAACATCACGCCGTACACCGCCGCCGAAGCGCCCACCACGAGCTGCACCTGCTGAAACGTCATCGCGAGCGCGAACGACAGGGCCGCGCCTCCCAGTCCGCACAGCCCGTAGTACGCGAGGAACGGCCCCCCGCCCATCCGCTCTTCCACGGGCGGCCCGAACACGAACAGCGCCAGCAGGTTGAACGCGAGATGCAGGAAGTTGGCGTGGATGAACGTGTATGTGACGAACGTCCAAGGCCGCGCCAGCGCGTCGAGCGGGGCGAACCCGAACGTGGCCACGAACCATGGGTTGACGAAGATCGTCATCTGGAGCAGGAAGACGACCAGGTTAGCGACGATCAGCCGCCGCACCCATGGTGTCATACCGAACATCCGCTGCGGGACCATCCTGTAATTATCCCCCGCGCGCGCTCCCCGAGTTCCCCCCGCCCGCAAGACGGCAGATCCGCTCGCACAGCTCGGGGAACTCGATCCCCGCCGCCCGGGCCGCCTGGGGCAGGAGGCTCGTTCGCGTCATGCCGGGAAGCGTGTTGGCCTCGAGACAAAAGATGTCGCCCTCGGGGCTCAACCGGAAGTCAACGCGCGAATATCCCCCGAGCTTGAGCGCCCGGTGCGCCGTGAGCGCCAGCTCCTGCAGCTGACGCGCCAGCGTCGTGTCGAGCTTGGCGGGGAAGATCTCCTCTGACATGCCCGGCGTATACTTGCACTCGTAGTCGAACAGCTCGTGCTTCGGGATGATCTCTCCCACCGGGAGGGGCACGTCGCCCAGCACCGCGACGGTCAGCTCCCGCCCCGGCACGAACTGCTCGGCCATGACCTCGGCGTCGTACGTCCGCGCCAGGGTGACCGCGGCGTCCAACCCCTCGGCGTTGCGCACCAGCGACATCCCCACCGACGAGCCCATTTTCGAGGGCTTCACGATCACCGGCCAGCCGAGGGCGGTGGTCACGTCCTCGGGTGCCACCGGGGGGGGCGCCATGAACCAGGCGGGCACGGGCACGCCCGCCGCGCGGAACAGCCGCTTGGCGAGGTCCTTGTCCATCGCGAGCGCGCTCCCAAGCGCGCCGCTGCCGGTATACGGAACGCCGATGACATCGAGCACCGCCTGGAGCGTCCCGCCCTCTCCGCGGCCGGCGTGCAGGCAGAGGAACAGCACGTCCGCGTCCCGTACCGCCGGCAGGGACGCGAGGCCGTTCGACAGCATCGCGCGCTCGCGCTCGTCGAGCTCGGCCACCGCCGGCGGCTCGCGTCCGACCGCCGTCGTGAGCAGGCGCCGCTCGTCGGCCGGACCGAGCAGGCCGGTCACCGTATCCACGGCCGTCACGCCGTGCCCCCGTCCCCGCAACGCCTCGACGATCTGCGCCGCTCCGGCGAACGCGACGGTGCGCTCGGCGGACGCACCGCCCGTGAGCACCGTGACGCGCATCAGCGGATTCCGGCCAGCTGGTGCAGCACGTCGTACCGCGTGACGATCCCCACGATCTTGCCCTCGCGTCGGACCAGCGCCGCCGGCGTTTCGCGCGAGAGCAGCGTGGTGAGCCGCTCCACGGGGAGATCGGCATCGACCACCGGGAAGGGCGCGTCCATCACGTCCTGGACCGGCTGGTCCAGCGTCGCGGGATGCTCGAGCGCCCGGGCCATGAGCATCTGCTCAGAGACCGCGCCCACGCCGTCGCCGCCGTCCAGCACCGGCAGCTGCGACACGTTGTACGTGCTGATGAGGTTCAACGCCTGGCGCACCGTGGCGGTGGGCGGGACCGAGATCAGCGGAGGGGCCCCCGAGTTGCGCGCTTCGAGCAGCTGCGCCACGGACACGCGTTCGGCATCGAGGATCTGGTTCTCGCGCAACCATTCGTCGTTGAACACTTTCGAGAGATAGCGCTCTCCGGTGTCCGCGAGCACGGTGACCACGAGCGCCTGCGGGTCGTTCACCCGACGCGCCACCTCCAGCGCCGCCACGAGGTTGACCCCGGTCGAGCCGCCGGCGAACAGGCCTTCCTCCTTGGCCAGGCGTCGCACCAGCAGCATCGCGTCCTTGTCCGACACCGTGATCCACTCGTCGATCACGTCCCAGTGCAGCGAGGTCGGAATCTTGTCGCCGCCGATGCCCTCCACCTTGTAGGGGCGGCCGTCGGTCTGGCGACGCGTCCGGGCATAGTCCGCATAGATCGAGCCGACGGGATCGCCGGCGATCACGCGGATGGTCGCGCGCTGCTCCTTGAGATAGCGCCCGGCCCCGCTCACGGTGCCCCCCGTCCCCGGCGCGCACACGAAGTGCGTGATCCGGCCTTCGGTCTGCTGCCAGATCTCGGGGCCGGTCGTGCGGTAGTGCACGTCGGGGTTCACGGGGTTGTAATGCTGGTCGGCGAAGATCGCGTTCGGGTGCGCGGCCGCGATGGCGCGGCCCTTCATGATGTAGTTGTCCGGGTGGTCGGCCGGGACCGCCGTCGGCGTGATGATCACCTCGGCCCCGAGCGCGCGGAGCAGGCGCGCCTTTTCCTGCGACATCTTGTCGGGCATCGTGAAGATGCAGCGATAGCCTTTTACCGCGGCGGCCAACGCCAGCCCGACGCCGGTGTTGCCCGACGTCGCTTCGACCACCAGCCCGCCCGGTTTGAGCCGTCCCTCGCGCTCCGCCGCCTCGATCATCGCGACGCCGATGCGGTCCTTCACCGAGCCCCCGGGATTGAAAAATTCCGCTTTGGCGTAGACGGGCGTGCGGATGCCTTGGGTGACCCGGTTCAGCCGGATCAGCGGTGTCCAGCCGATCGTCTCGAGAACGTTGCCAAACGGCTTAGTGTGGTGTGGCATTCGTGTCCGGCTTCACACGCGTGCTGTCCGGGACGACGCGCGTGGTGTCGGCGGGAGGGTGAGGCGGGGACGAGTCGCGCCGCACCGCCGTGGTGTCGCGTCGCGGCACGCGCGCGGGCGCGACCGGAGCGGTCGGGACCGGCGGGCGCACCGGCGGTGGCTTCACCGTGTCCGGCTCGCCCTTGCGCACCGATCCGCCGGCCTGCGGGTGGTGGAACTCGATCGGCTGGAGGAACGCGGTCGCGATCGACAGGCCGTGACGCCGTGCCGGGGTGAACCGCAGCCGGCGCGACCCCGAGAGCGCCGCCGAGTCGAGCGCCGGGTAGCCGCTCGATTCGGCGACGCGACTCGACTCCGCGGCGAGCCGCCCGGTCGAGTCCACGAACAATCGGAGCACCACGTCGCCTTCCACCTTCTGGTCGTACAGCCGGGGGGGATACTGGATGGGCGAGTCGCCGTTGAGCGCCACGGGAGGCTCCTGATCGGGCGGCCCGCCCGAGGGCTCCCCGCCCCCCGCCTGGTCCCCCGACCGCGACTTGCCACACGTCGCCACCGCCAGCGCCACCGCGCCGGCGAGCGCGTTGCGCCACGCCCTCACGCGCCCTCCTCCTCGCGGTGCTTCTTCCACGCCGCGAGCCGGTTGAGCGCCTCGAGCGGCGACAACGCGTCCACGTTCAGGCGGTCCAGCTCCTGCAGCAGGGGGTGCGGGGGCGCGGTGGGCGCCGGCACGAACAGGCCGAGCTGCGTCGCGTCGGGGGGCGCGGGAGGCGCCTGCCGCGCCACCTGATGCCCGGCCTCGAGCAGCTTCAGCACCTGCCACGCCCGCCCCACCACGGGCGCCGGCAGTCCCGCGAGCTGCCCCACGTGGATGCCGTACGAGCGGTCGGCACCGCCCGGTTCGAGCCGGTGGAGGAACACGATCTCGTCGCCCGCCTCCCGCACCGCGACGTTGAAATTGCGCGCGTGGGCCAGCTCCTCGGTGAGCTGTGTGAGCTCATGATAGTGCGTCGCGAAGACGGTCTTGCAGCCGATGGCGTTGTGCAGGAACTCCGTGACCGCCCACGCGATAGCCACGCCGTCGTAGGTGGAGGTCCCCCGCCCGATCTCGTCGAGTAAGACGAGACTTCGCGCCGTGGCGCCGTGCAGGATGGCGCTCGTTTCGCTCATTTCGACCATGAAGGTCGACTGGCCCCGCACCAGATTGTCCGACGCTCCCACACGTGTGAACAACCGGTCCACCACGCCCACCACGGCGCGCCGCGCCGGGATGAACGCCCCGATCTGCGCGAGCAACACGCACAGCCCGACCTGGCGCAACAGCGTGGACTTCCCCGCCATGTTCGGACCGGTGAGCAGGATCACCCGGCCCGGGGCGTCGAGCAGCACGTCGTTCGGGATGAACGCCTCACGCGCCATCATGCGCTCGACCACGGGGTGGCGGCTGCCCTCCAGGGCGATCGTGAACCCGTCGTTCACCTCCGGCCGCACGTAGCCCTCGTGGTGCGCCACGTCGGCGAGCGCGCTCCACACGTCGAGTCCCGCGAGCACGCCCGCCGTCGCCTGCACCCGCCCGACGGCGTCTGCGACGCGGCGTCGCAGCGCGTCGACCAGCTCCGCCTCGCGGATCGCGATCCGCTCCTCGGCCCCGAGCACCTTCGCCTCGTAGTCCTTCAGCTCCGGCGTGACGTAGCGCTCCGCGCCGGTCAGGGTCTGACGCCGCTCGTAGTCGGGGGGCACGCGATCGCGGTGCGGATGCGTCACCTCGATGTAGTAGCCGAACACCTTGTTGAACCCGACCTTGAGCGAGGCGATCCCGGTGCGCTCGCGCTCGCGCGCCTGCAGTCCCGCGATGTAGTGCTTTCCACCGTCGCGGGCGTCCTTCAGGTCGTCGAGCGCGCGATCGTAGCCCATGCGGATCGCATCACCCTCGGACGCCTGGGCCGGCGGCCGCTCCACCAGGGCGCGTTCCAGCTCCTCGCCCAGATCCTGCAGCAGGTCGAAGCGATCGGCCGCCTGCTCGAGCAGCGCGGCTCGCCCGCGGGCCTCGAGTCCGTCGAGCGCGCCCCGCACGTCCGGGAGACGCAGCAGCGAGTCACGCAGGGCGCCCAGCTCGCGCGGCGTGGCCCGCCCCAACGCCGCACGACCCGCCAGGCGCTCCAGGTCGCGCACCCCGTCCAGCGCTTCCCGCAGCCGCTCGCGTCCGCGCGCGTCGCCGACGAGCACCTCCACGGCATCGAGCCGCGCGTTGATCATCGCGGGGTCGATCAGCGGGGCCAACAGCCAGCGCCGCAGCAGCCGCGCACCCATCGGGGTCATGGTACGGTCCAGCACGTCGAGCAGTGTCGTCCCCTTCCTTCCCGGCTCGACGCGCAGCGGCTCCACCAGCTCCAGGTTGCGGCGGGTCATGTCGTCGAGCGGCAGCAGATCACCGCGCCGCACGATGCGGGGATGGGCGACGTGCGGCAGGCCGCCGGGCTTGAGCTCACGGGCGTAGCGCAACAGGGCGCCGGCCGCGCCGAGGGCGGCGCGGTCCTCCGCCTCGACCCCCAGCCCGTCGAGCGACGCCACGCGGAAGGCCCGCGTCAGGTCCTCGCGCGCCAGTTCGGGATCGAACTCCCAGGCCTCGCGCTCCGTCCGCGCAGCGCCCGCCACCGCGAGCAGCGTACCGGCCGGAAGAACGACTTCGGGAGCTTCGTAGCGAGCCAGTACTGCGGGCAGCTCCTCCGCTGCGGCGGTCTCGAGCAGCAGCTCCCCCGTGGTCAGATCGAGCGCGGCCAGACCGGCCGGGGCGCCGCGGGGATCGACCGCGAGCAAGAAGTTGTTGCGACGTCGCTCCAGCCAGTCGTCGGCGAGCACGCTGCCCGGGGTGACGGTTTCCACCACTTCGCGCCGCACCAGCCCCTTGGCGAGCTTGGGGTCCTCCACCTGCTCGCAAATCGCCACGCGATGTCCCTGGGCGATCAGACGGCGCAGGTAGTCGGCGGCCGCCTTGACCGGCACGCCGGCCAGCGGCACCTCGGCCGCGCCCCCGTTGTTGCGGGAGGTGAGGGTCAGGCCGAGCTCGCGGGCCGCCAGGTGCGCATCGTCCTCGAACATCTCGTAGAAGTCACCCATCCGAAAGAACAGGATGGCGTCCGGGTGCCGCGCCTTGATCTCGCGGTATTGCTGCATCAGCGGTGTGTCGGCGTCCACCCGCGGAGGCGTCACGGCTCCTCCACCACGAACGGCTGCCCTCCCAGGCGGGTCTTCAGGCGGCGCTGCACCTGCGCCGCTTCGTCGTGCGTCGCGTAGCGCCCCACCCGGACCTTGAAGAGACCGCTCGTGTCGCGCACCACGCGGGCGTCGAAGCCCATGACCTTGAGACGCGTGAGCATCTCGTCGACCTGCGACGCGCTCTTCACTGCGAGGACCTGCACGGCGTAGGTCGTCGCGGGCGTCGCGGGCTTCGCCTGGCTGTCGCCCGTCGTCGCGGGCGTACCGGCCGCCGGGACGCCCGGGATGGCGGCGCAGCGCGGGGCGTAGAAGGAGACCTGATTCCGGAACTCGACGTCGGCGCCCGCCCCGTCCAGCGCCTCACGGATGAGCGCACAGCCGTGCACGTCGTCCTTCATGTCGAAGTAGGCGCGCGCGCCCGTGAAGTCGGCACGGGGCTTGAGCGGCGAGTCCGGATAATCGCGCCGCAACCGCTCCGCCGCCTGGGACGTCGCGGCCAGGTCCCCCTGGGCGAAGTAGAGCTTCGCGAGGGCGACGAGGGCCGAGTCCGCCCACACCGACCGTCCGTACTCCACCACCACCCGCTGCAGGTTGGTGGCGATGAGGCCGGCGTCGGGCGCCAGCATCCCCGCCGTGAAGAGCGCGCCCGGGTAGAGCGAATCCTGCGGCGACAGGCTCGCGAGCAGGCGACGCATCATGGCGCGCCCCGAATCGGGCCGGGTCTGGGCGACGCGTAGCGCGACGGCGCGGACGCTGTCGCTTTGGGCGGCCAGACGGGAAGGCGCGTAGACGGGTAGCAGGAGCAGCGCGCAGACCGTCCAACCGCCTAGCCGTCGAGCCGCGGTCACGCCACCTCCCGCCCGAGCACGGCGAACGACAAGACGAGCTGGACCATCGTTCCCGCCTCGTCGCTCAACGTGCTCGACTTCAGGGACCGGTCCGCGTCGAGTGCGAGCCGCAGGGCCTGCTCGAGTTCGTGCGCGCTCCACCGCGCGGCCCAGCGGGACCAGCGCGCCGCCGTTCCCTCCCAGCTCCCGAGGCCGTAGGGGCGGGCGGCCCGCAGGTGCGACAGGAGCAGCGCTTCGAGCCGGGCCGGTGGCGAGCCCTGATCGAGCTCGGCACGGGCCAGCGCCGTGCCGACGAGGTGCGTACCCAGCGCGGTCAGCATGCGGACACCGCTCATGCCGGCCTGCTCGAGAATGGGGGCCACCAGCCGCGCGGCCTCCGCTGCCCGCCGCTCGAGGGTCGCGTCCACCAGGTCCTGAAGCGTCTCGCCCCGGCGCATCCCGACCAGCGCCGCGACGTCCTCCCGGGTCGCAGGCCGCGACGCGCCCCCTGCGAGCGCCGCCAGCTTCTCGAGCTCGCGCGCGAGCGTGGCGAGATCGCTCCCGACGGCATCGAGCAGCAGGGCTCCCGCCTCCGGCGCGAGGGTGAGGGCCAGCTGCCGGGCGCGGTGGGCCATCCAGCGCTCCACCCGCGCCGGCGGCAGCGGCTCGACGGCCACGGCCGTGGTGCGGCGCACGAGCTCGGCGTCGGGCGACTCGCCGGCCGCCTGTACCAGCACGAGCACCGTGGTGGGATTGGGGGAGGCGAGGTAGCGCAACAGCTCCTGGCGCAGCTTGGCGGTCTTCTTGAGCTGCTCGAGCCCGCGGACCACCACGGCCCGGGTGGCGGCGAGCATGGGCGGCGTGTTCACCAGGGCGTGGAACGCCTCCGCATCGAGCTCTGGGGCGCTTCGCTGATCGACGTTAAAATCGCGAGCGGCCGGATCCACGGCGCGATCGACGAGGGCGCGCACCGCTTCTTCCTTCAGCACGTCCTCGTCGCCGTGGAGGTAGTAGACGGGATCGGGCACGCCCTGCTTCAGGCTCCGGAGCAGCGCGTCGAAGGTGAGAGCCCCCATACGGGGCAGAAGTTACCGCCGGCTGAGGGCGAGAGAAAGCCTACCGCCCCGCGGACGCTGGCTCGACCAGCGCCGAGCCATCCGGGGCCGGGCTACCCGCGAACACACTCGCGCGGGGGTCCTGGAAGGAGACGAACGGGACGCCGGCCTGGACGACCGGCCTGGGGAACGGAACGCGCGGGAGCGCCGGCGCCTGCGCGACCGGAGGACGCCGCACACCTTCCAGCGCTACCATGGCCAGCGCGGCGGCGACGAACAGAGCTGCCGCGATGCCGGCCCGCGCCGGGACCTGGCTGCGCCGGCGCTCCCGCGCCAGTCGCGCGTCGAGCCGGCGCCGGAAGGCGGGGGAGGGCTCGATGGTTTCGGCGGCCTGCAGCGCCAGCACGCCGCGGCGCACGGCCGCGTCGTAGTGCCGGCAGGAGGGGCAGAGGGACAAATGCCGTGTGAAGCGGCGCAGCTCGCGTGGCGCGGTGATCAGGCCGTCGCGAACATCGGTGTAGCGCTCCAGGAATTCGGCGCACATCATGGCGAGAATCTACTACCACCGGAGCCCGGGCGGGTTCCCGGGCCCCTATTCCAGCAGCGGCTCGATCAGCTGGGCGAAGCTGTTCCGTGCCCGGTTGAGGCGGCTCTTGACGGTCCCCAGGTTACAGCCCGTGATCTCGGCGATCTCGGCGTAGCTCTTGCCTTCGAGCTCGCGCAGCACGAACACCGCCCGGTGGTGCGTGGGGAGCTGGTCCACACACTGGTCCACCGCCTCCTTGAGGTAGCGCTTGCGGTACAGATCGTCGGGCCGCGCCGTGGCGTCCTCGAACTGCAGCGGACGGTGGTCCGCCTCCCAGTGCTTCTTGATCGTCTGGAACAGCACGAGCGGGTTGCGAGAACGGTTCCGCAGCTCGTTCTTGGCCAGGTTCGAGGCGATCGTGTAGATCCAGGTCGAGAACTTCTTCGTCTGGTCGAAGCGGTGCAGGTGCCGGAACACACGGATGAACACCTCTTGCACCAGGTCTTCGGCCCGTTCCCGGTCCCCGATGGTCCGATTGATGAAATTGAGCAGGCGAGTCTGGTAGCGGTCCACCAGGGTGCCGAACGCCTGGGGCTCGCCCGCCAGGTGCTCGAGCACCAGTCGGCCGTCGTCGAATTCGTGCAGCGCCCGGCGCTCCAGCGCGCGCGGCGTGACGACGGCGTCGGCCTTCCGATTGTTGAGGGTCGCTCGCATGAACCGCTCCCTGGCTGAGGCCTCGAATATACGGAACAACGCGAGACTTGCCGCCTGCCTAGATGCCGCAGGAACCGTACCCGTCGCACGTCCGAACGTAACCCCGCGCTCGGGCATGGCTTGCTGTGTCGTGGCGCCGGGTCCACGTGACAGCGCCGTCCTCCTCGGGGGACAAGGCGTGTTCTACCGCTTCAAGACGAAGCCCGCCATATAAAGGATAGCCACTACGGTCTTTGCGTCACGAATCTCGCCGTCTCGGATCAGCTCGAGCACGCGTGACAGCGGCTGTGGCACCACTTCGATGAACTCGTCGCGCTCGCGCGACGGTTCCCCGGTCGTAAGGCCCGTCGCCAGGTAGAGGTGGATCACCTCGTTGGTGAAGCCCGGCGTCGTCCAGATGGATGTGAGACGCTGGAGCCGCGTCGCGGTGACGCCCGTCTCCTCCAGCAGCTCGCGGCGGGCGCATGCCTCTGGGTCTTCCCCCGGGTCCAGCGTGCCCGCCGGAATCTCCCACAGCTGGCCGCCGGTCGCGTAGCGGTACTGCCGGATAAGCAGAATGGCGGGGTCGGTCCCGGGGGGATCGGAGGCGCACGGCACGATCGCCGCCGCGCCGGGATGGCGGATCAGCTCGAGCTCACCCGTCGAGCCGTCGGGGAATCGCACCGTGTCGACGTCGAGCCGGACCACGCGGCCCGTGTAGATACGTCGGCTGTTGAGCTGCATGGCGACGCTCAGTGGTTGAAGAGCCAGGTGACGGGAACCTTGAGCCCCTCGGCCAGGAAGTAGGCCGCGTTGCGTCGGGGATTGGCACGGATCGGGGAACCGGGGGCGGGGGACGTGTAGGGCACGAGGCCCAGCCGGGTGGCGAGGATCTTGAGCCGCAGCATGTGGAACCCGTCCGAGACGAGCAGCACACGACGGCTGTCGCGGTCCGCGAACCAGCGGGCCACGCTCGCGACCGAGGAGGCGGTGCTCGCGCCCGCGGCCAAGGCGATGACCGCGCTCTCGGGGAGTCCGGCCTTGGTGAGATAGCGCCGTCCCACTTCCGATTCGCTCACGGTGTCGCCCGTGCCCACGCCGCCGGTCACCAGCACGACGGGCGCGAGGCCGCGCTGGTACAGGGTGGCGGCGTGATCCAGGCGCGCCCGGAACACCGGGGACGGGCGGCCGTTGTACTGCGCGGCGCCCAGGACGGCGATGGCGTCCGCGGTGGTGGCCTGGTCGTGCGCGCCCGCGAGCGCCACGGCGACGACCACCGCGGCCCAGCCGAAGGCAAGCAGCAAGACCACCACCCCTGCGGCGGCGAGCTTGCGGCGCAGAGTCCAGAATGCCATGCGGGAAAGACAACAGGGCGAGCGGGCCGAGGGAAGGGGGACCGCGGCCGGCCTCAGGGCTTCGTCAGCAGCTCCTCGAACAGCGCGAGAGCACGCGGGTCGTTCGACTGGCCGAGCCAGAACAGCGCCTTCTTGCGCACACTCGGACTGGCGTGTGTGCGGGCGATACGGATCAGGGCTGGCACGCCCTGCTCATCCCGCAGCTGTGACAAAGCGAACACGGCGCTCTCCTTTACTTCGAGCTCGACGCTGCCGTCATCCACGAGCTCGGTGAGCCCGCGCGTCGCGGCCTCGCCCGCGGCCTGACCGAGCCAGAAGACGGCCGAGCGCCGCGTCTCGCGCGGCACCGCCGTCGTGCGGGCGAGACGCAGCAGATCGGGCCACACCGTGACGCTGTCCGCGAGGGCGGCCGGGAAGACGGCGTCGCGCCCGGCGTCCCCCGCGCTGCGCGCGGCGAGGTCGAGGAGATAGCGGGCCGCCGCGGCGGCTGGGACGACGCCGAGATCGGTGACGCGGCCGTCCGCGGCTGGTCGCCAGGCGCCGCCGACGTACGTCCGCACCCGGCTGATCTGCCCGTCGCGTCGCTGCAGGGCCACCCGCGCCGGCCCCGGCTCGCACGGGCACCCCGCGTCATCGTCGTAATAGTTGCCGGAGGAGATCCGATGTCGGCCGCAGCTGCCGTCGTCGCACTCGAACGAGATCACGTTGCGGCCGTTGCCGCACACGCCGGCTCGCGTGGCGAAGGAGAAGCGCACCTCGCCGTCGGGCGCGGCCGCCACGCGGTCGGTCAGGCTGCCCTGCAGCGCGAGCGCCAGGAGGAGCGAGGCGATCATTGGTTGATGATCTCCAGCAGGATCTGAGCGGCGCGCGGGTCGTGCGACTGACCCAGCCAGAAGATCGCTTTCTTGCGGAGCTCCTTGTCCTGCTCCGTCTTGGCGATCTGGATCAGCCGGTCGACCGCGGCCGGCTCGTGGCGCTGCGAGTACACGAAGATCAGCTGCTCCTTCATCTCCCGGTTCTGCATACGGTCGTACAGACCCGAGAGCTGCGCGAGATCGCCTCCGGTCTGACCCGCCCAGAAGAGCGCCTTCTTTCGCATCTCGGTCGACTCGCGCTCGTTCAGGGCGATGTCCATGAGCCAGCGATTGTTGTCCGCGTCGTGCATCTGCGAGAGCGAGAAGATCACCTTCTCTTTGAGATCCTCGTCCGTCAGCTTGCCGTACAACCCGCGCAGGAACGCCGCGTTTTCCGCCGAGTGCTGCTGCCCGAGCCAGAAGATCGCTTTCTCGCGCGCGTCGGACGGCGCGTTGGCGTTCTCCGCGTAGCCACGGAGGATTTGCCCCGCCCGCGGGCTGCGCTGTTGCGACAGGGCAAACAGCGCCTTCTCCCGGAGCTCTTCGTCGTCGGTGGTGCGCAAGATCGAGTCGAGCATGCCCACGGCCCGATCGGTCGGGACCTGCGAGAGCCAGAAGACGGCCTGTTGGCGCACCTCGGAGTCGGGGTCGTGTTGGGCGACATCGAGCAGCAGGTTCTCGGTTTCGCTGCCGCGCTTCTGCGAGATGATGAACACGGCCTTGCGCCGCAGGCCCGCGGAGCACCCGTCGCGCCGGGCCAGCACTTTTTGGAGGATCGGCAGCGCGCTGCCCGCGTCCATCTGCAGCAGACCGTTCAGTGCGGCCACGCGCACGTCGTCCTCGTCGTCCTCGCCGGGGCAGCCGCGTGAGGTGCCGGGTTGCGCGGGTTGCGCGGGCTGCGCTGGTTCGGCCGGCTCGGCCGGCTGTGCAGGCTGCTGGGCGTGCGCGGTGACCCAGCGCATCGCCTCCTCGTCTCCCTGCTTGGCGAGGGCCGTCTGGATGCGAGCGAACAGCGCGGCGGCGTCCCGCCGCGTGGCGGCCTTGGAGTACTGACGTTGCTGCGTGACGAGCAGGCTGCGCGCGTGGTCGAGGTCGTCGTTCTTGTACAGCGCGAACGCTCCCCAGTAGAGCGCGTCGCCCGCGCGCGCGGCGCTCGGGTAGCGCCGGGCGACATCGCCGTACAAGTTCGCGGCGCTGGTGTAGTCGCCGCGGTTGAATGCCTGGCGGGCCGCGCGCCAGAGCGAGTCGGTCGGGTCCTGTGCGTTCTGGGATACCATGGGAGGCTCGGGGTCGAGCGCATCGAGACCATCGAGCCGCGCCAGTCCCGCCAGTCCCTCCATCCCCTCGAGCCCTTCCAGCCCCGCGAGCCCTTCGAGTCCCTGCAGGGCCATTAGCCCGTCGGACGCGACCATAAGGGCGTCGACTGGCGGGGCGACGAGGATCGGGAACCGCCCCGGCAGCGGCGGCAAAGGCGGCACCGGTTGCTGCATTGCCATTACGACGGCCGCCACGAGCTGCATCGTCTGCATCACAGTGCTCCTTGCGTGCGGACCGGGCCGGGGCCGGCGGGGTTCGCCGTCCGGAGCCGCAGCAGCACGCTGCGCCGTTCCAGGCCCTGGTTGATCAGCTGCACTTCTTCGTTGTCTCCGTGCGGCGAGAGCTGAGCGATCTGCGCCAGCACGAGCTCCAAGTCGTCGAGCAGGCCCTTCAGACGAGCGTCCTGCGCAGCCGGAGAGTCGAGCATCAAGCGCGTCGTGCCGAGGAGATCGCGGGCCTGCCGCGCGAACTGCGCGTCCGGCTGGCCCGATCGGGCCTCGGAGCGGAACCCCGTGAGCAGTGCCTCGGTGCGGGTCAGGTACTGCGCTGCGGCGACACGGTACGCGAAGAGCCCCTGGTCGCCGCTGCCGGTCGCCACGACCGGGGCCGAGTCCGGGCCCGGCAGGCTTGCCGTCCAGCGGCCGATGCCGATGCCGAGCGTCAGCACCGCCGCGACACCGAGGCCCCAGCGGAGCCACGGATTCGCGACGAGCAACCGACGCCGCCGGCGCGCGTCGCGCGTCGCGGCGATGCCAAGCCACATCTCCTCGCGCGGCGTCGCCGGGGGGCGATGGTACTGCTGCGCCGCTTCTCGGAGCAACCGCTCGAACCGCTCGTCCGTCATGAGGCCCACTCTCCCGCGAAGTCCGCGAGCGCTTCCCGCAGCCGGGCGCGCGCTCGCGACAGTTGCGCTTTGGATGTTCCGGTCTCGACGCCCAGCGACGCGCCGATCTCCTCGTGCGTGTAACCTTCGACGTCGTGCATCACGAACACCGTCCGATAGCCGTGCGGCAGGTCGTCGATGGCCTGCGCCAGGCGCCGCTTCAAGTCCGGCTCGGCGGCCCGCCCGCCGCCCGCGACTCCGGCGGCATCGTCCAGGTCCGCCTCGCGGCGGCGAAACCGCTTCACCTTGCGCAGTCCGTTCAGCACCACCGAGGTGGCGATGGCGTGCAGCCAGGTGGAGAGCTTCGCCTCGCCGCGAAACGAGACCAGCCGCTCGAACGCCCGGACGAACGTGTCCTGGGTGAACTCCCGCGCCAACTGGTCGTCCCCGGCGAGCCGGTAGGCGAGACGGTAGACGCGGTCCACATGGGCGTCGTACAGCGCACGCTCCGCCGCGCCGTCCCCGGCGCGGACCCTGGCAATCAGCTCGCGTTCTTCCACCGGGCTCCGGGGCGGCGGTTAAACCTCTGACACAACCGAACCTGAGAGAGTTGCGTGGCGGGGGAGGGGGAAGGGGGGTCAGCCCTGATGCAGCAGCGCCCGCAGCCCCACGCCGGCGAGCACGGCGAGCAGGAACGACGCGAGCGTGCCGATCAGGAAATACTCGGCGAACTCGCGCTCCTCGAGGGCCTTAAAGCGCGCCAGCGACTTGGCCGCGATGATCCACCCCACGGCGCCGTACTCGCCCAAGAGCACGAGGGTAAGGGCGAGGGCGCGCTCCAGGGCGCCGATGGCCCGGCCGCGGGCGACGTCGATCGCACCGGCCGTGCGGTCCTCGTCGCGGCGCATCTGCAGCGACGACAGCTCGAGCACGCTGCGGATCAGCACGCTGCCCCGGCCCGAGACGTAGAGGTAGCCGGTTGCGAGCAGGGCGACCCGCCCCCACCACAGCCCCGCGTGGTTCGGGGTCGCGAGCGGGGCCAGGAGCGTGCCCACGACGATGGCCGCCACAACGAACAGCGCCTCGACCAGGAGGAGCGTGCGGCCGCGGCGGTGGCCGTCCACCTGGGCGGGCCACAGGGTGGCGGCGAGCGTGTACGCGAGCAGCGGCACGACGAACAGGGGGTTCACGCGGTCTCCAGCAGGCTCCGGAACATCTTATCGCCGGCCGCAACCAGGGGCCAGGCCATGCGGCGGGCGAGATGTGAAACGGCGCTGCGGTCGACGTCCAGGGCGGCCGCCGCCGCCGCCGGGTCGCCCAGGCGCAACAGCGTCGCGGTGCGCCGCTGCCGCGGTGTCCAGCTCCAGTAGAGTCCACCGTAATAGCTCGCGAGCGGGTCCAACGCCCGAGGGAAGCCGCCGAACGTGAAGACCAGGCGCAGCCGCTTGGCACGGTCCAGGGCGGCGCGGGCCTGGTGAAAGCAGGGACCGTCGATCTCGGGCGCGGTGGGTGCGAGGGGCGTGCTGATGGTTCCGAGGCCGCAGGCGACGACCCAGTCGACGGCGGGGAGGCGGGCGCGGATCTGGTGCGCGATCTCCCACACCGGCTCGGGGCCGGGGAGCAGGCACTGCAGCTCGTCGCCCAGGGTGACGGCGAAGCGGGCGGCGAGGACGCGGGCGTAGCGCCGGTTCAGCTGCTGCGCGGCGGCGCGGGCATCCGCCTGCAGCCGGGCGCGGCGGGCGGGCGGCAGCAGGCGGGACGCAGTGGCGTCGGCGATGAGGGCGACGTAGCGCTTTGACATTTTATGTCACATTTGCCGTATATGACGAATTACGTCATAAACTACGAAAGTGACGTTAAATGTCAATCGGCGCGGCGCGCCTTACCGGGTCCCGAACAGCCGGTCCCCCGCATCCCCCAGCCCCGGCAGGATGTAGCCGTGCTCGTTCAGCTCGCGGTCGAGCGCGGCGGCGAAGATCGGCACGTCGGAGTGGTGCTCGAGCATGTGGCGCACGCCCTCGGGCGCCGCGACGAGACAGAGGAACCGGATGCGCTGGGCGCCGGCGTGCTTGAGCGCGCTCACGGCGTCCACGGCCGAGCCCCCCGTGGCGAGCATCGGATCGAGCACGAAGAAATCGCGCGCGTCGCGCCCTTCGGGGATCTTGAAGTAGTAGTCCACCGGCTGGAGGGTGTCGTGCTCGCGGTAAATGCCGATGTGTCCGACGCGCGCCGACGGGATCAGCTGGGCGATGCCCTCCACCATGCCCAGCCCCGCGCGCAGGATCGGCACGAGCGCGAGCTTCTTCCCCGCCACGCGCACGCCCCGCGTGTGCTCGAGCGGCGTGTCCACGTCCGTCGGCTCGAGCGGCAGGTCCTTCGTGACCTCGTACGCCATCAGCATCGCGATCTCGTTCACGAGCTGCTTGAAGTCGCGCGTCGTCGTGTTCTTGTCCCGTAGGATGGCGAGCTTGTGCTGGATGAGCGGGTGCGTGAGCACCGTGAGATTGGGAAACTGAGGATGGGGCATGGGCGGGAAGCTACCTACTTCGTCGCCGTCTCGAAGCCGCGGCGCGTCATTTCGCCCCACACGTGCTTGCGCCCGCCCAGCGTGAAGAACGCCCGCAGGCGCCACCACACGCCGCACTGGTGGTAGCCGAAGTTCTCGAGCGTGGCGAACAGCACCAGTCGCACCAGATCGCCGAAGCGACGGTAGCGATGGAAGCTCACCTCTTCGAGCACCACCGCCCAGAGCGACAGCAGCATGCCGTAGCCCCATGCCACCAGGATGAACAGCAGCGCGAACGAGACGTTCACGACGCCGAGGGCCAGCCCGGCGATGGTGATGCCGTAGCCGAACACCTCCACCAGGGGAGCGAGCATCTCGCCGAACGTATAGAACGGCACCGCGATCAACCCGACCCGTCCGTAGCGGGGATTGAACAGCATCCCCCGGTACTGCCACATGGCGGCCACCAGGCCGCGCTGCCACCGGCCGCGCTGGCGGGCGAGCACCCGCAGGCTCTCGGGCACTTCGGTCCAGGCGACGGGATCGGGAATGAACGGGATCTCGTAGCGGACCTTGCGGCTCCGCAGGTAGCGATGCAGCCGCACCACCAGGTCCAGGTCCTCGACGATGCTCGTGGCGTCGTAGCCGCCCACCGCCAGGAGATGGTCCTTGCGGAACAGGCCGAACGCGCCGGAGATGATCAGGTTGCCACCCAGCCGATTCCAGCCGAGTCGGCCGAACAGGAATGCGCGCAGGTACTCGACCACCTGGATTCCCGGGAGCAGTCGGCGCGGGACGCGCGCGTCCGTCACCTGGCCGTGCTTCACGACGCACCCGTTCGCCACCCGGACGGTGCCGCCCACGGCGGCGATGCGGCGGCCCAGCAGGAAGGGACGCGTGAGCCGGAGCAGCGCATCGGGCTCGATCAGGGTGTCGGCGTCCACGGCAATGACCAGCGGGAAGCGGCTCGCGTTGATGGCGGCGTTGAGCGAGTCCGCCTTGCCCCCGTTCTCCTTGTCGATCACCACGAGCTTGGTGCGCGCGCGGGAGCGGTACAGCGCGCGCAGCGGTTTGGTGGGGATCGTCTCGGGGTAGGTGCGCGGGATTTCGTACAGGTCGAAGGCGTGCCGCAGCGCCTCGAGCGTTTCGTCCTTCGATCCGTCGTTGACGACCACCACCTCGAAGTTGCGGTAATTCAGCGCCAGGATCGCCGTCACGCTGGCCTCGATGGTTTTCTGCTCGTTGTACGCGGGCACCAGGATCGTGATGGGCGGCAGGGCATCGCTCTGCATCAGCCGCTGGAAGTCGTCGTCCTCCGCCAGCCGGGTCTGCTCCCAGATCTCCGGGATCGAAAGCACCAGCAGCAGCGCGTAGAAGGAGTTGAGCGCCAGAAAATAGAACAGGATGGCGAAGTTCGCGTCGCGGACGAACTCGTTCACGCGGCGAACTCGGCAAGCGCCTGGGCCGAGAGCCCGAGCACCAGGCGCGCCATGTC
>Ga0209689_1001082_pt1 | contig 20001 bp, 20 predicted proteins | sample GraSoiAngelo_149_FD_187119 | JGI IMG/M metagenome (GOLD analysis project Ga0209689, IMG submission 187119) | Grasslands soil microbial communities from the Angelo Coastal Reserve, California, USA - 14_1009_09_30cm (SPAdes) (version 2) | ecosystem: Environmental > Terrestrial > Soil > Grasslands ... | reverse complement strand
CCGCTGCCGACTCACTACGAACCCCTCGAGTCGCCGGTCAAGAATCCCGTGTACCGGCGGCAGGACAGCCCGATCGCGAAGCGCTTCTCTCGCAAGGACAACCCGATCAGCGCCCCGGGCGACCCCAGGTTCCCCTACCTGGCCACCACCTATCGGGTGACCGAGCAGTACACATCCGGGTCCATGTCCCGCTGGAGCTCATGGCTTTCCGAGCTGATGCCGGAGATGTTTGCCGAGATCAGCCCCGAGCTGGCCGCCGAGAAGGGGATCAAGAACCGCGACTGGATCGTGGTCTCGAGCGCGCGCGGTGAGATCGAGTGCCGGGCCCTGGTCACGCGCCGGCTGCGGCCCTTTCAGCTCAACGGCGCCCTGATCCACGAGATCGGGCTCCCGTATCACTGGGGCTACAAGGGGCTGGTGAAAGGGGCGATGGCCAACGACCTGGTGCCTCTGTCGGAGGAGCCCAACGTCTACATCCAGGAGGACAAGGCCTTCACCTGCAACATCCGCAAAGGCCGCCTGTGATCGACGCATATCGCCGGTTCATGAACATCGAGGCGCCACCCGCGCCGCAGCGCCCGAAGGGATTCTTCACCGACACCAGCCTCTGCATCGGGTGCAAGGCATGCGAAGTCGCTTGCAAGCAGTGGAACCAGCTGCCGGCCGATGGCAACGAGCTCAGCGGCAACAGCTACGACAATACCGGGGCGCTCGGCGCCACCACCTGGAGGCACGTCCAGTTCGTCGAGCAGGCGAAGGCCAACAACTCCCGGGTGGGACAGCGCTGGCTGATGATGTCCGACGTCTGCAAGCACTGCGCCAACGCCGCCTGCCTGGAAGCATGTCCGACCGGAGCCCTGGTCAGGACGGAGTTTGGGAGTGTATACGTGCAGCAGGACATCTGCAACGGCTGCGGGTACTGCGTGCCGGCCTGCCCCTTTGGGGTGATCGACCGCGCTCCGAAAGACGGTCACTTCGAGGCCGGGCGGGCTCACAAGTGCACGCTTTGCTACGACCGGCAGAAGGACGGCCTGGAGCCGGCCTGCGCCAAGGCCTGCCCAACCGACTCTATCCAGTTCGGCGATATCGAAGAGCTGCAGGCGAAGGCACGCCGGCGGCTTGCCGATTTGCGCGCCCGCGGCGAGACCAGTGCGCGCCTCTACGGCATGCCGGAGAGCACAGAGGCGGCTGAGGTCGGTCACCTGAATGCCTTCTTCCTGCTCCTCGACCGGCCCGAGGTATACAACCTTCCTGAGGTTCCCCGGCTGCCTCGCAAGACGATGGCGCAACGCTATGCCATCAGCGCCGTGGTTGGACTTGCCTTCGCGGCACTATCGGCGGTGGCGTTCGGGCGTCGATCGGGGTGAGCGACCACACCTCGCCGCGAGCTGCTGAGCTCGGTGTGCCGGCGGGCTACTACGACTATCCCGTCGTCAAGCGTCCGGTCTGGACCTGGGAGGTACCCGCCTATTTCTGGCTGGGCGGGCTGGCCGGTGGCGCCTTCCTGGTGTCGAGCGCCGCCGAGCTCTTCGGTACGGATGAGGACCGCCTGGTCGCGCGTGATGGCTTCGTGGTTGCCGCAGCCGCCGCCCTGCCCTGCGCCCCGCTCCTCATCAAGGACCTGGGTAACCCCCAGCGGTTTCACCACATGCTGCGCATCTTCAAGCCCCTTTCTCCGATGAATCTCGGCGCCTGGACACTGGCGGCGTTCACGCCGGTCACGCTGGCGCGAGCCGCAGCCGAGGCAGGGCGTGCCGGGCTCCTGCCCGGACCGCTGGCCGCGGTCGCCCGCTTGCTCCCCCGGCCACTCATGAACGCAGCCGGCAGCGTGCTCGGCGCGGTGCTCGCCGGCTACAGCGGCGTGCTCCTGGGTGCCACCAACATTCCGCTCTGGGCGAAGAGCAAGCTGCTCGGTGGGGTCTTCATGGCCTCCGCCGCATCGAGCGGTGTGGCCGCGGTGACGATGGCGGCCGCCCGGCGGCGGGCTCCGGAAAAAACGCTCCACAAGCTGAGCCGGCTGGGGACTCTCGCCACCCTGGGCGAGCTGGCGGTGCTCGGGGGCTTCCTGAAGCAGAGCGGCAGGGCGGCCGACCCGCTCGTGAAAAATACCTTCAGGGTTCCCTTCTGGGCGGGTGCTGTCGGGCTCGGGTCGTTGGTTCCGCTCGTCCTGGAACAGGTCGCGGGCCGAAGGACGGGGAAATTCACGCGATCGCTGCTGACCGTGAGCGCGGTGTGCTCGATCGCGGGATCGTTTTGCCTGAGGTGGACGATCTTCGAGGCGGGGAAGGAGTCTGCGGGCGACCAGGCGGCGTCGTTCGGCTTATCCCGAAGGACGCAGGCCTAGCTCACGCGACCGGTCGAGCTCAATGACCGCAGTTGTAGTGCGCCTGGTGGCAGGAGATCACTTCCGGCGTCTGACCGCTCGAGTCGAAGCTGGCGACGATGTTCCAGTAGTTGTTCTGGATGGTATTCCCCATCACCATCATGGTCCCGATCACAACCAGGGCAATCAGGACCAGGATCAGGGCGAATTCGACCATACCCTGGCCCTTCTGACGGCGCCGCCGCAGTCCGGAATTCATCGCTAACCAATAAAACGATGTTGACCGGAGGAAACCATCGACGCTTACGGGCCGCCTTACGATGGGCCGATGCGCTCGATCGACCTCAATGCGGACGTCGGTGAGGGTGGCAAAGACGAGGCTCTGCTGCCATTCGTCAGCTCGGCCAGCATCGCGTGCGGCGCCCACGCCGGCGACGCCGAGACGATGCGCCGGGTGCTGCGAATGGCTATTGCCGGCGGCGTCCAGGTCGGTGCTCATCCCGGGTACGCGGACCGCGAGGGTTTCGGCAGGAGGCCGATGCGGCTTACCGAGGCCGGCCTTCGCGAACTTCTCATCAATCAGATCGAGACGCTCGATGAGATTGCGCAGGGCGAGGGGGCGTCGGTCATGCACGTGAAGCCACACGGCGCCCTCTACAACCAGGCCGAGGATGACGACGACCTGGCCACTGGGATCGTCGCCGCCTTGCGCGCCTACCGCCGGCCGCTGCGCCTTCTCGCCCGAGCAGGCTCGGCCATGGAGCGGGCCGCGAAAGCGGCGGCCTGGCCGTTTCTCAGGGAGGCGTTTGCTGACCGGCGATATCGCCCGGACGGCTCCTTGATGCCGCGGCCCGCGCGCGGCGCCCTTATCACCCAGGGTGACGAGGTGGTGGAGCAGGTCCGCTCCCTCGTCCTGCGAGGAGAAGTTCTCCTTGATGACGGTACTCAGGTGCCGATCGCGTTTGAATCCCTGTGCCTGCATGGCGATACCCCTGGCGCCCACGAGCTGGCAATCAGGATCCGACAGGAGCTCGACCGGTTGGACGTCCTGGTCGCCGCGCCCTCTTTTTGATCGCCACCGTGATCGCGTCGGGACTGCTCGGCCTTGTGACGGGTCGCACCATGTTCACTGCCCGTCCGGCTCCGGCGCCGAGCCGTCAGCTGGTCGTACTCAACCCCTATGCGATGTCCTCGGCCGCCTCCTGGTTCAAGGGCGACATCCACCTGGCATCCGTGCGCGGCGTTGGGAAAGACCTACCGCGTTCTCTCGGCGACTATTTTCGTCAGCATGGCTATGACTTCCTTGCCGTCACCGATGTGAACACCTACACCTGGGTGGAGGAATATGCGCACCGCCCGATGGTCGGACTCGCCGCCATCCAGGCCAGCTATCCATTCGCCAACCTGCTCGCCCTCAACATGGATCACTGGCTGCCTGCGAGCAATCTGCAGGCAGCGGTCGACTGGATTCAGAAGGACAGCGGCCTGGCGGTGCTGGCCGCGCCCAACTCACTGGAGAGGCCAGACGCAGCCAGGGCCGCGCTTGCGGTTAAGAACCTCTTCGGACTCGAGATCTATGATGCGCGCCTGCGTTCATTGGACCCGGCGCAGGGTGAGGCCACGGCGTTGTGGGATAGCCTCCTCGCCAGGGGCCGCCACGTCTACGCCTTTGCCGGCGACGACCTGCTCAGCCTGACAGATACGACCGCGGGCTCGGCCTGGATTTCCGTGTTGGGAACGACGGGCGATGTTCCAGACCTGCTGGCCTCGATCAGGCAGGGCGCCTTCTATGCCTCGAGCGGAGCGAGCTTCAGCAGCTTCGCCGTCGACGGCCGCAACATCAGAGTGGATGCGCCCTCGACCTTGACACTGCGCTTCATCGGATCTGGCGGCCGGTTGCTCGCCGCCTCAACCGGGGGGCAGCGCACCTACACCGTGAAAGGCGACGAAGGCTACGTGCGCATCGAAGCCGTCGCCGACAGTGGCGCCCGGGCCTGGAGCCAGCCCTTCTTCATCGGCTGGCATTAGTCAGCCGGCCTGCTGCACCTGCGGGGTCGGGCTGGCCGCGGCCACGGTTGTGAATTTCCAGGTCCGGTGGAACGCCACCCCGTTAACGGTGCCGTTCAGCTCGACAGTGTATGTAGTGCTCGGCTTGAGAGGAATGTTTGCCATGAATGCCCAGGAGTTCTCGGTCTCCGCGGCGGGGCTGAGCGATATTCCCGGCAGGTCGGTGCCGGCCGGGTCACGGAAGTGCGAGCTCGTGATCTTCACGTTGGCGTTGCGGTCGAAGGTGGCGGTGATCGGGTAGCCGATCGGATAGGCCGCGTTCGGAGCGGGGTCCGGAATCTCGTTGCCCGCAAACGCGACCGGGACGCCGGTCTGGTCGGGAGCGGGGTAGAGGATGACGCGGCCGGTGGTGGTTTCGCGGTAGGACATGTCCATGACCTGCACCGTCAACGGCCCGAGGTAGGCATCTCCATAGCCGAGCTCGCGGAGGTCTGTCCGCAGCAGTGGGATCCGGTGGTAGACCGAGTCGATCCAATCACTCACCGCGCCGTTGGGGTCGCTGCGGTGCGTGATCACCTCCGCCATAGAGACGATGGGGTAGCCGAAGTGCTCTGCCCGTGACAGCACGTTGTCCCCCGTATACCCCAGCCCGCTCTTGGTTTCCCGGTGGATACCAAGGTCGCGAAGGTCAGAGCTGTTGCCATTGAAAAATGTATAGAAGGCATGGGCAAGCGCGGACTGGTGAATGATCCCCGAGGAGCCCACCGGGCCCAGGTTTGCCAGGTGCCGGTAGTGGTTGACAGCGGCTAACGCCGCCGCCTGGCGGTCGAGCGCCGCCTTGTCGAGGTCCACATAGCCTGACCCGGCGCTGGGCGCCACTGTGCTCTGGGCCGCCTGGCGCGCCTGCGCTTCGTCGCCGCTCAGGTAGCGCAGGACCGCAACCAGGTAGGCGCCCGCCTCACCATCCGAGGGCTGATCGACGATAGCCGCGCGCTCATCCTTGATCGCGGTGCTCGTGCTGTGGTCGAGAGCCACCGCCAGGTCGCCCAGGATCTTGAGGTCGAGGTTGCTTCGCGGCTGCAGCCGCAGGGCGGCGGTGTAGGCGTCCTTGGCGACCGCGTAATCCTGGGCGAAGAGGGCCACCTCGCCGAGCTGTTCCCGGATGCCGGCGTCGTCGGGGGACAGGCTGGCAGCCCGCTGCAGGTAGGTGGTCGCCCCGCTCAGGTCCGCTCGCCCGATAGAGAAGCGGGCGAGCTCCAGCAGACGCTCGACCCAGTTGGGCTGGTCTCCCGCCGCCAGCTTGAGGTGGGTCAGTGCCTCCGGATACTGCTGGCGGTCGCGATAGTAATTCGCCCAGTTGCGCTCGACCTCGGCTTGTTCGTAGCTCGAGCCGCTCTTGGCCAGGCTGGCCCCCTTGTTGAGCTGGGTCTGCGCATCCGAGTATTTGCCGGTGTCCGCCAGGGCTTCACCGTAGAAAGCTCGGGCGAGCGCCGACTGGGGCGCGGCGCTCACCGCCTGGGCTCCCGTGGCGGCGGCGGCCGTGACGTCGTTGTTCCAGTCCTCGACCCGGGTGAGCACCGTCAGGACGTAGCCGTCGTGGGGCGCCAGCTTGAGGGCCTGCTGGGCCTCGTCGAGAGCCGCTTTCTGTTTGGTCTCGTAGTTGAGCAGGAGGGCATAGTCGGCCAGCGGCCGGGCGTCGTTGGGGTGCTTGCTGATCTGGTCCTTGAGCTGCGCTTCCGCCTTCGCGTACTTGTTCTGAAACATCAGGTCGAGCGGACCGCTGGTGGACCCGTTGGGCTTGGTCGTGCCCTGGTCGCAGGCAGCCAGCAGAAGGGCTGCCAGGACAACCACCGAGAACCTCCTCACATCATTAAGTGTACGGGCGTGGGGACGCCTTTTCGAAGTAGAGGAGAGATCTTTGACCGAGCCTGAAAGACCTCTAAGAAGGAGCGTCATCGACTCGTGACGCGGGTGTCAACGCATGGGTGTTGCTCTCCGATAGAACTTCACCTGATCGTCACCTAGACTCGCACCTGCATGACCGACCACCCGCCTGTCCGCAAGCCCAAGCGCGGTGGTGGCGGAGTTCCCACCCGGCTTCGGGTCCTGCATGGCGGCAGCCCGACTCCCGAGCCATCTTTCCGGCTGCTGACCCAGGTCAGCGCCGCGCTGAGCACGTCGCTCGACCTCGATCGAACGCTGCGGGAGGTGCTCGAGCGGCTCAACCAGCTGGTGGCCTTCGATGCTGCCAGCCTGTTCCTGCTCGATGACGCCAGGACCGAGCTGCGGGTCAAGGCGGCCATCGGGGTCGCGGTCGCGCTCAAGGAGGTCAACACCTTCAAGATCGGAGAGGGCGTGGTCGGCTGGGTGGTGGAGCACGGCACCACCGCCCTGATCGAAGACTCGGCCAAGGACGCCCGCTACAAGCCGACCGGCACGCAGCGGGCGCCCAAGACTGTGCTCGCCGCCCCCCTCAAAGCCCAGCAGCATGTCCTCGGCGCGCTGGTCCTGGTACGCGCCGCCAGGGAACCATTCAAGGTCGAGCATCAGCGGCTGGTCGAGGCGATTGCCAGCCAGGCCGCGGTGGCCATCGACCATGCCCGTCTGTACGAGACCGAGCGGGCGTCGCGGCGGCGGGCCGAGGCGCTGCTGGCGGCGGCCCAGGCCTGCAGCGAGGCAGTGGCCACGCCGGAATTGCTTCGGCGTGCCGTTAAACAGGTTGCGTTCGCCATGCGTGCCACCGGTGCCGCGGTGTTTCTGGCCGACGAGCAGGGCCAGACCCTTGAGGCGGCCTTCGAGGCGTCCGATACCACTGGCGCGGAGCTGCAGGAGCTGGTCCGTCAGCCAATCGGTACGTTCGCGCTCGGCCGCGCGTTGATTACGGCCGAGCGTCCCGCGGTATTTCACGCGAGCGATGCCGCTGGGATCCTGCCAGCTTCCGCCTGGTCGCGGCTGGACGCGCGGGCCGCCGTGGTGGTGCCGATCCGGTGGCAGGGACGGCTGGTCGCCGCCCTCCTGGTCGGATTTGCAAACCCTGAGCGGATCGAGGGTGCCGAGCTGGAGCTCCTCGAAGAGATCGGGCGGCAGGTCGCCCTCGGAATCGAGCGCCTCCGGCTGCAGGCGCGCGTCCAGGAGCAGCAGAGCCAGATGTCGGTGGTCAGCGAGCGCAATCGCATTGCCCGCGATATGCACGACGGCATCGTGCAGTACGTCTATGCTCTGGGGCTCGGCCTGGAACAGGCCAGGGACCTGGTCGCGCAAGCGCCGGACGCGGCCCGGCTACTCACCACCGCGGTCGAGCAGGTCAACCATGTGCTCTCGGAGATGCGCACCTTTATCTATCAGCTGCGGCCGATCATCATGCAGGAGAAGGAGATCGGCCAGTGGGTCGAGGACCTCTGCCGGCAGTTTCAGCAGGCGACGGGCGTGACCGTCGTCACCGCCATTGGTCCTCCCGCAGGTCACGAGCTTTCTCCCGAGATCTCGATCGCGATCTTCCGCATCATCCAGGAGGCGCTCTCCAACATCTATAAGCATGCCCGGGCCAACCGGGCCCGGCTCAGCCTGGATTTCACGGAGGCCGCGGTCCGTCTCTCGATTGAGGACGATGGCCGGGGGCTCGGCGGCGAGCGGCGACGCGGACCGGGCATTGGCCAGGGTCGTGGGCTGCGCAACATCGAAGAGCGCGTCGCGGACCTGGGTGGTGTCCTGACCATCACCGGCGCGGCGGGCGAGGGCACCCGGTTGGAGGCGGTCTTCCCGTATGAACGTGGCTGAAAGCCAGAAGTCTGTGCGGCTGCTGATCGCGGACGACCACGAGATGATCCGGCTCGGGCTCCGCTCCATCCTGGAGTCGGACCCGCGAATTCGCGTAATCGGGGAAGCCGGCTCACCACAGGACGCCGTCTACCAGGCAGCCCTACTGCGTCCTGACATCGTTCTTCTGGACGTGCGCATGCCCGGGGGCAGCGGCATCGATGCCTGTCGGGAGATCCTGGGGCGCAACCTCGGCAGCAGGGTCATCATGCTGACTTCGTTCGCGGACGAGGACGCCGTATATGAATCGATCATGGCCGGCGCTTCCGGCTACCTGCTCAAGGAAATCAACAAGGCCGCCCTGATCGACGCTGTGATCGCGGTCTCCGAGGGGCGCTCGCTGCTCGACCCGGAGGTGACGCGCAAGGTGCTCGAACGGATCCGGAGAATGGCGGCCAGCACCGACGAGGTGGCCAAGGCCGCACTCTCCGAGCAGGAGAAGCGTGTGCTGCGTCTGGCGGCCCACGGAAAGACGAACAAGGAGATTGCGGCCGACCTGTTCCTGTCGGACAAGACGGTCAAGCACCACGTCTCCAACATCTTGAGCAAGCTGAACCTGACCTCCCGAGCCCAGGCAGCCGTCTGGGCCACCCAGCACGGCCTTTTGGACGAGCGTCCGGAACGCAAGGCCAGCTAGCGCCGGAATTGCCGGGATGGCACGTTGCCCTTAAGGAGCGGCTTGCGCCGTATCGGCCATTCGGCGCCGCATGGGGGCCGACTGGCAGATAGAGCGGGGGACGGCGCAGGCTAGACTCCGCGTACGAACGGGGCGGTTGGACCACCCAGGAGGACTGAATGCTGCTCGTTGACAAGCTCAACAAGGGCCGGCTGCCCGAGAAGCCGGAGGGCGCCGGGCCGGAGTCCCCGGTTACTCCCAACCTGAGCAGCCTCTCTGGCAAGCCACAGAACCTTGCCGCCAGGGTTGCGAACCTGGACCGGATCAAGAAGACCATCCACGAGCGCCTGATCGCGTCGATGGGCGCTAACTCGGAGACCGCCAAGCAGCCGGATGTCCTCCGCCGGATTGCTGAGCTGGTGGATGAGTACTGCGAAGAGGCCAAGCTCAAGCTGACCAAGCACGACCGCGAGGAGCTGACCGAGCTGATCGGCCACGACGTCCTCGGGCTCGGCCCCCTCGAGAACCTGCTCGACGACCCGGAGGTCAGCGAGATCATGGTCAACGGTCCGAAGACGATCTTCATCGAGCGCCGGGGTCGCATCACCCAGGCCGAGCTCGAGTTCGAGAATGAGCGAGAGCTGCGCCGCGTCATCGACCGGATCGTGGCGCGAATCGGGCGCCGGGTGGACGAGTCCTCGCCCATGGTCGATGCTCGTCTGCCCGACGGGTCGCGGGTCAATATCGTGATCCCGCCCCTGGCCGTCCAGGGATCGAGCGTCACGATTCGCAAATTCTCCAGGGTGCCCTACAAGGTCAACGACCTGGTGAGTTTTGGAACCATGAACAAGGAGATGGCCGATTTCATCCGGGCCTGCGTTCGCTCCCGGATCAGCATGGTGGTGAGCGGCGGAACCGGTTCGGGCAAGACCACCACCCTCAACGTGCTGTCCAACTTCATCCCGGACACGGAGAGGGTGGTGACTGTTGAAGACACCGCCGAGCTGCAGTTGCGTCAACGCAACCTGGTACCCCTGGAAGCGCGTGCCGCCAACGTGGAAGGCCGCGGCTCAGTGACCATTCGCGACCTGGTGGTGAACGCGCTCCGCATGCGGCCCGACCGGATCGTGGTCGGCGAATGCCGCGCCGGCGAAACCCTCGACATGTTGCAGGCGATGAACACAGGCCACGACGGCAGCATGACCACGGTGCACGCGAACAGCCCCAAGGACGCGCTCGGCCGGCTGGAGACCATGGTCATCATGGCTGGCTCGGAGCTTCCCTTCCAGGCGATCCGCGAGCAGATCGTCGGCGGGATCACGCTTCTCGTCCAGCAGGCCCGGCTGCGCGACGGGCGCCGGGTGGTTACGCATATCTCGGAGATCACCGGGATCATCGGCAACCAGATCCAGGTCCAGGACATTTGCCGGTTCGACCAGACCGGGATTGATGAGGAAGGCAACGTGCTCGGCACGTTCCGCTGGTCGGGCGTGGTGCCCAAGCTCTTGCCTCGGCTGAAAGCGAACGGCGAGGACTTCCCCACATCGGTCTTCGGCGCGGCCGGCCTCCAGCTGATCGAAGGCAGCGCGGATCCGGACACCACGGAGCGGAGGGTGGCGGAGCGCCGGACGGTCGAGTGACGGGATGGGGCTAGGGTTTCTCTCTCGACTGTGGCAGTCCCAACCTCCTGAAGAGCAGCCGGCGCGTCCGGCCGTCGCGGCCGATACCTGGGTGGTGCCAACTCCACCTGCACCCTCCGCCGATTCGGCTGTCGCCCCCGGCCGAGCAGCCCGCGAGCGCCGCACCGGTGCCGAGCGGCGCAAGGCCGTCGCCTCCTCCGCGGACCCGGCGCAACTCGCGGTCGAACTCGACGAGTCCAGGGCATCCCAGGACCGGCTCCGCAAGGACCTCGCCGAGCTCCTCAAGGCGCACCGCCAGCAGTCCCGCGTGCTCGAGCGCAATCAAAAGCAGTCGCGCCAGCTCGAGGATGACCTGTCGGCGACCCGCGATCGCTTCGCCACCCTGGAGTCGGAGCTGGCGGCGGCCCGCAAGCTGCTTGGCTCACACGCGAGCCGTGTCGACGAGCTCGAGGCCCAGATTGCCAGGCATGCCACGCTCGAGACCGCCTACCACACGGTCGACAAAGAGCGGCAGGACCTGGCTGTCAAGCTGACGGAGGCGACCCGCAGCCAGGACAATGCCACCGCCGAGCGGGAGCGCCTCTCCACGCAGCTGGCCACTGCGCACGCGACCATGGCCGCACGCGATGCACAGGTGGCCGCCCTCGAGGTTGCCGAAGACGAGTGGAAAGAAAAGCTGGCAAAGCTCAACCAGGACCTGAGCAGCGCGAAGAGCGCGAATGACAAGTTGACGGTCGACCTCAGCCGGTACGCGGAGCTCCAGGCCGCCCACAACCGCATGCAGCTTGAGTTCGAGGCGCACTCGGCCCGGCTCGACGTGGCGCGCGCCCAGCTTCTCGAAGCGGAGCAGCAGTTGAAGAGCTCCCAGGCAACTATCAAGGCGGCGCAGCGGCTGTCCTCGTCGGTCGAATGGCGCCAGGCGCTCGACGGCGTGCTGGACGCCGCCTCAGAGCTGGTTCGTTTCGAGCGCGGCACACTCGCCCTGGTCGACGAGGTCCAGGAGGAGCTGAAGGTGGAGGCCGCCCGCAACAGTCCGATCGCGATCAGCGAGATGTCGCGCTTCAAGGTGGGTGAGGGGATCGCCGGCTGGGCGCTTTCGCACCGGGAACCGGTCCTGGTCCGGGACAGCCGCTCGGATGCGCGGTTCAAAGCCTCCGACCCGAGTCACCAGCCCCGCTCCTTCATAGCCGTGCCCTTGCTGGCCGGAAAAGAGGGCCTGGGTGTGCTGACCGTGGCCCGGACCGCCAGCGATCCCTTTACCGACCAGGACCTGCGGAGTCTATCCAGGGTCGCCAACGACGCGGCCACCGCTCTCACCAACGCCAGGCTGGTCGCCGTGCTAAAGCAACGCGAGGATCACCTCAGCGCCCTGGTGCAGAAGGCGCGCGAGCTCTGGTCCGCCGACGACATCAACCAGGTCGTCCAGTTCGTCCTCTCGAGTTCGCAGGAGCTGGTCAACGGCAAGGGCGCCTTGCTCGCCCTTCGCAACCCGAAGACCTCCGAGCTCGAGGTGATCGGCTCGAGTGGCATCCCGCCGGAGATCCTCCAGCAGCGCATCGCCTGGGGTGCTCCGGCGGCATCCGACGTCATGCGAACCGGCAAGCCCTGGGTCTCACCCATGCGCGATCTCCTGCCGCCGGCTCTGGTGGATACGGTCACAGGGGCCGGCTTCCGCAGCCTGGTTTCGGTCTCCTGTGGTGCGTCCCAGGCAAGTCAGCCGGCTGCCGAAGAGGGACTGCTCAGCCGCTCGGACGTCGAGTCCGCTGAGGATGTGACTGGGGTGCTGAACGTCTATCGGGATACGGAGGAGGCCGTCTCGGCGGCGCAGCTGGAACAGCTTCGCGCCTTCGCCGACCAGGCGGCCGTTGCCATCAAGCACGTGCGCCGCTGGGACCGCGTCAGGGAACAGCTCCAGACCAGTTCATCGGTCAATACCCGGTTGATGGGCCGAGAGCGTTACATCCATCAACTCCACTACCGCATCCAGCAGCTCGAACAGGAGCTGGGGAGGTATAAGGCGGCGTGATCCCGCCCGCTGGGGAAGCGGCTGGCGGCCAGCCAGGGGACCGGACCGAGCTCGGCAACCGCCTCGCGCGCGCCATCGAGCTTTCGGCGGTTGAGTCAGAGACGCTGGGGGAGGCGCTTGCCCTATACGACCTGGGCCGGGTGGGTGTGCTCGATGCGATCTGGGAGAAGACCGGTCCGCTCTCTTCCGAGGAGCGGCGCAGCGTCGAGAGTCACGCCGTCCTGGGAGCCTCTCTGCTCAGCCGGCACCAGGCGGCTGCCACCCTGGTACCGGCGATCCTCTACCACCACGAACGCTTCGACGGCACCGGCTACCCGCAGGGGCTGCGGGGTGAGGAGATCCCGGTGCTGGCCCGGATCATCCACGTGGTCGACGCCTACTTCGCCATGACCCAGCCTCGCCCTTACCGGCCGGCTCTCTCCCTCAGAGCCGCCACCTCAGAGCTGCGGCGCCATGCCGGCCGGCAGTTTGATCCCGAGCTGGTGCGCGTATTGGTCGACGCCTGATCCAGTACGCACGTTCCGTCTGGACAGAATGGCTCAGCCGTGGTATGGTATAGAGGTTCCGCCAGCGAGGCGGTTTTTTTGTGCCTTTCAGCCCAGGGCGGGAGTGCCTAGTTTCCCAGCCCGCGCCGGCGTCGCCTGCCCGAGAGGTTCAGCCGGCCCAGGATGAAGGCGTCGAGCACCCGGTGCGAAGCCACCACGCCGTCTCCCATCCGGCGGCTTCCCTTCCGGCGATCGGCCTTGAGGTCGATCAGGTATTTCTCCTGTTGCGCCCAGACCAGCTCGATCAGGCGGCTGAAGGCAATTCCCGGCTCGACCGCGATCCCGTCCTTTTCCAGGCGTTCCTTGACCGCCACCGGGAGGTCCTTCGCCTCGGCCAGGTTCAGGCGCTCCAGCGCCTCCAGCAGGTCGTCGAGCCTGCGCAGGTGATACCGGCGCTCCGCCTCGTTACCGTACGCTCGCGGTGTCGATTCCAATCGGTCCTCCTAGCCTGGTACTAAACGCGTATAACTCCGGATCCGGCTATTACTTCGACCCCCTGCTCCTGCAGGGCGTCGATCACGCGGTTGATGCCGATCGAGTCGCTTGGCATGTGCCCGGTGATGATCAGGTTGGCCGCCGGCAGCCGCATGGCCTCGAGCGTGCGCAGATCCGCTGGGTCGACGTGCATCGCCAGTATGGTGTTGATGCCGTGCTCATAGTAGGTGGAGAAGACCGGGGCACCACCGTTGGTGCCGGCCGCCATCTGGACCACCCATCGACCCACGGGATTATCGCCTTTTCCCAGCCACAGCTGCGGCTGGACCAGGGCGGCTTCCATTTCAGGGATGGTTTTCAGCTCCTCGACCAGGGCACCCGCCGTCGGCGCCCGACCGTCGACGTGCCGCTCTACGAAGTCGATGAAGTACTGCCGGCCGATCAGGTCGGCCGCCAGGTGAATGTTCATAAGCGGCATGCGCAGCAGCCTCGCCGCATCGATCACCCGGTCGTAGTTCCTCGAGTGTCCCGCCTTTTCCACGGGGCCCTTGCGTTCGAGCATGGCCTGATGGGCGCGGGGCCGCGGGATGCCGGCAGCCAACATCTGCTCCTCGTGCCGGTCGATCATCCGCGGGAAGTTGAGAGCGGCGCGTGATCCGATGGGATGGTGCGCAATCACGCCGTCGAGCCCCAGCTGTCGGGCGAGCAACAGCTCGCCCACGTCGATATCGATGCCGAACAGCACCCGGCGAACCTCTCCGTCCAGATAGACCTGCGAATCCTCGGGAGTTCGTTCGCAGCCGGCCAGCCGGTCGGCCAGCGCCATCACCTCTGTCAGGCGCATTGCCGCGATTATGGCAGCGTCCGCGGAGCCGCCGCCGCTCGGTTGCGCTATCGTCTCGTTTCGTGCAAGCACAGGACGGCGGCTTTGCCCCCACGTTCAAGGAAGCCGTCGGGCGCTGGCGGCGGCGGCACCGCCACCCGCCGCCGAACGAGACCTGGTTCGCGATCCACTACCGGGTCGGCTGGCTGGTCGAGCGGCTGAGCTATCTCGAGAGCATTCACCTTCTGCGCCAGGGGCTGGACGTCCGATCTCTGTCAGCGGAGCGGCCGGCCCGCAAGCGGCGCGACGATAAGGGCGCGGGTGGGACAACCGCCGACGACGAGGGGATCGACGTCGAAAACGAGCCGGTCACATCCCCGCCCGATGTCGCATAATCCGAGAGCGATGCGAGGCTTAAGAAAGCCGCGCTGGATCAGTGCCCTGCTCGGCGGTCTGGTTCTGCCGTTCGATCCGCTCCTCGGCATGGTATTGCTGGTGGTTGGTCTGTACGGGCGCTCATCGCGGCCGGCGGTCGTTCACGGTTCGGAGGCCGTCGAATCCTGAGGGTCTATCTCGGGCGCGCTGTGAGCGGAGAGCTGGGCCCGCGGAGCCTGGAGGCCGTCCAGCTCGCGCATCGGGCGCTCCTGGAGTTTGGGGCTGAGGTGCTCTGCGAGCGCGTGGCGGACCCCGACTACCGGCCTGGGCTGGACAGACCAGAGCTGATCGCGGAGATGATGCGCCGAGAGTTGGACCAGGCCGATGCAGGGTGTCTCGAGATGACCGGTAAAAGCACCGGTGTGGGCTTCGAGGCCGGCTGGCTTCTCGGACGCGGCCGGCCGGTGCTGGCTCTCTACGACACGGACGCGCCCCCGGCATCGGCCGTGGTCCGCCATCCACCCTTTGACCACTGCCTCTCGGTCGGCTACAGCGACCTGATGGAGATCAGGGCCGCGGTCACCGACTTCTGTCGCACCATCGCCGCGCACGTGGCAATTCGCGCCGAGGGCTGACTAACCGGCACGTAGACTGCTGGGGTGGCCTTCCGCGCCTGCGTCCTCACTGTCAGCACCAAGGGATCGCGGGGCGAGCGCGTCGACGAGAGCGGGGAGAAGGTCGCCGAGCTGCTCGGACGCCTTCCCGCCGAGGTGGTCGGCCGGGCGGTTGTCAGTGACGAGGTCCATGACATCCAGGAACAGTTGAGGGGCTGGCTGCGCAGGGTCGATCCAGACTTGATCGTGCTCACCGGCGGCACCGGTCTCGGTCCCCGCGATGTCACCCCGCAGGCGGTGGAGCCGCTGCTTTCCTATAGCGTGCCCGGCATGGCGGAGGCGATGCGGGCGGCCGGGTTGAAGAAGACGCCCCACGCCATGCTTTCTCGCTCCCTCGCCGGCGTGTCCGGCCGCACCATCATCCTGGCGGTCCCCGGAAGCCCGCGTGGCGCCGCGGATAGTCTCGAGGCTTTACTCGAAGCCCTGCCGCACGGGCTCCGCACGCTGCGCGGCGAGGTTGCTGACAGCCCGGCTGCCCACCGTCCTTCCTAGTCGCGGCCGGCGATAGCCTTACCGCATGCCCGGCCGGATCCGTGTTGGCATCTCCTCCTGGACCGAACCGACCCTGATAAAGGCGGGGACGTTCTATCCGCCTGACGCCACCACCGCCGAGGATCGACTGCGCTTTTACGCGACGAAGTTTCCGATTGTCGAGGTGGACAGCACCTTCTACGCCATCCCCAACCCGAAAACGGCGCAGCTCTGGGTCGAGCGGACCCCCAAGGATTTTGTCTTCGACGCCAAGGCATATGCCTTGCTCACGCAGCACCCCACGCCGGCAGCCCGCCTCCCCAAGGACCTTCGAGAAAAGCTGGGCGATTCGAAGGCAAACCTGTACTTCAAGGACCTGGCTCCTAAGGACAAAGAGAGTGTCTGGGACCGGTTCCGCGAGGGCCTGCAGCCCCTCCAGGACGCGGGCAAGCTGGGGGCGGTCGTCTTTCAGTTTCCAAAATGGTTCCTGCCCAACCCCGCTTCGTATCGCTTCATGGAGGACCTGCGCGAGTGGCTTCCGGATTTCGCGATCGCCATCGAGTTTCGGCAGGTCGCCTGGATGAAGGAGGAGCGCCGTGAGCGGGTCTTCCAGTTCCTCAAGGGCCACGGATTCACTTACGTGGCGGTCGACGAACCCCAGGGCTTCTCCTCGAGTGTCCCTCCGGTGATCGCGGTCACCGCGCCGCTGGCCATGGTCAGGTTCCATGGACGTAACCAGGAGACCTGGGAGAAGAAGGGCATCAGCACCGCTGAGAAATTTCGATACCTGTACGACCGCCCGGAGCTGAAGGCATGGGTGCCGAACCTGCGGAAGATGGCTGCCGACGCGACCGAGGTCCATGCAGTCATGAACAACTGTTATTCGGACTACGCCGTCCGCAACGCGGCAGACCTGAGCGAGCTGCTGGCCTGAGGCGGCGCCGGCTGCCGGCCGGCTGCGGCAAGGAATCGGGTAGGTAGGGAGTTGAACTGGTAGCCCTCAGCGGCGCCCAGATGCAAGCCTATCAATCGGCCCCGTGCCCGTATTGCGGTGCCACCTGGAATCCACCGGGGGCCCAGGCGTGCGTCAACTGCCACAACGCGCTGCCGCCGGCGCAACCGACCTACGCCCCGCCTGGCTACGGGCAGCCGGGACAGGCTCCCCAATCCGGGCCTCCGCCCGACCAGCAGCCGGGCTATCCGTATCCGCCGGCGGCCTACCCGCCGCAGCCGGGATATCCGCCCCAGGCGCCGTACCCGGGGCAGGCTCCGCAAGGATACCCGCAGGGATACGGGCAGGACCCTTACGCCCAGGCCCAGGCGGGGCAAGGCTATCCCGGGTACCAGCCCGGCGCGCCCTACCCACCCGGCTATCCGGGTCAGACGTCCTACCCCGGGTATCCTCCGGCGCCGGCCGCGGCTGCGCCCGCCAACACGCTGACCCTGTTCGGCCAGCAGGTCGCACTGCCTATCAACCTGCCCGCCACGCTTGCGCGGCTGCGCCTTCAGAACGCCATGGTGCTGGTTGGGGCGGGTATCGTGCTTCTCCTGGTTGTGCTGGGCGCGCTGCCCCTGCTCGCATCCAGCCAGATCAGCGGAGCGGACACGGCGATCACCCAGGCCATTTCCCACGAGAAGAAGGTCGACTCCGCTTTCAATGACTTCTTCAAAACCGGGTCATCCTCAGCCGACCTGACGGCTCAGACCGCAGAGCTCCACAAGGAAGTGCAGAACGTTGCCGATGCGCTCAGCCTGGTTCAGGCAGACGAGGCGGCACTCAAATCCGCTGACCAGCGGCTCGCCATCATGTCCTGGCTGGCGCTGCCAAAACATGGCGCGATCGTCAAGGAGCGTGCCCGGCTGGCGACCGCTCTCAAGGGTTTGCAGCAGGCTGACCAGGCGCTCACCGCCGGCGTGAACCAGGGCAAGGTGATCGAAGCCCTGTTCGGTGCGCTGGTCGATTACACGAAGATGGCCGCCGCCGTCACTCGCCACGATCTGACCGGCGCCGGTGCCCCGTACCCGGACGCGCACGAGAAGATGCAGCTGGCGCTCTCGCTCGATTCTGGCCCGGGTATCCCGACCGGTCTCGACAAGGAGCTCAAGGCCTTCGACGACGTGTTGAACGACACCGAGCAGATGGTCCAGGCGATCCAGTCGAAGGACTCAGCAGGAACCCAGAAGTACGCCGCGATGATTCAGTCAGCCCTGAAGGCCATGACCGCCGCCGCAAACACGATTCCGTCCGACTACAACACCAAGAACTTCCAGCCGATGCAGGACGCCTACCACGCGGCGATGAAGTCGCTTACCTCAGCGTCCTAACGGCCTGCGGGCCGCTCTAGCGCCCCGCTCTTACCACCCTCCTTCCTGACCAGCTCCACCCCTTCGACTGTCATCCAGCGGTCGGCGCTCTTTGCCATGTCGACCACGGTCAAAGCCGCCACCGAGGCCGCGGTCAGCGCCTCCATCTCCACGCCGGTGCGGGCTTCGCAACGGACGAGCGCCTCGATCCGGACCCCCGGCAGCTGAGAGTCGGTCTCAACGCTGACCTCCACCAGGGTCAGGGGCAAGGGGTGGCACATCGGAATCAGCTCGCTGGTCCGCTTGGCCGCCTGGATGCCGGCGATCCGGGCGGTCGCCAGCACCTCGCCCTTCGGCAGGTCGCCCGCCTGGATGGCATGCATGGCTTCGTTCGTCATCCGCACCCTGGCACGCGCCACCGCTTCCCTCAGGGTGACCGCTTTCTGCGATACGTCGACCATGCGCGCATGGCCGGATCGGTCGGTGTGTGCCAGCGGTGAGTCGGTCATTTGCGTTCAGCCGCCAGGTGATCGATGTCATCGCGCCGGAAGTCTTTCTGCTGTGGCCGGTTCGATGTCCCTCGAAAGATCGCCTGCTCCCCGTAGCGCTCGCGCAACGCGTCCAGCCGATCATCGAGCGCAGCCCGCTCCGCGGCTCGGCTTTCGAGCAGGCTCAGCTGTACGGCTCGCGCCTCCAGGTTGCTGACCCCGGCGCCGATCAGCCGAACCGGCCGCGATTGGTCCAGATGCTCATCGAGAAGCCGCGTGAAGGCCTGGGTGAGCTCGTCGTCACGGTCGCTGGGGTAGGTAAGGGTTGCCTGGCAGGAATGAGTCTCAAACGGGTAGTAGCGAATTTTCATGGCGACCGTGCGCGCGGCCAGGCCATGCCCGCGGAGGCTGTGGCCGACATCCTGGAGCAGGGCCAGAGCGGTTTCGCGAAGCCTGGGCGGATCCAGGACGTCCTGGTCGAATGTGACCTCCCGGGAGATGCTCTTCGGGTCGCCGGGCGGCATCACCGGGCTGGGATCGATGCCGCGCGCATGGGCGTGCAGCAGCCGTCCGTACTGGCCGAACAGCTCTCCCAACAGCAGCTCCGGGAGCGCAGCCAGATCTCCGATGGTGCCCACCCCCAGGGGCTCGAGCCGCCTTATCGTGCTGGGGCCGCACCCGGGCAGCTTCGATATCGGCAATGGCCGCAGGAACGCCGCCTCCCCGCCCGCGTTGACGACCACCAGGCCGCGTGGCTTGCGCAGCTCCGACGCCACTTTCGCCACCAGCTTGCAGGTGGCGATCCCGATGCTCAGGTCGAGTCCGCAGCTGCGCTTGACCTCGTCCCGCAGCCGCACGGCGACGGGTTCCGGCTGGCCCATGAGCGCCTGGGACCCGGTCAGGTCGAGGTAGGCCTCGTCCAGGGACATTGGCTCGACCAGGGGTGAGTAGCCATGCAGGATCTGGAAGACCTGCTCCGAGGCGTCGCGGTACGCCTTGAAATCACAGGGGACGAAGATCCCCTCGCGGCAGAGCCGCCGCGCCCGAGCGAGCGGCATCGCGGAGCGAACTCCGAACACGCGCGCTTCGTACGAAGCGGCCGCCACCACTCCTCGCTCACCAGGAACCCCGCTCCCGCCCACGATGACCGGCTTGCCGCGCAGCTCGGGCCGGCGCAGCTGCTCGACCGAGGCGTAGAACGCATCCAGGTCGACGTGCATGACGACGCGCGCCATGTTCGTATCTTATGCGCCGCCTTTGCGCTCGCTCCTATAGTGGAGCGGGGCAATCGAGCTTGTATCCATTCGAACGCTTCAGCGAGAGCGCCAAGGAGGTACTGACCCTCGCCCAGTCAGAGGCCGAACGAGGCGGTCTGACATACATCGGGACCGAGCATCTTCTCCTCGGTCTGATCGCTGAGGCGGATGGTCTGGGTGGCCAGGTGTTGCGGGGTTCTGG
>Ga0209689_1001080_pt1 | contig 20025 bp, 25 predicted proteins | sample GraSoiAngelo_149_FD_187119 | JGI IMG/M metagenome (GOLD analysis project Ga0209689, IMG submission 187119) | Grasslands soil microbial communities from the Angelo Coastal Reserve, California, USA - 14_1009_09_30cm (SPAdes) (version 2) | ecosystem: Environmental > Terrestrial > Soil > Grasslands ... | reverse complement strand
ACGTGGATCGGTTCGGCATCGCGACCTGCTCGTACTGCGGCACCCGGTTCCTCGTCCGGTGAGGCATGTCCGTCTGAGGTGACCGATGTCCCGCTCGATTACGGTGGAACTCCCGCGGCTGTCGTATTACACGGGCGAGGTGATTGAGGGGACGGTCGTCATCGAGACGACGTCCGAAGCGAAGAGCCGCGGACTGTACGTCGACTTCACGGGTACCGAGGAGACGCAGATCACGCGGCAATCCGGGAAGACGTCCCACACGTACCGGTCGACGGCCACCCTCGTCCAGTGGCGGCTCCCGCTGCGAGGCGAAGAGCCCGTCCCGCCCGGCACGTACCGGTACCCGTTCCGGTTCCAGATCCCGGAGCAAGGTCTTCCCTCGTACGCGGGGCGCCACGCGAGCGTGAAGTACATCCTGACGGCTCGACTCGACGTGCCCCTGTGGCTCGACACGGTGTGGAAGACGGAGATCTTCGTGTTCTATGCGCGACCGAGCGTCCGCACGTACGCCCAGCCGGTCCGGTTCCGGTCCGGGGGCGAGGGTCCGGAGGTCTACGTGGAACTCGACGGGGACCGTTTCTTCGCGCGCGAGCTGATCGGGTGCCGAATTACACTGAACCGAACGGGGAACGCGCGGATCCGGAAGGTGTACACGCGTCTCATCGGCGGCGAGTGGGCCCGGGCGGATGGACAGCAAGAGACGACCGAGACCTATCGCACGGAACTCGATGTGCCCATGGAGAAGATCCAGGTGGGGGTGCCGTTCGCGTTCGAGATCCCGATCCCCGCGGACATCGCATCGAGCTACCGCGGGATGTATTCATATTACAGCTATATCCTGCATGTGGGCCTGGACATCGCCTTCGGTTTCGACATCGTCGCGCAGACCCCGATCGTGATTGTGCGATAGGCCATGGCGGCGGTCCGTGCCGGTCCTTCGAGTTAACCTTGAATAAGGTTAATCGGCGGACGGCGCCAACCTTTTGACAACCACGGGCTTTCCGGCGCCCATGGCCCGACGATCGCTTCTCTCCGCGGACGAGATTGCGGCCCGCCTGCGCGAGGTCCCGGGTTGGTCTCGGTCGGGCAACGCGATTGAGCGCACCTGGACCTTCCGCGATTTCTCCGAGGCGCTCGCGTTCATCAACAAGGTCGGCGGCCTCGCGGAATCGATGAACCATCATCCCGACATCGCGAATTCGTGGGCGACGGTCCGGCTCACGCTGACGACGCACGACAAAGGCGGCCTGACGAGCCTCGACTTCGACCTCGCGATGAAGATCAACAGTCTCTAAGCCCAACCCAGGAGATGGTCGACGGACCAAGCGCCCGGGCCCAGTAACGCGAGGACGAGCGCGAACGCCGCATAGGCGATGTCGAGCTCGTACCCTGAGATGAAATTTCTCTTCAACTTCGTCTTCGAGAAGATGGTCGTCGCGATCATCTCGAGGACAAAGAGGACGGCCACGATTTGGGTCAGGAAGCCCAGGATCAGGGCGAGTCCCCCGAAGACCTCGAGCAACGTGAACAGGACTGCGAACATGGCTCCCCCGGGCCAGCCCGTCCCCTTCACGAATCCGATCGGTTTCCTCATGTCCTTGATCTTCGGCCAGCCATGGGCCAGGAACAAGGCCCCGAGTGCCAACCGGCCGATGAGGGCCGCGGGATCCGCGTACGATGGAAAGAGCATGGGGCGTACCGCCTCGAACCCTCTCTGGCGCCCGCGATAGAAAAACCTTTCACGGCGTCTGCCGTGGCGTCCCGCGGCACTTAGGAGAGAGACCGTTCGAGGAGTTCCGCGATGTCGAATCGACGGATATCCTCGCGGTTCTTCGTCTTCGCGGCGTCGTCGAGCATGATCAGGCAGTACGGGCATGCGGTCGCGACCGCGTTCGCCCGCGTGTCCTCGACGTGGCTCAGACGACGGTGGTTCACCTTCTCGCCCACCGGTTCCTCCATCCACATCCGCGCCCCGCCGGCGCCGCAACAGAACCCTTTGTCTCGGCACTGCTTCATCTCGACGACCCGCACGCCCGGAATCCGATACAGGACGTTCCGCGGCTCCTCGTAGACGTCATTGTACCGGCCGAGATAGCACGCGTCGTGGTACGTGAGGAATTGCAAGACTTCTTTGGTCGGCTTCAGCCGCCCGGCGCGCAGGAGCTCCTCGAGAAACTGCGAGTGATGGACGACCTCGTAGGAGCCGCCAAAATCCGGATACTCGTTCCGGATCGCGTTGAAACAATGGGGACAGCTCGCGACGATCCGCGTCACCCCGTATCGATTCAAGGTCTCGACGTTCGCCCTGATCATGGTCTGCGCCAGGTACTCGTTCCCGAGTCGACGTGCGGGATCCCCCGTACATTTCTCCTCGGGTCCCAGGATCGCGAATCGGACGCCCGCCCTCCGGAGGATCCGGGCAAAGGCCTGCGCGACCTTCCGGTTGCGGTCATCGAAGGACGCCGCGCAGCCGACCCAATAGAGGACCTCGATCGGTTCCCCCGATGCGACGGTCTCGGCCATTGTCTTCACCCCGAGGCCGTCCGCCCATTTTCCCCGCTGGTCCCATCCGATGCCCCACGGGTTGTAATTCTGTTCGATGTTCCGCATCGCGCCCATCGTCTCGCTCGGCATCTTCCCCTGGGTCAGCACCAGGTTCCGTCGCATCTCGATGATCTTCGGCACGTGCTCGTTCATGACGGGGCATTCGTAGACGCACGCGTAGCAGGTCGTGCAGGCCCAGATCCCTTCCTCGGAGTGGACGGTCTGGAACATGTCCGGGAGGCCCTCGACGTGGCCTTGCACGATCGCCCGACCCTGATCGTTCAGCGTGTCGCGGATGTTGGTGATGATTCGCATCGGATTGAGCGGCTTGCCCGTCGCATTCGCCGGGCACGCGTCCGTGCACCGTCCGCACTCCGTGCACGCGTACCCGTCGAGGAGCTGCCGCCACGACAGTTGCTCGACCCGGTTCACCCCGAACCCCTCCGATTTTTCCAGGTCGACTTTCTTCAGCGCGCCTTTCGGGGTCAGGTCCATGAAGAACGTGTTCACGATCGCGAAGACGATGTGCATGTGCTTCGAGTACGGGACGTACGCGAGGAACGAGAACAAGAGGACGACGTGGGTCCACCAGAACACGTGCCACCACACGGCCGGATCGAGGCGGACCATCACGCCGTCCGCGATCGCCGTGGAGAGCGGTTTCCATCCGGCCTGATACGCGGTGCCGCCCGCGATGTCCGCCGCGTTGTAGAAGAGGAGCGAAACCACGATCCCGAGGATGAAGCACAGCACGATCGTCGCGTCGCGCATCCCCTCGTGCATGAGTTTCTCCGGCCGGATCACGTAGCGGCGGTAGAGGGCCATGCCCACCCCGATTGCGGCGAGCAACGCGATTGCGTCTTGGGCGAGGTACAGAGGACCGTTCAGCGGGACGCCCGCGATGGTCGGGAGAGGAACTCGCCATCCCGGTCCGAACGCCTGGGCGGTGATTTCGACGACGCTCGCACCGAGGATCACGAACGCCCAGAAGATGAAGGAGTGGAGGACGCCCGCGTACCACTCCCGCGCGACTTTCCTCTGGAAGATTCCGTAGACGATGAAGTTCTTCACGCGCGTCGGGATGTGGTCCCACCGCCGCACGGCGCCCTGTCCCGCGAAAAGGTATCGCACCCGGAGGGTGAGCTTCCGAGCGAAGGTGCCTAGCGCGATGACGAGGAACACCGTGACGGCGTAGGTTTCCAGGGCGCTGACGGCCATCTGGGGCCTGAGAACACGGCGCCGCTCATCAACTCGCGGGTCTTGGCGCCGATTCAGGGAATCGTCCGCGCCGGTCTCGCGGTCACCATCAGCTTGCGATGGTCCGCGCTCAGCGGCTCGCGCCGCCAGCCGCTCCAAAGGGCGCCCATCTTCCACCCTGACTGGTCAAAGGCCGCCGTCAGATCGCGAGGCGTCAGCAGCGTCAGTTCCGCGGACGATGCGGTGCGATGTTTCAAGTCCGCGCCGACGCGTTCGTAGAATTTCCACTCGAGACGCAAAACGCCTGAGGTCGGGTCGAACGAGCGAAACTCGTGTTGCTCCACGGACCCGATCGTGTGGAACGCGAACGGGCGCCGCCGCGATGCGAAGAAATCTCGGTTTAGCAGGTCCACGACGAGGAGGCCCTCCGGCCGAATGTGCTTCGAGAGCCGCCGCAGGAAGGCCACGTCGTCCGAGCCCGGCCCGCGTCCAAGGGCGTGGTCAAGGCACAACACCGCGTCGAACGCCGCATCTGACGGGAGGCCGGGCAGCGTTTCGCGGGGTGCGGAAGCGAACGTGAGCCGGTCGGCGATGGCGGGAGGCACGCGTCCCCTCGCCGCGGCAATGCCAATCTCATTCGGGTCGACCGCCACGACCTCATATCCCTCCTCCGCAAGTCCGGTCGCGCGCCGACCGATTCCGCACGGCACGTCCAGGAGGCGCGCACCCGCTGCGACCCCCTCTTCCTGCAAGAACGCCCGGATGTTCTCGGCCTCTTCCAACAGAGGTCGCACGGCGTGCGCGGGCACTCACCGCCTCCCCACGACGAGCTGCGTCGGACTGTCGATCGACGGCGGATCCATCTTGAAGCCGCCGAACGCTTCGACGACCGACCACCCGCCGCGGACCATGAGCCGCTGCAAGTCATGCAGGCTGTAGATGCAGTGTTCGATGGCGGTGGTGAAGATGTGGTCCAAGTCCTCTCCGTTCCGCCGGAAGAACCGCCACTCGTTCTGCATGCGAGAGGTCGCGAGGTCCAAGTGCCGCTGTTCGATGTGCACGATATCCCCGAACGATTCGTAACCCTGTGGGTCGAAGTGGCGGACGACGTAGTCCCGGTTCACGAGGTAGACGATCAGGATTCCTCCGGGCCGGACGAGTTTCACGTACTCTTGCAGGATCCGGACGTCCGTCTCTTCGTCGTAGTATCCGAGGGAGGTCCAGAGGTTCACGGCCGCATCGAACGCTCCTACGGACCGCGGCACGCTCTCGGACAGACGTCGGAGGTCCCCGACGCGGTACGTCGCGCGGTCGGCCACGCCCTCTCGATCCGCGAGTTCTTTTGCGCGTTCGACGAAGGTGGGCGAGAGGTCGACGCCAACCACATGGTATCCCATCTTGGCGAGGCGCGTCCCGTGCCGCCCGATGCCGCACGGCGCGTCGAGGATTCGGCCGCCCGCCGGCACGCCGAACCGTTCCAAGATCCGCTGGAGGTCTTTCGCCTGCGCTTCGCCGATGGACCACGCGTTCTCATGGACCGCGAGGAAGACCTCCGGGTGGCGCAGAAAGAGCGTCTCGGTCCAGTGGTCCTCGCTCATCGGCTCACGATGCTCGTCGGCTTATTTGGTGGTGTCGCGAGGTCGCTTGGCATCGCGCGGCCGCGGCTTCAGGAAGGGCGCCACGATCCCTCCGGGATCTTGATCGCGAATCCGGGTGGTCAGCGTCTCGATCTCGGAGGCTGCATAGATCTCGTCGTACGCCTGTTGCGGCACTCGATTACGGGTGGCGTCTTGCGTCACGACGACGTGGACGATCTCCGGGGAGTGCTGTTCCAGGAACCGGGAGAGCCGCTCGACCGCTGCGGCCTGGAGGGAAGGGAGGGGTTCGACGACGAAGAGGATCGATCCGCGCCGCGCGACGATGGCGGGTTCGTATCGCGAAATGCCACCGTGCTCGTCCTGGACGCGGAAGCGCAGGGACCGGTGCTCGTGGTCGACACCCTGCCGCCCCATCTCCGCGCAGACGGCGGTCTCGAGCTCCGATCGGCACGCGTGGCCCGCGCGGGCGGTCACCGGCGCGCCCCGTTCACGGCCTCGACCACGGCTTGGGCGAAAGCAGACGTGCGAACCTCCTTGGCCCCCGGCATGTGCCGCGCGAGATCGTACGTGAGGGTCTTCGATCCGACGACCGACTTCACCGCGTCTCGGAGACGGGCCCCCGCGTCCCGCCATCCGAGGTATTCGAGCATCATCACGCCCGCCAGGATCTCGCCGGTCGGGTTCACCTTATCCATTCCCGCATACTTCGGCGCGCTTCCGTGGATCGGCTCGAAGACCGCGTGGGCGTCCCCGATGTTGCCGCCGGGAGCGACCCCGAGCCCCCCGATCTGGGCCGCGGCCGCGTCGCTCAGGTAATCGCCGTTCAAGTTCGTCGTCGCGAGGACGTCGTACTCCTCCGGCCGGAGGAGGAGTTGCTGGAACATGTTGTCCGCGATGACGTCCTTGATCACGACCTTGCCGTCCGGCGCCTCGCCGCCGTGGTCCTTCACAATGGCGTCCCAGGAGATCGTCGAATCCCGAAACTCGTCCCGCGCGACCTCGTAGCCCCAGGTGCGAAACGCGCCCTCCGTGTACTTCATGATGTTCCCTTTGTGGACGAGAGTCACGGACTTGCGGCCGTTCTCGATCGCGTACCGGATCGCCTTCCGCACGAGGCGCTTCGAGCCGGTCTCGCTCACGGGCTTGACGCCGATCCCGCTGTCCGCGCGGACGCGGGTGCGGAATTCCTTTTCGAGGATCTCGATCATCCGTTGCGCTTCCGGCGAGCCTTTCTCCCACTCGATTCCCGCGTACACGTCTTCGGTGGCTTCTCGGAAGATCACGACGTCGAGCCGCTCCGGATGCGACACGGGGCTGGGGACGCCTGGGATCCAGTAGATGGGCCTGACGTTCGCGTAAAGGTCGAGCGCCTTCCGTAACGCCACGTTCAGGGAGCGAAAGCCGCCGCTGACCGGCGTGGTGAGAGGGCCTTTCAGCGCGACGACGTATTCCCTGATTGCCGCGAGTGTGGCCTCTGGGAGCATTTCGCCGTAGCGGAACATCGCCTTCTCGCCGGCCGGGACCGGATACCAAACGATCCGACGGCGTCCTCCGAACGTGTTCTCCACCGCGGCGTCGATGGCTCCCTGAGCGGCATGGACCACCTCCGGCCCGATCCCGTCGCCCTCGATGAGCGGGATGATCGGATCATCGGGAACCCGTAGGCCGCCTTCCGCGATCAGGATCTTGTGACCCCGGTCCGGCGGCCGTAAGACGAGGCGCTCCGCGGGCATGGGTCGCCTCACGGCCGCTCGTCCACGGGCACGTACACGAGGTCCTTCGGTCCGACGTACCAGTCGAGCGGCCGCAGGAGACGGTTGTCCTCCCAGTACTCGATGACCTGGGCGGTCCATCCCGCGATCCGCGCGACCGCGAACACCGGTGTGAAGAGGTCCGTCGGAATCCCGAGGCCTTGGAAGACGAGCCCCGAGTAGAAGTCCACGTTCGGATAGACGCCCTTCGAGCCGATCTCCCGTACGACCGTCTCCTCGATGGTCGTCGCGATTCGATACAGTCGGTCGTCCCCGGACATGTCCGCCAGCTGCCGCGCGAACTCCTTCTGGATGAGGGCCCTCGGATCGTACGTCTTGTAGACGCGGTGGCCGAAGCCGTACACGACCTCATGATTGCGCAGCGTGGCGAGGACGTAGTCGTGCGCCCTCTCCGGCGTCGCGGCCATCTCCATGCCGCGGAGGGCTGCCTCGATGGCGCCGCCGTGGAGCGGTCCCTTCAGGGTCGACAGGGCCGCGATGATCGTGCTGTACAGGTCCGACCGGGTCGACGCGGCGACCGTCGCCGCGAATGTGGACGCGTTCATCGCATGGTCCGCGTAGAGGATCATCGCCACGTCCATCATCCGGGCGCGGAGGGGGTCCGGCTTCTTGGCCGACATCATCCGCAGGAAGTCCTCGGCGTGGCCGAGTTTGGGATCGGGTCGGAGGACGCGGTGTCCTTTTCGGATCCGCTCGTACGTGGCGACCACCGTGCCGAACTGGGCGACGAGTCGCCGCGCCTTTCGCTGGTTCGCGGCCCGGGTCGTGTCGTCCCGCTCCGGATCGAAGTTGGACAGGTACGACACGGCCGTGCGCAGGACGTCCATCGGGGGCATGTGTTCCGGCATCGACCGGAGGAGCCGCAACACGAACGGCGGTAGGGTACGCCCCGCGGCGAGCTCGGCCTTCGTCTTCTTGAGCTCCTCGCGGTTCGGAAGGCGCCCCTCGAGGAGGAGGAACACGGTCTCCTCAAACGTGGAGTGCGCGGCGAGGTCTCGGATGTCGTAGCCGCGGTACAGGAGCCGTCCGCGTTGTCCATCGACGAAGCAGATCGACGTCTCCTTGACGTAGATGTTGTCGAGTCCCTTGTCGATGCGCGGTCCCGCGAAATCCGTCTTGACGGGGGAGACCATGCGCATCGCCTCAGAGGACGGCCATCGCAGGATCGGCGCCAATCGCCGAATCGCCCGCCGGGACTTCGCCGCCCGAGCCGCTACCGGAACGTACCGCATCCGTCCTTCGCCCGGGCACCCAGCCCACCTCGAGGTGTGGGATACTAAGCCTTGAGTTGTAATAAAGCTGAAGGTCGAACCGCCGCGGACGAATCATCACAGCGGGATCCGGAGGATCGCGTCCGCCATCATTCCAATGAGGATCGCGGCGAGGTAGATGCCCGAGAACCGGTAGCCTGCCCACGCGGTCTCGGGGCTCGGGTGCGCAAGGAACTTCACCGTCAGGCCGAGCAGGACCGCGCTGGACCCGATGGCGACGATCAGGTAGACCGCGTCGAACGCGGATGTCCAGATGAACGCGATGCTCGCGAGGGCCGCGATGGCCGTGGAACCCGTGATCGCGATGACCGAGCCGCGGTCGTCCCAGACCGCGGGGAGCATCGGCAGGTGGGCGCGTCGGTAGTCCTCGCGGCCTCGATAGGCGAGCGCCCAGAAGTGGCCCGGGGTCCAGAGGAACACGAGGACCGCGATGAGGACCGCGGGCAGGCTGATCGAGTTCGCGGCCGCCGCGGAGCCCGCGAGCGCGGGGCAGGAGCCGGCTAGTCCGCCGATGACGATGTTGCTCACGTGCGTCCGCTTCAGGCCGATCGTGTACACGCCGACATAAATCGCGTAGCCGAGGCCGATCATCGCCGCGGTCAAGAGGTTGAGGCCGAATCCGGCAATCGCGAGGCTGAGCCCGAGCAAGCCGACGCCGAAGGCGAGCGCGTGGGCCGGGGGCTCGATTCGATGCTGGGGCAGGGGTCGGGTCCGGGTGCGTCGCATCACCGCGTCCAAGTCGCGATCCAAGTAGTGGTTCGTCGCGCTCGCGCCCGCCGCGCCGAGCAAGCCCGCGGTCATCAGGAGGCCGAACCGCGGGAGGTCCGCCGCTGCCCCGCTCGTGGCGACAAAGCCCGCCGCCGCCACGAGGAGGAGCAAGGCGTCGATGCGGAGCTTCATGAGCTGGAGATAGTCCGAGAAGGCCACCGCAGAGACCCTTCGCGCGGAGTCCGCCAGCGTTCTTAACCTTTTGTTGGCGAACGAAGATTTCCGCGGCTGACTCGCTTCCCGCGGGCTCGGTGCTGTCGGTACCAGTCGCAATCCCGACGAACGGGACATTCGTCGCACCGCGGATTCCGGGCTTTGCACAGCGAACGGCCATGCGCGATGATCGCGAGATGCCACGCCTTCCGTTTCTGCGGTGGAGTCCATCGCTCGAGGGCGGATCGGATCGATTCGTAATCGCCGCGGCGGCTAAGGTTCCAACGTCGCGCGATTCGAGCGATATGCGTGTCGACCGGGAACGTCGGGTGGTCTCCCGCCATCGACAGGACGACGTCCGCGGTCTTGGGCCCGACCCCGGGCAGGGCCATTAACTCGGCGCGGGCGCGGTCCGTCGGGAGCGCCAAGATCTCCTCGAGGCGCCCGCCGTGTCGCTCGAGGATCTCCGTTGCGATGCGTCGAATCCGCGGCGCCTTCTGGCGCCCCAGACCTGCATGCCAAATCGCCGCCGCGATGTCCGCCTCGGACGTGTCCGCGACTCGCTCTGGCGTAATGACCCCGATTCGCGCGCGGAGGTCCTCCAAACCACGCCGCTCGTTCGCCACCGTGGTGCTCTGCGACAGCACGGTGGAGATGAGGACTTCGAACGGCGTCATACCGCGAGCCCAGTCTCGAATCGGGTAACGTGATTCGAGGACCCGCATCGTGCGGGCGAACGCCCTGCGGTCCACCCCGTTCGGAAGGCCGGGCCACGGAAAAAGGATGCGCTACGCAGGAATGCTAACCGCTGACGAAGGAGCGGGCCATCGTCATCACGTTCCGGGGACGTTCGCGCAGGCGGCGGGTGAAGTACGGGAGCCAGTTCGGCCCGTACGGGATGTACTCCGCGACCCGGTGGCCTTGGCGGACGAGCTCGGCCTTGAGCGGGTCCCGGACTCCCTGGAGCATCGCGAACTCAAACGGCGTCGGATGCTCCTTCGCCAACGCCAGGGCGCGCTCGATCATCCGTCCATCGTGGCTCGCCACCGCGAAGTCCCGGGCCTGGGTGAAGAGCGTCCCGAGGTGTTCGGCGTACGCCCGGTCGATCTCCGCTCGACTGCGATACGCGCCCTCCGCGGCCTCCTTGTAGGCGCCTTTCACGAGTCGGATTCGCGCGCGATCCCGAATCAGCCGCTCCAGGTCGCTCGTCGTCCGCTTCAGGTTCGCCTGGAGGCAGATTCCAACGCGGCCGTAGCGCTCGAGGAGCCGTTCGCAAAGCCAAATCGTATCATCCGTGGTCGCGGCGCTTTCCATGTCGAGCCACAGGACCCGGCCATCCGCCTTCGACGCATCGAGGACGGGCAGCATCTGGGACAAGGCGTACTCCTTCTCGATGAAGACGCCGAATTGGGTCGGCTTGATGCTGACTTCGCCGCGGATCCGCTCCGATCGCATCGTTGCGAGGAGTTGGAGATACTCGCGGGTCGTCGCCTCCACCGGTGCCTTTTCTCGGTAATGCTCTCCGAGGTGGTTCACGACCGCCTCGATGCCCCGCTCGTTCGCCTCCTTCGCGACGCGGATCGCATCGTCCATCGCTTCCCCGGCGACCCATTGGCGGGCGAGTCGCAGGAGAAACCCCATCGATCCGCGCGAACCCCGCCGCGCACTCAAATAGATTCCGAAACGACCGTTGGCAAGGGGGACTCACACCGGCTGGCGGCAGTCCATGCAGAACCGGACGAACTCCGGGTTCAGCCGCCCGCAGTTGTGGCAGCGCACCCGGATCTCGGACGCGCGCACCGCCTCCCGTTCCCGGGCCGTGTTCGCGCTCCCGACTCCCGTGACGACGCCGACGAGCAGGAAGATCCACCACAGGCGGATGAGCCAGCCGCCGATCCCCGCGAGCACGCCCCCGATGACGAAGAGGATGATCGCGCCCACGAAGGATTCGAAGAAGGCGGTGACCGAGAAGGAGGAGCTCGTCGCCGCACCGATCGTGCCCGTGAGGAAGTTGAGGAACCCGTACAGGATCATCACAATCCCCACGATGAGGAAGGCGGCTCCGACGAGGAGGACGGTCACGGCTCCCCATCCGAATGGGAGGCTCGTGGTGGCCCTGCGGACGGGTGCGGGCGCGTATGGGGAGGGTGCGGCCATGGGGAGGGGGATCCTGACAGTCGCGGTGGGCTTCGAAACTCCGTCGATATCCCGTCGCATAAATGTTCCCGTGGCGTTCCCACGGGTGGTATTGACGGGCACCGGTTCAACGCAATCTGGGTTCGCGGCGTGCTTCGTGTCGCGCGCGGTTGAGCAATGCCTTAAGTCTCACCGACGACACTCTGACCTCGATGGACTTCCGATCGAAGTTGGATCAAGCCCGCACCCTCGCCGACGTCTTCGAACTCGTGAAGCGGGCCGTCGAAACGGTCCTTGGCCGCACCCGTGCCGGCCTGATGCTCGCCCTCGCGGATCTCGGCAACCACCCGCAGGGATTTCTCGGCGCCTTCTACCCGGTCGCGACGAACGTGATCGTGATGAACAAAGTCCCCCTGCTCCGAATCCAGGAGACGAATCCTGGGCTGTACAAGCCCTACGCCTTCTACGTTCTCTTGCACGAGTACCTGCATTCAGTCGGGTTCATCGACGAGCGGGTGTGCCGCGAGCAAGCGCACCGGATCCTCGAGACGCTCTTCGGAGCGGACCATATCGTCACGCAGATTTCGGCGGACACCGCGCGGTTCTTCCCGAACCTCGTGTTCCCGGATGCGGCGTGGCAGCCGTCCGAACTGTCGCTCGAGTTCGTCCCCGGTTTCGACCGCGGCTCTGCGTCGTACATTCGGTGACGGTTATCATCGGCCGCGTCGAATAAAAAACTACAAATAGACGGCGCCGCTACGCCGCCGGGGGAGGCGCGATGGCGATCGCCGCGTGGCGGAAAGGGGTCGCGGAGTTCATCGGCGCGTACACGCTGATCTTCATCGGCGCCGGCGCGATTCTGACGGCGGGCTCAACCAGCACCTCGGACCTCCTGTTGGTTGCCTTGGCTCATGGACTGGCGATCGGAGTCATGGTGTCCGCGTTGGCCCATGTTTCCGGCGGGCATTTCAATCCGGCGGTCACCTTCGGCGCCCTCGTCAGCCGACAAATCTCTCCCCGCCTCGCTGTCGTTTACTGGGTCGCGCAGCTCTTGGGCGGTGTCGGCGGGGCGCTCACCCTCGCCGCCGTGTTCCCGGTTGACATTTGGCAGCCGTACCATCTTGGCACCCCGACGCTCGGGGCAGCCGCGTCGCTCGGTTGGGACGTCGGAACCGGGACCGGGATTCTCGTGGAGGCGGTGCTGACCTTCTTCCTCGTTTTCGTCGTCTTCGGCACGGGGATCGACCCGAAAGGATCCTTCCACGCCGTGGGTGGAATGGCGATTGGTTTGACGATCGCAATCGACATCATGATGGGCGGACCTCTCACCGGTGCCGCGATGAACCCCGCTCGATGGTTCGGCCCCGCGGTCGTTTCCGGTTTCTTCGTCAACTGGTACGTGTACTGGATCGGCCCGTTCCTTGGGGGCGCCGTCGCGGGCCTCCTCTATGCGTACGTCTTCCTCGAAAAACCTCGCTAAGGTCTGCCCGCGGTGGATGCGCGTTAGTGTGGCGTGCGCTCCGCGCAACTCTGGAGGAAATGTTTAAATTGGATTGGCGGGTGCCCAACTTTGCAATGATGCGGGGCACGGCTCCGGCGAAGGCGATGACACCGCAAAAACCCGTTGTCCAGGAGACCCCCGTCAAGTTCCGGTCGGGCAAGCACACCGTGATCGTGAAGGAAGTTTTCGACATCGCCCCGAAGTTCCCGCAGACGTACCTCATCCGGTTCACCTTCGAGAACGAGCCCGTGTTCGACTTCGAGCCGGGCCAGTTCATCTCGATCTTCGCGGAGAAGGACGGCAAGCGCATCTCCCGCCCGTACTCGATCGCCTCATGGCCCGAGAACAAGGACTACCTCGAGCTCTGCATCAAGATCGTCGAGGGCGGCTTCATGTCGAACTATCTGTACCACGTGTCCCCCGGCACGAAGCTTCAGTCAATCGGCCCCCTGGGCCGGTTCGTGATCCCCGAGCCGATTCGGTATGACACCGTGTTCGTCGCGACGGGCACCGGAGTCGCTCCGTTCATCGCGATGATGGGTCACATCTGGGAGCAGGGCTTGGACGATGGCCGTGACTTCACGGTCATCTTCGGCGTCCGGTACGTCCACGACCTGATCTACCGCGACCTCATGGAGAAGTGGGAGCGCGAGCATCCGAATTTCCACTTCTACCCGACGATCTCCCGCCCCGAGACGCCGGATTGGAAAGGCCGGGTCGGCTACGTCCAGAAAGTCATCCAGAACGAGATCACGGACTACGGCAACAAGCAGGTGTTCATCTGCGGTCTTCACGACATGGTCGAGGACGTGAAGAACCTCTGCCAACGCCTCGGCTTCGCGTACGTGCGGTTCGAGAAGTGGGATTGAGCCCGCCTATCGGCGCAAGCGGATCCAGACTTTTCCGATGACTTCCTCGAGGGGGATGGGCCCGAAGGTTCGGCTGTCGCGGCTCCGTCCCTCGTTGTCGCCGACGACCTCGATCCGTGAACGATTCACGTCGAAAATTCGCTTTACGAGAAACCGTTCCGGCGCCTCCGGGTCCCGCACCACCACGACGTCGCCCGTGGCAGGGCGACGGAGGCGGTACGCCCAACGGTTGACGACGACGTAATCTCCAGGCGCCAGGGTCGGGCGCATGCTATCGTCCTCGACGCGGAACCGGCGGAGCGGGAACGTCACGGACCGGATCACTTGTACTTCGGGTACACCGTCTGCCGCTCGGTGGGATACGGCGCCTTCGCGGTGATCGTCTCGAACCCTTTCGTCTTCCAGAAAATTGAGGCGATGTCGTTCGTTGCCTTGAGCAAATCCTCCGCAGCCTGCAGATTGATTTCCTGCCGCGCCTTCGACGCGGTCTTCAGCGCCTTCCAGACGAGGTCGTGGAGCTCCGGGAACGTCTTCAGGTGTTCCGGTTTGAAGTAGTCGCCCCAGAGGATGCGGATTTCGTTCTTCGCCATCTCCGCGTGCTGCTCTTTGGTCGCGAGGTACCGGGCAAGCTTGTTCGTGTACTCTTGCCGCTGCTCCGGCGTCGCGCTTGTCCCGGGCTTCTCAAGCTGGTTGATCAGGTCGTTCATGCGGACGACCGTGTGGGCCGCCAGCTGGGAGTGGTGCGGATCGTAGATCCCGCACGGGATGTCGCAATGCGCGTACGCGATCGGAGCCGGAGAAATCCGGTCGAGCAATCGGGCCAACGAATACAGCAGTGACATGGTCGCCTCGTAGCGGATTCCGTTATTTAAACGTGTGGCGGGCGCGCGAAGTGCCCATGGAATTCGGCAGGAATTTCTCAACAATGTTATCATCCGTGTTCGCCTTCTTGACCCCGTGAAACGCGGCTATCGCGATCTCGGGACGCTACGCGCCGAGTACGATGCGAAGCGGCCGATCATCGAGTCTCGGCTCGAGGAGTTTCGCCGGACGGGAGCGCTGCCGGACCAGCGACTTTTCGAGGAGCTGTGCTTTTGCATGGTGGCGGTCCAATCGAACGCGCGGAGGTCGGACGCCGCCGTGGCCGCGCTGCGAAACGCGGAACTCCTGTGGTCCGGAGATTCCGACGAGATTGCCGCGTTCCTGCAACACCGCACGCGCTTTCACAATCACAAGGCTGCGTTCATCGTCCGTGCTCGAGAACGATTCTTCCCGAATGGGACCGCGCGACTTTCGGAAACCATCGATTCGTTCCCCTCTTCGAAGGACGTCCGCGCGTGGCTCGTCCGCGAGGTTCACGGCCTCGGCCTCAAGGAGGCGAGTCACTTCCTTCGGAACACGGGCCGTGGGGAGGACCTCGCGATCCTCGACCGTCACATCCTCCGCAACTTGATTCACCATGGCGTCCTTCGACGACTCCCGAGGACGCTTACCGCGAAGCGATACCTCGAGATCGAGGAGCGGATGGAGAAGTTCTCCAGGGAGGTCGGCATCCCGATGGCCGCGCTCGACCTCGTCTTCTGGAGCCGCGAGACGGGAGAGATTTTCAAGTAGCGTGACCGCGGCACGGCGGACCACCGTCGCGTCTCAGTCGAACGGTATGCTGTTAACCTTGTTTAAGGTTGACCTCGCCCGAGACCGTGGCCACATTGGCGTGGTCCGAATGCTGATGTATCTCGGGTCGCATGAAGCGCGCGATGGGCGAACCGTCCCCGACGGAACTCCAGACGAGATTGCTCGCCTGGTACGATGCAAACCGCCGCGACCTCCCGTGGCGGCGCACTCGGAATCCGTACCACATCCTCGTCGCGGAGTATCTCTTGCAGCGCACTCGGATCGTGAGCGGCACTCCCTACTACGAGCGGTTCCTCCGCAAATTCCCGACGGTCCAGAATCTCGCGGCCGCCCCGCTCGATGACGTGTTGACGGTGTGGGAGGGCCTCGGGTTCTACGGCCGCGCCCGGAGCTTGCACGCCGCTGCGCGGGCGATCGTCGAACGCCACGGCGGAGAAATTCCCCAGTCGTTCGAAGAGTTGAACGCCCTCCCGGGGGTTGGCCCTTACACGGCCGGTGCGGTTGGGAGCATCGCCTTCGGACTCCCTGTGCCCGCCGTCGACGGGAACGTGACTCGGGTCATCGCGCGGCTCTTTCGGATCCGTGACGACGTGACGACCGCGTCCGTTCGTCGCCGCGTTGCGGAGATTGCTGCACGCCTCGTTTCCTTCGACCGACCCGGGGCGTTCAACCAAGCGATGATGGAACTCGGCGCAACGGTCTGCACCCCGACGTCGCCGAGTTGTCCTCGATGTCCCGTCGAACGTGTGTGTCTTGCTCGGGCCGCAGGAGAGGAACGGGAGCTCCCCATGCGGCGGAGTCCGCGCTCCACGCCCGTGGTCCCCGTGGTATTTGGTCTCGTCACCGCCAGCGGGCACGTTCTCCTAGTGCGTCGCCCCCGCGGGCGGCTCCTCGGCGGTCTCTGGGCGCTCCCGGGGGGAGAACGGATCGGTCGGTCCGACAAAGGGGATCTGGTCGCGGCAGTCCGATCGCAGACCGGCGTCGACGTTGACGTGGCAGCACGATGGTCCCGGGTGAACCGCACGTTCTCCCATCGAAAATGGTCCGGGTCGATCTATCGGTGCACCCCGCGGGCAACACCCGTCGAAGGCAGGGCCGTTCGATGGCTCACCCGCGAGGATGCGCTTCGACTTCCTCTCGTCCCATTTCATCGGGAGGCCATCGAGGCGCTGGCCGGTATTGAGTCGTACCGCGAGGCTGACTAATATCCACTGGATTGGATAAATAGGGGGTGTCGCGCTCTTGGATCAAGACAGACCGAGCTGTCTCATGACGCCCACAAGGTCGTAGAAGAGCCGCTCTTCCAGAATCTCTCCCTTCTGGTTCCAGTGCGCGACCGTGCAGAACTCCACGCGGAACTTCTTGTTCGTTGGAGGGATCACCTTCCCGCCGGGTCCCGTCATCGGCCCCTTGTGGGTTCCGGTGTGGATGGCGATCGTGCACGTCCAGTCGCCTTGGCCGAACATCGTCAGATACGGCCGGTTCCCGACCCGGTTGTCGGGAAACGTCTTGAAGTACTCGATTGCCTCCCGGTGATGGGCATGCCGTCCCTTCGTCGGCTCGAGCGCGCCCGGCCAATAAACGGCGACGCTCTCCGCATGTCGCTTGTTGAAGGTCTCCCAGTCCTGGCTGTTCCACGCATCGTCCAAGGTCTGCATCCGTTCGAGGTTCTCCTCCACGGTCACGAAAACCACCGAACGAGGTAGCGCCTGATTGCGCCATGACCTTTTGCGATTCCGCGAGGTAGCGACGAGGGTCTCCGTGTCTGGAGCGCAAAAGCTCTAATACGCACAGAAAGTAGCGGCCTGGGGATCGATGCCCAAGCCCACGCCCGGACGCGATTTCTATCTCGCCACCGAGGACGAGATCCGGGCGGGACGGACGACGGATGTCTACTTCGTCCGGACGTTGGACATCCTGAAGAAAGCGGGCCGGAGCCGCGCAAACGTCGTCGCCGAAGCCACGACCGGCGGCCTTCCGAACGACTGGCCCTGGGGGATCTTCTGCGGCCTCGAAGAGGTCGTCCATCTGCTGCAAGGGAAAGCGGTTAGCCTCTGGTCTCTCCCGGAAGGCAGCGTGTTTCCCCCGAAGACTCCACGGGGCGTGCCCGTCCCTGTGCTCACGCTCGAGGGGCCGTACGAGGAGTGGGCGCTGTATGAGACGCCGCTCCTCGGGATGATCTGCCAGGCAAGCGGCATTGCGACGAAGGCCGCGCGGATCCGGAAGCTCGCGAACGGCAAGCAGGTCCTGTCTTTCGGAGTGCGACGCATGCATCCGGGGATCGCGCCGCTCATCGAGCGGTCCGTTACGATCGGTGGACTCGACGCGATCACGACGCCGCTCGGCGCCGACCTGCTCGGGGCTCCTGCGATGGGAACGATGCCGCACGCCCTCGTCATCGTCATGGGCGGACCCCGCGAGGCGTTCGCCGCGGTCCACAAGTACCTCGAAGCCAAGATCCCTCGGATCGCTCTCGTCGACACGTACTACGACGAGAAGACGGAAGCCCTGCTCGCGGTCGAGGCAATCCCGGACCTCGCGGGGATTCGGCTCGACACCCCGGCGTCCCGACGAGGAAACCTCCCCGCGATCGTCCGAGAGGTGCGCTGGGAGCTCGACCTCCGCGGCCACAAGGACGTGAAGATCTTCGCATCCGGCGCCGTCGACGAGAAATCGATCCCCGCGCTCCTCGAGGCCGGCGTCGACGGCTTCGGCATCGGCACGAGCCTGAGCAACGCGCCGACGATCGACTTCGCGCTCGACCTCGTCGAAGTTGAAGGCAAGCCGGCGGCGAAGCGCGGGAAGTTTGGCGGGCGGAAGGACCTGCAGCGCTGCCCGAAAGACGGCACGTACGAGGTCGGGACGCGGACGTGTCCCACCTGCGGGGCGAAAATGGCCCCCGCGTACACGCAGTACTTGGATCGCGGTCGCTCCGCGGCGCCATTGCCCGCCCTCTCGGCGATTCGGGAGCTTGCGATGCGCGACACGGAACGAGCCGCCCTGGAACCGTGACCTAGCCTTTATTCGGGACCCACTCCCTCATCCGTGTGTGAGTCGCTCGAAAGCGGATGTCCGCGCGACGTACGACCGGATTGCGGAGTCCTACGCAGCGGCGCGCGTAAAGCCTTGGGACAGCGTGCTCGACTTCATCGCCGACCTTCCCGCGGGTGGTCTCGTCCTCGATGTGGGCTGTGGACACGGTCGGCATGCCCGGTCGCTCGCCTTGACCGGCCATCGCGTGGTCGGGGTCGACCTCTCGCGACGACTCCTCTCGATCGGGCGGAAGGCGACCGCTTCGTCGCGGGAGCTCGGCACGATCTCGTGGATTGGGGCGGACGCGACGGCCCTTCCGTTTCCAGACGCGACCTTCGACGCGGCGCTGTGCATTGCGGTCCTCCATCACCTTCCGTCCCGGGACGATCGCATCCTGGCGCTCTCCGAGATGCGCCGCGTGCTCCGGCCCGATGCGGAAGCCCAGATCAGCGTGTGGTCCGTGGACGATCCATACCTCGAGAAGGCCCTGGGCGGACGGCCGAAGAAGGCCGATGTCGAGATCCCATGGCGTCTACCGGACGGAACGACGATCCCTCGGCCGTATCATCTCTTCCAGGAGGGCGAGTTGGAGCGACTAATTATCGAATCCGGGCTTCGCGGAGAAAGGTTCTTCCGCAGCGCGGGAAACTGGTTTGCCTTGGCGAGAGCCCATGGCTGATCCGCTCGGAACGGTGGAAGGCTTCTTCAGTTCGATTCTGCAGGATCCGGTCTATCTGTTGCTCACGGTCGGTGCAATCTGTTTCTTCATCCTCCTCCTGGTCGTCCACCGGATTCACAAGATCCACAGCCAGGAGATCTTTGTCCATCAGGCCTGGGGCGCGAACTGGAAGGGTCGTTAAGCCACGAAATGCTCATATCCGGACCGCCGCATCGAGGCGGCTCGGTGGGTCGATTTGTCGAATGTGCCCGAAAGCGTTCGCTACACGAAGGATCACGAGTGGGCGAAGGTCGAGGGGAAGCGCGCGCGCGTGGGAATCACGGATTATGCGCAGGATCAGCTCACGGATGTCGTGTACGTCGAACTGCCGCCGATCGGGAAGGTCTTCAAGCAGGGGGACGCGATCGGCACGGTCGAGTCCGTGAAAGCCGTGAGTGAGATCTTCGCACCCCTGGCGGGCAAGGTTGTCGATGTGAACAAGGCCCTCGCGGACAAGCCCGAGATTGTCAACAAGGACCCCTACGGAGAGGGCTGGATGGTCGTCCTCGAAGCCGCCGATCCTACCCAGGCGAAGTCCCTTTTGGATGCCGGCGCATACCGGAAGCTCATCGGCGAGTGATCGCACTTCTCCGCGTCAGGTCTTTCGAGACGTCCGGCAAATCGCGAGATCAGCGGCAATCTTCATCCTGCGATCGGTGAGGGCCTTTTGTGCGCGGCGTGCGGGAACCCTTTTATCGCGGGGGACGGTTCGACCGCCGGGCACGTCGGCTAGTTTGGACTAGGCTATGGGCCTTCGGAGCCTAAGACGGGGGTTCGAATCCCTCCGTGCCCGCTTCTCTCCATGCAAAAATTGGCTCAATCAGCCGGAA
>Ga0209689_1001079_pt1 | contig 20032 bp, 15 predicted proteins | sample GraSoiAngelo_149_FD_187119 | JGI IMG/M metagenome (GOLD analysis project Ga0209689, IMG submission 187119) | Grasslands soil microbial communities from the Angelo Coastal Reserve, California, USA - 14_1009_09_30cm (SPAdes) (version 2) | ecosystem: Environmental > Terrestrial > Soil > Grasslands ... | reverse complement strand
TGCCGGTCGCCGCCGAACCGACCACGTCCTTGCCCTGCAGCGCAGGAGGGATGGCCTGTGCCTGGATGGGCGTGGGCGCCTCGAAGCCTTCCCGCTCCAAAGCGGCGAGAGACTTCTTCGACAAGCCCAGAGCGGCAAACGTCATCTCCGACCTGCTGGGCCGGCCGCGTCTTCGCGTCGCATGATGGAGACTTCTAGCACCGATCGCTTGCTGACCAGGTCTGCTGCGGCATGGACCTCGAAGGCATGGGCGTCGCGCGACTTCTTTCGGATGCAGCGCCAGGAGCCGCGAGCCCGGTTCTCGCGGGCGCCGGGCAAGTTGGCACGCTGAGTTGCGTATCGTGTCCCCGAATCTCGCTACGGCTGCTCGCACGAGTGCGACCCGCAGAAATCAAAGAGCGAGCAGATGTTCGATCGAGACCGGGCAGACGTATGTACCGCTGCACGAGGTGATGAACCTGGCCTGGCACGAATCGCACTTCGAGCCCGGCGCGCGAGGGCGGCTCACCGGCATGACGATGGAAGTGGCAGCCGCGGGCTGATGGACGCGCCTGTCCCCGCGTGGATCGAGTATATACTGTCGAGGTGGATCCCCTGCGGCGGGACGACATCGAGCAGGCCCGTCGGGCGACGCCAGAGGAGAAAGCGCGCCAGGCGCTGGAAATGATGCGCGCTGCCGTCCGCCTGAAGCGTGCTGGACTGCGCGCGCGCCATCCGGACGAGTCTGAGGCCAACATCGATCGCCGCGTACGCGAGTGGCTGCTCGCCGATGACTGACCCGCGTCCGGAGGACGCGCTTGCACATGCCGCGGCCGAACTGCGCAGGCGGGGTCAGCGCTTCGCGCTCGTGGGCGGCCTCGCCATTTCGGTGCGTGGCGAGGTCCGCGCGACGCGTGACGTCGACCTGGCCGTGGCGGTCGCCGACGATTCGGAACTCGAGAAGCTCGTGGCCGATCTGGCGAAAGCTGGTTATCGGCCCGTCGCAACCGTCGAACAGGAGGCCCGACGGCGGCTTGCCGTGGTACGCCTCGAATCGCCCGCCGGGTTCCGGGTCGATTTGCTCGCCGCAAGCTGCGGGATCGAGCCCGAGATCGTCGCCGCGGCGACGCCGGTTCAGTTCGAGGGCGCCGGCGCCGTACCTGTCGCGATCGCCGAGGACCTGCTCGCGATGAAGCTCCTTGCCGCGCGAACAGGGCGGGCCCGCGATTGGGATGACGCTCTCGGGCTCCTGCAGGTCAATCCGCGCCTCGACCTCGCCCTCGTCAGGCAACGCATCGCGCAGATCGCTGCCCGTGGTTTCGCCCGGAACGAAGACCTGCCGTCGAAGCTCGACACCCTCCTCGCGCAGCGGGATGCTTTGGCCTGAGACGCCACGACTGGCCAACGGCGCCCCAGCGGGGAGCCACGAAGGCCTCCCACAAGGTCCGGCGCCGCAGGGCCACGTGTGTTAGTGCGAGTCGCGATCGCGTTGGTGCCGCGGCGCAAACGGAGCGATGTCGATCGCCTGTCCCATGGCGTTGTAGCCGGCGTGGTTCGGGTGGAGGTAATCCCAAGGCAACAGCGTGAACTGGCTGTTCGGCAGGAACGCCGCTTTCATGTTCCCGGTTTTCGGGTCGAGCGTGGCCAGATCGAACTCCTCCACGCCGTCGAAAATCCCCGAGTTGCGGATGTAGTCGTTGAGGACCTGCCGGCCCGCTTCGGCCACGGGGCCGTTGTCCCCGGTGGGAAAGGGAACGCCGTAGATACCGAGCGCCGAGGTCAAGGTACCGGCGTAGACCTTCACGCCGGCGGCATGCAGACGCGTCACGACGTCCTGGTAGCCGGAGATGATCGAGGCCGTCGAGTGCAGGGCTCCGAGATCGTTGATGCCCTCGAGCCAGATCACGTGCGTCAGACCTGAAAGCGCCAGCACGTCGCGGTCGAGCCGATCGACGGCGGCGGGCCCGGACGTCGCATTCGCCACCGCGGGAGGCACCACGCGGTTGCCGCCGATCGCCTCGTTGACGATCGTGATCCGGTTGCCATAGGCGTTGTGGAGCCGCCGGGAGAGCACGTTCATCCAGCGATCGTTGATGTTGAGGGTGGTGTGCGTGCCGTCGGTGATCGAGTCGCCGAAGGCGCAGACCACGACCGTGTCGGGGTGCGCCCGGACGTCCACCGTCTCCACGTAGAACCAGGAGGTAGTGGTGAATTCATAGGCGAAGGCGTCCAGGTCCCCCGTGTGATCACGGCTGCCCTGTGCAGTGATGAAGGACGTCTGGTTGGCGCCGCTGTGGTAGGTCATCGGCCCGCTGTTCCCCTTGACGGCGTAGCTGATGGCGAGGTTGCGGCCCTGGACCGCGATGTCGTCGTCCTCGTCGACCCAGGGGAGCTGGACGGCGTCGCTGAAGACCCGCGCCTCGGGACGGAGCCCGGCGGGGATCGTGACCGACCGCTTCCCGCCGAACTTCACGGGTACGAGCGTGCCCGCCACGACGTTTGCCGAGTAGTCCTGGAGACCCACCGTGACGTTCTCGAAGGTCACGGGAGTGGTGCCGAAGACGTTCGAGAACCGGATCCGGATCGTCTTCCCCCACAGATCCGGCTTGACCATGGAGCGGAACGTCTGGTCGACGGCGGCTGCGCCGGAGGCGGTCGCGTTGGGAAACGGGAACGCGAGGTCCGGCTGGATGTTCGCGGCGACGTACTGGATAGGCGAACCGGGCATGAGCACGAACGGCTGCGCGGGCGCGACGTAGTTGAAGAACGTCGCCGGAGAAGTCGCCCAGGACGCGACCCATTTACGGTCGCCGTCATCGTGGGCACGAACTTGCCCGATCGAGATCAGAAGCGCGAATACAAGGACCCTGGCGTTGAGCATGGGATGCCTCCGTTCGGAGTGACGCGGCAATCGGCGCCTGTCTGGTGAGCGGACGGTGCGCCGAATGTCCGCTCGGTACACCTTTCTGCTCGCCCCGATCAATGTCAGACCTTGCTGCTAGTCCGAGAGTGGCGCACCACCGAGCCTGCAGATCAAGTTGCCCCGGCGGAGAGTGCCGAGACGCAAGCGTGGGGACCCGCCTGCGAGCTTCAGGCCTGACGGCGGCGCGCGACCGTAGCGACGGCTTTCATCGGGCCCGTTTGGGGGCCTGATCGAACTGAATGACGTGCACCTCCGGCGACGTCGGCCGCTGTGGCCGGAGATACGGCTTCCCGATGGCCTGGTGGCATGCGGAACAGGCTGCGAGCGTCTCGTCGTACGCGCGGACGAATGCTTCGCTGCGCCTCTCTTGGATCGCCTGCGCGAGCTTGCTGAATTCCGTGTTGTCCACTGCCTCAGCGATTCCTTTGACGTTGACTTCACCCGCCGGACCTTCCCGGACCGGGCGGACCCGCACCGCCCATTTCAGATCCTTGCGCACTTCGCCGAGGTAGAAGTCAGCCAAAGGCCAGTTGTGTTGCCTGGCCGCAAACCAGAGGTTGGTGAAGTGATACGCGACGTGCGTCATCACGATCGCCTGATCGGGCACCCGTCCCTCGAGCTCGTTCACCCGCGCCTGCAGCTGAGCGATGGCGGCGGCGGGATCGACCGCCGGCGCCTTGCCCTCGACCGCCTCAGCCCTCCGCGTCGAGAGCGTCACGCCGACATCGGTGACCACCACCACGGCAAGCAGCGCAGCGATGACAATCTTGAAACGCATCGTCCACCTCCTTCGCTGCTACCAGGTGATCAGGCGATAGTCGTAGAGGTTCGGCCGAAGGAGCCACGGGCCTCCCCAGGCGGCGTACGCCTCTGCGGACGACTTTGGAGGGGGCGCTGGGTGCGCCTCAACGGTCTCTGGAACCGCATCGGGCGGGACGACGGGAGGGGGCGCTGCGTGCGCCTCAACGGCCTCGGGAACCGCATCGGGCGGGACGACGGGAGGCGGCGCGGTGGACGCCAAGACGAGCAGCAGTGCGGCGATGCAGGTTGTCGAGCTCATGGCCGCAGTGTGCCGCTCCGGGGGCCCGTATCGACCCTGTCCGACGAGACCCGATCGTCTGGGGACGAAACGACCTTCTCCGCAGACCGGGGTACAAGCCGCCAGCCTTCGCGCCCCCGCACTGGCGGAGGCCGGACGGCTCCCGCAGTTCCGGCATGGACCGTGCTGACCAGGAGCCCCCGGCCGACCGGAGAGGCCACGGCCACGGCCTTGGCCCCGCCGGCCACGGCCTTGGCCCCGCTCCCCAACCCTCCGTCCGCTCGTCCTTGATCTTCTTATTCGGCACGTGCGATCAGGCCGCAAGAAACGGAGGCACCCATGAGCATCGGAAGAGCGGCCTCGGCGGTCGTCGTCTTTCTCGCTGGAGCATCCGCCGCATCACCAGCTCTGGCAGAGACAGAAGCGTGCCCCAAGCAATCTGCAACCGGACACATCGAGGTCATCGGGACCGTTGTCGGCGTGAACCTGGGCAGGCACATCATCTACTCCTTCAGTGCTATCCAAAAGGAAGGCGACAGGGATGCTGACGGCCACTGCCTCGTGAACGGCCAGATCGAGGAATTTCTCTACGATGCCGATCCTGGCGGCAATCTGGACAAGCGCGGCGATCTGTTGCGGCGCTCGCACGGAGACGTCGTCTGCATCGGCATTGGACCCGATCTTTCAACGCCCAGGCCAGGCGAACCTCCGCGACCGGTAGTCGCTCACATGGCGGCACGGATCACACACTTCTATCCACCGCCTGAAACGCCTCCGCCGGAGCCCGTCTACTGGATCTGGAAGGTGCAGGATAATGGAGAAGACGCGAACGACCCTCCGGATTATGGAAGCGCCCTGAACGGCGTCACGGGGCAGCGCCCCTTCGCATTCTGCGAGGTGGGCGATACGCGGAACATGGCACCTTCAATTCGCGGCAACGTCCAGGTGCTGGCGCCCGATCTACCCTGACAGCACGCGCCGGCCTCGATGCGGTCGCCCTCACCGCCAACGGCACTGGCGCAACTACATCATGCGATCCCGCGAGGCGCGTCGCGAGCCGCTTCGACATGGCGCCGCGAGTTCGATGCCGTTAGACGGCCCGCGTGAGACTCGCCGCCCTCATCGCCGCAGGCCGCTCGGCGCAGGCCAGCGATCTCCATCTCGAACCTGGCCTGCCCGCCTCCCTGCGCGTGAGCGGGCAGCTCCGGAGCGTTGGTGAGCCGATCCCCGCCGCCGAGCTGCTCGCGATGGCGCGCGAGCTGGTCGGCGAGGAGCGCTGGCCGGAGTTTCTGGAGAGGCGCTCGTGCGATCTTTCCCGCACGGTCGCGGGCGCGCGCCTCCGCATCAACGTGCTCTGCACTTCGCGCGGCGTAGGTCTCGCCGTCCGCTTTCTCGCCTCGTTCAAGGCGTCGCTGGCGAAGCTCAACCTGCACCCCGATCTCCTGCGCCTTGCGCAGTCCCCGAATGGCCTCGTCATCGTCAGCGGCCCGACCGGATCCGGGAAATCGAGCACGCTGGCGGCGCTGATCCAGGAGATCAACGCGCGCGAACGGCGGCACATCGTCACGCTGGAGGCGCCCATCGAGTACGCGCTGGTTCCGCGGCAGGCGTTCATTCGCCAGCGGGAGGTGGGCCGCGACACTCCGAGCTTCGAGCAGGGTCTCTACGATGCGCTGCGCGAGGACCCGGACGTGCTCATGGTCGGCGAGCTCCGGGATCCGCAGACCATGCGCCTCACGCTGAACGCCGCAGAGACCGGGCACCTGGTCCTGACCACGCTGCACTCCTCCACCTGCGCCGAAGCGTTGCAGCGCATCGTCAGCGCTTTTCCCGCCGAGATACAGAGCGGCATCTGCGCCCAGCTCGCCGACTCCCTGGTCGGAGTGGTGTGCCAGCGCATGCGCTTCATCGAGTCGCACGGCCTGCGCGCGCCCGAATGCGAGGTGCTCCTGGGCACGCAGTCGGTCCGGGCCATCGTGCGCCAGGGGCAGTTCTTCAAGTTGCAGACGGCCCTGGAGACTGGCGGCAACGACGGCCTCTTCACCTTCGCGCGCTACCGCGAATGGATGGAGAAACGCACCGACTGGCAGACTGCCACGCCCGAAACGGGGCCTGACGAGGTGCCTGCTCGGGAGGACCATCTGCTCCCACCGCGAAAGCGCGGCAAGGAGCCAGGAGCCGTGGTCGGCAGCGAGGGCGCGGTGGAGATCGGTCCCGGCGACGAGGATCTCGCCCGCATCCTGTCCGAGCTGGAAGACAAGTGAGGGTGTGCTGCCGAAAATCCCGAATTGATCCAGCAGGCGACCGCCCGGCACTTGACACGACTTCACCGCACCCCATAAATCGCGCCCTCCCAGGCTCTACCAAATTCTCGTAAGGGCGTTCTCCCCGATTCGGGGAGCTGGAAGAACGCCGTCTCTGAGCGGAGGACACGTGAACACGTTGCGTCCAATTGCAGCCATCGCCTTGCTCTCGCTCTTTGCGGTCTCGTCAGCGGCCATCGGGGCTCCCTCCGACGGGGCGACTTCCCGGCCAGGAGAGGACAAGGCCAGTGCCATCGTCCAACTGAAGGGAGATCCTCTCGCCACGTCGGCGAAGACGAAGCCGCCGCAGGGCAAGAAGATCGACTTCGACAGCGCCGCCGTGAAGTCATACCGCGCCAATCTCTCGGCCCTGCGGAACGACTTCAAGGCTTGGCTGCGGACCAACGCGCCGGGCGCGAAAGTGACCGGCGAGTTCGACATCTCGCTGAACGCGGTGTCGCTGAGCTTGAACGGCGAGAAGCTGGAGACGATCGCCGCCGCGCCGATGGTGCAGCGCGCCGAATACCAGGGCCTCTACTACCCGACCGTCGATGATCCCGACCTGGGACTCATCAACGCCATCGCGGCCTGGGGAGGCCGCGCCGGCGCTGCAACGGCGGGAGCCGGGGTCAAAGTGGCCATCATCGATACCGGCATCGACGTGACGCACCCCTGCTTCAAGGATGCGGGCTACGCGCCCCAGAACCAGCTCGGCGACCGCAATTTCACCAACAACAAGGTGATCGCGGCCAAGGTGTTCAACAACAAGACGCCCTCGCAAGGCTTTACCGCGGAGGCGATCCAGGACCACGGCACGCACGTCTCCGGCACCGTCGCCTGCAACTTCGAGACGCCCGCCACCGTGAACGGCGTCACCATCCCCTACAAGGTATCCGGCGTCGCCCCACGGGCCTTGCTCGGCAACTACAACGTCTTTCCCGGTCAGGTGAGCAATGCCCGCTCCGAGGACATCCTGAACGCGATGGAGGCTGCCTACGCGGATGGCTTCGACGTCGGGAACATGAGCCTGGGGGGCGGCTCCCACGGCATCCAGGATCTACTGACGATCGCGGTGGACGACCTCGACCAGGCGAACATGGTGTTCGCGGTAGCGGCTGGAAACTCCGGTCCTGGGCACTTCACTGTGGAGTCGCCCGGCTCCGCCGCGCGCGCTCTCGCCGCGGGGGCCAGCACGGTGCCGCACTTCGTCGGTGCACCGGTGACGATCGGGAGTCGTGTGTTCGGAGCGGCGTCGGGCGATTTCAAGACGGTGACAACCGATCTGACCGCGCCCTTGGGTGTGGTCACCTCCGGAACGGCCCTGAGCATGGCCTGCACCGCGCTGGCCGCGGGTTCGCTCAGCGGGAAGATAGCGCTCATCTCTCGAGGGATCTGCACGTTCTCGACCAAGATCCGCAATGCGCAGAACGCCGGCGCCGTCGCCGTGCTGGTCGTCAACAACGTGGCCGGCGACCCGACCGCGATGGGCACGGACGGAACTCCCAACCAGCCGACCGCGCCCGCCTACATGGTCGCTCTCTCGGACCGGGCCGCGCTGGTCGAAAGCAACGGGAAGAACGCCACCATCTCTGCGACGGCTGCCTACTTCAGCACGTCGAACGGCGACATCATGGCCGGGTTCAGCAGCCAGGGGCCCACCGACGTGGACTTCCGGGTCAAGCCGGACGTGGTCGCGCCCGGCGTCAACGTGCTGAGCTCGATTCCCGCCAAGTTCTGCGCGGCTCCAGCCTCCCCCTCCTGCTGGGCGTTCTTCCAAGGCACCTCGATGGCGACCCCGCACCTCGCCGGCTCGGCCGCGGTGGTCCGGCAGCAGCACCCGTCCTGGTCGGCCGCGGCAGTGCGTTCGGCGGTCGTCAACACCGCGGATCAAGGCGTCTTGAAGGACTTTCGGACCGCGAGCCTGCAACCCGACGTGAACATCATCGGCGCCGGACGCGAGAACCTGCTCGCCGCTGTGGGGGCTCAAGTCGCGCTGGATCCCGTCAGCGTGAGCTTCGGCGCTGTACCCTCCGGGTCCGGGCAGAGCCGCTCGGTCGCGGTCACGGTGACGAACCTCGGCGCTGACGGGAGCTTCTCGCTCGCTGTCGCCGACGTCACCTCGAGCGGCGTGTCCTTCGCGGTGAGCCCGTCCACGCTGACCATCCGCGCGGGCGAGTCCGGTACCGCCACCGTGACCATGAGCGCTGCGAAAGGTGCGGCGCTCAACGACTACCAGGCGACGCTGTCCGTGAGCACCGTTCATGGTGGCGTCGAGGTGGCGCACGCCGCGGTGTACACCCTGGTGAAATGACCCGAGACTGGCGACGACCGGCGCCCGGCACATCGGCTGGGCGTCGGTCGTTTCTTTGTAGCCATTTGCGCGTTCGGACCTGGAAGCCAGATCCGGCGGAAATCACGCCCCGCGCAGGTTCCGCTCCGCCAGCGCCAGAATCGCCGCGACGTCCTCCGATGCCTCGACCGCTCCCGGAACCCGATGCGCGTGCTGCGACAGGTCCTTCGCCAGCAGAGCAAGTAGATACCGCAGCCGTGCCCGCGCCTCGCCCTTCAGGGCGAGGTAGTCCTCGTGCATCTGGTTCACTTCCCAGCGCCGCCCATCGAACCGGCTCCGCCAGGTCTCGCCGGCAGCGTCGACCAGATGCGGCTCCGGGATCCCGAAGCCCGCCTCGTCGGGGAGCGGCTCGACGGCCTCCACCGTGGCCTCCGCGGTTGCAGTCCGGGCCCCTTGCTCGACTTCGACTCGCAAGCGCGCGGTCGCTCCGGGGCGGGTTGCCGCCTCCGCCGTCACCGCCGGCCGCGCTCCTTCTCCGCGCAGTGAGAAGCCTGCGCCCTCCATGGACCAGCGGTAGGTCACGCCACGGCGAATCAGCCGCCCGTCGCCATCGCGAGCTTCGGCGCGCGGGGCTAAGGCTGCGCTTCCGCGAGCTCCCGATGTTCGTCGCGATGTAGCGGAGCGCCTCCTCGCGGCCGAGACCCGGCAAGACGCCCTCGCCGTCGTCGCGAACGGTGAGCGCCGGACCGCCGCGCAGGCGCCGCCGCGAGACGACGATGTGGCGCGCGTCCGCATCGATGGAGTTCTGGACCAGCTCTGCGACCGCCTTGCGCGGATCGGATTGCGAACGGGCCAACCAGCGGATCAGATCGAAGGGGTCGGCCGGACGGAGCACCAAGGTGCGCGCGGACGTCTTCGGCACGGGCGGCAGTGTAGCGCGAATGCCCATCGTGTCACGCACCCGATGACGCAGTGCGGCCCGTCCCGGGACAAGTTGTGCGCTGGCTCGACATGCCGCACCTCCCGCATGCCTGGGAGTGCGGATACCTCTTTGAAGTCCGCTCGCGCACGCCGCTGTGCGGCGACCTGTTCACGCAGCCGGGCGACGGCGCGCGCCCGCTGGTCACCTCGACGCAATCTGATCTAAACCCGCGCCCAGTTTTCCAGTCGCAAGCCAGAGACCCTGCCGAACTCGCGCTCGTTGTTCGAAACGAGAATCAGCTTCTGCCCGAGCGCCTGCGCCGCGATCAGTGTGTCGAACGGACCGATGGGTTTGCCCGCGCGCTCCAGCTTTGCGCGCAAGTTTGCATACGACGCGGCATCGCTCGAGGTGAACTCGAGGATGGTCAGCGGCCGGAGGAAATTCTCCACGAGGCGCATCGTCTTCAAGGGCGAAGAGCTCTTTGCCGCGCCCGTGCGCAGCTCCGCCTCCGTGATGACGCTGACCGCGACGTCCGCGCGGCTCCGCGAGAGCATCCGCTCCAGCACCGCCGCGTTCTGCTTCAGTGCGTAGATGCAGGTATCCGTATCGAGCAGATACTTCAATCGAGCTTGTCTCGCTCGTCGGGTTCACCCTGCGGCGGCCTGGTGAAGTCCTCTGGCGCCCCGGCGAAGGAGTCGACGTACCCTTCTGGCCATTCGTCGGCAGGTTCCAGGACGATGGCATCGCCCTCCCGGCGGACGAGCACCGTATCGGTGTCGAAGCGGAACTCCTTCGGCAGGCGGACTGCCTGGCTCCGACCCGTCCAGAACACCTTGGCTCGCCGGCTTTTCTTCGACATGATATGTACCAATGATACATATCATACGACCCCGTGGGTCAAGAGGGGCCCCGTGATCGGTTCGAGCCTCGGCGTACCCCTCGCGCACGCCCCCTTGACCACCCCGCCCTCGGGAGAGCAAATACCCGCTGGCCGCAGGGCAGCTGGGCCCGACTCGGTCCGTCAGAGTCCCTCCTTGCATCGCCCCGCGCGGCGATCGTGAAAGGGGGAACCATGCCGTTCTTCACACCGGATCCGACCTTCTATCCCTCCGCCCGCCTCGCAATGCAGGCGCCAGCGGAGCGGCTCGCCTTCCTCGCCACCCTCAACCCCACCCTCCAGGGCCGCCCCGACGCTCTCTGCGTCGTCGACGTCGACCCCGGCTCCCCCACGTACTCCCAGGTCGTCGGCCGCGTGGAGATGCCCAACGCCGGCGACGAGCTCCACCACTTCGGCTGGAACGCCTGCAGCTCCGCCCTCTGCCCCTACGCGCCGCACCCGCACGTCGAGCGCCGCTACCTCCTGGTCCCGGGCCTCCGCTCCTCGCGGGTGCACGTCATCGACACCAAGCCCGATCCCCGCAACCCGCGCATCGTCAAAGTCATCGAGCCCGAGGACGTCGCCGAGCGCGCGGGCTACTCCCGCCTTCACACCGTCCACTGCGCGCCCGACGGAATCTACGTCGGCGCTCTGGGCTCGCAGGAAGGCGATGGCCCAGGCGGCATCCTCGTCCTCGACCACGACAACTTCGAGCCTCTCGGGCGATGGGAAGTCGACCGGGGCCCGCAGGTCCTCGCCTACGACTTCGCCTGGCACCTCGGCTACGACACCTTGATCACGAGCGAGTGGGGCACCCCGAACATGGTCGAGAACGGGCTCAATCCCGAGTTGCTGCTGGCCGGCAAGTACGGCCACTCCCTTCACGTCTGGGACCTGCGCAAGCGGCGCCACCTCCAGCAGCTCGACCTGGGCCCGGAGCAGCAGATGGTCCTCGAACTGCGCCCATCGCACGATCCCACCAAGCCCTACGGCTTCGTCGGCGTGGTGGTTTCCACCAAGGACCTCACCGCCTCCATCTGGCGCTGGAACCGGGCCGACGACGGCAGCTGGTCCGTCCACAAGGTCATCGAGATCCCGCCCGAGCCCGCCGACCCGGCGGACCTTCCTCCCGCGCTCAAGCCATTCAACGCCGTGCCCCCGCTGGTCAGCGACATCGAGCTCAGCCTCGACGACAAGTTCCTCTATGTCTCCTGCTGGGGAACGGGCGAGCTCCGTCAATACGACGTCAGCGACCCGATGAACCCCCGCCTCACCAGCTCGGTCCGGCTGGGCGGGATCGTCCGGCACGCTCCGCACGAGAAGGCCGGCGAGCTCAACGGCGGACCGCAGATGGTCGAAGTGAGCCGCGACGGTCGCAGGGTGTACCTCACCAACTCGCTCTATGCCTCCTGGGACGCGCAGTTCTACCCGGAGGGCATCCGCGGCTGGATGACGAAGATCGACGTCAAGCCCGAGGGAGGAATCGCCGTCGACCCCGACTTCTTCGTCGGCTTCGAGGGGGAGCGGCCGCACCAGGTCCGCCTGGAAGGCGGCGACGCGTCCTCCGACTCGTACTGCTACCCATGACCACCGCCTGGCCCTGGGTCACGCTCGCGTTGCTCGGCGCCTATCACGGCGTGAACCCGGGGATGGGCTGGCTCTTCGCGGTCGCGCGCGGCCTTCAAGACAAGCGCAGGGAGTCGGTGGTGCAGTCGCTGCTCCCCATCGCGCTCGGCCATGCCGCGTCGATCGCGCTCGTGGTCGCGCTGGTGGGCGGGGTCCAGACCCTGGCAGCGCCCCGGCCCGTGCGCGTCTTCGGGGCCCTGGTGCTCGTCCTGTTCGGAGTGTTCAAGCTGCTGCGGCCGCGCGCCCATCCACGCTGGGTGGGCATGCGTGTAGGCGCGGGCGAGCTGGGTGTCTGGTCCTTCCTCATGGCGACCGCGCACGGGGCGGGGCTCATGCTCTTTCCCGTGCTGCTCGCCCTGCCTCCGCAGGCCCACGACGCTGGAGGGCACCATGCGCATCACGCCGCCGCGATGGGACTCGCCTCGGCCTCGCTCGGCCAGGACGCGGCGGCCGTGCTGGTGCACACGCTCGCCATGCTCGTGGTGATGGGCGTTGTCGCCCTCGTCGTCTACGAAAAAGTGGGCCTGGCGATCCTGCGGAAGGCGTGGGTCAACCTGGACCTGATCTGGGCGATCGCCATCGTGGCGGCGGGCGCGTTCACGCTCTTTACCTGAACGCATGAGTGAGTGTCACAACCGACGCCGAGGTGCAGTGGCTTCAAGCCGAGTTGGCGGCGCTGAGGGTCGCGATCAGCGGGAGCCAAACCGATCGGACAGCCAACCCAGCACGCACCGGTCCACACCGTCGGGGACGGAGAGAACCTCATCCGCGCCGGCGCGGCCCATCAGCGCGGTGCCGGGGCAGGGGCGGTCCTTCACCGGCAGTGGAGTGCGCGGCCCCGACCGCACCGATGCCAGCGCCGGAGCGAGCCGCCGCAGCGAGCGATCCTTCGCGCTGCCGTACGCGAGGCGCGCCCGGAACCGCTTCAGCTTGCGCAGCTGGCTCGCTTCTCGCGGTGAGATTGGCGGGCGCAGCTCCAGCGTCGGCGTCACCGGCCAGCGGCGCAGCTCCCGCAGCGCCGGCTCCGTCAGCCAGTTCTCGGAGCCGAGCCGCACGACCACTTCCATGCGCGGCGCGTAGCGGGCGACCTGCTGCAGGTCGCCACGCGCCGCGGCCTCCTGGCCGAGGAGCAGGATGAGAGCGGCGATCAAGTCTTCTCCCTCTGGCGATCCGGCGACGACGCGGTTGGCGACCGTAGAGGTCCTCGCCTCGCCTCGACTATGGTTCACGCAGTCGAATGCCGCAAGAAACGAGGCGGCAGCCGCGGCTAGCGCGAACGGTGCCCGGCAGCGCCGACGGCGAGGACGCTACTCCGGTCCCTTCGCCTCCGCCGGCTCCTCTCCGTCCTCGTCGGTTCCCTCCGCCTCCCCTGGCTCCTCGCGCCCGCGACCTTCGCTTTCGAGCTTGAAGGTGTACTCGCCGGGCGGCACGTCGGTCAGGTGGATCTCGCCGGCGTCGTCCGTCATCACCCCGATCTCGGCGCCGTCGCTCAGCGCGACGGTGCCGATGGCATTGGTCACGGGGTGGCCCGCTCCGTCCTCCACCCGGAGATGGAGTGTGGCGAGAGGGATCCCCTCCGGGACCTCGACCATGTACTGGCCGGGCGGCTTGTCGTCGATGTGGACGTGGCCGTCGCCGTCGGTCTCCACTTCGATGGTCTCGCCGGACGCCAGACGGACCCTCACCTTGAGGCCGGACAGCGCCTTTTCCTGGTCGTCCTGCAGCGTGAAGTCGATGGCCTCGTTCTGCTGCTTGCCCGCCTTCGACCTGGTCACCTTGGACGGCTGCGCCTGCTGCTGTTGTCGTGCCGCCTGCTGCTGTTGTCGCGCCGCCTGTTGCTGCTGCTGCGTCTGCGACGAGTTCCCCCACTTGTCGCGCGCCACGTAGAAGATGCAGTTGTACCCGGCGGAGTCGTAGAAATGGTTCGCTTCCGTCACCAGGTAGTGCCCCGAGTACTCCCCCACCTTCTTGATGTTCACCAGCGCGCCGGGCTTGACCTTCGGATTCCCCTGGACCTCGACCTCGGCGGTGATGAACTCCATTGCGCGCTTCGTCAGGGCCGCCTTCGCCACGGTGTCGGCGTGCTCCTGGGTGGCCACCTGCGACTCCACCACCGAGATCTCCGGCTTGGTAGAGGTGAACTTCGCCAGATCCGCGCCGGGCTTCACTCCGGGCACCGACCACAGCTCGTCGCCGGTCTGCGCCGTGCCCGTCAGCTCCGCTTTGGCGGAGACGTCCCAAGCCCCCACCGCGACGGAAGCGGCCGGCTTGCGGAAGTTCGCCACCGGCAGGAAGGTCTTCACCTCCTGACCAAAGCTGAACTCCGCGTCGTCGCTGCTGGGGATCTGCGGCCGCTCGAAATGCAGCTCGCTTCCTTCGATGAAGAACATGTAGCCTTCGAGGTCCGCCATCTGCCGCAGGAACTCGAAGTCCGTCTGGTTCGCCTGGAAGCGGAACGTCTTCACCGGCGGAGGCGCGCCGGCGCGCGCCCTCGGGGTCAGCCCGTAATCGGCGGCGATCTGCTTCGCGCAATCGATCGGCGACGCGTTCGCGTACGTCTTCGTCTTCCTGGCCCGCATCATCCGGTGCGAGCGATCGAGCCCGCGCAGCACCAGCACCGTGGGCCCTGAGCGCTCCAGTTCGGTGCGCCAGGCGGTGACTTCCCCGTCGAAGACCTGCTTGAGCTTTCCCGCCTCGCCGAGCTCGATCCTTACTTCCTTGCAGTCGGTGAAGGTCGGCTTGCCCTGCCATTTCAAGTCGGGGTCGGAGACGATGACCTCGAAGGCGCTGGCGCCAGAGCGCGTCTGGAACACCCGGATGCCGAGGATGGCGCCGGCCTCCTCGCCTTGGAGCTTGTTGCCGTCCAGATGGATGGCGAAGTCGGTCTTGAAGTCGGCCACGGCGCGCGAACCTCGAGAATACGAAACCGCGTTGTGAGTTTACCGCTTCCGGCGCCCGTCCGGAAGATGCCCGGGCAAGCGACCGAGCCTTCGTGGTATCCTGCGCGCGTTTTCGTCGACCGGGGGGTCGGCCATGGGCGAGTCCGGGAGCTCGGAAACCCGGCAGGTGACGCTAGCGCAGTTGCAGTCGGGAGTGCAGCTGCGCGTCGGCCAGAAGTCCGTGCTGGTGGTGAGCGCGCCTTTCGCCATCGAAGTGCAGCTCACTGCGGCGGGAGGCACGCCGCTCGCCGGGGAGCGGGTCCGCATCGTCGACCCCGACACGAATGAGCAAGTCGGCAAGCCTGTGATGACCGACAAGCATGGCGTCCTGCGCGCCCGCGTTCCGGAGCAGAAGGAGTACCACTTCCTCCCGATGCCCGATGGGCCGAAGGAGGACCCCGATCCCTGGTCGGCCCACGGACCCGCGGCGACGATCCCCGAGGAGCACAGCCTGTTGTTCGTCGCCCTGACGGATGAGAGCGGACAGCCGCTGAAGGGCGAGAAGGTCAACGTCAAGGACGAGTCGGGGAGCGCGCACGAGCTGGTGACCGACGAAGAGGGGCACCTCCGGCTCGCCGCGGATCCGGGCGTCTACGAGCTCGAAGTGCGCGGCAAGACTTTCGTGGCCCATACGCTCTTCACGACCGACCTGGGCGACGATCCGCAGCCGTACCGGTTCACCCTGGCTTGAGGGTGTGATGGGAATCTCGTTCACGGACCTGCAGCCGGGTCAGTTCGCGGCCACGAGCATCGAGGGCGGGCTGCCGAAGCTGGTGCGCATCTGGGAGGATCTCCGCCGGCTGAACAAGGGCGGCTACGGCGGCGCCGTCCTCGTGCAGCTCGGTGATTTCACCAAGGCCTCGGCGGAGGGCGTCACCTCCTGTTCGCCCTTCACCTGCACCGCCATCTGCATGGCGCTCGACCCGCGGTCCGTGGACGTGGGACAGCCCTACACGCTCGCGGCGCCCTACAAGCCGGCATTCGACGGTGGAAGACCGGTCGATCATTACTTCTACGATCTGCACAACGGCTACCCGCGTTCCCATTACCTGGCGGGCAAGCGATGGAGCGCGGACTTCAAGAAGGGTTACGTCGACAAGATTCCACAGCTGGAGAGCGCGTTCAGCCTGTTCAACAGCGCTGCGGGATCGGTCGTTGCGCTCAACCTCGGCACGCCCGTCGACCCCAAGGCGATGCGCCGCGGAGACGTGCTTGGCTGGGACTGGAATCCGAAGAAGGTGATCGTCAAAGGAAAGGAGCAGGAAATCGTCCACGGGCACGCTGCCTTCTGCTGGAACGTGCACCTCGACAAGGACGGCGACGTCGACTGCTTCCAGTTCCTCACCTCGAACGGTGGGTACAAGGGGGACGTCGGCATCTCCGTCTGCACGTACTATGGCGGCAACACGTACGACCCCGAATACCTGAAGGTCGACGGCGGCAAGTACACGAAGAAGAAGGACCTGTTCACCGGGATCATCGACGACCCGCAGGGACATTCCGACTACATCTCGAGAGCGGTCTGGTTCGCGCTCCCCGGCGTGAAGGCGCGGGACATCGACACGAATTCGTTCGGCGGTGTGAAGAACCCCGTCATCTTCGACAGCAAGGGCAAGCTCTACGTCAACCACATGGTGGGCGTGACGCGGCTCAACGGTATCCAGCCGCCTGATCCTTACCTCCGCGCCGACGGCAAGAAGGGGGAGAACAAGCCCGCGCAGTCAGGGCCCGTGGGGAAGGCGACGAGCAAGCCGGTCGAGGTGAAAGGCGGCGATTCCGGGAAGAAGGACGAGCCGCAGAAAAAAGACGAGCCGCAGAAGAAGGTCGAGAAGGCCGAGCCCGGTCCGCCGCAAGACTTCCAGAAGGACGTCGAGGGCGCGCTGCAGATCCTCTGGAACGCGCGCTGGATCAAGAGCAATCCCGGCGACTCGAGCTCGGTCAACGACAAGGAATCGCAGGCGGCGATCAAGGACTACCAGCAGAAGTTCATGAACGGGAAGGCGCCCCACCTGGGGCACGCCGATACGGAGACGCGAAGGAGATTGCTGCGCGCCGCGGGCTTCGCGGCCAGTATGCCGATCGTCAACGTCTCGCTGCGGGTGCTCCACGAGCAGAAGCTCATCTCGACGGCGCCGGGCGACAATCCGATCCAGCTCGACGACGCGACCCGTGCGTCGGTGAAGGACTTCCAGCGGAAGAAGGGCCTGGATCCTGACGGGATCCCCGGGCAGATGACGCAGGCGAAGCTCGCCGAGGCGATCCGCGGCCTGGAAAAGGCGAATCAACCGCCCCCTGCGAAAAAGGAGGCGGCCATCCAGCTCTTCTATTGGGTCCCGAACAACGGCGCGGCGGGCCAGCGCGGGACGGTGAAAGCGACGACCACTGCCGCATGCAACGGCAAGTCGTTCCCGGTCGGGCTCTTCGCCACTGACAAGGTCCTCGTGGAAAACGCGGGCACGCTGAACATCGCGGACGGCAAGGGGAGCCTGGACGTCGCGATCCCGCTCGGCCTCGCCAAGGGCACCCTGCTGGAAGCCCGGATCGACGCCAACGGGGTGAGCGCGAAGACCAAATCGCCGTTTCAGATCGTGGACGCGGGGGGCGGTCCCATCGCGGTGGTGAAGGGAGCGGACATCTACCTCGATCCCCCGGTGCGCAATCTGCCGCAGTGGGACCCGGATCGCTGGGGGCCGACGCGCATTGGCGGCCCGAAAACGGGGCCGATGAAGGACTGGAAGAACAACGGATGCAACGCCTCCAGCGCCGCCATCATCCTTCGCTGGTTCGCGGAGGACTGCAAGGCGGGACGGATTCCGTTTCCGACCAAGCCCGGCGGTGAGGTCGACAAGACCTGGTACGGGCCGCGCATGGCCGAGGCATTCTGGCGCGAGGAAGACCCTCCCGGGAAGGTGGAGCTGATCGAGGCGAAGACGATCAATTTCCGCAAGATCTATGGCCTTGCGTCGCACTATCTAAAAACCGCGGGCGAGATCGAGCGCGACGCGAAGGATCAGCCGGTCGACAACCACCACGCGTACTACGTCACGTCGGAGCCAAAGAAAGGGTGGCTCGAGCTGATCAAGGAGCTGCTGAAGACCGGCCCTTGCATCGTGGGGATCGGCGCGCCCGCGAAGCAAGGGCACTTCGTGGTCGCCCAAGGAGTCATCGGCGACGCGCTGCTCGTCGTCGATCCGGGCAACGTGCTCTACCAGTCGGCCCATGGGATGGGGAAATCGTACATCCTCGACTGGAGCAATCGCGGAGGATTCGTCGACGGCACGCAAGACCGCGACAAGGTGCGGATGCCACCCGCCTCGCAATGGCCTTCGGGAAAGGCGCCCGGCCAGGAGGGAGACGCGCGCGCCTACAACATCGTGTCAGGGCAATTCCTGAAGGAGCTGCTCGCCAATCTGATCTCGGTCACCTCGTTGACGAATCCGGAGGGCGCGAAGCTCGGCAGCGGCCCCGCGCCGCAGCCTGCGAAGCCCCAACCGGAAAAGAAGCCAGAGGAGGAGAAGCCGAAGCCCGGCCCTGCCTCGAAGGGAAAGGTGAAGAGCGGCGCAATCACGGTGGCGGGCAAGCCGTTCGCGGAGTGGTTCAACAAGGAGTTTCACCCGAAGCACACGGGGAACCATCCCACCATCAAGATGAAGGGGAGCGAGGTTCCCGAATTTCCCCACCGGATCGACGCGGGCAATTTCAAGGCGTTCTTCGACGCCACGAAGCAGTTGAGCGGCGAGGACGAGATCAGCCTCCTCAAGTTCGCGGCCGCCTTCTGCATCCCGTACAACGAGACCGGCGGCAGCTTCCATCCCACGCTGGAGAAGGGCGGCAAGGTCTCGCTTCCGCGCACCAAGAAGAAGGACGGCGATAGGAAGCTGGTCGACTTCGGCGAGTACGGATACTTCTTCTGGGGAATCCCCGGGTACAAGGCGAGCTACAACAAGCGCGATCCTCCCTGGACCTGGCCCGCCGGCGATCAGCTGCAGAAGATGGGCCTGCTCGACGACAAGAAGCAGCTCGAGATCTGGAACGGCCGCCCGATGTGGGAGCTCGGCGATCCGGTCAACGACAAGAACTACCCGAAGCCGCTGGAGGACCCGCGCTATCCCAATCCGCAGTCGGAGCCTCTGAAGTCGGCGCAGCGAGAATGCCACTTCTTCAAGTTCCGCGGCCGCGGCTTCACGCAGACCACCGGGCGCGAGGGGTACATCAAGTACGCCGAGCCTGCGCTGGTCCCCGCTGGTTACAAGAAGGTGGACGAGCTGAAGAACGACGAGCTCGACAAGGCGTTCGCCGACCCGAAGGTCTACGTGGGCGTGTTCCACAACGAGCTGATCTCGCCGCCGGGACCACACAAGCAGGACTTCGCGAAGATCGACGAGGACCCGGGAAAGCTGGTGATCATCGGCGACCGCATCGCGGGCCTGGGCGCGAACTACGGCGAGTTCTACGCCTGGCGGTGCAAGACGCTGGCGGCGGCGATGGAAGAGGCGGGTTGGACGGGAGGCTGAGGCAGCTCGAGGCTGATACGAACATCGCTACGGATGCGTCCATGTCGAGCCCAGTGTACCCTCATGCGCTCGTTGACCGCGCGCGGTCGTCCGCATTCGGCATTCGGGCTGACGGAACCGCCCGAGCTGCACGTCTGGTGTAACGAGACGCGTCCGATCTCTGGGGGCTACGGACCGTATAGGACCGGTTCTTCCGGGTACATGAAATCAGCGGGATTGTTGCCGGTGCCGACACTGGTCTTCGCTTCGCCCATGCTTCCGTTGTCCCAGTGAGGTCCGACAAATTTCACCTCGACGGTCCCGTTCTTGTAGGGAAGGTCGACGATACAGAAGTGGTTCTCGAAAATGAAGGTCCTTCGACCGAATCCGGTCCCTTCACGATTGCTGCAGTGTCGACGATGGCCTCAAACAGTTGGATGCCAGCACCGCTCCGAATGGCTTGGCAGTGCGGTGCAGGACTCCAACGTCGCGGGGACTTCCGATCAAGTCGGTCGCGAGAATGCGGACATCTTCATCAGTCACTGGACATCCTTTCGGATCCATTCGATCGGTATTGGCAGTTCGCGGTAGTCTTCGGTCTTGGGAGTCACCTGGCTGCAACTGGTCGTTATAGCGAACAA
>Ga0209689_1001078_pt1 | contig 20043 bp, 17 predicted proteins | sample GraSoiAngelo_149_FD_187119 | JGI IMG/M metagenome (GOLD analysis project Ga0209689, IMG submission 187119) | Grasslands soil microbial communities from the Angelo Coastal Reserve, California, USA - 14_1009_09_30cm (SPAdes) (version 2) | ecosystem: Environmental > Terrestrial > Soil > Grasslands ... | reverse complement strand
GAACCTGAACCGCGGTCCCTTTGACCGGTTCTTGCAGCCTGGGTAGCGGCAGCTCATGTCCCGCTTGAGGCTGCCGGCTTTCCTGGCAACTCCGTTGCGGCCGGTCTTCGGCAGCGCGGCCGAGACTCGCTCGGCGAAGATCCGGGCGAAGCGTTCAGCAAGAGCATCGAATGGGTGCGAGGAGCGTTTGGGCATAAGCCCCTCTACTTGAAGGCCGGATATTGCGCAACCTACGAACGCCTATCTCGCAGCCACGCCTTCATCGGCTCCCCTTCTCTGAGACCTGGGTCGCCGCATGACTTGAGTCCGTCTTGACTTTCGCGAGCCGGGCGCGCCGAAGTCACTCCGCAGCGTGGTGTTTGAGGGAATCGAGATAGCCACGAGTATTCCGTAGCGGCTCTGCGCTGCATTGTGCATTTCCGCAATCGTTGATCGATTGATTTCGACGTCGGGCTGGCTCAAGGCAGAAACGTGGCCCAGGAAGTGATCAAGGTGGCGAACGCCGATGGATCAAATTCGGCTGGCGCGGTAGCCGCCAATCCAGAGATCTGTCAGGCCGATCGATAGCGATAGCTGAAAAGACTCTTAGGAGGGGATTCTCAGGCGTGAGTCCCCTACTCCGATCCCCACCCTTACCTCCTCCTGTGGCTTGCGGGGGATGGCCGGTGAGGGGTACGGCCAAACATCTTGGTGGTGAAATCCTGGGCACCTGCCTTCCTCACCGCAGTTACTTGCGCGACCCGATGAGGCGCGTGTAACGGCGGGTGGATATCGGCAGCGCATGAATCTCGATTGGTGGAAGGGCCGTTACTTCTGGAACAAACGCCCCGGCGAAGCGTTGCGCAAGTCGCTGGAGTTTTTCCAGGACGCCATGGAAGGTCCTTTCGCGGAGGAGCCAGCCGGCTGCGTCGTCGAAGCCACAGAGCGCTCGCGGGTCGCCACCGCAATGTACGAATGGGTGGATCACCCCCAACCCTTTCGCATTGATGCCGACGATCGCCGTAGTTAGTCCGGAGTGGCTGGGGAACCATGGCAAACGACTTTGCGGAGCGCCGCGCGCAGATGTTTCCTCGGCTGTCGGCCGAGCAGATCGAGCGACTGAGCAAGTGCGGTAAGCGCAGGCGCGTCGCGCGCGGGACCATCCTGTTCGACCAGGGCGACATCTCGCGCAATTTCCACGTCGTCATCTCCGGCGAGATGGAGGTCGTTCACCTGGTCGACGGCCGGGAGGAGCCGATCACGGTCCTCCACGCTCCGGGCCAGTTCACCGGAGAGTCGTCCATTCTGACCGGGCGCCGGACCCTGGTTCGCGGCCGGATGCGCGAGGACGGCGAGCTCCTGGAGATGACGCCGGACGCGCTGCGGAAGGTGGTGCAGTCCGATTCCGAGCTGAGCGAGATCCTCCTGCGCGCGTTCATCCTCCGCAGGGTGGCGTTGATCGCCGACCACCGAGGCGACGCTGTCATGATCGGATCGTCCCATTCAGCGGCGACCCTGCGGATTCGCGAGTTCCTCACCCGAAATGGCCAACCGCACACCTACCTCGACGTAGAAGGAGACCCGGGCGTCCAGACGCTCCTCGATCGCTTCCAGCTCCGCCTCGAGGACGTGCCGGTGGTCATCAGCCGCTACGACCGGGTCTTGAAAAACCCGACCAACGCGGAAGTCGCTGACTGCCTCGGGTTGAACGTGGCCATCGAGCCGGACCGCGTGCGCGACGTCGTGGTGGTTGGCGCCGGGCCCGCGGGGCTGGCGGCCGCGGTCTATGGCGCTTCCGAGGGCCTCGACGTCCTGGTGGTCGAATCGCACGCGCCGGGTGGACAAGCCGGCTCGAGCTCCAAGATCGAAAACTACCTCGGTTTTCCCACGGGCATCTCGGGGCAGGCGCTGGCGGCCCGCGCGTTCATGCAGGCCGAGAAGTTCGGAGCGGACATCCTCATCGCCCGATCCGGCACCCGGCTTCATTGCGAGGGTCACCCGTACCTGATCGACCTCGCGGACGGGACCACGGTGACGACGCGCACCGTCGTGATCGCGACGGGTGCGCAGTACCGGAGGCTCCCCTTGCCCGATCTTCCGCGCTTCGAGGGGGTGGGCGTCTACTCCGGCGCGAGCGGCATGGAGGCGCAGCTTTGCAAGGGTGAAGACGTGATCGTGGTTGGCGGGGGCAATTCCGCCGGACAGGCCGCCATCTTCCTGGCCAGGACCGCACGCCACGTGCTCGTCGTGGTCCGCGGCAAAGGGCTTGCCGAGACCATGTCCCGCTACCTCATCCAGCGGATCGAGGCGAGCGGGAACATCACGCTGCGCACATTCACGGAGGTCTCGGGGCTCGAGGGCAATGGCCGGCTCGAGCGCGTCCATCTGAGGGACTCACGCACCAATGAGCGGTTCCCCATGCCCATCCGCCATCTCTTCCTCATGACCGGAGCCAGTCCGAACACCGGCTGGCTGACGGATTGCGTCGCACTCGACGGTAAAGGATTCGTCAAGACCGGCCCGGATCTGACGGAGGAGAATCTCGCGACCTGGCGGCTGAAGCGCCCTCCGTACTTGCTGGAGACGAGCCGCGCCGGCGTCTTTGCGGTCGGCGACGTCCGATCGAACAGCGTCAAGCGCGTCGCGTCGGCTGTCGGCGAGGGGTCGATCTGCCTCCAGTTCATCCATCGGACACTGACCGAATGAGGCAGATGCTCCTCCGGCCCGGGACGCTGGAGTGCAGATGCTCGGCGCTACCAGCGGGGATGAAATCAGCGACGCCCCCTCCGGTGGGCCCACCGTCCTGTCCGCAGAGCGCGCGCGCATCGGAGATCAGCCTGCGACTGGACCGCTCTCGTCGAGAGATTGCGTGCGATGAGGTCGACGCCGCGCTTGCCAGTCCGGTGTCGAGTGGATCGCTGCCGTAAGCGCGGTAGCCGATCAGCTTCTCAGGCAGCGCTCGGACGAAACGAGCCTTCAGGTGTCGGGGGCGAGCTTCGCTTCCGAAAGCAGGCGACCATGAGGAACGGTCCGGACTGGAATCTTGCCGGTGGGTCGCGCCCCTACGAGAGAGCGCGCTGTCCATTCACTCGACACCTACATGTCGAAACTATTGCGAAATCGATCGGTACACGACACCCATGGACGGTCCTTCTTATTGGATCGACGCTGGCACGCCGACTGCAAATCTCCGTGCGCGGTTGACTGGTGTTGGGACGTCCGATCCAGCGAAGGGTTGCACGAAGCGAGAGGCGCCATGCTGCGGAGCACACGCGAACGATCCCTGACGGGGGCCAAGGGCCCGCTGGCAAATGGCCCCGCGCTGCGGGGTGGCCCCTACCGCAGTGGGTGCTCTGCCGGTTCAGTGATCGTCGCGATCGCCGCCGTCGGGCGGAACCTTGGCGTAATCGACATCCTCTTCGGGCGCCCTGCCGAAGAACGGACTGGTGTCGGCACAGACCAGGTGGGTCGCGCGTTGCCGGAGGCTTTGGCCGCTGTCATCAACCCACATGTAATCGCCGAGGAAGGTTGTTGACTGGACATCAAAGTGGAGGGTCGATGTCGAACGATGGCGCCCAGGACGAGGAGAAGTTTTTGACGAAGTGCGAAGTTGCGCAGCTGTGTCGCGTGGAGATTCGCACCGTCGATCGATGGGTGGCTGCTGGAAAGATCACGTGTTACCGGACTCCGAGCGGCCGCCTGCTCTTTCGAGAGAGAGATGTGCTGATGACGGCCGATCGGGCAGGAGTCCGGCCTTCAGAGTGGCCAACGCTGCGCGCCGTCCGTCGGTAGTTGCCGCCCACGCACGTTGACCAGCCCATTCGTCGATTCGACGATATCGCCTCAATTTGACGATGGTCGCATTTCCCGGATCGTTCCACTTCCCGGCCGGCAAGCGGAACCGCTTCGTCTGACCACATCGATAGTGCTGCCGAGGGACGGCTTGCGGAGCTCGAGTCCGCAAACTTTCGACATGCTTGCGTCACTGCGGACACTATTGACGACATACCCGGACATTTTGCGTCACTCAACGTTGCCCGCTTGCGGGTACTGTTGCGCGATCGTTACAGGATCGCGTGCGATGCTGCTGACGTGGTGCGCACCTCAAGGGATCGAGCGCTGCCGAGTCCCCCCCGAACGAAACTCCGATCCGCTTGTGGATCGTCGTCATCGTCGTCGCAAAGGAGATCAACATACTTTTATGAAAGTGTTGCTGCAAACGTGTGCCGTCGTTGCGGTCCCGCTGCTGCTTGTATCTTGCTCGGGAGCGAACGCGGCTGACCCCGCAAGCCCACCCATTTACAATCCGTATCCGTCCGGCATCCTCCCGGCCGACGTCGCATCGGAAACGGCGCGAGTCCAGGGCGAAGTCCAATCCATCTTCCAGCAAGCCCTCGCCGAGGCGAATGCATTGCCGCCTGCGAACGTGACAGGGCAGCCGCCCACGCAACAGGGCTCCGGTTACCGGGCGATCATGACGCTCGGCAAGTTGATGAATTACGACGTAAACATGTCCGCGCTCAAGAACATGGCATGCGCCTCTTGCCACATGCCGTACGCCGGGTTCGGCGGACCGATCCCGTCCGTGAACCTCACCATGGTCGCGTACCCCGGGACATACCACTTCCGGGCCGGGAAGCGGACGCCACAGCGATACACGTATTCCCCCTATTTCCCGGCGCTCCAGCTCGACAACACGGCGAACGCATTCTTTGGCGGGAACTTCTGGGATGGCCGTTCGACGGGGTACCTGTTGCAAAGCCCAGACGCCGAGCAGGCGCAGCATCCTCCGGTCGATAGTCAAGAGATGGGTCTACCCGATACTGCCTGCATCGCGTGGCGCCTCTCTCAGTCCCAGTACGTCGCGGTGTTCGAGCGGGTGTGGGGCGCGGGCTCGCTCACTGGCATCTCGTGGCCGTCCAACACCGAGCAAATCTGCGCGACTCCCGGAGGCGCTGCAACGTTCGGCACGAACGTGACGCCAGTGAGCCTGAGCCCGGTCGATCGCAACCGCGCGAACGTGATCTTCGATCACTGGGGACAGTCGGTAAGCGCGTTCGAGAAGTCCGTGGAGGTCAGTCCGTTCAGCTCGAAGTTCGACGCGTACATGAAGGGCAAGTACACGATGACCACAGACGAACTGGCCGGTTACAACCTGTTCAAGGGCAAAGGCAACTGCAACTCTTGCCACCTCGACGGAAGAGGGACGACCCTGTCGCCGGGTCAGACCGATACCAGCACGGCCGCGCAGGTCAACCCGCTGTTCACCTGCTTCGGCTACACCAACGAAGGACTCCCGCTCAATCCCAGGGATGCCTTTTACTATCAGACCACTCCGGACTCCCTCGGGTTCACGGCCAATCCCGACGGATTCGGGTATCGGGATCTCGGGATGGGTACGTTCCTCAGGAGCGGCTTTGGGTCGGCTCCAAGCCCGAACGCGGAATGGACTTCGCAGGCGCCCTTGCGGGATGGCCGTTTCCAGGTCTCCTCGGCCCGAAACGCCGGCATGGCGCCGTCACAATGCCCCACGACCGAGGCTCCGGGACCCTACTTCCAGAAAGGGTTCTTCCACAACGGTTACATCAAGAGCCTGAAGCAGCTCGTCCACTTCTACAATACCCGCGACGTGTACCCCTTCCCGGTCACGTCAGGACACTGCCCGGCGGGGACTACCGAAAAAGTTGACTGCTGGCCGATGCCCGAGGTCAAAAACAACCTCGACATGACGGTCGGTAAGCTCGGTTTGACAGATCTGGAGGAGAACCAGATCGTCGCCTTCCTGCAAACGCTGACCGACGGGTACACCGTACCTTATCCCAACGTCAGTACTTTTACGGGTCAGTGCAGTACGGGTGGCTCGGCATCGACGCAGGGCAATGAAACTCTCATTGCCACGCCGACGCTTCCGCCGTGCTCGAGCAACGTCTGCGCCATCCCGCCCCTCCCCAATCCGGCGATACCGTAATTGAAGACGTCGACGATGAAGGAGACACCGACGAGGATCCCATGACGAGACCGATTCTGAAACTGGTGACGACGGCGGTGATCGCAGCCGTGATTGTTTCGAACCCCGTCGCGGCGCAGGTACCTCCACCTGCAAAAAAAGCCAGGCGCGTCCAGATCGTCAAGGCGCCAGAGCTCGAGATGGCCGCGGGCCACTTGACCATCATCACGTGGACGACCAACAACCCTGGTGGGACGGACGATCACTACGGCGTCGTGCACTACGGTACGGATCCCAAGAACCTGAACAAGACTGCAAAGTCTCCGATCAGGCTGAACCAGGGCCACCCGACCACGACATTTCGGGTGCGCCTGGACGACCTCGAGTCACGAACGACCTACTACTATCGCGTGGACTCGGAGGAGAGCACTGGCAGGAGCGATGGGGTGAAGAGCCTCATCAGCAAGTTCACCACGCCGGGGTCCGGGGAGCGGATACCGGCTTCTCCTCAGCCCGGTCGAGGTGTACAGCCGATGGCTCGGCAGTAGCGAAGTCGTACTGAGCAGTCAAGCGCGCGGCGCGTCTTCCAAGAGGCGCGCCGCGCCCTTCATTTCTTGACCAACACTACTGCGCGCGGTCCACGCAGGAAATCCGAGCAGCTCCTCCACTCTGGCGTCTGGGCCCTTTCCGGGCGCGCCCCGCCCGGGGGGAGAGTGGCGAGAGAGATTCTCCCCCAAGTAAGGGCCCCAAACGGATCGGTCGTGTGATCGGCGGACAGTACTGCCAAGTTGGCTCGAGCGGCAGGCGCGTCAGTCGTCCTGGCCGTCCTCTACAATGGGCAGCGTAACCGAGGACGGATGGTCCTCGTCGTGGAAGATGGTCTGGTCGGCGATCTGCAGCACCGCATCCTGCGCGAAGGCGTGGCCTGTGTTCGGGTTGCGATCGTACATGGGGAAATTGCTACTGGAGATCTCGATGCGGATGCGGTGGCCCGCCTTGAAGAGGTTGCTCGTCGGCCAGACGTGGATGTTGTAGCGGTAGGTGAGGCCCGGCTGGATCAGCGTGGGGTGCGTCTCCGAGTCCCGGTAGCGCGCACGCTGCACGCCGTACTCGATGAGCATCGAGGTGCCATCGGGATAGACGTCGTCGAGCTTGGCGACGAAGTCGGTGTCGCGCGCGCTCGAGGCCGCGTAGAGCGTCACCGTGATCGGCCCGGTGACCTCGACGCCCTTCTTCAGCGGCGCGGTCGTGTAGACCAGTACGTCGGGCCTGCCGAGGAGCGGCCGCTGATCGTACGGCCCTCCCGGCACCGAGGCCTGGAAGCGGCCACCGATGCTCGGCACCGGATCGGTCGGGTCGTACGTGAACGCGTCAGTCGCGGCCTCGCCATCGCCGACGTCCTCCGGCTTGTCGGCGCTGAGCCAGCCGTCGCCGTGCACGGAGTTCGCGTTGCCGCCGCTGTGAAAATAGAGCTTGCGATACTTGGTGCCGGGCAATGGCCACGTCTCGGCGGAGCGCCACCTGTTCGCGCCCATCACGAAGATGCGCACCTTCGGGTCATGATCGGCCCCATTTTGAATCCCTTTGAGCCAGCGGTCGAACCACCGCAATTGCAATGTATCGATCGGATTGGCCGCCTGCGGGCCGAAGTCGATCTGCCCTACCTTCTGCATCCACGGGATATGCAGCCACGGACCGACCACGAGCTGCTGGTTATCGCGCGCGAACCGTGAGCCTGCCCCGTGGCGCAGGCCGTTGAAGTTCTCCAGCGCGCCGTCGATGAAGATGTCGTACCAGCCGTCGAAGTGGAGCGCCGGCACCTTGATCTGCCCGTAGCGCGTGCGCAGGCTCCAGCGCTGCCAGTAGGCGTCATTGTCGGGATGCTTCAGCCAATCATAGAAATAAGGCGCGACGCGCTGGTCATTGGGAAAAAGCGGCGGGAAGTCCTTCAATGGAAGAAACCAGTACCATTTGGTGAACTCGTCCGCCACGGCCTGGTTCATCACCGCGTCGATCGCCGCGCCGTCGGGATAGCGGCGCACGTGGCTATTGGCGATCGTGGTCATCGGCCAGTCCTCCGCGAAGGATTGGTCGAGCGCGCCGCCCTCATAGGTCCAACCGTCGTGATAATCGGACGAGGTCATCGCCGGAACGATGGTGACCAGGTGTGGCGGCTGAACCGAGGCGGGCAGGAGCTGCGCCGCGCCTGGATAGGAGAAGCCGTACATGCCTACCTTGCCGTTCGACTTCGGAAGGCCGGCGGCCCACTCGATGGTGTCGTAGCCGTCGTTGGTTTCGTCGATGAAGGTATAGAAGAAGCCGTCCGACTTGTACTGGCCGCGCATGTCCTGCGCGACGACGATGTAGCAATGGGAGGCGTAGAAGCCGGGCGAGGCATAGACGTACGTCTGCGCGACGTCCTTGTTGTAGGGGAGCCGCAGCAGGATGACAGGATAGGAACCGGGCTCGTTCGGTGTAAATACGTTGGAGCGCAGAATGACGCCGTCGCGCATCGCGGCGGGCACGTCCTGCTGCATCGCATAGGTGCAGGCCTCGCCGGATGCGGGAGGCGCCGCTGCCAGCGATGCGAGCAGCGGGAACAGGAAGAGGGCGGAGTGCTGGGTGAAGAGCCGCAACCGTGGGGCGGGGTGCATCGCGGACCTCCTTCGAGCGGGATGCTCGGAGACAAGCCGGGCGGTCGCTAGCAGAGACGAAAGAGCAGACGCGTGCAGGCGATTCGGGCTGTCGATGGCCGGCCGGCGAGCTGTCGATGGGCCAATTACGTCTTGCTCGCTTCGAGGATCAAGTCACCGCGCGTCAGCTAGCCTTTCGCGCCGAGGTCAAAGTGACGATGTGTGAAGAAGCAGGCGCCGAGTTCCGAACCCAGGACAAGCGATATCGCTTCAGTGGAGCAACCGAATCCAGAGGCCCCAGCCGCCTCCGCCGCGAGCTATTCGTGGAGCACGAGCCGGAACAGCGCGCCGCCTCCGTCCCGATCAAGCACCTCGACGCTTCCGCCGTGGCCCTCGGCCACGAGCTTGACCATGTAGAGGCCCAGACCGAATCCCTTGCGCACGCCGCCCTTCTTGGCCTCCACGGAGCCGAACTTCTGGAACATGCTGGCCTTCATGTCGGCGGGAATGCCCGGGCCTCGATCCGCGACCTCGATTGCAATCGCTTCGGGCAGCCGACGGACCCCCACGGAGATGTCCCTGCCGGACGGCGTGTACTTGAGCGCGTTTCCCAGAAGGTTCTCGAGCGCCCTGCGGACCAGCTTCTCGTCAAGCAATGCCGCTTCACCCGGCTCGACCCGCACGTCGAGCGCGATCTTCTTGCGGCGCGCAACCGCTTCCAGCGTGAGCACCGCGCGCTGGACGAAGTCCCCCAGGTCCACCGGCTGGCGGCGGATGTCCAGGTGGCCCTCCTCGAGCAACCTGATCTGGAGAGCTTCCTCGAGCGTCTCGAACATCGAATCGGCTGCGCGCAGGGCGCCCGATACATCGTCGTGGGACCTGCCCTCGGGCAGGTCGTCGAGCAGCAGCCGCAGATGCGCCATGATGCCGGCGAGCGGGCTGCGGAGGTCGTGCACCATCAGCGAGGTCATTTCGTCCTTGGCCAGATGCATCTTCGCCAGCTCTTTGAGCTGCTGGCGGATCAGGGAATCCTGCGCGCGCAGCCGGAGGAACGCCCGGGTTCTGAGCAGGAGCTCCTCGTCGTCGACGGGCTTGGTGAGGAAGTCGTCGGCGCCGGACTGCAAGCCAATCTTCCGTTGTTCCCGGTCGGTGAGGCCCGTGACGAGCAGGACCGGAAGGTAGGGGTTCCGGTATTGATCCTTGATCAGCTTGCATGCCTCGAAACCCGTCATCTCCGGCATCATCACGTCCAGGAGGACGAGATCGATGACCTGGGTCTTCAAAATCCCGAGCGCCTTGGGGCCGCAATCCGCTTCGACGATGCGATAATGCTTGTGCAGGACGGGTCGCAGGAAGAGCCGGTTCCGCTCCTCGTCGTCCACCACCAGCACGGTCGGGCGACCCGGCAGCTCGCGATTCCTCTCGCCGTCCGATGCAGCCGCCGGTTCCGCAGTGAGCGCAGGCGCGGTCTGCTTGACGTTCATGCGAGCAGCATCGGGTCAGCCCACATGTATGCGCAATGAATAAACCTATCAACTCGTATAGTCCCAATCGCTGGCCACATGGGCTCGGGCGGTGGCCGCGTGAGGGTGCGCGTTCCCGCTACATCCACCCTGCCGGCGCAGCTCTTCGGCGCAGGCGTCTCCCGCGCTCCGGACAGCGGATGGTATCGGCTTCGACGATGCCCTCCCCGAGCGGCCCTCCATCGTGCGTGCAGCTCCCGCCGACGGCGCAAGTCTCGCTGCCTCGCCGCAGGAGCACGATCGGCTCGCCCGCGGCATGACCGGGCAACGGCTGATCACGGACGCGTGCCTCCGCCGGGAGGCGACCGTCCGGCGCTGCGCGAGGCGGCGGCATTGCGGACGAGCATCGCCGCGACGCCGCCCAGGAGGAGCACTCCCACCGCGCCGAGCAGCATGCTCCACGAGAGGACCCGGGGGATCGGGCTGAGCCCGTCGCCGGTGAGGATGAACGCGGCCCAGTAGCGCGGGTGCCGCAGTGCCGTCCCGGAGCCCAGAAAGCGCAGCTTGGCGAGGCGCAGCGCCTCTGCCTTTGGCTTCCCGCGGTTCAGCTCGAAGTACAGCTGCGCCATGAAGTCGCGCGCGGGCTCGTCCGCTACGCGCCAGAGGGTAGTCACCGCCGCCCGCGCCCCAGCAGACAGAAGCGCGCGGCTGAACCCGTACGGCCCCTCGCCGCGGACGAGCTTGCCGCGCTCGGTCTCGCAGGCGGAAAGAGTGGCGAGGTCGACCCCGCGCAAGTCGAGGTCGTAGACTTCCTTCAGGAACAGATAGTCCGCCCCGTCCTGCTCGCGGTCCGGCGAAAAGAGGATCCTCGATCGTTCCGCGCTGGTCATATCGGCGACGGCATGGGTTGCAAGGTGCAGCAGCGGCACGCCGGCCGCAGCGCCCTCCAGCAGGTGTCTCTTGAGATTCGCGCTCCCGAGGAACAGCTGGGCGCGGCCCGGGCAGGTGCGGGCGATGGCGCGGGCCTCGTCGGCCGAGGCGGGAAGCGGGTTGCTCAGCTCCGCGCCGCCGAGCTCCATCGCCGCGCCGCGCGATGCCGGCAGGATCCGGGGGGCCGCGAATGAGACCAGCTGGCGCCTCCAGGGGGGTGCCCAGAAATGCGAGGGGCCGGAGGAATCACGCAACAGGACCGCTGCCGAGGGTAGGTAGGACACGTCGAACCGCTCGACGATCGGCGAGCCTGTGCCCGCGTCCAGCAGCTCGAAGGGAATTTCGCCCAAGACTCCGTCGGGAACTACGATCAGATGGGTGGCGTCGGGCCGCCCGAGCGCTGGGATTCCGCCGAGCAGCCGCGCTCCGATCGTGGCCGCCGGCCGCTTCCACGCGTCGGTCGTGCCCGCGGATGCCTCGTTGAACAGGGACGAGATCTCCCCGAGGTTGGAAACGACGGTGGGGAGCGAGGCGATGCCGGCCGCTTCCCGCGTCGCCCAGAGGACCGCCGCGCTGCGCGGCCCAACCCAGTATTCGAGAAGGACGGCTCCCGCCTCGAGCCGCGCCTGGACCGCGGCGAGCGTCGGCTGCGCCACTGCCAAGCGATCCTGGAACGTCCGCGCCCGCGCTCGTTCCAGCACTTCGAAAAACGCTGCGGCGTCCAGCCGCTCCAGGAGGATGTCGAGCAGCGCATCGTAGACGTCGCGTTTGTCCGCGAGGAAATCCGTCTTCAGCGAGGCGAGCTGGAGCTGCGCCCGGACCGATTCGATCCTGGAGATCGCATCGCGAAAATGCGTGGAGGCCACCTCGTCGCGGTGGGCGGAGCGCGCCAGCCGGCCCAGTCCGTACAGCGCCTGCCATTGCTCCTCCGTAGTGCCGAGCTGCCGAGCCGTTGCGAGCGCCGCTTCGAAATTGCGCGTGGCCCCACCCGGGTCGCCCTGCCGGTAGAGACTTTCGCCGCGATAGAGATGGGCCTGCATTGCCTCCCTACGGTCGCCGCTCTGTTCCGCGAGCGCGAGCGCGTCGGTAAAGGTCGCGACCGCGACGGGGAGGTCGCCCATGTCGAGGGCCTGGACGATGCCGATATTCGTGAGCACGCGGATCCGCGCCTGCTTGTGCTCATTGCCAGCCAGCAGCCTCTGGGCGACCCGGTACGTCTCGAGTGCTTTGATCGGGTCGTCGAGGCTCCGGTAGAGATCCCCGAGGTTGGATAGCAGCCGCGCCTGCTCGCTCGGTGTCAGCGCTTCCGGCGCGTTGCGCAGCTCCCCATAGAGCTTGATCGCCTGATCCTCGTACCCGACTTGCTGGAAGAGCGCTGCCATGTTCGCGAGCGTGATGCGCCGCAGCCGCGCGCTCCAGGGCGCGGCTCCCGCCTGCCCGGCGCTGTCGAGCGCTTCGCGGTACGCGCGCAGCGCGTCGAGGTAGCGGGCCTGGTGGAAGTGGATGCTCCCCACGTTGTTCAGCACCGCGATCTCGCGCTCGCGATCGCCGATGGTCCGGGCGAGGTCAAGCGCTGTCTTCAGCTGATTGAGTGCGGACGCGTAATGCGCCTGGTAGAGCTCTGCGATGCCGAGGAGTTGGATTGCGTGCGCCTCGCCGCCCCTGTCTCCGAACGCACGATGAACGTCGGCCGCTTCGCGAGCCCTCGCGGCGGCGGAGTCGTATTGCCCCTGCGCCGAGGCGATCTGGCTCAGCGCATTGAGAGCCGCGCCGAGCGCGGCCGGATCGGAGGACCGCAGTTCCGGAAGCAGGGCTTCGTAGGCCTTCTGCGCTTCGCGAAGCGCGCCCCTCTGCTGCAGCGCCCGCGCGTCGTCGAGCGCCGGCGGCGCGCCATGCGCTGCGCCCGTCAGCAAGAAAATCAAGCTCAGACTGATCGCGCAGAGTCGCACCGGCGCGAATCATCGCGCCGGGGGCGGGTACACGTCCAGCGCTCAGGGAGACGCGAGCGCGGGCAGGACCGGGGTGACCGAGCTATCGCTCTCGTTTCCGCTGAGTCCCAGCATCTGGACCGGGACGGTGGCCGTCAGCGCAAAAACGCTTCCAGCGCTGGGAATCACGCCGGGAAAGAGCTCCGAGACTTCGCGGGAGACCTTGGTGCGCGCGGGCAGGGCGAGCGAAGCGGACGCGACCACTGAGCCTGCGTCCAACAGGTCGACCGACACGATCGAGTCGGCCGGCTCCGGATTCTGCAGGGCGAGCCCGAAGAATGTTCCGCTCGTCGGCGCCGAAAACACAGCGCTGGATAGCGGCTGGACTGGAAAGATCGCCTCGGTGGCGGCGAGCAGGGGCCTCGCACTCTTGCCGAAGTCCGTGGCGCGCAGGTAGGAGAAGTAGGTCGCGCCAGTGAGGTCGGGGTTGGTGACACTGACCATCCTGCCGTCGAGTTGCCTATCGACTGCGGTGACGACCTCGATGCGCGAGGAGTCCACCCACGACGTCGAGGCGAGGGAGACGCCATCGATCAGCAACTGGGCCCCGGGCTGAAATCCGATCCCCACCACCGCGACCAGCGAGCCCGCAGGCAGGAACCCGCCGCCGGGCAGCACGTCGGTGATGGAAACCGCCCCTGTCGCCACGGACCCGACAAGGCCGATCGGGTTCGGCATACAGGAATTCCCCAATGGATCCAACCCGGACGACGCGGCTCCATCGAGCGTCAGGCTAGCAGTCGTTCCCACTGGAGCCTGATCGGAAACGGCGATCGTCACTGCGATCATCCCGTCGGAAGAAAGCCCCGGCGTGGCGGGGGGCGACACCGTGCGGATGACCAGTGAGTTGCCGTCGATCACGGCGGTACCCGCTGTGTTCGGCACCCCCAGCAGCGTGACTCCCTGGACTGCTCCAAAGTCGGGGCCCGGCAGGTCGACGATGATCGGCGTGGGGTCGACGATGATCGGCGTGGGGTCGACGATGATCGGCGTGGGGTCGATGATGATCGGCGTGGGGTCGTGGATACGCACCTTAAGCTGGATCGATCCCCCGGGAGGCACCGGCAGGCAAATGATGCCATCAACGGCAAGTGCAATCGACGGCACCGCCAGCGCAAAGACCGCCGCGACGAAACGAACACGCGACCGACGCCCGATGGGACTCATCTTCCCCCCCTTGATCCCGCAGCTACGTCTTGATCCTGAACCGCTGTTTCCCGGACCACGCGACCGCCCTGCCGGCCGCGTCTTTCGCGACCACCTCCCAGAGGAGCGGCTTGCCGGGAACGATCCTCGCCCGGACCGCCGGAGGTAGGGCGATGCTCGCGTCGTGGGTTTCGGCGCTCCACAGCTCGGCGTAATCGACTTCCATCACCTGTACCGAATACGACGCGGCGTCGGTCCGCGGCTCCCAGCGCAACTCGTTGGGCGGCGCGTCCAGGTCTCCGGCAGGAGAGAGTGTCGTGATCCCGGCTGACCGCAAGACAGTGGGCGCGGTCGCCGAGGGCTGCGCCAACTCCGGTGCACGGCCTTCCCGCAGCCCGATGGCCACGGCCGCGGCCAGCGTCGCGGCCGCCACGGCGAATCCACCCACGTTCAGCGCCATGAACCGGGAACGCCGCGGCAGCGCCGCCCCGTGGTGGATCCGTGAGGGTGAAGGTCCTGCGCTTGCCTCCGAGAACCGGCGCTCCAGGCGTGCCGAGATCCAGCTCACCGCGCGCTCCTCGTCGGGCCGCGGAGCGGCGTTGTCGAACTCCTTCAAGAGCGTCAGCTCGGTCTGGCAGCGCGCGCAGCCCGAGACGTGATCCCTCAGGCGCGCAGTGGCGGGTCGTGCGAGCGACCCGTCGGCGAGGCCGCCCAGCTCGAGCGGAGTGGCACAGGCGTAGGAAGGCGACAGGGCCTTCCTCAGCAACAAGCGTTCCCTCGATCTCGCTTCCGCCATGCTCTGATCTCCCTGTGCTACGCGTTCAGCCTTTCGCAAGCCCGCCATCGCTGCAGGGCGCGGGCCAGCTTGCGCCTCGCGCTGACGAGGTACGCCTTCGCGCCGCTAGGGTTCTCCAACCCGAGCAGGCGGGTGATGGTCAGCAGCGGCACGTCGTCGCCGTAGTGCAGCGTGAACACGCGCTTTTCCATATCGGTGAGCTCGCGATCCAGGAGAGCGCGCGCAGCCTGGACGGAGGAACGAAATTCGAAAACGTGTTCCGGTCGCGACTCCGGATCATCGGGCAGCGCCTCGGCCAGGTCGTCGTCCAGCGCATCGTTGAGCGAAGAGCGCGATCTGAGATAATTCAGGCACTCGCTCCTCGTGATCGAATACAGCCACGTGGACACTTTCGAATCTCCGCGAAAAGCTCCGAGATGGCGCTGCGCCTTCAAGAACACTCCCTGCGCGAGGTCATGGGCTTCCTCGCGGTCGCCGGCGACTCGCAGACACCATGTCACCACCTTCGTGTAGTGCCGGCGGAAGAGCTCCTGCAGCCAGATGCTCCCGCCACCGCCACCCGCAGCGAGGTGATTCGACACGAGATCCGCATCCGACAGCGCTTCCAGATCGCCTCCATCGGAAGATGAGACAGCCAGCGAGGCAGGCGTGGAACAACTCTGGTGTCCGCGGGCCCCCCCGGCGGGCACAGTCGACTCCTAGTTGAGACGGCTGTCCACTCGGACCAAGGTCGGATAGGCGGGAACGTCCTGCCGCGGACGATTTCTGTTCCGCGCCGCGCACCGCGGTTGTCGAACCGGTACGTGCGCAACGGCACGGAGTGATCGAGGAGGGCACGCGAGTGAAGATCGCCGCCGACGACCCCTGTGGCCTGTCCCCCCAAGGACGTCAGGGGCACGAACTGTCGATGGCGCGTGCGATGCGTACCCGAGGACGTCCGCAATTCGGGCCGCAGCCGTGAAGCAGGCCGGGTCGCGATGGCCCCCCCCTCGCACCCGGCCTGCTTCCGGAGTTCCCTGCCCGGAAGTTCCTTCTTCTCATTTCCCGGCTATCTCAGTAGCCGCTCTGAGGATCCTTTCTAGGGACGCCGCCTCGTGGTCATGTAAGGCAAGCCGAACAGCCAGCGGAGAACGTTTACATCCTGCGAGGACGAAGACCTTGCAGAACGAGCCCGTGCTTGCCCAAGCGGACTCCGAACATCGTCAACATCTGCTCGTGATGCGTGCCGGGTCCCATCACGCGTAGATGATGCGGTTTGGTGTATCGTACCCATTGTTCCTTGATTGCCCTTCAGCATGACTCCCCCCTCTTGGACAGCAGCACCTTGATGATCGTTGTCAATGCTTGGAGCCGTCGGCCAGCTGGATCTCTGACCGGATCAGCGGTGATACGCTGAGCATTTGGAGAATGCAAGGTCTGACGAAAGCAGGAGGTCTGGCGCGCTGGCCCTGCGGGCCCGAACTTCAGCCTGGACATCATGGCTTCGTGCCCATGCCCCTCGAGCGGCTGCCGTTCAAGGCTGCGGTCGTGATCAGCAGCGACGACGAGTCGGTGACCCCCGAGCGCGCGCGGCAATTCGCCTCGGCCTGGGGAGCGCGCATCGTCGAGGTCGGCGCGAAAGGTCACCTGAACAGCGCATCGAAGCTCGGATCGTGGCCCGAGGGCCAGTCACTCTTGCGCGACTTGGGCCTCGATTGAACGTGTGACGTCGTCACGCGTGCCCGGTCGACAGTCTCATCGATGTCGAGACTGACGATGGGGCGCACTCCGGGGGTCACCGAACGTCAGGGCGACAGTTTCTCGGCGCTCGTCGACGCAAGACGGTCTCCGGTCGGTTCCGACGCGGCGCGTGGCGTCCCCGCTCCTAGGCTTCCGACTGTTGAAGACACCAGGGCATGTCGCTCTGAAGTCGGAAAGGGAAAACAAAATGAGATGGATGATCGTTGGGACAATGGTTGCCGCCGGATCGCTGTCTGCGACGGCGGTGCGGGCCCAGGAAAGTGACGCCGGATCGGGAGCCATCGCGACCGAGCACAGCGCGCAGTCGCAACCGCCCGCCTACGGGGCGTACGTCAGCGGACCATCCACGATCGACGCGGACGGAGTTCCCGTGGCGAAGCCGAATCCGATGTCCGAGTTCCTGGACGGGGCCAAGGACGATCCGCCTGTCGAGACGCCGCTGGTGGATGCGCCGCCGACGGACACCTCGGGAACCGACGCAGAGACGCACTGATGTCCAGCCGGCGCCTTTGCAAGAAAGAGAAGGGCGGCTCCCATGGGGCCGCCCTGCGTCGCACCATCAATTGCACCACCGGATCATTGCCCCAACCGGCAACCTCGGCGACAGGCTACTTTCGTGCATACCAATCGACGACCCTTGGATGCTGCTTCACCGCCTCGACCAACCGCAGCAATTTGCGGAAAGCGCCGAACACGTCGGTCGGGATGTAATCGATCGTCCCCTTCAGATAGGCCCCGGCGGCGACGAACAGCTTCAGATCGGCCACGCACAGCTTCATCCCCGCCAGGTACGGCCCGGCGCCGATCTGGCGCTCGATCGCAGCGCCCCATTCTTGCAGATAGCCCGCTGCGGCCTCTTGCCGTGCCCGCCTTTTCTCCGCCTCGTCCTTGATGCGGATGATCGGCCCCATCCTCGTCCGCAGATCCTCGACGGCGCACATCAACGACTCGTGCAGCGCGGCTTCGAACGGCTCCACCGGGTGCAATCCATGCTGCGAGCCGATGAAGCGGAGGATGGCATTCGACTGCGCGAGCTGGCGGCCGTCGGTGGCGAGTACCGGCAGCGCGCCGAAGGGGGTGCTCGCCTTGCGCGCAGCCCACTGGTCGTGTGTCAGCCGCTCGTCCTCGAAGGGGAGGCCGGCGACGTGGAGCGCCAGGCGGCACTCCTCGCCGCGGCTGGTGGCCGCGTCGAAGTAGGTCAGCTTGTACAGGGGCATCTAGACCTCCGGGAGTTTCGCCGCTGGAGCGCGGCTGTCTGCCGCGAGCGTGTGGGGGTTGGACTCTAAATCGGTGTCCTCTGGGGAGCCACGCTTCTGATCCATCGGAGCACTCCTTGACTGCTTAACACACACGAGTAGCGCTCCCAGGCGGAATCCTCCCCGCGGTCCAGACAGCGCGGGTATCGATCCAGCTTCTGGACGTGCCTGACTCGTCGGTTCAGCTCATGATCCGTCCTGGGACACTCTGCGCTCCGACCCACGCTTCAAGGAGTTGCTCGCGTGTATCCACCTCGACCAGGTCTTGAACGATCAGCGTCCGCTCGGACGCCGAGAGCCGCGCTGTACTGTACTGGCGGCCTCTAGCTCGTCACGGGCTTCTGGATGACTCCCCTGCCCTCGCTGGAGCCAGCCCACTGCGAGTGCGTTGAGGACAGCGAAGGCAAACGGTCCGTAGGTCTTCGAAGGATCGTGTGCGAGCGCGCCGATAACGCCATCAAACGCTTGCACTGAAGTCATCGCGATTCCCAGGAACGCGATTGCCGTGCGGGACCGCACGCCGATCGCGATCAGGACCGTCACCAACAAGGCGACGCTTCGCGAAGTTGCATAGCAGGCGAAGCTGTCGCCGCTGCCCGAGCCAAGTAGACCAGCGAGGGAAAAGCCCGCGCTTACACCGGCACTGAGGAGCGTCATGAGCGCGCAGCCCCAGAATCGCTTCGTCATCGAGCCACCACGAGGTTCATCGATGCGCTCGCAGGCGCCGCGATTCTCGCCTGGGCCGCAGGGAACGAATCAAGGTGGCGACGCGGTATCCGCCTTCGCTCTCTGGATCAATCCGCCAGTGCTCCTCAGGCCGAGCGGGCGGCAGACCGGGCCGTCTCCGCCCGCCTCGCGCTGTCAGCCGTGGAAGCGCGCCGGGAGAGGAAAGTGTGCAGCTGGGCGACCACTGCCGCGCCCTCCCCGATCGCTGCCCCCACCCGCTTCACCGAACCGGAACGGACGTCGCCCACGGCGAAAATTCCCTCGACCCCAGTCTCCAACGGCAGCAGGTCACGGTCGATCGAACCCACGTCGGCGCCGGTCCGGATGAAGCCCTTGTCGTCCAGCGGGACGCCGCAGCCCGCGAGCCAACTCGCGGCCGGGTCGGCGCCGGTGAAGAGGAAGAAGTGGGCCATGGCGTGCTCCTCCTCGGCTCCGGTGCGACGGTTGCGCCACCGCACGCCTTGCAGGCCCTGGTCGGCCGTGCCCAGGAGGTCCACGACCTCGGTGTCGCACAGAACCTCGATGTTGGCGGAGGCCGCGATCCGGTCGATCAGATAGTGTGACATGGTCCTCGAGAGGCTCGGCCCGCGCACCAGCATCCGCACCTGGCGCGCGTGGCTTGCGAGGAATACCGCTGCCTGCCCCGCCGAGTTTCCTCCGCCCAGCAAGGCGACGTTTTCGTTCCGGCAAAGCCGAGCCTCGACCGGCGAGGCCCAATACGAGACTCCGCGGCCTTCGAACTGCGCCAGGTTCGGAATCTCCGGACGCCGATAGCGCGCGCCCGTGGCCACTACCACCGCCCGCGCCCGGACCTGCCGGCCGTCGGCAAGGTGAAGGATGAGCACTGGATCAGGCCCCGAGTTCTCGGAGATGCAGTCCAGCTGCTTCACTTCCGTGGACAGGCTGAACTCCACCCCGAACTTCTGCGCCTGTGTGAAAGCGCGCGCCATCAGCGTTTGCCCCGAAACGCCGGTGGGAAAGCCCAGATAATTCTCGATGCGCGCGCTGGCGCCGGCCTGTCCGCCAAAAGTAATCGCTTCCAGCACCAGGATGGAGAGGCCCTCGGACGCTCCGTACACGGCGGTGGCCAGCCCGGCTGGACCGGCGCCGACGATGGCAACATCGTAAGGCTCGGACCGCAGGGTGTGTGCCACGAGCCCGAGGGCCCGCGCCAGATCCGCCTTCGTGGGGTTCTTGAACACCGTGCCGTCCGGAATGACGACGATCGGGAGCTCGCCCGGGTTTGGGGCGAAGCGGGCGAGCAGTAAGGACGCGTCAGCGTCCTGATCGGGATCGAGCACCCGGAAGGGAATCCCGGTCCGTTCGAGAAAGCCGGACAGCCGGGTCACCTCCGGTGACTGGAGTGAACCGATGAGGACCGGGCCTCCGAAACCCATCTCAATCTGCGCCACGCGGCGGAGGATGAGCGCACGCAGGAT
>Ga0209689_1001076_pt1 | contig 20063 bp, 17 predicted proteins | sample GraSoiAngelo_149_FD_187119 | JGI IMG/M metagenome (GOLD analysis project Ga0209689, IMG submission 187119) | Grasslands soil microbial communities from the Angelo Coastal Reserve, California, USA - 14_1009_09_30cm (SPAdes) (version 2) | ecosystem: Environmental > Terrestrial > Soil > Grasslands ... | reverse complement strand
CGGCCGCGGAAGACGAGAATGGAGTGCTCCTCGAAGGCGGCGCGGATCTCCGCCCACGTGGCATCGTCCAGGAGGCGCGTGATGTCCGCCCCGTCGATCTGGGCGGCGAAGTGCGGCGTGAGACGGGTCGCGACGATGGCCATGGCGGGGCTACGCCTTCGCGGTCAGCGGATAGCCGGCCTCGTGCCAGGCCCGGCAGCCGCCGTCGATGACCCAGACATCCGTGAAGCCCATCTCCTGGAGCACGGCCGCGCACAGCGTGGCCTTGCCGCCCGCCCCGCACGTGAGGAGAATTCTCTGGCTTCGATCCTGGAGCTCGGGGTCGCGGCGTGGAAGCTCGAGATCGGCCTTGATGTCGAGCTCGCCGCGCGTGATGTTCCGCGCGCCCGGAATGGTCCCGTGCTCGGCAACCTCCCAGGCTTCGCGCACGTCGATGACCATCGCGCCGCCGCCGTCGGCGATCCGCTTGGCCTCGATCGGGCTGAGCATCTTGACGTGCACCCGGGCCTCATGCACCCGCTGTCGAAACGTCTTGCCCATGCGTCGACTTTACCTCAGCCGGGCACCCCGCTGCGTCACGATGTCCAGGATGCGCTCCACCCCCGCGTTGCGTTTCGAACGCGTGGACGCTATCTTCTCGGCAGCGAACTCTCCGAGGTGATCCATGGTCAAGGTGGTCACGTTCCTGAAGCGGAAGGCCGGGATGTCGGTGGAGGATTTCCAGAGCTACTGGCGGACGCGGCACCCGGAGGTCGTGGTACGGCTGCCCGGCGTGCGGCGCTACGTCCAGTCCCACACCCTCGCGTCCGCCTATCGCAAGGGTGAGCCCGTCTACGACGGCATCGCCGAGGTGTGGGCGGAGGACACCGACGCGCTGCGGGCCATGACGAGGAGTCCCGAGAACGCGAAGGTGCAGGCGGACGAGGCGCAGTTCATCGACCGCGCGACCATGGGCTTCCTCGTTACCGAAGAGCAGGTGGTGGTCGAGGGCGCCGTCACGCCCGAGGCCGTGAAGGCGGTGGAGTTCCTCTCGCGCAAGGCGGGGATGTCCGTGGACGAATTCCAACGTCACTGGCGCGAGAGCCACGCGAAGATCCTGGCGGGGATTCCCGGTCTCCGCCGCTGCGTGCTGAGCGCGACCCGTCGCGCCGCCTACGAGGCCGGGCGGGCGCCTGCCCACGATGGCGTGACGAGCATGTGGTTCGCCTCGCCCGATGCCCTGCGCTCCGCGGCCTCGTCCCCCGACTACGCGGCCGCGGTGGCCGACCGCGAGCGCTTCCTCGCGCCCGGGCAGCCTCCCTTCATCGTCACCCAGGAGCACGTCATCGTCGGCGGCCCGGGCGGCGAGTCGGCGGGCTGAGGAGGAGGACCGTGAGCGAGGTCCGGGCCTGGATCGAGGCGGCCCAGCGCATCGTGGTGCTCACGGGCGCCGGCATCTCCACCGACTCGGGCATCCCCGACTTTCGCGGCCCCCAGGGCGTGTGGACCAAGAATCCGGAGGCGGAGAAGCAGTCCACGCTGCAGAACTACGTCGCCGATCCCGAGGTGCGCAAGCGCGCGTGGCAGAGCCGCCTGGAGTCGCCGGCCTGGAAGGCCCAGCCCAATGCCGGCCATCGCGCCCTCGTCACCCTTGAGCGCCGCGGCAAGCTCGACACGCTCATCACCCAGAACATCGACGGGCTCCACCAGGCGGCGGGCTCCGCGCCCGATCGGGTGATCGAGATCCACGGCACCATGCGCGAGGTGGTGTGCCTGGACTGTGGCGAGCGCGCGCCCATGGAGCGGGCTCTCGCCCGCGTGCGCGCCGGCGAGGCGGATCCCCCCTGCCGTTCCTGCCGAGGCATCCTCAAGTCGGCCACGATCTCCTTCGGTCAGGGGCTCGTGCCCGAGGATCTGCAGCGCGCCCAGCAGGCGGCCGCGCGCTGCGATCTCATGCTCACCGTGGGGACCAAGCTGTCCGTGTACCCGATCGCGGGAGTGGTGCCTGTGGCCAAGCGGGCCCGCGCGCGCGTCGTCATCATCAACGCCGAGCCCACGGAGATGGACGAGCTGGGGGACGCCGTCCTGCGCGGGTCCATCAGCATGCTGCTCCCATCCCTCGTGGAGTGACCAGCGCACGAGAGAGGACATAGCCCACATGCCAGCCCGCAGTGGCCAGGAATACGTGGAGTCCCTGAAGAAATGCGCGCCGAACGTCTACCTGGAGGGCCGCCGCCTCGTCGACGTCACCGCCGAGCCCATCTTCCAGGAGCCGATCCGCGCCATCGCGGAGCAGTACGACATGCAGCTCGATCCCGCCTACCGCGAGGTGATGACGTACCCGTCGCCCACCACCGGGCAGCCCGTGTCCACCTCGTTCCTGGTCCCGCACACGCGCGAGGAGCTGGTGAAGAAGCGCAAGCACTTCAAGCTGCGCGCGGACCACAACTTCGGCTTCATGGGCCGGGCCCCCGACTTCATGAACCAGTTCGTCACGGGTTGGCATCTCATGGCCGGCCGGTTCGCCCGCGCGGGAGCCCGCTTCGGCGAGAACGCCACCCGCTACTACGAGCACGTGCGCGAGCGAGACCTCTTCCTCACCCACATGCTCATCAACCCGCAGATCGACCGCTCCAAGACCTCCGCCCAGCAAGAGGATCCGTTCCTGCACCTGGGTCGCGTGGGGGAGACTGGCGACGGCATCATCGTGCGCGGCGCGAAGATGCTGGGCACCATGGCCCCCATCACGGAGGAGGTGGCGGTGATTCCCTTCGGCGGGGTGCCCCCGGGCGACGACGCCTACGCCCTCGCCTTCGCCATTCCCACGAGCACGCCCGGCCTCACCTTCATCTGCCGCGAGACGGTGTCGCCGCTGCCCCGGTCGCGCTTCGACCACCCGCTTTCCAGTCGCTTCGAGGAGATGGACTGCATCGCCGTCTTCGAGGACGTGCTCGTCCCCTGGGACCGCGTGATGGTCGACGGCAGCCCGGGCAGCGGGGAGATCATCAACACGCTGGGCGCGGACTTCAACGCCCTCCTCAACGTGCAGACGTCGGCCCGCCTGTTGAGCCAGCTGGAGTTCTTCTGCGGCCTCGCCATGAGGCTGGCGGACGCCATCGGCATCACGGGCTTCCTGCACGTGCAGGAGAAGCTGGGCGAGATGCTGAGCCAGATGGAGATCGCCCGCGCCGTCTTCTACGGGGCGGAGGCGATGGCGCAACGCCTCGACAACCGGGTGTGGGTGCCGGGCGGACACGGCCTGCGCGCCTTCCACCTGCAGTCGGGCAAGATCTACAGCCGCTTCGTCGAGATCGTGCAGACGCTCGCCGCCGGCGGATTCTTCTATGCGCCGAGCGAGGCCGACCTCGCCAATCCGGAGGTGCGGCCCATGATCGACAAGTTCGTGCGCGGGCGCGCGGGCATCTCCGCCGAGGAGCGCATCGCGCTCTTCAAGCTGGCGTGGGACGCGACGGGGGAGACCTTCGGCCAGCGCATGGCCCAGTACGTGCGCTTCTACTCCGGCGACCCCATCCGGCTCACCGCTGGGTTCTACATGCAGTACGACAAGGCGCCGCTCCTCGAGCTCGTCGAGCGAGCGCTGGGACGGCGCGAGGGGGAGCGCATCCCTGTGTCGCCGGACGATCCGGCCGGAGCGATTCCCTACCAGCCGGACACGCGGGGAATGGCGGGGACGTACGCGACCGGGTCCCTGCCGACGAGGCAAGACCAGCGGGGCTGAGCGGCGTGCTCGAGCTGGGCCAGGTCGTCCTCGGGGTGCGTGACCTCGAGGCGGCCACGCGTCGCATGGAGGCCGAGGGGTTCGCGGTGCAGGACGGCGGCGTGCATCCCGGTCTGGGCACCGCCAACCGCATCATCCCGCTGGGCGGCCAGTACCTCGAGTTGCTCGGGGTGGTGGACGAAGCGCTCGCGAGGTCGAACTGGTACGGTCGCGCCCTCCTGGATCGCACCGCCGATGGAGACCGCCTCGTACGCTGGTCCCTCCGCACCGACCGGATCGAGGAGATCGCGGGCCCGCTCGGACTGATTCCCGAACGGCGCTCGCGGATGCGGCCCGACGGCCGACCGCTTCACTGGCGCGCCGCGGGGCTCCAGGCCGCCGCCGAGCATGGCTGGCTCCCCTTCTTCATGCAGTGGGACGACGCGGCGGACTTTCCCGGCGCCCTCCCCGCCCGCCACCCCAACGGGGCCCATGCCGTCGCCTGGCTGGAGCTGTCGACTCCCGATCCCGAGCGCCTCCATCGCTGGCTGTCGGGCGGAGAGGCGCCCGTGCGGCTCGCGGAAGGCGCGCCCGGGCTTTGCCGCGTCGGCGTGGCGACGCGGGAGGGCGAGCTGGTGGTGGGCTAAGCTAAGTAGGTCTGGATCTCTGAGCGAGGGGATGCAGGACGTCGATTGCCCAACCCACATTCAGTCCCTCCCCGAGCCAGCTCGGACACCCCGTCCGCGTGGTGACACGAAGGCCCTGCGCGTCATGAAACTCGTAGAGAGCCTTGATGGGATCCGCAGGCACTGCGGCAGGCAGCGGCACCTCAGGCAACGGGTGGCCATTCGGGCGCCGGAACTGGAGGGTGCCGTCGGGTAACCGCGCGACCTGGTAACCCTCCTCGTGGATCGCCCGATGGTGCCGGCGACAGAGCAAGGCGAGGTTGGAGAGCGTGGTCGGGCCCCCGTGGGCCCAGTGGCGGAGGTGATGCCCCTGGGTGAAGCGCAGTCCGCACCCCGGGAAGCGGCAGCCTTGGTCCCGATGGTGGAGGGCACGGCGTAACGCAGGAGGAATCGTCCGGGTCCGGGCCCCGACCTCCACTAAGCGCCCGTCGCCGTCGTGGCGCATGACCACCCGGCTGGCGTCGCACGCCAAGCGCTGGGACGTTTCCGTGGAAACGCGAGTACCCCCTTCCAGGACCGACTGGCCCGGCTGCTCCGGGTCGGCCAGCACCGGGGCGTCGACGTGGACCACCACCTGGTAGCGCTCCCCCGGGGGGCCGGGCTCGAGGCCGCGGTGCAGGGCCGTCTCCGCGAGCAGGGCCAGGGCATCCGCCCGCTGTTGTGCCACGGTGGGCGTTTCCTCGGAAACGTCCCCGAACCCTGTCGCGGCCCGGGCCCGCTCCCGGGCCCGCTGGTACAGGCTCTCTCGGGCGGCGGCCAGGGCTTGCATGACCAGTGCTCCCACCTCCGGCTCGAGCCGTCCCCGGAGGACCACCGTGCCGTCCTCGGCCTGATACACGTGCAGGGCTCGGGTCGCGTGCCGGTGCTTCGCCTCTCGAGCCTCGGCACGTCGATCCACGTACCGCCACCCGCGCACGATCCGCTCGACGTGGGCGGCCGTGCCGGCGCGCCCCACCGCCAGTAGCCGGGCTTCGGTCTCCGGCGTGGCCACCCGGGTCAGCGCGCGGACCTTCGCGTAGGAGAGCTCTCCGCGGGCTAGAGCCTCGGCGAGAAGCGGGAGTGTCCCCAGGGCGCGGGCCACTCGGACCCGTTCACGTGCGGCGCCCAGGTCGAGTCCCACCCGCCAGGAGAGCCAGGCCGCGCAGGAGCAGAAGCCCGTGTTCCATCCGCCGCGGGCGTCGAAGTCACGGATCAGCTCGAGCAGGCGCGCGGTGGCCGCGTCGAGGTGGGCGGATAGCTCGGCGATCTCGTCGCCAAGCTGCTCCAGCTCTGTGGCGGGATGCTGAGGACCAAGGACAGAAGGCGAGTGAATGTGCATGGCGAGAGCCCTCCTCTTACTGAGGCGACTCTACACCCTGGTTTTTGCGCCTCCGGGAAGCGTCAGGAACGGCTGATCTCAGGACGAGTGATGATTTTTGCTCCGGTCGTGGCCGACTGTAGACCGGTGAGTCCGTGCGTGCCGCTGGACCGGCACTGACCGAAGGTTGCCGGCGCATCGCCGAGTCACCCCGACGAAGCTGTCAAGCGGAAAGACGCAGGACCGTGGCTTTTCGTGTATCCATTCGCGCACAGGGTAAGCGACAGGAGCGGGCTTAGGTCACCGGCGGCACTATCTCGCTAACGAGCAGGCCGCGCTCCCTGAGCCCGCGGCTCGAGGAGTCGGCCTCGCCAGCTCAGGCCTTGGCGGGCGGGCGAGGCGTCACGTGTCCGCACTTGCCACAGGTGCGGTGGGTTTCGCTCCCGTAGAACTCCTCGTAGGCGCGCGAGACGGGGTCCTCTCGATAGTCCCCGACATGCTTGACGCTCTGGTGGAGCTGGGTGCCGCACTTCTCGCAGTACCAGGTGAAGCGATCCTGCTCCTCCTCGCGCCGCTTGCGCTCGAGGACCAGCACGAAGGAATCGGGGGAGAACCGCGGCGAATGCGGTGTCCCCGCCGGGCAGTAGATGATCTCGCCCTCGCGGACCACCGCCACCTTCTCGTCACCTTCGGGCGTGCGGTAGTGGAGGTTCATGTCGCCCTTGATCATGAACATGACCTCGTCGCTTGGATCGCTGTGGAACTCGCTGCGGTGCTCGCGGCCGCGCGCCACGAAGGCGATGCTGTCGGGCGCCTGCCAGAGGACGGTGTTGGGCCGGGAGGAGTTGCGGATGGTGGTCATGACCTGGCCGAGGTCGACGGCTCGCATCTCATCCATGGACGGCTTCCTCCTGTGGCCCTGGGCGGTTTCCGCGCTTCAGAACCCGCGCCGGTGAGAGAACGTGATCTCCTCGCTGGTGATGAACTCGATCAGCACGGCCTTCCCTTCCGCGTTCATCTTCCGGGCGCGCTCGATGGCCGCGGCGATCTCCGCGGGCTTCTCGACGCGCTCGGCCTGCCCGCCCATCGCGCGGCCCATGTCCGCGTAGCTCCCGCCGATGTCTCGCGTGCGGTAGCGGTCGTGGGAGACGACCAGGGCGTGCCGCTCGATCGCCATCGCGGAGTTGTTCAGGACGATGGTGGTGATGGGGATGCCGCAGCGGACGGCCGTCTCGAAATCGAGGCCCGTCATGCCGAAGGCGGCGTCGCCCATGAAATTCACGCAGAACTTGTCGGGCGCCGCGAGCTTGGCGCCCATGATCAGGCCCAGCCCCGTGCCGAGGGCGTGCGACTTGCCCCAGCCCATGTAGCCCCGGGGCGCCGTGGCGCAGTAGAACGGCACGAGCTGGTTCCGTGGACTGCCGGAATCGTGCGTGACGATCGCGGCGGCCGGATCGATGGCCTGCATGAACTCCCAGATCACGCGATACGGAGTGATGGGGACCTCGTCCGACGTGAGCTTGGGCATCCACTCCTGTAGCCACGCCGCTCGGGCCGCTTGCACCTCGCCCGCCACCGCGCCCGCGCGCTCCCGGCGGGCGCCGAGGACATCGGTGACGGCGTCGATGAACTGGCGCAGGACGAGCTTCGCATCCCCCAGGATCGGATGGTCCGCCGGATAGTTCTTGTTGAGGTCACGCTCGTCGTTGGTGGCATGGATGAGGACCTTGCCGGCCGGAATGTTGGTGGCCATGCCGTGGCGCGTGAAGCTGCACCCGATGCCGAAGACGACGTCCGCCCGCGGCAGGAACTGGAAGACGGGCCCCGACATGACGCCGCCACCTCCCGTCCCGAGCGACAGCGGGTGGTTCTCCGGAAACGCGCTCTTGCCCTCCAGCGTCGTCATCACCGGCGCCTGCAGCAGCTCCGCCAGCTCCAGCAGCTCGTCGCACGCCTGGGCGTAGAGCACGCCCTGGCCCGCGTGGATCACGGGTCGGCGCGCCTCGGCCAGAACGCGGGCGGCCGCGGCGACATCTCGCGGGTTGCCCGCCGGGCACGTCGCCTTCACCGGCCTGTACTGGAGCGCCTCCTCCGGTACCTCCGCCACGGCCACGTCGGCAGGGATCTCGACCATGACCGGGCCCGGGCGGCCCATCCGCAAGAGGTTGAACGCCCGCCGCATGACCTCGGACACCTGCTCCGCCTGGTTCAACGTCTCGACCCACTTGGTCACGGAGGCGTACGTCCGCGCCGAGCTGAAGAGGGGAAAGACCTGCGCGCGATCTCTCTGGTGCCCGAGCGGCAATATCAGCATCGGCGTGGAATCGGAGAACGCCGTGGCCACTCCGGGAAAAGCGTTCTCCGCGCCGGGGCCGTACTGCATGGCGAACACGCCGAGCCGCCGCCCATTGGTGGTGCGGCTGTAGCCGTCCGCGATGCCGACGCCGACCCGCTCCTGGCGACACAGCACGGGCTGGATTCCCGCGGCGGCCGCCGCGTCGATCACCGGCGTGGTGGGATAGGCGCTCAGAAATTCCACGCCCTCGCGCTTCAGGATCTCCGCGATCGCGTCGACGATCTTCACCGATGTCACGCGGGACTTGAGGGACTTCCCGTCGCCTCCAGAACCGCCTCGCGCCACTCCCGCTTCAGGGGAAGGATGGGCGGCATGGGCACCATCTCGGGCTCCGCGGTTGGCGGCGCGACGGCGTCCTTGCGATCGGTGGCGGCGCCCTTCTTCATGAACAGATTGTAGATGGCCCACTGGATCCGGCGGCGCGAGCCGCGGATCGGAAAGCGGCGCGCCATGGAGGACGGCGAGTAGAACGTCTCGTAGGCTTCGGTCTGGCCCAGCCGCAGCTGGTCGCCGGTCATGCGGGCCGGCCGATAGACGACATTGGCCTGGTCGTACCTCTCCCAGTCGTACGAGACGATGCGACCCGCCTTCTTCAGCTCGTACCAGGTCAAGGTGCCCGGATAGGGGGTGAGCACCGAGTACGCGCAGGCATCGTAGTCGGCGTCGATATTGAAGCGCGACGTTTCCTTGAACACGGTGGTATCGTCGCCGTCGAAGCCGAACATGAACAGGCCGAAGACCATGATGCCGTAGCCGTGGACCTTCTCCACGAGGGACGCGAAGGTCTCGGGCCGGTTCACGTGCTTGTGCACGCTCGTGAGGGTGGAGCGCGTGATCGATTCGAAGCCGATGCTCAGCATGGTGCAGCCGCTCGCGGCCGCCAGCTCGAGCATGCGGTCGTCCTGGGCGAGCTTCGAGGTGACGCCCGCCTGCCAGGTGATCCCCCGCCCCTTGAGGGCCCGCATGACCTCCTTGGGCCGCTCCGGCGTGCCGAAGAAGTCGGCGTCATTGATCGAGATCATGCGCGAGCCGCAGCTCTCGACCTCGCGAACCACCTCGTCGACCGGGCGGTAGCGGAACTTGAGCCCGTTCATGAGAGGCTCGGCACAGAACGTGCAGCCCTGGTGACAGCCGCGCGAGGTTTGCACGAACGTGGTGTTCACGTAGCGGTGTCGCTTGAGCAGGTCGTATCGCGGAGCGGCCAGGCCTTCCATCGGGTGGAGGCGGTCCGACTTGTAGGCGCCGCGCATCTGGCCCTTCTCGAGATCGTCGAGAAGCTTGCCCAGCACGAGCTCGACCTCGCCGATCACGACCGCGTCGCAATGCGTGAGCGCCTCCTGCGGCATGAAGCTCGGGTGCACGCCGCCCATCGCCACCGGCACCCCGCGCGCCCGGAAGGCATCGGCGATCTCGTAGCCGCGGTTCACATAGCTGGTCATGGCGGAGATGCCGACGAGGTCCGCCTTCAGGTCGAAGTCGATGGGCTCGATGTTCTCATCGGTGAGCACCACCTCGTAGCGGTCGCGAGGAATCCCCGCGGCCACGGCGAGCAGGCCCGCCAGAGGCGAGTACAGCGCCCGGTTGAGATACAACGGGCGCGTGGTCAGCGAATCGGTCTTCGGATTGATGAGGTGAATGACCCGGTGGCGCATGTGGGGCTCCTGTCGCTACTTCATGAACCCGTAGAGCTTGCCGGCGTTCTCGCAGACGATCTTCCGGCGGACGTCCGCCGGCAGGTGCCCGAGCTCGCGCTCGATGTACTCCGACGAATCCGGCCAGATGCCATCGGGATGCGGGAAATCCGACGCCCACATGACATTGTCGATCCCGAGCTCGTCGAGGAGCTTCATGCCGACCTTGTCGGACTGGAAGGTGGCCTTGCACTGCCGCCGCCAGTACTCGCTCGGAGCCATGCGCAGGCCGAGATCCTTGAACTGGTCCTCCCACTCGAGGTCCATGCGGTCGAGGATATAGGGGATCCAGCCGATTCCGCCCTCGCCGAGCACGAGGGTGATCCGCGGATGGCGCTCCAGGACGCCCCCGTAGATCATGCCCATGAGCACCATGGACATGAACATCTGGAACGACGTGATGTGAACGGCGAAGCCCGCCCGGGCCACCCGGAAGTCCATGGGGGCCTCGGTCTTCTCCGGGCCGGGAGCGCTCCACAGGGTCTTGCGGATCGCGTCGGGAATGCGGGTGCCCACCGTGTGGAAGTGCATCGGCAGCCCGCAGTCGTTGATGACCTCCCACAGCGGCTCCCAGTACGGGTCGTAGGTCGGCGGCATGTCGAAGGTGTTGGCCACGTCGAGGCCCCTCACGCCGCCGCGCTTCACGACCTGCTTCACGGTCTCCACGGCCTTGTCGATGGGCCGGCTCGGGATGCAGGCGAGCCCCGCATAGCGATCGGAATGGCGCTCGCAGAACCCCGCCAGCCACTCGTTGTAGATGCGGATCATCTCGACAGCGGCCTCGGGGTCGTTGATCCGCGTGGTGGAGCCCAGGATCCCGTAGAGCACCTCGGCCTGCACGCCGTCGCGGTCCTGGTCCTTCAGGCGGAGCTCCGGGTCGCTCAGACGGTAGATGCCCTTCTTGCCGTCCTCGTAGAGCCCGGTGGAGGCCATGCGGTCGGAGCGGTGGATCTGGCCCGGGACGTACTCGCGGCCGGCCGAGCCCATCCCGCCGGCCAGGCCGAAGAAGCCGCCGTTCTTGCTCACCCACATCTTGCCCTTCGGGCTGTCGGTGACGTAGGGCATGCGATCCCTCAGCGCGGCCGACGCATTGGACGTGAACAGGTCGGGCGGCAGCTGGCAGAGGTCGATGTGGCAGTCGGCGGAGATTCTCTCGTAGCGCATCGTGGCCTCCGGTCTCTTCGCAGCGGTTGCGGGCGTCAGGCGGCCCGGTTCCATCGATGGCGATTCTGCGCTCTCATGTACGGGATGGTCAAGCGTGCTGGCCCGCGTCACTCATCGTGGGGCCGCGCCCGCGAGCGCTTGACCGCCGCCCGCCGCTTCTTCGCGTCCAGCCGGGTCTCCCGGGCACGCCCCGGCGGTCGTGACGTCCGGCGCCGCCTCGGCGGCGTGAGCGCGGCGCGGATCAACGCGGCGACTTTCGCCTGCGCGTCCTCGACGTTGCGCCCCTGAGCGCGCGTGGCCTGGCTCGTCACGAACAGGCGTCCGTCGGTGTCGAGGCGATGCCGGGCCAGCGTCACGAGCCGGCTCCTCGCGCCCGCATCGAGCCCTTCGATCGCGTCGAGATCCACGCGCAGCTCGACCTTCGTCGCGACCTTGTTCACGTTCTGACCGCCCGGACCGGATGCGCGAATCGCGCGCACGGTCATCGCGTGCGCGGGAACGCGGACCGAGTCGGTGACGGCGATCGCGTCCTGGCTCATGCCCTCCCGCTACTTGTCCAGCCACACGTTGTAGAAGCGCGGGAAGGCCATCTTCTCGTTGTAGCCCTTGACGTAGGCCTGCATCGCGCGGAGCCCGAACAGGTCGCCGTAGCGAATCACGGGGACCCGCTCGTAGAAGACACGGTGGACCTCTTCCCAGAGCGCCATGCGCTTCTTCGGGTCTGGCTCCTTCCGGATCGCGTCCATGCGGCTGGTGATGGCCTCGTCGCAGGTCCAGCCCGGCCAGTCGCAGCGGAGGTAGGGATGCTGGGTCGGGTCCGGCACCAGCGTCATGCCCGTGGTGAAGATCTCGTACATCTTCTCGTTGTTCCGCCGCTGGACGAGGGTCGCCCAGTCCACCACCTGGAGATCGATGGTCATGCCGACCTCCTCGAGCTGCTGCTTGGTGACGAGCGCGACGTTGTACATCCACTCGTACTCCTTGGTGGTGATGAAGCGGATGGGCTCGCCCTTGTAACCGGCCTCCTGCAGGAGCTTCTTGGCCTTGTCCTTGTTCCTCTGGTTGTAGGCGTCGCCGCCGGCCTTCGAGTGCCAGGCCTTCTGCTCCGTGAAGGCCAGCCCGGAGTCGAGCCGGTAGAAGAGCGGGTTCCCCACCGCGGCCCGCATGTTCGGCTCGATGTCGACGGCGGCCTGCACCGCCTGGCGAAGCTTCACGTTGGTCATGAGGCCTTCCTTCTTGTTGAAGACCGCCATGGCCCAGGCGTACGGCCGCACGATGAGGGGCCGGAGCTTCGGGTTGTCCTTGATCCGGTCGTAGGCCACGGCCTGAAGGTCGTCGGCAAAGTCCACCTCGCCCGACTCGAGGCTGGCGACCCGCGTGGCCACGTCCGGCATCGGGATCCACCGGATCTCGTCGACGTAGGCGACCCTTCGCCCGCCGTAGCCGTTGGCCGCCTCGGCCCGCGGCTTGTAGTCGTCGTAGCGGACCATCCGGATGTGGACGTCCGGCTTCCACTCGACGAACTTGAAGGGGCCGGTGCCGATGTACTCGGTGACCTTGGCCGGCGTCGGATATTTCTCGGCGATCTCCTTCGGGTAGACGGCGGCGAAGTTGTTCGCGTTGGCCAGGGAGATCAGGACGATGCCCGACTTCTCCTTGAGCTTGATCTCCACCGTGGACCTGTCGACGGCTCGCACGCCCTCCACCGAGGCCCACATGGCCTTGGCCTGGACGGCGTACCCGCCCCACCGCTTCAGCGAGGCGACCACGTCGTCGCTGGTCATCTCCTTTCCGTTGTGGAACCGGATGCCCTGACGCAGCTTGATCGTGTACGTGAGCCCGTCCGCGCTCACCGCGGGAAGCGCCTCGGCCAGGACGGGAATCGGCTGGTAGTTCTGGTCCAGCGTGTAGAGGCTCTCGTAGATGTGCTGGGTGATGATCTCCACGAAGTTCGCCGTGGTCCAGTGGGAGTCGAGCGTGGGCGGATCCCCGAGCACGGCGACCTTCAGCACCCCTCCCTTCTTGGGAGCCTGCGCCCGGGCCTCGAGCCCCGTCATGGCCACCAGGCCGACGACCAGCAGCAGTGACACACCAGATCGCAATCCGCGGCTCATGGCTCACCCTCCCTCGGGATCAGGCGTTGCAGTTTGCCGTCCTCGCGAGCTTGCTCGCCCTCACACGAGCAGGGCCAGGGGCTCCTCGATGAGGTCGGCGAGGGCGCCGAGGAACTGGGCGCCGCGGGCGCCGTCGAGGGCGCGGTGGTCGCAGGACAGGGTCAGCATCATGGTGGGCTGGACGGCCGGCTGGCCGTTGAGGGCGATCACGCGGTCGGCGATGCGGCCCACGGCGAGGATGGCGGCCTGCGGTGGGTTGACGATCGCGTTGAAGGCATCGACGCCGTACATGCCCAGATTGCTGATCGTGAACCCGCCGCCCTGGATGTCGGCCGGCCGCAGCTTGCCGGCCTGGCCGCGGCTCACCATGTCCTCGCGGCGGGCCGCGATGTCGGCGAGATTCAGCGTGTCGGCGCGGTGGATGATGGGAACGACGAGGCCGGCGTCGATGGCGACGGCCAGGCCGATGTTGATGTCGGCATTCCGCACGATCGCGCCGTCCTTCCAGGAGGCATTCACGCCCGGATGTTGCGACAGGGCCGCCGCGACGAGCTTCACGAGGAGATCCGTGTAGGTGATCCGGGCGCCGGTCTGCTTGCGCGCCCTGTCCCGCCAGGAGACGAGGCGGCTCACGGTGACCTCGCGGACGAGATAGAAGTGGGGCGCGGTGGTCCAGCTCGCCGTCATGCGCTCGGCCATGATGCGCCAGACGGTGCCGACGCCAGGCGCCTCCGCCTGGGCCGCCGCGCTCGGCGTCGCGGCGAAGACGTCTGCGACGAGGATGGCGCCGCCCGGGCCCGAGCCGCGGAGCGCCTGGATGTCCACACCACGCTCGGTGGCCAGTCGCCGTGCCTTCGGCGACGCAGCGGCGAGCCGCGCCGCGGTGCCGTCGCCGGCGGCCGCCTCCCTCTGGCGCGCGACGTGGGCGAAGACGTCGGCCTTCTCGATCTTGCCGCCGGCAGGCGTGACCTGGGCGAGATCGACGCCGTGCTCCTGGGCGATCTTGCGGGCGAGGGGCGAGGCCCTGACGGCCGCCGCCGGCGCCGGGACGACGTTGACGCCAGCGGGCGGCTGCCCCGGTGCGACCGACGCCGCCTCCTCGGAGGCGAAGATCAGCGCGATCGTCTGTCCGACGGGGACCACGTCGCCCGCTCGCGCGGTCACCTCTCCGAGGACGCCCGAGACTGGCGCCTCGATCTCGGTGGTGGCCTTGTCGGTCTCGATCTCCACGAGCGGCTCGCCCTTCCGCACCTTGTCGCCGGGGGACTTGAGCCAGTGCAGGACCTTGCCGGTCTCCTGCGCCAGCTCCAGCGCCGGCATGATGACGTTCGTGGGCATCAGCGCGTCACGCTTTCCCGCAGAGGGCCTTCGCCGCCTCCAAGACCATCTTTTCCGAGGGCACCGTCAGGTCCTCGAGTACCGGCGAGAACGGCACCGGGACATCCATGGCCCCGATGCGCTTGACCGGCGCGTCGAGGTGATAGAAGGCCCCCTCGGCGATCACCGACGCGAGCTCGGCGGTCACGCCGTACCGCTCGTAGCCCTCGTCCACCACGATGGCGCGCGAGGTCTTCTTGACCGAATCGATCAGCGCCTGCTTGTCGAGAGGGGCGGTCGTGCGCGGGTCGATCACCTCGGCGCTGATGCCAATCTTCTCGAGCATGGTGGCGGCACCGAGGGCGACCTGCACCATGCTGCTCGTGGCCACGATGGTGACGTCCGTGCCCGCCCGCTTGATGTCCGCCACCCCGAAGGGGATGGTGTAGTCCTCGGCCGGCACCGGTCCCTTGATCCGGTACATCATCTTGTCCTCGAAGATGACCACCGGGCTGTCGTCGCGGATGGCCGTCTTCATCAGCCCCTTGGCCTCGTACGGGCTGGAGGGCAGGGCGACCTTGAGGCCCGGGACGTGACTCACCCAGGCCTGGAGCGACTGGGAGTGCTGAGCGGCCGACCGGCGCGTCGCCCCCAGCGTCGTGCGGAAGACGATGGGCACCTTGAGCTTGCCGCCCGACATGTAGTGCACCTTGGCGGCCTGGTTCACCATCTGGTCCATGGTCAGCGTGATGAAGTCGCCGAACATCACGTCGACGATCGGCCGCATGCCGGTCATGGCGGCGCCGACGCCGATGCCAGCATAGCCGGGCTCGGAGATCGGCGTGTCGATGATCCGCTCCGTCCCGAACTCCTGCACCAGCCCCACCAGCGTCTTGAAGGGGTGCCCGGCCTCCGCCACGTCCTCGCCGATGACGAACACCCGCGGGTCGCGCCGCATCTCCTCGGCGATGGCCTCGCGGACCGCCTCGCCGTACGTCAGCTCTCGAACCGCGTCAGGCATAGACGTCCTCGTCGACTTCGCTCACCTCGGGGTATGGCGCGGCGAGCGCGAACTGCACGCCGCTGTCGATCTCCGCCTGCACGTCGGCGCGGATCCGCTCGAAGACGCTCTCGTCGGCGAGCCCATGCGCGGTGAGCCGTGAGGCCAACGTGTGGAGCGGATCGTGGCCGGTCATCCACTCGCGCTCTTCCTCCTTGGTGCGGTACTCGCGGTTGACGTCGCCGACGTGGTGGCCGTAGTACCGGTAGGTCTTGCACTCGAGGAAGGCCGGCCCCTCGCCGCGCCTCGCCCGCTCCACCAGCCGCTTCATGGTCGCGTTGACGAGCTGGACGTCCTGGCCGTCGACGCTCTCGGCGTGGATCCCGAAGGCGCGGCCGCGCGCGAGGACCTCGCCGGCAATGGTCTCGCCGCAGGGCGTGTACTCGCCGTAGAGATTGTTCTCGCAGACATAGATGACGGGCAGCTTCCAGAGTGAGGCCATGTTCATCACCTCGTAGAGCACGCCCTGGCCCAGGGCGCCGTCGCCGAAGAAGCACGTCGCGACCTGGCCGGTGCCCCGCATCTTGGCCGAGAGCGCGGCGCCCGTCGCGATGCCGGCGGAGCCCCCCACGATGGCGTTGGCGCCGAGGTTGCCCGTCTCGGGATCGGCGATGTGCATCGAGCCGCCCTTGCCGCGGCAGTAGCCCGGCTCTTTGCCGAGCAGCTCTGCGAACATCCGGTTGACCGACGCCCCCTTGGCCAGGCAGTGGCCGTGGCCGCGATGCGTGCTCGTGATGAAGTCGTCGCGGCGCAGGGCTTCGCAGACACCGACCGCCACGCCCTCCTCCCCGACGTAGAGGTGGGCCAGGCCCGGCATCTTCGCGCCCTTGTAGAGCTCGTTCACCTGCTCCTCGAAGGCGCGAATCTTCGCCATCTGGCGGTACATGTGGAGGTTCTGCTCCAGCTCCAGCCGCGGCTCTATCGCCTGGGTCGTCATCATCCTGCTCCTTCTCCGCCGTCACCGGCGAGTGGTCTCATGGCGCCTCCGGCCCGCTATCGTACTCCAAATCGTGGGCCCGCGGCTCGGCCACGGGCGATCACCGTTGACTTCGTGGCCAGTTGTGCCAGATTTGTGTCCTAACCCGACACGGAGGAACTCGATCATGATCACGAGGTTTGGGAGCCTGTTCGCGGGCCACGTCGATCTGGACAACGAGGGGCTGGACGGCACGCCGGTGAACGATCGCTGGCTATCCGACGAGTATCTGGCCACGGTGTTTCCGAAGAGCGAGGCCATCGCGAAGCTGATGGACCGGACCGGCTACGACATCTTCTGGCTGGCCGAGCACCACTTCCAGCGCGAGGGGTACGAATGCATCCCGAACGTGCTGATGCTGGCCCTGCACCTCTGCCACATCACCCGGAACATCAGGATCGGCTGCGGCTTCAACATTGCCCCGATGTGGCACCCGATCCGGGTGGCCGAGGACTATGCCACGGTCGACTGGCTGACCAACGGCCGGGTCGTCTTCGGCGTCGGGCGCGGCTATCACTCCCGCGAGGTCGAGAGCTTCGGGGCGCCGATCCTCGACCAGGACGCCAACCGCGAGCTCTTCGAGGAGCAGGTCGACATCATCTTCAAGTCGTTCAACGAGCGCGCCTTCGCCCACCAGGGCAAGCACTACACGATCCCGCCGCCGGTGCCCTACCGGGGCTACGAGGTCCGGGAGCTCACCCTGGTACCGCGCCCGAAGACGCTGCCCGTCGAGTGCTGGCAGCCAGTGGTCAGCGCCAGCCAGCGGGCGCTCGACTTCATGGCCAAGCACGGCATCAAGGGCCTCATCGGCGGGGGCGCGGCGGCAGGGGGGGCCAGCGACAAGGTGGTCCACGCCTTCCGTGAAGCGCGCGCCCGCGCCGGAAGGGAGACCGAGCTGGGCGGCGACCTCTGCATCGGCTACTCGTTCCACATCGCCGACAGTGTCGAGCAGGGGATCAAGGAGGCGACGCCGTTCTTCGAGGAGAACATCAAGATGTTCGCCCCGCTCGGCTTCGTCCCCGGCCTCACCCCGGAGCAGATCGAGGCGGCCGGCGACCCGATGCGGGCCCGTCAGGCCAACCTGCCGACGCTGCGCCACGCCATCAAGGCGGGCACCTGGCTGGTCGGCCCGCCGGAGCTGATCGCCGAGCAGCTCATGGAGATCCAGCACAAGTACCCCGGCCTGGAGGTGGTCAACGTCGGCCAGCCCGTCGGCACGCCGCAGGCCGTGATTCTCGAGCAGCTCGAGCGCTTCGCGGCGGAGGTCATGCCGGCCTTCAAGAGCAAGTAGCGGGTTCCCCGCGAGAGACGGTAAGATCGGCGTCGTGCGCTACCACTTCTCGGGTATCGCCGGCGCCGGCGTGAATCCGCTGGCGCGGCTGATGCGCGCTCGCGGGCATCAGGTCCAGGGCTCCGACCGCTCCTTCGATCAAGGCAAGAACCGCGACGTCGCCGACGAGCTCTGCGCGCTCGGCATCGAGGTGCGACCCCACGATGGAAGCGCCATCACGCGCGATCTCGATCGCGTCGTCTTCTCGGTCGCCGTCGAAGACGACACGCCGGAGATGCGCCGAGCGCGGGAGCTCGCCCTCGAGCGCGTGGCGCGGCCCGCCCTCCTCGCCGAGATCATCAACGGCGGGCATCCGAGCGTCGCCGTCGCGGGCACGAGCGGAAAGAGCACGATCACGGGTATGGTCGCCTGGCTCCTTCGCGAGTCCGGTCTGCCCGCCACGGTGCTCGGCGGCGCCGCGCGCGTCGACGAGCGCGGTGTCGGCTGCTTGATGGCGGGGCCCGACGGAGGCCCGGTGATCGCGGAGGCGTGCGAGTCGGACGGGACGCTCGTCGGCTATCGGCCGACCGTCGGCCTCGCGCACAACATCAGCCGCGATCACGCCGAGGTCGAGGCACTGAGAACGCAGTTCGGCGCCTTCGCGAAGAATTGCCGAAAGCTCCTCGCCAACGCCGCGTGTCCCGAAGCGAGCGCCCTCGCCCGGACGATCGGCGGGGTCACCTATGGGATCGCGGCGGGCGCCGATCTCCCGCTCGAGGTGATCACGCCGGGCCCGGATCGCGCCCGGGGCGCGCTCCACGCGGGGGCGGCGGGTGTCCTCTCGCTCGAGGTTCCTCAGCCGGGCGTACACAATCTCGAGAACGCTGCCGCCGCCGCGCTGGTCGCGCTCGAGCTGGGCGTGCCCGCCGCGGCGATCGGGCCCGCCCTGGCCCGCTTTCCGGGGGTGGCCCGGCGATTTCAGGTCATCGGCGCCACGGCCCGCGGCATCCGCGTGGTCGATGACTACGCTCACAACGGGGAGAAGATCCGGGCCGCGCTCACCACGGCGCAGGCGGGCGCCGACCGGGTGATCGCCATCCTCCAGCCGCACGGCTTTGGCCCGGCGCGATTCCTCCGCGCGGAGCTCCGCGCCCTCGTCCCCCGTCTGCTCCGCTCCCAGGATCGCTTCTGCTACGCGGAGATCTTCTACGGCGGCGGGACCGTCGCGCGCGACATCTCGGGCAAGATGCTGGCCGATGATCTTCCACCCGAGCTGGGCTGCGGGTATGCCGAGAATCATGACGCGGTCGTACGCTGGGTCGCGCGCGAGGCACGGAAGGGTGACACGGTGCTGCTCATGGGAGCGCGAGACCCGGACCTTTCCCGCCTGGCCCGGGCGATCTTCCGGGCCCTCGACGACCCCGCTGCCTGATACCCGCCGCGCCCACGAAGAGTCTGGCAGTCTTCTGATGCCAAACACCTTGACCGTAAAGGATTTTTGAGCTATCCTCCATTAGTGGAATTGGCGCCTCTCTCCCCCGCCGTAGCCAGTCAGAGGCCTCTATGATCCGCAGCATGACCGGGTACGGCCGCGCCGAGATGGCCAGCCCGCGTCTGAGCCTCTCCGTGGAGTGCAAGTCGCTCAACCACCGCCACCTCGACATCGCCCTCAAGCTGCCGCGCGCCCTGTCCGCGCTCGAGCTCGATGCGCGCCGGATCATCCAGGCGGCCGTCCAGCGCGGCAGGATCGAAGTCAGCGTGAGTGTCGCGCCCGTCGAGGGCGCGCCCTCGACCAATCTCGTCGTCAACATGCCGCAGGCGCGGGCGTACGTGGACGTGGCCCGGCGCGTCGGCGACCACTTGAAGATCGGCGGTGCGTTGGCCCTGCAATGGCTTCTCGAGCAGCCCGGCGTCATCTCGCGCGAGGAGCAGACGCCCCTCTCCACGGAGGAAGGCTGGCCGCTCCTTCACGACGGGCTGGCCAAGGCGCTGGCGGAGCTGTGCGGCCGGCGCGAGGCGGAAGGCGCCGCCCTCGACAAGGAGCTCCGGGCCCTCCTCGCCACCATGGGCGAGCACGTTGGCGTGGTCGCCGCACGCGGTCCCCTCGCCCTCGAGCGCAAGCAGCAGCGCCTTCGCGAGCGAATCCAGGGGCTCCTGGCCGGCACGCCGCTCGACGAAGGGCGCCTGGCCACCGAGGTCGCCATGTGGGCCGAGAAGAGCGACGTCACGGAGGAGCTGGCGCGGCTCCGGTCGCACATGGGCGAGTTCGCGCGGCTGCTCGACGAGGGCGGGGCCGTGGGCCGCACCCTCGACTTCCTCATCCAGGAGATGAACCGCGAGGTCAACACGGTGGGGTCCAAGGCCGATGACCTCGAGCTGTCCCAGGCCGCCATCGCGGCCAAGTCCACGCTCGAGAAGCTTCGCGAGCAGGTGCA
>Ga0209689_1001071_pt1 | contig 20075 bp, 22 predicted proteins | sample GraSoiAngelo_149_FD_187119 | JGI IMG/M metagenome (GOLD analysis project Ga0209689, IMG submission 187119) | Grasslands soil microbial communities from the Angelo Coastal Reserve, California, USA - 14_1009_09_30cm (SPAdes) (version 2) | ecosystem: Environmental > Terrestrial > Soil > Grasslands ... | reverse complement strand
ACCAGCATGGTGGGTGACGGCATCACCATCTGGACGGCGTTTTCGATCACAGTCCCCGCCTCGAAGACCAGGATGTCCTGGGTGCCGGTACCCACGTCGACGGCCAGGATGCGAGGCTTGGCCATCGCCTCAGCGTATAACGTCTCAAACGGGGTAACGCCCCGAGCAAGCTCACCAGCGTATTCGCGTTCCACCTGTACTCACCATGCAGAGACCTGGTGGCCTGGTTTGCGCGAAATGCCGGGGAGCCCTCAGGGCGGACGGTGAAGAGCTGGTCTGCATGGCCTGCCGAACCCGGTACCCGGTGATCGACGGGATCCCCTCCTTCGCGGCGCAGGGAGTCGCTCCAGCGATCCTCCCAGGCTGTGCACTGAGCGTGGTGATACCTGCCCTGAACGAAGCCGCCAGCCTGGACCAGGTCCTGCCTGCGGTGGAAGCCGCCTTGACCTCCCTCAAGATTTCGCACGAGCTGGTCGTGGTCGATGGAGGCTCGACTGACAAAACCCAGGAGGTTGTGCGGCGTCACGGCGCCCGGCTCGTGACTCAGAAACTTCCTGGTTTCGGGGGAGCCTGCCGTGCCGGTTTTGAGCAATCACGCGGCGAGTACGTCCTCACCATGGATGCGGACGGCTCGCATGACCCCTCCTTTGTCGGTGACCTGTGGACTGCCCGGGGCAAGGCCGAGGTCGTGATCGCCTCCCGGTACGTGCCCGGAGGCGCAGCCTTTATGCCGGGCTGGCGCAGCCTGCTGAGCCGGATCCTCAACGTCTCATTTCGCCGTGGCCTCTCGCTGCCGGTGATGGACCTCTCCAGCGGCTACCGCCTGTACCTGCGATCCGCCCTTCGCCAGCTCAAGCTCGGAGCCACCGACTTCGACATCCTGGAAGAGATTCTGATCCGGGCCCTGGCTGCCGGCTACGCGGTGCACGAGATCCCTTTCCAGTACCGGGCACGCCTGGCCGGCAAGAGTCACGTCCGGCTCTTCAAATTCGGCATCTCATACCTGCGTACCTTCCTCGCCATGTGGCGGCTGCGCAATTCGATCGCCTCGGCCGACTATGACGCGCGGGCGTTCGACAGCCTGGTGCCGCTCCAGAGGTACTGGCAGCGACGCCGCCACCAGGTGGTCACCCGGCTGGCGACCGGGGTCGGGCAGGTGCTCGACGTGGGCTGTGGCTCCAGCAAAATCCTCGGCTCGAACACGACCTGGGTCGGGCTCGACATCCAGATGCACAAGCTGCGGTACGCGAGGCGCTACGGCAACCCATTGGTCCAGGGCTCGATCTTTGACCTGCCGTTTGCTGACGGGTCGTTCGACGGCGTGGTGTGCTCCGAGGTGATCGAGCACATTCCCGCGGAAGAGAAGCCATTCAACGAGATGCTCCGGGTACTCAAGCCAAACGGCCGGCTGATCCTGGGTACGCCCGACTACGACAAATGGAGCTGGCGCGCTCTCGAGTGGTTGTATGCGCGGGTCTCGCCGGGTGGGTACGCGGACGAGCACATCACTCATTACAGCCGCGAGAATCTGACCACCTACCTGCAGGGCAAGGGCTTTGCCGTCGAATCAGTCGATTACGTGGGGGGATCCGAGATGATCTTCAGCCTCAGGAAGCTGCCACCCATGGCTTCACCTGTGCCGGCCCAACCGGTTCGATCAGCCCTACGCGCTGCCTGAGCTGTCGGACGCTGGCCCGGATCTCGATAGGGGTTGATAAACGACGATAAGGCGCACGCCTTATCATTCGGGTCGCCGGCGGAGAAACGCTCCAAACATGGGAGCGGTGAAGGCGACGTGCCCGCGGGACGCCCGATAAATCAAACCCTTCTGGACAAGGGCGTTGAGATGTGGCTGTAACTGGTTGTTTTGACGACCGCTACGTCGTTGCAACTGATCGACGGTAGTCGATTCTCCGTCTACCGCGATGAAACGCAAGATGCGGCGCTCCTCGGTCGAAGCCCGGACAAAACGGGCTTCGAAGAATCCGCGATCGAGAACATCAAGAATGTCAGGGCGGAGACGCTGAAGGTCCGCTCGCGTGATCGTTGGCCCAGAACTGCCCCTCCACAGTATGTCCCCGTACAGCTGGATAAAAAATGGATAACCCATAGTCTCCTGCATCGCAAGCTCGACCACCTCATCCTCGTAGCGGCGATTGAGCCTCGCCGCGGGGTCAATCAAGGCGGCGCGATCTTCCGGGGGCCGAAGGTTGCCTAGTTCTTCAGTGAAGAACATGCGCTCCGAGTAACTCTTCGAACGCGCAAGGTTCTCCCGCATCGGTGGCAACCCGCAAAGAATCAGCATGATTGGGATCTCAGCCTGTTGAACCGCCGCGACCGACGAGAGCAGCGCACTCAACGTCATCCAGCCCCGCCGCTCGCGCACGACCTGGAATTCGTCGTACCGGAGGATGAAACCTGGGTGCTCACTGCGCAGGCATAGATCGCCGACTTGCATCATCACGTCGCGCAGGTCATCGTCCAGGCGGTTGAGCTTCGCGGTTGCTTGCCGCCCGGCAGATACCGCAACCTTGATCTCTCCGTAGGACACACTCAGGCTCCCGAGCGACTCGAGCACATTCTGGGCGACGGCGGCAGCCGCACTCTTGATTCGGGCAGACATCGAGAGGCGACGCGCGAGCCGGGTCAAGTCGGTAAGAAGAGTCCGAGCAAACACATCCGGTTGGGCGTCGGCATCCGAGAACTCGCGACTGATCACGAGCCAGTTGCTACTCTCCGCCTCGTCGCTGTAATGGCGCAACAGGACGGTCTTGCCGACGCCGCGCAACCCGGTTACCAGCAGATTTCTAGGCACTCCCGGCTCGGCGAGAAAGGTCCGAAACCGCTCAATTTGAATATCGCGGTCCCCGAGATATGGAGGATCGAGGCCCATGCCCGGTCGGTAAGGGCTCGGCGCGAACGGGGCCATGATAAGGAATGATAACCCATGATAACCAGCTGTCGTTATCATTCGTGCCTTGGGAGCGGGGGCCGAGTGCCCCTGAACTATCGTGAAGCGGTCGCTGGGAGGTGACGCTGGAAGATCAGGAGGATCTCGTTTGGGTCGACGGTCATCTGGTCCACGAAGTAGCCGCCGTCGTAATCAAGCCCCTTGGCACGCAAGAACCCGCCCCCGGGATGACGCTTGAGGACTGTCACGCCTGGCTTGAGCCGGTAGGCGAGCACGGTGCGGCCCCCTCCCTTTACCAATGCGACGCTCGCTATCTCGTCCCAGGGAAGGATCGGGCTCTTTGACGATTTTCGGAAGGTGACACCGTCATTGGTGAACTCGAAACGCGGGCGCACCGGTCCCCGCATCGTGAAAAAGCCGATGAGGGGGGCGGCTATCGCTGCCCAGCCGATGCCTCGGCCGGACAAGATAAGGATGACCCCGCCGAGCTCTGTGATACTCGCCAGGGGGAGGAAGAGAACCCAGGGAAACCGGGCGTTGACGATCAAAGGCCGGCTTCTCACGCCGGACTCCCGAGTCACAGGACCACCGTCACAGCGCCGGGTACGATCTCTGCCCGCAGGACATTGCCGCGGTAGACGTCGCCGTCGACCTCGTGCCACTGGACGTCAGGCGCCTTGATGTCGACCGAGCGCACCTTCCGCTGGAGCATGCTCATGCCGTCAGATCGGTGGGTCAGTACGTTCCAGAGCACCTGGGCCCGCTCCACCGCGGTGCGCGGCCGGTATACGCAAAGGTCGAGCCAGCCGTCGTCGATGGCGATGTTGGGGCCAAAGCGGAAGGGGGCTGCACCCAACATGCCCGCGTTGACCACCAGGACCACTACCGCGCTCAGGGAGAGCTCCTCGCCGTCTGCCCTGATTGAGCACTCGAACAATGGTGCCCTGGGCAACCACCAGGCGCCGGCGAGCAGGTAGGCGGCGCGACCGAGCCAGAACTTGAGGGCCTGCGGAGTCGAGCGCATCACGGCCGCGTCGAAGCCGATCCCGGCGGCAAGCGCCGAATATCCGTCGTTGACCCGCGCCAGGTCGACCGGGCGGCCGTTCGGAAACCGTGTCAGCGCTCGCCTGAACGCCTTGCGCCAGGTTGCCGGTAGGCCGAGTTCGCGGGCGACGATATTAGCGGTACCGCGCGGCACAATCCCGATCGGCAGCGCGCGGTGGTGGGCGGCCGCCATAACCTCGGCCACGGTGCCATCACCGCCAGCGGCAACCACCAACTGGAAGTCGTCACGGGCGAGTGCCGCGCCGATGGCTTCGACGTTCGAACCGGATCGAGTGGGAAGGACGACTCCATCCCAGCCGAGGTCTTTCGACTGCGAGAGCAGCTTCTCCCCGAATGCCGCCCCGGTGCGGGGCAGTGCCGGGTTTACCACGAGCAGGACTCGGCGACCCGCGCTCAGGGTTGATAGCCGGAAATCGCCGGCCTGGCGGCGTCCAGCTCCATCAGCCGGCGGCCCGGCGGGTCATCCGGTCGTGCACATCGTCGATGTGGGGATGCCCTTCCGGCTGGACGCAGAAGACGTCACCCGGCCGGCAGACGTCACTCTCGAACTGGATGGTGGTGTGCTCGATGGCGAAGTCGTGGGCCAGGACCTCTCGCACCTCGGCCAGGATGTCCTGAGCCTGGGTCACCCGCTGATCATCGATCAGTAGATGCCCGCTCATGGCCCGGGTCTGCGCACTCAGCGACCAGATGTGCAGATCGTGCAGGTCGCGGACCCCCGGAACCTTCCTGACGGCTTCCACCACGGCGACCGGTTGGACGTCGGTGGGCATCGACTCCAGCAGGATGTCGAGGGCCGCCGACAGCACACGCCAGGCGCTCCATGCGATCAGGCCGGCTATCAGCAGGCTGAGCAACGGGTCCACGATCTGCCAGCCGGTGAGCAGGATGAGGAGGGCGGCCACGATCACGCCGGTAGACGCGCCTGCGTCGCTCAGGACATGTGCACGGGCGCTTCGAACTGCGAGATCGGGCCCGACCGATTCCAGGCGTCTGGCGACGAAAAGCGAGATGGCGAGGGCAAGCACCGCGGCGCCGGCCATCAAGAAGCCTTGCACCTGGGTCGGGTGCTGAAGTCGGCGGACTGCCTCCACCACGATTCCGACGACGATGGCCCCCAGCAGCAGGGCGTTCAGAAGCGCTACCAGGATGCCGACACGGTGGTAGCCGTAGGTCTTCCGGGCGGTTGCGGGCCTGCGAGCCTGTTCCAGGGCGAAGGCGGAGAGCGCCAGGACAACCAGGTCGGTGACGACGTGCCCCGCGTCGCTGAGCAAGGCAAGGCTGTGGGCCCAGACGCCGCCCACAACTTCAATGGCCAGGATGGCGCCGGTCAGAAACAGCGCCTGCCGCACCCGCGCGGACGCGCCCGACCGAACGCTGATCAATTCCACCATCGTTTATCTTAGGCACCCCCCGGCCCTAAAATTGCTGCTTTCATGCAGTTGCCACGGCACAGGCGGCGTTCCGCGATCTGGCTCGTCTGCCGGGCACTGACCGTTCCGATCGGGGCAGCCCTGACCCTGGCGGCGGCTGGGCCTGCCCGGGCGGACGGGATCGCAACACCCGAGCCGTACCACTGGGTCTCCCCACCGCCAGGCCAGGCGGCAGGAAACCAGGCACCGGCCTCCGGCTCCGGGACCGTTGCCTTCACCGGCGGGCGGGCCGAACCAGGCAGCATCTTCACCGACGACGGGCAGGTAACCTTCAGCCTGCCCCAGGGCGCGTTCGCGCCCGCCACTGGCCAAACCGGGGTGCGAATCGCGATTACGCCGGTCCGGCCCCAGCCGGCGCCCCCAGCCGGCCACGTGCCGGACGGCAATGCCTACTCGATTACCGCCACCTATGAGCCGAGCGCCGCGCCCGCAATCCTGCTTACGCCGGCGCTACTGGACATGCGGTACCCGCCAGGCCATCGCCCCGAGAGCATCTACCGGATCGACGGCAGCGGTTGGACGTCCCTCGGTGGTTCAGTCCAGACGTTGCTCCAGACCATCGACGCGCGGATCTCTCAGACGGGCAGGTTCGTGGCCGGACACCAGGGGGCCGCCGGCACTTCGGCGAGTTCCGGTCCCCCAGGCCTCCTGTTTGTGATCGCGCTGGCGCTCGTGTCGGCCGGCGTGCTTCTCCTGATCGCCGGAGTGCGCTTTCGCCGCGGCCGATGAGCCTGGTCAGCTTATGAGTGGTGGGACTCCTGCGTGCCCGTTCGGAGAAATGCCTCCCCGCAGCTTCCGCTCGGACGGCTCGATGATGGCATCGATCAATCCCCATTCCTTCGCCTGCACAGGGGTCATGAAGAAGTCACGCTCGATGTCGCGCTCCACCTGCTCGATCGGCCGGCCGCAGTGCCGGGCATAGATCTCGACGATGATCTGGCGCAAGCGCAGGATTTCGCGGGCGTGGATCTCGATGTCAGTTGCCTGGGCAGGACCCTGGGTACCGCCGCTGGGCTGGTGGAGCACGATCTGGCAGTTCGGGAGCGACAATCGCTTGCCGGCCGCGCCCCCGGCCAGGATCAGAGACGCAGCGCTGGCCGCCATGCCGGTGCACAGGGTGCTGACAGGGGGATGGACGTAACGCATGGTGTCGTAAATCGCGAGCCCGGCAGTCAACGACCCACCCGGACTGTTGATGTAGAGGCTGATCTCCTTGTCCGGGTCCTCGCTGTCTAGAAACAGCAGCTGGGCAATCACGAGGTTGGCGACCTCGTCATCGATGGCGTTTCCGACGAAGATGATGCGATCGCGCAGCAACCGCGAGTAGATGTCGTAGGCACGCTCGCCTCGAGAGGTGGTTTCGATGACACTGGGCACAAGGGCCATGGCACTACCTCCTTTGATCAGCGGTCGATGGTAAATCCGATGCGCCGCCCTGGCGGCGTGCCCTGGGTGGCGGCAAGGTAGAGGCTGAAGTCGGCGACCGCCCGGAGCGCCTGCGGCCGGAGAGTCGCGGTCGCCATCCGAACCTGCATTTTCGGGTCATCGGGCCAGCTGCGCTGGGACGGCGCCGTCCGGGCGCCCAGCCGCCGGGCCAGGTCGGCATACAGGTCAGCTGCCGGAAGGTCCAGAGCCCGGCCGATGCCAGCCAGCTTCTCGGTAGAGACATCCTTGAGCCCACGCTCGAGCTCGGAGAGAAAGGCGGTCGAGATGCCGGCGGCCTCGGCGACCGCCGCCAGACTCCGGTCCGCATCTTCCCGCCGACGCCGGAGGAGTGCTCCCAGGCTCACCCGGATCGCCTCGGCCTCTTCGCTGTCAGCGTAACCCATATGCTGTAAGCAGATACTAGCACAGTCGCATCACCCTGAACAGGGTCCAGACAGTGAATCAGGAGTCGGGGCGTCGGGATTCGAACCCGAGTTCTCGTGGTCCCAAACCACGCGCGTTAAACCAGGCTACGCTACGCCCCGCTGGGAGGATTGTAATGATAGTGACGCGTGCTTCCTATCGCGCTTGCGCTCACCGTGCTGATCGTCGCGCTCCTTGCCTTTCGCTGGTTTGAGCGTTATCGCTTTACCGACGGCTGGCGCAAGAGCGAGTTTCGCGGGGCCGCCTTCGGTTTCTTGATGTGGTTTGGCGGCCTGTTTGGTCACCGAGTCCCGCCGCCCCCTCAGACGAAGGTTGAGTTCACCTCACGCGGCTCGTCGCTCCCTAAGGACGCTGCGGACAAAGAAGAGTAGGTTGGCCGGCCGCTCCGCCAGGCGGCGCATCAGGTACGGGTACCACTCCGTCCCGTAGGGCACGTAGATCCGGACCCGGTATCCGTCCTTGCGCAGCCGCTCCTGCAGGTCACGGCGGATCCCGAACAGAAGCTGGAACTCGAACCGGTCGCCGCTTATCCCGTGCTCGCGAGCGAAGGCACGGGTAGCCTCAATCAAGCGGTCGTCGTGGGTCGCAATCGCCGGATAGACGCCATGGAGCACAAGCTCACGCATGGCCTTCTCATAGCAGGCGTCCACGTCAGACTTTTTCGGGTAAGCGATGCTCGGCGGTTCGTCATAGGCGCCTTTCACCAGCCGGACCCGGACCCCCAAGGCATTGACCCGCTGGACATCCTCCAGAGTCCGGAACAGATAACTCTGGAGAACCACCCCGCAGTTCGGATACTTCTCGTGGAGGGCGAACACCAGGTCCAGCGTCCTCTGGGTGTAGGCAGAGCCCTCCATGTCGATCCGCACGAAGTTGTCGAGCTGCCGGGCGCGGGCGAGGATCCGCTCGAGCAATGCGCGACAGAGGTCGGGCGAGATGTCAAGGCCGAGCTGGGTCAGCTTGACCGATACATTCGCATCGAGTCGCTCCGTCGCTATCCGCTCGAAAGCCGCCAGGTAGTCCTCGGTAGCTGCGTGAGCAGCTCGTTCCTCGGTCACGTTCTCTCCCAGGTGGTCGAGGCTCGCCGTCAGGCCGCGGGCGTTGACCTCCTTGACCACCCGAACCGCGTCTTCCAACCGGTCACCTGCGACGAACCTGTAGGCAAGCCTGGCGGTCAGCTTTTGCCGGGTGACGAACCGTTGCAGCCCGCGCCGTCGCGACAGGTAGAGGAATGGTGCTCGCAACATGATTAGCGGACCAGCGCGTCGAAGCCGCCGTGCACCTCGAGGGCTGCGATCGCACGCGCGCGGTGGCTCAGCAGGTTTTTTTCTTCGAGGCTCAGCTCCGCCAGGTGCCGGCCGTTGGGCACCCTGAAAATCGGGTCGAATCCGAAGCCGTGCACCCCACGAGGCTCGGATGCGATGGTGCCTTCGAGCAGGCCCTCGCCGACGAATGATTTCCCGCCCGGCAGTTGGAGGACCGCGGCGCAGTGGAAAAACGCCGTTGGAGATTGCTGTGCCTGCGGGCCGAGCTCGCGCAAGAGGGCATCGATCAAGTCCCTGTTGCTGGCGCCGGGCCCGGCAAACCGGGCCGAGTGGACCCCCGGCCTGCCCTCCAGTGCAGGCACCTCCAGGCCCGAATCATCCGCAAGTGTGGCGAGTCCACTGAGACGGAGGCCCGCCTCCGCCTTGAGCCGGGCATTTGCCAGGAAAGTGGTGCCGTCTTCATTGACGTCAAGACGAATGCCGATCTGGGCGGGGTCGACCACCTCGACCGGGACCTCGGCGAGTAACGCCCTGATCTCACGGAGCTTCCCCAGGTTGTGGGTCGCGATCAGAAGACGTGCGATCGCCGTCGCTTCAGCGGAGCTTCAAGGCCCTGCGCTGGGCCTCGACCAGCTCGCTCGTCCCCTTGATCGCAAGCTTGAGGAGTTGGTCCATCTCCTCGCGTGCAAATGGCTCCTGCTCGGCGGTCCCCTGGATCTCGATGAAGCGCCCGTCTTCTGAAAGCACGCAGTTCATGTCGGTCTGGGCGGCGAAATCCTCGAGATAGTTAAGGTCGAGACGGGGCTGCCCCTGGACGATCCCAACGCTGACCGCGGAGACGAACTGGCGCAGCGGGAGCACCCGCAACAGATTGCGCTCGACAGCCTTCTGGAATGCCAGGTGCATGGCAACGAAGCCGCCTGTGATCGATGCCGTCCGCGTGCCCCCATCCGCCTGCAGCACATCGCAGTCCACGGTGATGGTCCTCTCCCCCATCATCGGCATGTTCACGGCTGCGCGCAGGGCACGCCCGATCAGGCGCTGGATCTCCTGGGTGCGTCCGTCGACCCGGCCGGTGCGAGCTTCCCTCGCCGTCCGTTGCTGAGTGGCGCGGGGCAGCATCGAGTACTCGGCTGTCACCCAGCCCTCTCCCGATCCCTTCTTGTGAGGCGCCGGCTTGTCCTCCCAGCTCGCGGTGCAGAGCACGCGAGTATCGCCCATGTTGATGAGAGCGGAGCCTTCCGCATACAGGTTGACGCCGGTCTCGATCTTCACCGGGCGGAGCTGGTCAGGGGTCCGGCCGTCAGGGCGTGTCTGGGCCAAGCGCTCCTATTTTCGCAGAGCGCCGATCACCAGGATGCTCACTTCGAAGAGCAGGATCAGGGGGACGGCCAGCAGGAGCGGCGTGAACGGATCGACGCCCGGCGTGAAGAGGTTGGCGCCGATGAAGATCCCGATCCAGAACTTGATCCGCTGCCTGCGCAGGAAGCTGGGGGTCACGATGCCCATCAGCCCGAGCATGGTCATGGCGAGTGGCAATTCGAAAGTGACGCCGAAGATGGCGATGATGAGGAGCACGAAGTTCACGTAGCGGTCGGCCAGTGGAAAGTACTGGATGTCGCTTCCGCCGAAGCCGGTCAGGAACCGCAAGGCGATCGGCAGGGCGAAAAAGGCAAACGCAATCCCGGCTGCGAACAATGCAATCGCCGATCCAATGAACCCGACCGCAAATCGGCGCTCCTTGCGGTGCAACCCGGGCGCGACGAACGTCCAGACCTGCCAGAGGATGATCGGGCTGGCCAGCACGAACCCGGTGAAGATGCCCACCTTGAAATAGAGGAAGAACTTGTCGACCGGGCCGGTGAAATAGACGATTGGTTTTGGGCCGAGCACCGACTTGACGGGGCCCAGCACGATTTCCAGGACGAACCCTGAGATCGCAAAACCGATGATCGTCCCCACCGTCCAGCCGATCAGCGAGATGATGAGCACCCTGCGCAGCTCCTCGAGATGCTCGAGGACTGTCATACGCCGTTCTTCGTCCACGGGAACGAGCTCAGGCTTTGCCAATGGTTATGGGGCCATGCCCCTCTTGCGGGTCAGACCCTGCTGTCGGTCGGCGGCTTTACGTCGGTGGCCTGGCTGGGACCCTGGCCGGCCGGCGGAGGTGGCTCGGAGCCCTTCTTGAGCTCGTCGGTCAGGTCCGATGACGCCTTACGGAACTCGCGGATGCCACGGCCGATGGCGCCACCCACCTCGGGGAGCTTGCCCGGGCCGTAGATGATAAGGATGATGGCGAGCACCAGCAGGATGATCCAGAGGTGGCCGCCACCGATAAATGGCATTAGAGAAGCTTCCTTTGCGCGTCATTATACGCCCGCTCTTGAAACTGACCCTGTGCTGCGGCTGAGAGCGTGAAACGAATCGTTGACAGCCTCCTCAAGATGTGCGAGGGCGGCGCCGTCGTGGGCGGTTGAGAGGAAGCCGGCCTCGAATTGCGACGGAGGCAGAGATACTCCGGCGTCCAGCATCAGGTGAAACCAGCGGCCGAACGCCGCCGTGTCCGCGCCCTTCGCCGACTCGTAGTCGGTCACAGGACCGGGACTGAAGAACGCCGTCAGCATCGACCCTACCCGGTTAACCGTTACCGGAACGCCTGCCGCGGCGGCGGCTTTCGCGATCCATTGCTCCATGCGCGAGCCTGAGTGCTCGAGCAGGTCGTAGGCGGCGGCGTCGAGCTGGTCAAGGGTAGCCTGGCCGGCGACCACCGCCAGCGGGTTCCCCGAAAGGGTCCCCGCCTGATAGACCGGCCCTGAGGGCGCCACCTGCTCCATCAGGTCGCGACGCCCTCCATATGCCCCGATTGGGAGTCCGCCGCCGATGACCTTTCCCAGGCAGGTGAGGTCCGGTGTGATTCGATACAACTCCTGGGCCCCACCCCGTGCGACCCTGAAGCCGGTCATCACCTCGTCGAAGATGAGCAGCGATCCCTGGTCGCGCGTCACGCGACGAAGGCCTTCGAGAAAGCCCGCCGCGGGGGCTACGACCCCCATGTTGCCTGCGACCGGCTCCACGATGACGGCGGCGATCTCCGCGGGCCATCGGTCGAAAGCGCGCTCAACGTCGCCGAGGGTGTTGTACCGGGCGACGACCGTGTCGCCGGCCGCCCCTCTGGTTACGCCCGGGGTTCCCGGGATCCCGAGAGTTGCCACCCCCGACCCGGCCTCGGCGAGAAGCGCGTCGGCGTGACCGTGATAGGCGCCCGCAAATTTCACGATCCTGGCTCGACCCGTGGCAGCTCTGGCTAGCCGGGTGGCCGACATGGTCGCCTCGGTTCCTGAGTTCACCAGGCGCACCATCTCGATCGCGGGCATCCGGTCATGCACGGTTTGCGCCAGCCGGACTTCGGCTTCGGTGGGCGCACCGAAGGCCCAGCCCCGCTCGAGCTGCTCGCGAAGCGCCTGGAGAACTGGGCCCGGTCGATGTCCCAGGATCAGCGGTCCCCACGACCCGACCAGGTCCAGGTAGCGGCGGCCGTCAACATCCCAGACCCAGGGCCCGTCGCCGCGGGCCATGAACGGAGGTGTTCCGCCCACAGACCGGAAGGCTCTCACCGGGCTGTTGACGCCGCCCGGGATCAGCCGCTCGGCTTCATCGAGCAGGCTGCGCGAGCGGAGCCGGTCTACGACGTGACCTCTTCCACCGTCGCGGAGTTGATCACGTCCCCCTTTACGATCTTCAATACCACGTCCATTCCCGACTGCACGTAGCCGAAGAGGTTGTAAAGCTTCTGCAGCTTGGCTCGGTCGTCAACGGTGCAGATAAAGAACTGGCTTCCGTTGGTGTTGGCTCCGGAGTTCGCCATGGCTACGCATCCTGCCGTGTACTCGCCCTTGACCGGTTCGTCCTTGAATTTATAGCCGGGCCCGCCGCTGCCATCGCCCTTCGGATCGCCTCCCTGTATGACGAAGTTTGCTTCGACCCGATGGAAGGTCAGGCCATCGTAGAAGTGGTCGCGCGCCAGGAACACGAAGTTATTCACGGTGATTGGAGCCAGCGCTGGATCAAGCTTGAGGACGATATTCCCCTTCACCGTGTTGAGCGTCACAAGGTACTTGCGCGCGGTGTTGATCGTCATCGGCGGCGCGGCGCTGTATTGTTTCACGCTTGCGCCCGGGCTCGGGGTCGTTGACGGCGAAGCGGCGATCTCACTGGGATTCCCAACTGTGCGCCCAACATAGAACGCAAGGATACCGACCGCAATGGCAACGATGCCCAGGGTAGCCGCAATTTGCCACGGCGAGACCTGGCGCGAGGGCGTGCTCAACCCAGCTCATTCCAGCACGGTATCTGCGCGGCGGCTTCCTTCGCATGGTAGGTGAGGATCATCTGAGCGCCGGCGCGCCGGATGCCGAGTAGGACCTCGCGGAGCACTCGCCGCTCGTCGACCCAGCCGTTCGCCGCCGCCGCCTTGACCATGGCGTACTCGCCGCTGACGTTGTAGGCAGCCACAGGGACCTCACAGGATTGTGCCACGCCCCGGATCACATCGAGGTAGGCGAGGGCGGGCTTGACCATGACCACGTCCGCGCCTTCGGCGACGTCGAGGCGCGCTTCCCGGACGGCTTCGCGCAAGTTTGCCGGGTCCATCTGATAGCCGCGGCGGTCACCGAACTGGGGCGCCGAGCCGGCGGCCTCCCGGAATGGACCGTAGAAGGCAGACGCGTACTTGGCCGCATAGGCAAGGATGGCGCGGTCCTGGAAACCGGCCCCGTCGAGCGCCGAGCGGATCGCACCGACCTGCCCGTCCATCATCCCGGAAGGTCCGATCACGTCCGCGCCTGCTTGCGCCTGCGAGACGGCAATCCGCCGGTAGACCTCGAGGGTGGCATCGTTGTCCACCGCGCCATCCTCCACGATCCCGCAGTGTCCGTGGTCGGTGTACTCGCAGAGGCAGAGGTCGGCCATCAGGACCACGTCCGGACCAAACGATTCACGTAGCCGGGTGAGCGATCTCTGGACGACGCCGCGTTCGTCCCACGCCTGGCTCCCCTCTCGATCTTTGCGGGCGGGGATGCCAAAGAGGATGAAGCTCTGGAGCCCGGCGCGCAAGCTCGACTCAACCTCCCTGACCAGCGAATCCATCGAATGCTGGAACTGGCCCGGCATCGCGTCGATCGGCTCCGGCTCGTCGACGTCCTCGCGGACGAACAGTGGGTAGACCAGGTCCTCGACGCCAAGCTGCGTTTCCCGGGCCAGCCGGCGCAACCCGGGTCGGGCCCGCAGTCGTCGTGGACGTTGCACTGGGTAGCTCATCGGCTCCGCGCGGTCATGGGCTGGTGGCTGATCAATGCGTCCAGCAGGCCGCGCGTCGTGTACTCCTCGGCGATGATAGCAACCGGCAATCCCGCCTCGCGGGCGGTCTCTGCGGTGACCGGCCCCACGCAGGCTAACTGTGTCCGCGAAGGCAAACCGCTGGCCCCGCCGAGCGCGTCGACGAGATGCCGGACTGCAGACGAGCTGGTAAGCGTGATGATGTCGACGCCGTCACCGATGGCCGCCTGGAGCTTCTCTCCAAGGTCTGCGGGAGGGACCGCGCGATACGTCTCGAGTACGTCGACTCGCGCCCCATGCCGGCGCAGCTGCTCAGGCAGCAGGTCACGACTGCCGGCAGCTCGCGGAATCAAGATGCGCGCCCCTCCGACCAGGGAGGCGGGCAGCGCCGCGGCGAGCTCCTCCGCCTTAAAAAGCGGCGGGACGATCTGGGCGGGCCTGCCGCGGTCCGCGAGCGCCGCCGCCGTCTCCGGGCCGATGGCGGCGATCCTTATCCTGCCTGGTAGGGCGCGCTGACCCAGCAGCTCGAAGAACCGGTCGACGCCATTCACGCTCGTGAAAAGGATCCAGTCGTAGACATCCGGATCCGGGAGTGTCACCTCAATGGCTTCGATCCGGATCAATGGGCAGACAACCACCACCGCACCCACGGCTTCAAGCGCCCGAACGAACGGTTCCGCCTGCGACGCCGCCCGGGTCACCATTACGCGGACGCCGTCGAGAGTCCGCGGACGACGGTCGGGCAAGAGCCGGCCGGCACCTCCAGCTCGTAACCGGCTCACGATGTCGCTGACGACCGCATCATCGACCTGGCCTCGCGCCGCCGCCCGTACCATGGCGCTTCCGTCTTCTGCAAGCACCACCGCTGTGAGCGACAGCTGGCCATCGACCAGCTCGGCGTAGGCGCCTACGGCCGAGAGACAGCCGCCGCCCAGGCCGCGCAGTACCGCTCGCTCCGCCTCCACGGCGCGGCGCGTGGCCGAGTGGTCGACCTCGCGGGCAAGCTCCCCGGCCCGACTTCCCGTCCTGGTCTGAAGGACCAGCGCCCCCTGTCCGGGAGCGGGCAGGACGACGTTGAAGGGCAGCCACTCGTGCACCTCGGCGTCACGTCCAAGTCGGATCAGGCCCGCAGCGGCGAGCACCACCGCGTCAACGTCTCCCTGGCGCAGCTTGCCCAGGCGGCTATCGACGTTGCCCCGGATTGGTGCGAAGCGAAGGTCGGTGCGCCGGGCGGCCAGCTGCGCGCTGCGCCGCGGGCTCCCGGTCCCAATCCGGGCGCCGGCCGGCAACCCGGAAAGTGTCGCAGTCTCGCGTGCGATCAGAACGTCCCGCGCGTCGGCCCGAGGCAGGAAAGCGCTGAGGACAAGGCCGGCGGTCGCATCGGTGGGGAGGTCTTTTGCGGAGTGAACGGCGATCTCGGCTCGCCCGTCCAGCAGAGCCTGCTCGAGCTCCTTGACGAAGATCCCCTCCTGAGACGCCTCGGTGAGGGGCATCGCGCTGGCACGATCGCCACGGGTATCGATCGGCTCGAGCACGAAGGTCTCGCCGGGATGTCGCTCGGAAAGCGCACGCGCGGCGAGGGTCGCTTGAGCCACGGCAAGCGCGCTTCCGCGCGTGGCCAGCCGAAATCTAGCCGTTCCTCCCGGCCTCCTGATGGACCTGACGAATGATGTCGTGCAGCAACTTTGCCGTCAGGCCCCGGGCCAGCGCCCGGAGCGCAGTGCGGCCAAGTTCGTCGTCCTCCGGTAACGCCGCGAGGTGCCGCTCGAGCTCACGGTCGCGCACGAGCTCGACCCGATCCACCAGGTCAGTGATCAGGGGCGCCGATGCCCGGGCATCGAGAGCAGCCGTGAGCCGATCCCGCTCCTCGTCCACGATCTTCTCCGCGGCAGGGACGAAGGCGCGCCTGCCTTCGATGTTCTCGCGCCCGATTGACTTCAGGTCGTCCAGGTTAAGAAGGTGCACCCCAGGAACTTCACCGGCAGGCGGATCGACGTCACGCGGGACGGCCATGTCCACGATAACGAGCGGTCGTTCCCGCCGCCTGACCTGGATGCGCCGGACCTCGTCGGCGTCCAGAACATAATGGGGCGCGCTGCTCGAGCAAAGGATGAGGTCAACGCCGTCGATCACCTGATCGATCTTGCCCAGGTCGATCGCCTCGGCGCCAAGGTGGCCGGCGACCCGGGCCGCGCGCTCGATCGTCCGTGATCCGAGGTAGCAGCGCCCGATGCCCTGCTTGTGGAGCAACCGCAGGGCAACCTCGGTCATCTCGCCGGCGCCGACGAGAAGCACCTCACGTCCCCTCAGATTGCCAAGCAGGTCTTTCGCCTGGGCCACGGCGGCGTGACTGACGGAAACCGGCTTCCGACCCAGAGCTGTCTCATCCCGCACGCGTTTCCCGGCCCGGATCGCTGCACGCAGGATGACCTGCAGCGACGCGTCGACCACACCGGCCTGTTGGGCCTGTACGAAAGCGCGCTTGAGCTGCCCGAGCACCTGACCTTCCCCCAGCACCATCGAATCCAGGCCGCAGGCGACCCGGAACAGATGGTCCAGAGCCGCTCGGTCCGACAGCTGGTACGCGTACTGCTGCCAGATCTGAAATGGCAGCTCGTGGGGCCACAGGGCAAAGGCCTCGAAGAGACCGGCGGCCGCAGTTGGGGAATCTGATACCGCGTACAGCTCAGTCCGGTTGCAGGTCGAGAGCAGGACGCCGGCGTCGACCAGGTCCCGGTCGACCAGTCGCCGGACGCACTCGCCAACGGCGGCCTCGGCGATGAAGGCTTTCTCCCGCACTTCGAGCGGCGCCGTTCGGTGACTGAGGCCGACGAGCACGAACGTCACGTCAATTTTTGCGGCGGACTACGAAGCGGGTCAGCTCCTCGAGCGCCTCGCGCGCAGGAGATGGCGCAAACACCTGTAGCTCGGCGCGGGCGCGTTCGCTGAACCTGCTCGCATGCTCCAGCGAGGCGTCGATCCCTTGAGACCCACGGACGATCAGCACCACCTCGGCATAATCGGCGTCGCTCAGCTGTGGCTTCTGGAGAATCCGCTCGAGCTTGCCATCCATCCCCGGATCCTTTAGCGCCAGCATCAAGGGCAGGGTGACCGTCCCCTGCTTCAGATCGTTGCCCACGGGTTTGCCGACCTCCTCCTCCGTCGCCACGAAGTCCAGGACGTCGTCCGCGATCTGAAAGGCCATCCCGAGCAGGCGGCCAAATTCGCGGAGCGCCTGCACTTCGCGCTCGGGCTGACCGCTGAGGAAGGCTCCACAGAAAGTGGATGCCGCAAGCAGGACCGCCGTCTTTCGCTCGATCTTTGAGTAGTAGTCCTCCAGCGACTGTTCGTACCTGCGCTGGCTGGTCAACTGCAACATCTCGCCGTAGCAGATGGCCATCACAGTTTGCGAGAGGACGACGTCGATGACGGGCTCACCGACCTCGGACATCAGGTTGGCTCCCTTGGCGAAGTAGTAGTCGCCAATGATGATTGCCGGGTTGGGCCCGAGCGACTCGTGGATCGTGCGCAGGCCCCGGCGCATGGGAGCGCCGTCGATCAGATCGTCGTGGATGAGAGTGGCGTTATGGATGAACTCGATGGCCATCGCCGCCCGGAACACATCCTCCAGCCGGGTCCGGTCGCCTAGCTTTGCCGCAAGCAACACCAGCGCCGGCCGCAGGCGTTTTCCGCCCGCATCCAGGATGTGCTCCATGGCCTCCGAGACTGGGCCGAGATCGGCCTGAACCGTGGCATGAAGGCGCTGCTCGAAGGTGTCCATCTCTGCGCGGACCGGCTCGAGGAAATCAGTCTCGGTCAGGATCACGCTCACGTCAGGCGGCACCCTCGCGCCCGCGTGGCTGGCCGACCAGTTCCACCGGTACCGAACGGATCGGCGGCAGATCCTCGCCGAAAAGAACCCGCGCCACCTCCGTGAAACGCTCCGGGGAGCCGGTGACGTAGATCTGGTGAATGGGCGTATCAGCGTCGCTGCTGCCGAGACCATTGCGGTCCAGAACGCGTCCGGTCTTCTGGGCGGTGGTTTCGGCCGAATCGACGATGGTCATGCGGTCCCCGGTGATCTTGCTGATCAGAGGCCGGAGCAACGGGTAGTGGGTGCAGCCCAGGATCAGCGTGTCGGCCTGGTATTCGATGATGTCCTTGAGCGCATGCCGCAGGGCGGCCTCGGCCTCGGGCGACTGGGCCTTGCCCCTCTCGACGAGGTCCACCAGATCGGGTGCGGCCTTGGGGAGAACACCGATGGTTGGATTGGCCTCCCTGATCGCATGCAGGTACTCGCCGCTGTGCATGGTGCCCTCGGTCGAGATCACCCCCACCCGCCGGTTCCGGGTGGCTTCCACGGCAGCCTGGGCGCCCGGAGTGATTACGCCGATGATCGGAATATCGAACACCTCGCGCGCCGTGTTGAGGGCCGCCGCGGTGGCGGTGTTGCAGGCTATCACGACCAGCTTCACGTCCAGCTTCTGGAGGAAGCGGATGATGTCGAGCGCGAACTGCCGGACCTCGGCCTGGTATCGGGGCCCGTAGGGAAAGTGGGCCAGGTCGGCGAAGTAAATGGTGGATTCGTGTGGGAGCTGCCTCTGCAGCTCTCGCAAAACGGTGAGCCCTCCAACGCCGGAATCGAAGACGCCGACCGGCCTCGGATCGCTCATCCGATTTTCATGTTAACAACCGTGTGACTGAGTTCCTCCAATTCAATCTCGCGGGACGGGAAAGGCCGGCCAGCCGGTTATAGGGTCGTGAAACCGCATTTGCGCCGGGGCCGCGCAGCCAGAGAGAAAAGGGTCCAGCGGGCCAGGGCGCGCCAGCTGACGAAGAAACAAGCGGCCTGATCGCGGCGGCTTTTAAGGATTCCGCCGCGAGCTGGGGCTGCACGGGTCCGTCGAAACCGTGCAGAGGCACTGGTAGCTTCGAGCACCGGAATTTTCCGAACCTTCACAGGCTTTCCAACTCGCGTGCCACTCAGCGGCCAAAACTTGTAACGGGCCACTCTGCGGGGAGGCTCGAAAGCTTGGTTTTGTCGCCCAGCGACCCTCGGTGCTTTTGAGACGTCACCAGGTGGCGAGGTTGGGTCAGCCTGAACGTTTGTTTGCGGCTGATGGCGCGGGCACGATGGGCCAGCCAATTCGTAGGGCTCTTCCTGGAGGTACCAACTGGCCCCGTCCTGCCTGCCAAAACTTCGTTCCGGCCTGGTGGCTGCCGCGATTGCATTGGGGGCCGCGCTCAGCCAGTCAGCAGGCGCGTCGGCAGACACCACCCTTGGAGTCACCGTTCTGGGGCAGCAGGACATCCGCTGGAGCCTTTACGGGCTGGGCTCATCCCCAGCCGAGACCGTAGGTTCGTCGGGCTGCGCGATCACCTCGGTCGTGATGATGCTCAACTACTACGGAATCCGCACGGACCCCGGCTTTCTCAATGTCTGGCTCACGCAACACGGCGGATACGCCTTCGACGACAAGATCCTCTGGTCGACCATAGACTCCTACAGCAATGGCAGGGTGATCTTCACCGGCTGGCTGGGCCCAGATATCAACCTGATCACATCCGAAATCGACGCGGGCCGTCCGGTGATCGCTGAGGTCAGGCTCGGTGGAAACCAGCACTTCGTTATCCTGACCGGCTACGACGCGAGCGGGTACATCATCAACGATCCCTGGTTTGGAGACACCGTCTACTTTGTCGCCCGTTACGGCGATCCGTCGAGCGGGATCGTATCGATACGCACGTACACGCCGCAGCTGGCGCTAGGTCTCCGTGGAGGTGGCCGCATCAGCTGGATCGCCAATGGCGGAGCCGCTCCACATCGAGCGCAATAACGAGGGCATCCTCAGCCAGCGGCATCCTGGCGTACTGACCGTATTTCCGCTTTAGCGCCCTGACGGCCCGCCGGTGCTCCGGTCCGGACTCGATCAGGCGGGCACGTCCCTCGAGCAGTACATACCAGAGCTTGGTCCAGTCCTCCCGGTACTGATCCACCATAAGTGCCGCGCGTGGATTCCCGCTCACGTTTCTAACTCGGCGTAGCTGCCTGGCCGGGACCCGCTTGGGCTTTGCATCGATCGCCTGGTAGACCGTCTCGCCGAGCAGGACAAAACAAACCGGGACAAGAGCCGGCTGCCCCCGGCTCGAGGTGGCGAAGTGCCCAACCCTGGCCTCCGCGACCAGCCGACGCGTACC
>Ga0209689_1001070_pt1 | contig 20077 bp, 20 predicted proteins | sample GraSoiAngelo_149_FD_187119 | JGI IMG/M metagenome (GOLD analysis project Ga0209689, IMG submission 187119) | Grasslands soil microbial communities from the Angelo Coastal Reserve, California, USA - 14_1009_09_30cm (SPAdes) (version 2) | ecosystem: Environmental > Terrestrial > Soil > Grasslands ... | reverse complement strand
GGCGCGTCGGTCGACCCGACGCACCTCGGTCCGCTTCTGGGCGCCCTCTGCTATGCAGCGGCCGCCATCGTCATCGTGCTGGCCACGAATCGTGGAACGCTTACCCGGAGGCTGCAAGCGTCTCATCGAGCTCTGCGCCGCGGGGGCACTTAACGCAATAGCTATCTTCGGTTTGGGTCCCGCTAGCCTAATTTGCGGCGTTTCGGGCGCCAATGCGAAGTAGACTGCGGAAGTGATGACCTTGCCGAGCGGGCACATGGTAGCGATGGCGAACAAGGCCTGAAATGGACCGATTCGATCGACTGCGAGAGCAAATCGACGTTGCTAACGGACGTGGACTCGAGATCGGCCCGCTCGCGTCGCCGGTCGTGGCGCGGGAGCTCGGCGACGTCTACTACGTCGACCACCTCTCGACAGACGACCTAATTGCCAAATACAGGAATGATCCAAACGTTGATGAGCGGAGGATCGTGTCGACCGACTTCGTCTGGGGCTCGAACACTCTTGCCGAAGCCGTCGGCTCAGCGGCACCGTTCGATTACGTCGTGGCATCGCACGTCCTGGAGCATGTTCCGGACCTCGTGGGCTGGCTCAAGGAGGTGGCGACTATCCTTCGACCCGGAGGGCGTCTGAGCTTGGCGATGCCCGATCGCAGGTATACCTTCGACGTCCGCCGACGCGACAGCGACATCTCGGAGATCGCGGAGGCGTACTTGCTGCACCTCCGCCGTCCGGCTGTGCGTGCCACGTTCGATCATTTCTACCGGTTCGTTCCGGTGGATCCGGATGCCATCTGGGCTGGCCTGCCAGGTCACAACAACCCGCCGCCGGATGCCGAAACGGCCCTCGCATTCGCCACCAAGGCTGCAACGACTGATGCATATCTCGATACGCATTGCTGGGTATTCTCCGATGCCACATTCGTTGAGCTAATGGCCACCCTAATGCAGATGGGACTTGTCGACCTGCCCTTCGTCGCCTTCCGCCCCACACAGCCCGGGGACTTTGAGTTCTTTGTCACGCTCGAACGAGCCGATGACGACCTGTCGCCAGAACAGCGTCGAGCGCGCTGCTTAGCCAGCGTCCCAACGCTTCCCTCTGCGAGGTCGAAGGCGCCGGGCAATGGTGTCGACTCGGCTGCATCGTCGCTTTCCCACTGCGTGCTCTCGGACAGAGAAAGGGCTCTTATAGAGGCGAAGCGCAAAGCCATGGCGAGCATTCGAGCGGCAGGTCGGTTCAGGCGTCGGCGCTGAAGCACGCCGATGGTCACGGTCCCGCCGCGAACATCATGCGGGGTCAGGGTCGCTCTGATGCGCTGAGACGGGCAGGTGGGCCGATAAAACGCCGCGGCCCAGCAGCCTACGCCTGATGCGTTGGTGACGGATATCTCACATCACTAAGCTCACGATCGCAAACATCGTCACTGGCTGCCGTGCCCATTCAGGCAGGCGTGCACAACGCGCGTGGAGCAAATCGCGGGGTGGCCCAGTCAACGACGCGTCTTCGGACGATGGCATGCCTCTTGGCGCATAGCCTTGTACACCAAGATCTGCCCGTCTGCCACTTGTTGGTGTCCTGGTCCGAACCGACACTGCCACAGATTGCCGTCAATTGTCTGTGGGAGTCGCAATGAAGAAGAACAAGAAATTTCTGATCAGCGTGCTTAGCTCGGTAGGAATCCTCGTCGTCGGTGTTGGAGTGGCGTACGCGGCCTTTACGTTCAAGGCCAACCAGGAAGGGTTTCGTCAGGGTGGAGACGGCCAAGCGACCCGCCTCACCATGCGGGTCGAGGCCGGGATGGCCGATGCCAACAGCGATCTCATCCCCGACGACCCTAACGTCTCCTCGTCGTCCAATCGCGGCGGAGCCCTGAGCTTCTCCATCGAAAACACGAGTAACGTGCCCCTGCGGGTTACGAAGCTCGAGCTGGCAACTCAAGCCTGTGGGACTGGGACCTGTCCTGGCGTCACCTCCAATAAGAACAACGATGGGACCTTCGCCACGGTTTTGGGAAGCGGAAGCTGCAGTCAATGGGTGAGCTTCAATTCCCCAATCTCGTTTGAGGCCTGGCCCACCATCGGCCCGCATTCCACACTGCAGGTCAACGGCACGGACAACAATCGCCTCGGAGCTGGGATGATCCATCTGTACTCCGGTACTGGGCAGGGGTGCCAGGGGGCGACGTTTGCACTGACGCTCAACGTGACCGCCATCGAATTCACGCAGCCCGCCGGTGGCTTCGCTCTGCCCTAGGCACACCACGACCGGTCAGGGATTCGCTTGATATCGCGGCGGCGCCGGATCCGACAAGCCCAGCTGGGCCTGCTGCTCGGCGCTGCCGCGTTCCTCATGGTCACCCCGCTTTACGCTCGCCCGGTGTTCGCCGCCAACACCTGGACGATCATGGCAAGCGGCCCGAGCGTCGCCGAAAGCGCCATCGTTCCCATTGGCAGGCCGCCGACGCCGACAATAGAACAGGAGTCCGTCAGGCTCGAGTGGGCGCCGTCAACGTATGCCTCTGGTCACGAGGTCGGCGGATATATCGTGAAACGGCAGGTGCTCGGCAGCAAGGACGTCGCCCAGATCTGCACCGTCGCCTCGCCAATGCGAACCTGCCAGGATTCGCCGCCGTCAGGGCAGCAGGTCGTCTATACCGTGACGCCGACCGAGCAGCTATGGCGCGGGCCTGCCTCGCCGCCCTCGGCTCCGGTTACCATACCGGTGGCCGTGCTGGTCGCCCCGGCGGTTGCCGCCCCGTCACCCTCGCCGTCAGTTAGCCCAACGCCGAGCCCGACGCCAACGCCATCCCCCGCCCCGACACCGTCGCCGACTGAGACTCCGAGCCCGACGCCAACGCCCGCTCCGAGCTAAGCTGCACAGCAGCCGGTCAGCCGTCGCCAAACCCGATCACCGGGTCCAAGCCACCCAACCGCTCGCTCCCCAGCCCCACCATCCCGGAACGCGATAGAAGTTCGTCTCGTGGCGCCATAGCCGAGGAGAATGGGCCGCCTTAAGGGTGGGCTACCGCTGCCAGCGCCTTCAGCGGGCATACCCGGCAGAAAGAAGGCGGCCGTGACGGACCGCCTTCTCTAACTTCGATCCGTGGCCTAACTCAGCGGTGCCGTTACCGTTATGGTCCGGCCGAACACGCGCGTATCTCCGGCACGCATGCTGTCACCAAAGCAGTTCCCTGCTCCGCCCGGAGGCGCATCCGCAACATCGGCTGACGCCGTCCAGGTTTCAATCGCCTGGTGATTTCCTGGGGCGAGTGGTGGATGAAGAAATTCATAGTCGACAAGATAGAGGGTGCAGCCATCCGGCGTAACGCTCCCATTCTCGACGGTGAAGACTGTCTGAGGAACTCCATCAAGCGTCATCGTCACTGAAACGCTGTTTTCAAACCGTGTGCGGAGGTCCGAATTGGCTGCTGCCCAGCCGCCGCCGACCGTGATCCAGGTCCCGACCGCGACCTGGGCGGGGACATTCCGGAAGATCCGGATATGGTTGAGGTGCGGAAAGCCCCCGTCGTCAAGATCGCGGACGGCCAAGACTGACGTAGGTCTGGCTAGCACGAGACCGGAAATAGTCAGCAGAACAACAACAAGGCGTTTCATCCCAAATCCCACCTCTCTGAACCAGCACTAAGTCTCGGATCCGCAGATTTGGTCGTCAATTGGCCATTCGGCGTATTCTTCTGCGGGAGAGTGAGTCCCGGGTGGAACGGCTCAGTCCGTCTGACCTGGATCGGGTGCTGCGGTTCGTCGGCGAAATTGCCGCCGTGGAGCAGCTATCCGAGTTTCCGGTGCGTGTCCTCAAGGGGCTGAAGCGTCTCATCCCTTGTGACCTGGTCGGCTACAACGAGATCAATCCCACGGGGGGCCGGGGCCTGATGGTGCTCGATCCTCTGTCGCTTGACCGATCAGGTCTTGAAGGGCAGATGGCGTTCCAACGACTGGTAAAGCAGCATCCAGTCTTGCAATATCACGCTCGGACCGGCGATGGTCGGGCTCTCAGGATTTCAGACTTCTTGAGCCGCGACGAGTTCCATCGACTTGACCTTTATGCCGAGTCGTTTCGATTGATCGGCGCAGAGGATCAGCTGGCCGTCGCCCTCCCATCGCCGCCGCCGCTCGTGATCGGTCTGGCCTTCAACCGAGGCCGGCGGAACTTCTCCGAACGTGACCGGCAAGTGCTTGACCTGGTCCGTCCGCACCTCGCCCAGGCACATCGGAACGCCGAATTGCGAAGCCAGCTTGCTGAGATGGTGGTCCTCCTAGAGGGGTTGGCCGATGCCACTGATCGGGCAATCGTCCTGCTGGACCAAAGTCGCACGGTTCGGCGAGCCAGCCGCCGAGCTGCCGCCTTATTCGCTGCGCACCTTGGCTTCCGCCTCGCCGCGGGCAAATCGCTCCCCGCGATTATTGAGGCCTGGCTCACACAAACTGGCAGGCCCGAGACTCTCGAAGACAACCAGACGCCTGGACAGCCGTTAGTGGTCGAGGGCGGGCATGGCCGCCTGGTCATTCGGTTTCTACCGCGTGGTGAAATTGGGGAGTATGACGCGCTGCTCGTGGAGCAGGCGCGCGATCAGACTGAGGTTGGACCGCTCAGCCGACTGTCCAGTCGAGAGCGCGAGGTTCTTAGCTGGGTTTCGCGTGGGAAGACGAATCCGCAAATTGCGGCGATTCTGTCCCTCAGCGCCGGAACGGTTCAGAAGCACCTCGAGCACATTTACGACAAGCTTGGAGTAAGAACTCGCGCGGCGGCGGCGGTGGCGCTCGCGGGCGGAGCTGCCGCGCTATGGTCTGGGTTAGCTACGACCTCGGACGACAAGGGGCAGTAGCCGATGAGATGCTGTCCTTAGCTCTTACTGCTCGGCTACCGCTTTAAGACCTTCAAGAACCGGGCCCCAATTCTTCTCCGCCATCGTGTCCGCATCTTCCTGGCTGGCGTTGTTGTCCTGCTTGAGCGTGAGGATGGTCGCGCCCCCTCGCTCGGCAAGCTCGTAGGTGACCGTGTGGTAATTCTCGGGCTTGTCCTCGCTGCCACCCATCGGACTCCAGTGAGTCGTCTTCAGCAGTTTCTTCGGTTCGACCGCAAGAACGGTGCCCTTGTCCGCGTACGCCTTGCCCTTCCATTCTCCCTTCCAGGTGATCGGGCCGCCCACCTTCCAGCTGGTCTCCATATTCGTGCCGTGGAGGTACCGCTTGACCAACGCTGGGTCGGTCAACGCCTGCCAGACGGCGTCAACTGAGGCATTGATGGTTATGCGCTTCTCGGCAACAAACTTCCCGGTCATACCTGCCTCCTTTTCTGGGCGCCCCGTCGGCCCACACGGGAAATATATTGCGCCTCGCAAACCTGATCGGTGCGCCGGCCACCGGCCTGACCGATGGGGTGAATGACGCGACGTCCGCGGCCGCGCAGCTTGGAGGCGGTTCGGTCAAGCTCCGGCGGTCCGATAGACGCGGACTAAGACCACAGTGGTCTCGCGTATATCGAACAGCGACAGCGGTCCGCGGACGGATTCCGTGAAGAGCAGGCTGGCGCCCGCGGGTGGCGGCGGGTCACCCGCCTCCAGCACGATGATGTCGCCGGCTTGAGCCGTCGCCAGCTCGCCGCGGGCGGTCAGCAGCCGAACCCCAACCGCGCGCAGCGGGTCTCGGAGTCCGGGCTGGGGACGGAGCGCGAAGAGCGCCTGGATACTGGGGTCCCGAGCCCCATAGAACAACAGAACCGTGTGCCCGCCCGCAATGTCGTGAGCGCGCGTGATCGCGTCGACCTCGCCCGCCTCGAACGCGCGCGCCGCACGGACCGGGTACACGAAGGCATAGTCAAGGTAATAGGCGCCGGCGAGGACGACGACTAACGCCGCTGCCCCGGCTATGCGCCAGCGACTCGCCCGAAGAAAGGGCAGCAAGGCCTCCCAACCAAATGCCAAAAGGACAAGGAGAAACGGCAGCGCCACGACGTCTCGTCGCGCGGATACCGATGCCGTCAGCGCCGGACCGATGGGCGCTAACAGGCTTCCAAGCAGCGCGATCCTGGCCATCGGCTCGGTGCGGCGCCGGTAGGCGGCGACCACTCCGAGGACGATCGGTGGAATCGCGGTCAGGAACAGCAGGCCGCCGAATCCGCTGGAGAGCAGCAGCTTCGAGTCACCGTTGGTCAGCAGCAGGCGGGGCCCGAAGTACTGCCCGTAGTTGGTGAGCGCCAAGAGTACGGCACCGAGCCAGCTGCGTCCGTTGAAGACACTGACCACCCCCAGCCGCGCCACGGCCTCGCCGCCGGCGGCCGCGACCACCGCGGTGGCGAGCAGTGGCGGGCCGACCAGCGCGGCCAACTGCCAGCCCCGAAGCCTCCCGGCAAAGGACAACACAAGCAAGCCCACCATCACGATGGTGAAGAAGCGCGCAGGCTGGGCGGTGAATGGGGCGACACCCAGGCAGATGCCGGCCGCCGCGCAGTTGCGAAAGCGGCGCTCACCGTTCCCTGCGAGGGCCAGTAAAGCCAGCCCGTAGCACAGGGCCGTAAACAGGTCGGCTTCGAGCATGGTGCGGCCCAGGTGGAACAACCAGGGTTCGAAGGAGGCCTCGAGGATGAGGATCAGTGCCACGGCTCGGGAACGCGTGAGCCGCCAGCCCAGCGCTCCGGCCACCAGTCCGAGGGCGATGCCGGCGAGGGCCTCTGGCAGCCGGACGGTGAAGGCGGTTAGCGGCAGGAACGCGGTGAGGAGAGCCACCGAGTAGACACCCACCGGTCCCTTGTAGTCGCCGAAGGAACGAAAAAAAAGCGGCCAGGCAGTCCCGTATTGATCGACTCCGTGGTGGGAGATCGCCCACCCGTTGTAACCGAATGCCGCCTCATCGCCGAACAGACCCGGCGGGCTGGCGTTCAGCCCGGCGAGGTGGCTGACCATCACGGTCATGACGATGGTCACTGGCAAGACCACGACGAGCCGGCGACCAAGCATGGACCTCAATGCTATGCGCCGAATGGCCGCGATCGCTACGACGCCTGCCGTACGCCCTCGACACAAGACAGCCTCGTCATCGACCGGTCACGGGTTGGTCGTTGCCGGACCGGGCGCGAGGCGTCTTACTCGTAATGCATGCGCAAGGCGCTGGTCGGCTTCGCGATCGTGGCCTCATCGTCACTGGGCTCGACGCTGGCGGGTGGGGTCGCCGCTGGAGCGGCTCCGGTGCCAACCACGACCTGCCAGGTGTTCCCGGTCGACAATGTCTGGAACACCGATATCTCGAGCCTGCCCGTTTATCCCAGCAGTCCGCAGTGGCTCGCCTCAATGGCGGCCGCTACCACGAAGCTTCATCCGGACTTCGGCGGACCGCCCTATGGCTTTCCCTACAACGTGGTCGACAATTCCCATGCGACGGTGCCGGTGACCTTTCAATATGCGAGCGAGAGTGATCCGGGACCATACCCGGTCGGCTTCGATACGAGCATCGAAAACGGCAGTGATCACCATGCCCTGATCATCAATCGCGACACGTGCACCCTCTATGAGCTTTTCGATCTCTCCGGGAGCGGCTCATCATGGACCGCCGGCTCGGGCGCGGTCTTCAACTTGGGATCGAACACGTTGCGGCCACTTGGCTGGACGTCGGCGGATGCGGCCGGCTTGCCATTATTCCCCGGACTGGTTCGTTGGGACGAAGTGCAGGCAGGCGCGATCAACCACGCCATCCGGTTCACCGCGCAGCAGACAGACAAGAGCTTCCTGTGGCCCGCGCGTCACCAGGCCGGAACAGTGTCCAGCTCCTTACTGCCTCCGATGGGTGCGCGTTTCAGACTGCAAGCCAGTTACGATATCTCGCACTTCAGTCCACAGGCCCAGGTCATCCTGAGGGCGATGCAGCACTACGGGTTGATCCTGGCCGACAACGGCAGTAACTGGTTCTTCAGCGGCACCGAGGATGCGGCGTGGCCCGACAGCTTGCTCAGTGAACTGAAGACCGTTCCCGCCTCGCGATTCGAGGCTGTCGACGAGTCGTCGCTGATGGTCGACGCGAATTCGGCGGCCGTCAGCACCGCGTGCCCGGCGGCAAGCGGGAGCCCGCAAACGAAGTACGCCATCAAGATTTTGCCGCCCCATCTTTGCGGTCGCCTGGGGCAGCGGACACAGCCCGCTCGCCCTGGCTCGCACTGGACGGTCCCGCTGCCAGCGAGCCGCTCGAGTTGGCCCGTCCGCTATTGAGTCCTTTCTGACCCGACGACAGCAAGTACGGCCTCGATTCCGCGCTGCGCGATTGACGCTGGATCCTCTGTCCAGTAGGCCGGGTTGAAGGTCTCAAGACTCCACGGCCCAACGAATCCTCGCGCCTTGAGCATCGCGGTCAGGTCCGCCAGCCTGATCACGCCTTCGCCGGGGAGCAGGCGGTCGGCATCCTCGATCTGGCGGGGCGGCTTGGCCGGCGCGTCATTGAGGTGCACCAGCGCGATCCGCTCGACCGGGTAGCTATCCAGCGGCTCGCTGCCGCTGGCGTGCCAGTGGCACGAGTCGAGCACCAGGTCGATCGCGTCGATCCCATCGACGGTTTCGGCGGCGATCGCCGGGGTGTTGATCGGGCAATCGCTGAACCCGAGAAACTCGAACGCGATCCGGATCCCCAGCCGGTCAGCCCGATCGCGGGCCAGCTCCAGGGCGTCGCGCGTCCCAGGGATCGCGCGCCGGGTTTCGAGGCCCGGGGCCCGCGGAGGAATGGCGAGCAGAAACGGCACCCCCAGCTCACGACAGATGTCGAGTCGGGGGCCGAGGTCACCATCCAGCATCGCCCGGTCCATCCGGCCGTCGGCCCGTACCGTGAGCGCCACCCCATTGAGGGTGAGCACCTCGCGCGGGCGCGCCATCGCCGCCGTTGCGCGCACCTCCGCGCCGTCCCCGAGCAAGCGCTCGGCACGGGCCTCGATCCCGGCATACCCGGTTTCGCGGGCAATCGCCAGCAGCCGCTGGGTGGGCGTGGTCATGATGGTCGCTCCGTTCAGATAGACGGCGGCGGTCACTTTTCGCGGATGACGCCGAACGTCAGGCCCGCCACGACGTACTTGCGGGCGATCACCATCAGGGCAAGCGGGATCGCCATCGCGATCACGCCCGCCGCCGCCATATCGTTCCAGATGATCTCGAACTGCGTGACCAGGCCCTGTACCCCGACCGGGAAGGTCTGGGCGTTCGGGGTGGCAGTCAGGATCAGGGCAAAAAGGAACTCACTCCATGAGAACGTGAACACGATGATGCCGGCCGCCATGATGCCAGGGGCGGCGAGGGGGAGCAGCACTCTCAGGAAGGACGTCCATCGATTGGCCCCGTCGACCATGGCCGCATCCTCGAGCTCCAGGGGGATCTCGGTCAGGAATCCCTTGAGCATCCAGATCGCAAAGGGCAGGTTGAAGAGCGAGTAGATGCCGATCAGGGCGATCGGCTGGTCGTAGATCTGCAGCGTGCGCACGATGGCGAAGTAGGGGATGACCACCGCGATCGGCGGCAGGAACCGCAGCGACAGCGCCCAGTTCAGGACGCCGACCCGGAGTCGCACCGGCACCGGGAGGCGCGTGATCGGGTAGGTGATGATCAGGCCGACCACGATGGTGACGACCACGGTGAAGAAGCAGACGATGATGCTGTTCTTCAGCAGGACCCAGAAGCCGCGGTCGATCAACACGCTCACGTACGGCTCGATGGTCGCGTTGTGGGGCAGCAGGTGGATGGTGGCGGCAAACAGCTCGGACTTCGTCTTCAAGGACGTGACAACCAGCCAGTACAGCGGAAACGCATATAGAAGGGCGGCGATACCCAGACCGAGCAAGGCAATCGCGATTCGGAGCAACGTGACCGGCGTCCGGGCCCGCTTCATGCGCGCTCCAGCGGTAGGACCCGCGTGATCAGCGAATAAAGGATGCTGATCGAGACCAGCACCACGACCGCGAGGGCCGCGGCCTGGCCGGTGTCGAAGAACTTGAACTCGGTGCGGTAGAGATAGAGGCTCAGCAATTGCGTCGTCGTGCCCGGCCCGCCTCCCGTCAGGATGTAAACGTGATCGAAGACCCGGAGGACATCGGCCAGCCGGAAGAACAGGATGAGCAAGAACAGCGGCCGCAGATAGAAGAGCTCGATGTAGCGAAACTGCGTCCACCAGCCGGCCCCGTCGACCTGGGCAGCCTCCACCGACTCCCGGGGAACGGTTTGCAGCCCGGCGAACAGGACGAGGTAGACGAAGGGCGTCCACTGCCAGACGTCGACACTGGCGACTGAGAGCATGGCGAGCGTTGGGTTGCTGAGCCACTGAATTTCCTGGTGGATCAGTCCCAGCCGCTCGAGGATGATGTTCAGGACGCCGTAGCCCGGCGCATAAATCAGCCGGGCCACCACCCCGATCGCTACCGGCGGAACCACCAGCGGCAGCACGGCCAGCACATAGAGGGTGGCGCGCAACCCAGCGCGCCGAACGGTGCGGTGGACGAGCAGCGCGAAGCCCAATCCCAGGACGATCTCGCTCGGAAGGACGATGAGCGCATAGACACCGGTGGCGCGGAGCGCTTCATAGAACAGCGGATTGGCCAGGGCCCGCGTGAAGTTCCGAAGCCCGAGAAAGGAGCCATCGTCGGCGGTCACCGACTGGATGAGGACGACGATGAACGGGATGGTCACGATGACGAACACCGTCCCCAACGCCGGCAGCAGGATCAGGTAGGCGAGACGCTCCTGCCGGCCGCGCCGGCGCCGGCCGACCCTCACCGGACGCTCGTCGGTGGGGGCCGGTAGCTCGGCGACCAGGCGACTCACATCGTCAATCTAAGACGGGTAGCCCGCTCCTTGCATGGTGGTCCGGATTTGCGCGGCCGCCGACATCATCGCGTCCTTGGGTGTCTTCAGTCCCGCGATCGCCTGGTTGACCGCCGTTCCGTAGATCGTCTCGACGGCGTTCCACTGATCGGTCCGCGGCCTCCAGTTCGGCGGCGCCGCGAGCGATTTGGCGAGGGCTGGGAAGTAGGGGTTTGTCTGACCCAGCGTGGCGTCGTTGAGCAGGCTGGTGCGGGTGGGGATGCCGCCGTTCTGGACGTAGGTTTTCATATTGTCCGCTTGCAACATCCACTTGATGAAGTCGGCCGCGGCCGACCCGTTGTGGGATCCCTTCGGGATTCCGAGCAACCAGTTGCCCATCATGCCGATACCCTTGCCGCTGGGGCCCTGCGGGATGGGGATGTACGCCATCTTGCCGATGACCTGCGAAGAGCCCTGCGCCTCCACAACGCCGGTGACCTCTGCCGGCCAGGTGGTGGACTGGAACGCCTGACCAATTGCGATGAGCCGATCGCGGTCGGCCGCGTCGATGTTGTCGGCGCTGGGCTCGGCGTACTGCTTGAGCGTCTTGGTCAGGAAGGTGATGGCGTCGATCGACTCCGTGGAGTCGAGCTTGACCTTCCAGTTCGTGTCGAACACGTCGCCGCCGAATGACCAGAGAATCGGCAATGAGTCGCTGCTGGCCGGGTTGGTGGCTTTGCCGCGGATGACGTAGCCGTAGAAGTTGGCCTTGTTGAATCTGGCCGCGTTCGCCTTCACATCATCCCAGCTGGTTGGCGCGGCGGTGGCAAGGTCCTTGCGGTACATGAACATCTCGACGTTGCCGACGATGGTGATCCCGTAGAGGTGTTTGGCCTTGCTCTGCTCGGTGGGTGGAACGGGCCCACTCGGCGGCGGCCAGGTTCCCACGTCGTACACGATGCTCGGGATGTCGGAGTCCCGCGTGAACCCGAAATTGGAGTCGAGCGGTTGCAGAGCGCCCATCGTTCCGAACTTCGGCATCCACGGGTCGTCCATCATGCACAGGTCGTATGAGGAGCCGTTCGCCTGGAACGTGGTCACCAGCTTCGAGAACAGCGTGTCGTAGGGGAACTCCACGATCTCGATCGTGATGCCGGTCTTTGCGGTGTACATCGGTCCGACTTTCTTCAGCGGCCCGTCCTCCGCCCCCTGGACGGCGGCGACCGTCAGCTTCGATGGCTTGTTGCTGGTGCTGGTGCCGGTGCCGCAGGCGGCCAGGATCGCCGGGATCGAGGTGAACGCCGCTCCCGTGACGGCTGTCCGTTTGACAAATTCACGCCGAGTGATTCGCTGCATTCCCTTTCCTCCTATGAGGTTGCCGAGGCTCACTCTCAAAACCGAACCCCACTATAGTATTGAGGTCAGGTTGTCATTACAACTGGTTTTGTGGGGCTGAGGGTAGATGGGGGCTGGCAGGGGACTCAGGGACGCCGTTCTCGACCGAACCAGCCCGGTGCCGCTGTACTACCAGCTGGCGCAGAGCCTGGAGACGGCCATCCGCTCCGGCCGCCTTTCATCCGGCTCGCATCTCGACAACGAGCTCGAGCTGGCACGGCAGCTCCGCATCAGCCGGCCGACGGTGCGCCGCGCGATCGCCGTCCTGGCGAACAGGGGTTTGGTGATTCGGCGGCACGGCATCGGGACGCTCGTCGTTCCGGTGAAGATCCGCCGCCCCGTTCGACTCAGCAGCCTCTACGATGACCTGGCTGAGGCAGGCCAGGCCCCGACGACGCGAATGCTGGCCTTTGAAACTGTGCCCGCCCCGGCTGAGGTCGCATCCAGCCTGCAGGTGTCTCGAGGCGCGCGCGTCGTTCACTTCGAACGGCTGCGAATGGCCAGCGGCCAGCCCATCGCCCTGATGCGAAATTTCCTCCCCCTGTCGCTCGCCGAGATCGTGACCGAAGGCGATTTGAGGAACACCGGCCTGTACCGGCTGCTGCAGCGAGGTGGCATTCACCTGCGACTGGCATCACAATCGATTGGCGCGCGCAGCGCGCAGCCGCGGGAGGCCAAGCTGCTCAAGGTGCCCAGCGGATCACCGTTGCTCACCATGCGGCGGATCAGCTACGACGATGCCGGCCGGTCCGTCGAGTACGGCTCCCATGTCTATCCCGCAGACCGGTATTCCTTTGAGATGAGCGTCGTGTCAGACTCGACGACGTGACCGTCGCTGCCAGGGAGATCCTGGCCCGCCTCACCGAGATTCGCGCCACCGATCCCGAGGCGGTGGGGAAGACGTTGGCCAAACGGCGTCGCCGCCCGCTGCTTCAAGGCGGGGGCTCCCTCTTCCTCGTCGCCGCCGACCATCCCGCCCGGGGCGTGCTCAAGGTGGGCGCGGATCCGATGGCGATGGCGGATCGCGGCGAGCTGCTGCAGCGCCTGCTCACCGCGCTCGGCCGGCCGGGCGTCGACGGCATCCTGGGAACCGCGGACATCATCGACGACCTGGCGCTGCTCGGCGCGCTCGACGGCAAGGTCGTGTTCGGATCGATGAACCGCGGCGGGTTGACCGGCTTCCGCTTCGAGCTCGACGACCGGTTCACCGCCTACACCGTGGACGGGATCGTCGCTGCCGGCCTGGACGGCGGCAAGATGATGGTGCGCGTCGCCGACGAACCTGAGGCGCTGCGGACGCTGGCGGCGTGCGCGCACGCGATCAACGAGCTCTCGGCCCGCAAGCTGCCGGCGATGATCGAGGTCTTCGCCAGCGCGGTCGAGGACGGTCGGGTGCGTAACCGCGGCGATGCCGACTCACTGATCCGCGCCATCACGATCGTCTCGGGCCTGGGGACCACGTCGGCCTACCTCTGGCTGAAGCTTCCCGTGGTCGAGGACCTGCCTCGCGTGATGCGGGCCACCAGCCTGCCGACGCTGCTGCTCGGCGGGGACCCGGGTGATGATCCGCAGGCGACCTTTACCAGCTGGAAACAGGCGATGGAGCTCCCGCAGGTCCGCGGGCTGGTCGCGGGCCGCACCCTCCTCTATCCAAAAGACGGCGACGTGGCGCGCGCAGTCGATGCGGCGGCCGCCATCGTGGCCACCCGCGCCAGGTCGTGACGACCATCCGGCTGACAATGGCGCAGGCGCTGGTGCGATTTCTCGCCGCCCAGTACGTCGAGCGTGACGGCGTCGAGCATCGATTCGTCAACGGCTGCTTTGGCATCTTCGGCCACGGCAACGTCGCGGGGGTCGGTGAAGCGCTGTTCGAAGCGCCTGACCGGCTGAGCTATTACCAGGCGCGCAACGAGCAGGCGATGGTGCACGCCGCGGTCGGCTACGCTCGGATGCGCAACCGGCTGGGCATCATGGCCTGCACCAGCTCGATCGGTCCGGGCGCGACCAACATGGTGACCGGCGCCGCGCTGGCGACCATCAACCGGCTTCCGGTGCTGCTGCTGCCGGGTGACATTTTCGCCTCGCGGCCGGTGGATCCGGTGCTGCAGCAGCTCGAGGTCCCCGGGCGGGGCGACGCCTCGGTCAACGACTGCTTCAAACCGGTTTCGCGCTACTGGGACCGGATCACGCGAGCCGAACAGCTGGTGCCCGCGGCGCTGGCCGCGATGCGGGTCCTGACGAGCCCGGCGGAGACCGGCGCCGTCACGCTCGCCCTGCCGCAGGACGTGCAGGTCGAGGCGTACCCCTATACCGACGACTTCTTCAAGAAGCGGGTCTGGCACGTCCCGCGCACCGAGCCCGATACGCGGGCGCTGGATCGGGCCGCCGCCATGATCCGCGCCGCGGACCGGCCGATGATCGTGGCCGGTGGCGGCGTCATCTATTCGGAGTCGACCGATGCCCTACGCCGCCTGGTCGAGGCCACCGGCATCCCGGTCGGAGAGACCCAGGCCGGCAAGGGATCCCTTCCGTTCGACCACCCGTCAAGCCTCGGCGCGATCGGCGCCACCGGGACCCTGGCGGCGAACCGGCTCGCGAAGGGCGCCGACGTCGTCCTCGGCATCGGCACTCGCTGGACCGATTTCACCACCGCCTCCCACACGGTCTTCGGTAATCAGCACGTGCACTTCATCAACCTCAATGTCCTGGGGTTCGACGCCGCCAAGAACAGCGGATTGTCATTGGTTGGTGACGCCCGGGCCGGGATCGAGGCGTTGGCGTCCCGGCTGCGCGGCTATTCGGTGGACCGGTCCTATCGCGATCTCGCGACTCGACTCAACAAGGATTGGGACCGCGAGGTCGGCCGGCTCTACGCGCTCGACCATCAACCGCTGCCGGCGCAGAGCGAGGTGATCGGCGCCGTCAACGACGCGGCCGGACCGCGCGACGTGGTGGTCTGCGCCGCCGGCTCGATGCCGGGGGAGCTCCACAAGCTCTGGCGCACTCGCGACCCCAAGGGTTACCAGGTCGAGTACGGCTACTCCTGCATGGGGTACGAGATTGCCGGCGCGCTCGGCGTCAAGCTGGCCGCGCCCGACCGCGAGGTCTTCTCCCTGGTGGGCGACGGCTCGTATCTGATGATGAGCAGCGAGATCGTCACCGCCGTCCAGGAAGGAATCAAGCTGGTCATCGTGCTGGTCGATAACCACGGCTTCAACTCGATCGGTGGATTGTCGCGATCGCTCGGCACCGATGGCTTCGGGACGCAGTATCGATATCGACACCAGGGATCCATCGGCCGGGACAGCGAGCCGGACCCGGGCGCCGTGCTGCCGATCGACCTGGCCGCCAACGCCGCCAGCCTGGGGGCCACGGCGGTTAAGGTGAAGACCGTGGCCGAGCTGCGCTCCGCCCTGGAGGAGGCGAAGCGCGCCAACCGGATCTCGGTGATCTGCATCGAGGTCGATCGATACCAGGGCGTGCCCGACTACGAGAGCTGGTGGGACGTGCCGGTGGCTGAAGTCGCGACCGTCGACGCGGTGAAGGCGGCCCGCAAGGGCTACGAGGATTCGAAGAAAAACGAGCGAACCTATCTCTAGGAGGAAGGCTCAGTTATGGCAACCACCTATCCCGACGTGATTCCCATGATCGCTTACGAGAACGGCCCTGCCGCCATGGACTGGCTGTCGGCGGCGTTTGGCTTCAAGGAACGAACCCGCATGCTGGGCGCTGACGGCCGGTTGAGTCACGGCGAGATGGAAGCCGGCCAGGGCCTCATCATGCTGGCCACGCCGACGCCCGACTACCAGGGCCCGCGCCACCACCGGGCTGGATGCGAGCCGGCGCAGCGATGGTCGACCGTGCCCTACATCGTGGACGGCGTGCTGGTTTACGTCGATGACGTCAACGCCCATTACCAGCGGGCCAAACAGCGGGGCGCGACCATCCTCAGCCAGCCGGAGGCCGGTCGGGATGGCCCGCGGTATCGCGCCGAAGACCTCGAAGGCCATCGCTGGATGTTCCTCCAGCGGACGTGAAACCGACTCGACTGGACGGGGTCGTGACGGCGCCGCCATCCGAGGTCGAGGTCCTGGACTGGGCAGCATTCGGGGAGGCCAGCCGGGAGCTCGCCACGCTGGTTGCTGGAAGTGGTTACCGGCCCGGGATCATCCTCGGCATCGCCCGCGGCGGCCTGCTGCCGGCCGCCGCCATGGCCTACGCGCTGGACGTCAAGAATGTTTTCATGATGAGCGTCGAGTTCTACACCGGCGTGGACCAGCGCCTGGATTTCCCCGTGATGCTGCCCCCGCTGCTCAACGCGGTGGATATCAAGGGAGCCCAGCTCCTGGTCATCGACGACGTGGCCGACACCGGCGGGACCCTGAAGCTGGTCAAAGAGTTCTGCGCCGAGCACGTCGCCGACGTGCGCTGCGCCGTGCTCTTCGAGAAGCCCCGCTCGCTGGTCAAGTGCGAATACGTCTTCAAACGCACCGACCGCTGGGTCAACTTTCCCTGGTCGACTCAGCCGCCGGTCGCGATCGGGTCATGATGCGAAGCTGGCACGGCTCGTGGCGTAGATAAAACAAGAACGGCGGCTGGGGAGGCCGCCGTTCCCTTTTGACGACGGTTTTCTAACGCGTGTGGGCGGCGACGCTGACGGCGCCGCCATGGTTGGTCTTCTTCGCGCCGGTCGTATGGGCGGCGGTTGCGTCGGTGGTTGCGACCGCGCTGACGGCTTCGCCGTGGTTGAGGCGATCGGTCGCCTTCGTCGTGGCCAGCGTTGCGCCGGCCTTTCCGTTGGTCTTCGCGAGGTCGCTGATCGCATCGCCAAAGGCCATCCCGCTCAGCGACGCCTTGCTCTGGTGCGCCAGAGCACTGACGGCGGCGCCGTACGTCACCTTACGGCCGCGTCGAGGTCCTTGAGAAAGGGCATCGCCTCGGAACACGGAATCTGAGTCGCGACGAAGGCGCCCGCCCAGTTGGCGCGTCGCACCGCGATGTCGAGGTCGAGGCCGCGCAACACCCCATGGGCAAGGGCGGCCAGGAAGGCATCGCCCGCGCCCAGGCCGTTGACCACATCCATCTTCACCGGCGGCACTGCGAGGACGCGTTCGTTGTCGAAGAGAACCGCGCCTTCGCCGCCGCGTTTCAAGACGAGGATCCGCGGCCCCACGGCACGCAGCGTTTTGATCCCTTCGCGTGGGTCGGTGGCCCCGGTGGCGGCGCGTACCTCATCCTCGTTGCCGACCACGATGTCCGCCAGCGGCAACACCCCCTGGACCGCCTCCTGGTAGGCGGCCGGCGTCGACCAGAACGATGGGCGGTAGTCGAGGTCGAAGATGGCGGTGTGGCGATGCCGCTGCAGCGCCGCTTCGTGCGCCGCCCGGCTGTTGGCGCGCGCCAGGCCGGTCCCGGACACAAGCAGGACGGAAACGTCGGCAACGGCGTTGAGATCGAAGTCGTCGGTGGTGAGCTCCCAATCCGGGCAGGTCGGGGTGCGGTAGAACAGCAGCGGGAACCGGTCCGGCGGCCAGATCTCACAGAAGACCACCGGGGTGTTGAGGCTGTGATCGATGCCGAGCCAGCGCACATCGACGCCCTCGCGCGATAGAAAGTCGCGGATGAACTCGCCGTGTCCATCATTGCCGACCTTGCTGACGATGGCGGTCGCCACCCGCAGCCGGGCCAGGCCGGTTGAGACGTTGCCGGCGAACCCGCCGACGTAACGGGTGAAGTTGCGCTGCTCGCGGAGCGGCGTTCGCAGCGTCGTGGGGTAGATGTCGGCACTGAGCCGCCCCATCACCACGATCTCGGTCACGACTTCTTCCAGTCCATCAGCCACTCGTGGTCGGGGTCGGTGGTGAACAACCACTCGCGAACGGCGCCCGCCATCGCGTTCAGGTAATAGCAGTCGTAGCCCGGCGCGGCTGACACGACGTGATATCCGCGTGGCACCAGGACGAGGTCGTGGTTGCGGGCTCGGATCGAGACATTCAACCCCCCACCCCGACCCTCCCCCACAAGGGGGGAGGAAGAAGGTTTGGTGTAGATCCCCTGGAAGGCGAAGCCCTGTTCCGGCTTGAAGCGGTAGTAGTACAGCTCCTCGAGCGCGCGCTCGACCCCGTCTTTGTCCTCGTCGTGCTTGTGCGGTGGGTAGGTCGACCAGTGGCCCGCCGGGGTCAGCACCTCGACCAGCAGCAGGCGGGCCGCCGGATCGTTCTCGGAGAGGATCCAGTGGATGCGCCGCTCGGTCACCCCCTTGCCGCGCATCTCGACCGCGATATCACCCGGGCGAATCAGGCGCGGCCGGCTGTCCGCGTCGGCGGGCGCGGAGACGACCGCCAGCTCGAGCGCCGTCCGGGCGCGCAGCCGATAAGAGGAACCCGGTGGCAGCAGTAGCGCTGACGGCAGCCCGGAGAAGACGTCGTCGCGCTCGCCGACCTCGCCCACGCCGTCGACCTCAGCGATGCCTCCCAGCCAGATCAGGGCGGTCTCCTCGCCGCCGGTTTGCCCATTGAATTCCTCTCCGGCAGCGCGGCGCACGATCCGAAACGACAGATAGGTCCAACCAGCGCTGCGCGGGTCGACGCCGTGGGTGGCGTCGCGGACCAGGCCGGCGTCGCCGTCCGAGCCGGATTTGCGACGAGGCCGGGCCGGGCTCATATGCCGCGCGCCCGCAGGTACTCGCGGTTGCGTTGCTGGTCGACGGCGGCACGCTCGGGCGATTCGTCCAGTCGGGGCAGCCTGTCCTGCTCCACCACCAGCCAGCCGGAGAAGCCGGCCTCGCCGACCGCCCGGAGGATGCCCTCCACATCGAGGTCGCCGTCACCGAGCGGGCAAAACGCGCCCTCGCGCCAGAAGTCCATCATCCGTCCTTCCTGGGCGATGACGCGCTCGATCACCGATCGGTGGACATCCTTGAGGTGCAGGTGGTTGATTCGCGCGCTCCACTCGGTGACCGCGCGCAGCGGATCGCCGCCGCCGATCACCAGGTGACCGGTATCGAGGCAGAGACCGACGTCGGTGCGACTCAACATTTCCGCGATCTCGTCCGGAGTTTCAATGTAACTGGCGCCGTGGTGGTGGAAGGTCGGCTCGTACCCACGCTCCCGGCAGATGCCGGCGGCGCGCTTCACGCCCTCGGCGAACCGGGACCAGCCGGCGGCGTCGAGCATCAGCGAGGGATCGTCGTGCGCCCGGCCGGGCGTGCGGCGGCGTGCCTCGGAACCGGCGTCGGCAAGCGTGGGTCGCGGAGGGAAGACCCCCTCCCCGACCCTCCCCACAAGGGGGAGGGAGTCGAAGGTGTCGAGCAGGCTGCGCAGTTCCTCGAGCGCCGGGGCCATGCGGTCCGGCTCCGAAAATGGCATGGCGAGGTAGCCGCCGGCCAGGTGCAACCCGCGGCTCTCGAGCCGCTGGCGCAACTCGACTCCACTGCCGAGGTAGCCCGGTGGTCCCAGGTCGATGCCGGCGTAGCCCGCGCGCTGAACCGCGTCGAGCACGGAGATTGCGCCCGGCACGTGAGGATCGATGCCAACCGTGACTTCGAAAGCCCCGAAGCTGACCGGGGCACCAGCGACGGCGATCGATGCGGTCAGATCCGCCGGCCTCCCTGACGTCCGACGGATTGACCGGTCATCGATCACGGAGTATAGTCGCGCCCAGTTTGGCTCAGGCTCGGATTCGTGTTGGCATCATCGGCTGCGGACTCATCGCGCAGGTGATGCACCTGCATTACTTGCGAGAGCTGGACGATCGCTTCGAGATTGCGGCCCTCTGCGACCTGTCGCACACCGTTGTCGATCAGCTCGGTGATCGTTACGGGGTGAGCCGCCGATTCACCGACTGGACGGCCCTGCTCGAGGAACCGCTCGACGCCGTGATGGTGCTGACGTCAGGCAGTGA
>Ga0209689_1001069_pt1 | contig 20077 bp, 18 predicted proteins | sample GraSoiAngelo_149_FD_187119 | JGI IMG/M metagenome (GOLD analysis project Ga0209689, IMG submission 187119) | Grasslands soil microbial communities from the Angelo Coastal Reserve, California, USA - 14_1009_09_30cm (SPAdes) (version 2) | ecosystem: Environmental > Terrestrial > Soil > Grasslands ... | reverse complement strand
GGAGAATTCCATGAGTAGCCGCAGCGCAGCCAAGATGGCGCGGCCCGCGAGCAAACCCGTGTCCAAATCGAGCGCCCGCAAGCCGAAGGCGAAGCTGGCCAAGGTGACGAAGTTTCCCACCGCCAGCGTGAAGAAGCCGCTCCCGGCGGCGAAGAGATCGTCCCCGCCGCCGGCGGCGCGCAAGTCCGATCCGGCTCCGCGCGGAATGCCGGCGCTGACCCCGCCCAAGCAGGTGCAGGAGCCGAAGCAGAGCCTGGCGCGCAGCTTCTACTGGAGCGAGCTGCGGGTGGGCGACGACCTGCCGCCCTTGACGAAGCCGGCGATCGACCGCGTGCAGATCGTGCGCTACGCGGCGTCCTCCGGAGACTTCAACCGGCTGCACCTCGACGAGCCCTATGCGCACGCCGTCGGGTTCCCGGGCCTGTTCGCTCCGGGCATGCTCGCCCTGGCGTTTGTCGGGCAGCTGCTCACCGCCTGGCTGCGGCGCGGGCACGTGCGCAAGCTCGGAGCGCGCTTCATCAAGATCGTCTGGCCGGGCGACGAGCTGACCTGCCGCGGGCGCATCGCGGAGCTGCGCAAGGAGAACGGCGCCTGCTACGCGGACGTCGAGCTCTGGGCGGAGAACCAGAAGGGCGAGCTGGTGCTGCGGGGCCAGGCCACCTGCGAGCTGTACGAGTCGCCGCAGAACGGCGGCGGCGACGGCGGCGGCCTGCTCTTCGCGCTGCAGCAGTCGGGGCCGGCGGTTCCCCCGGGGCAGGCGAAGAAGTCCTCGCCTCCGTCGAAGCCTCCGAAGAAGAAGTGAAACGGCTAGAGCGCATCTCATGAGATGCGCTCTTCTGGCCGCGGCACTCTGGACGGCCGCGGCGTGCCACTCTCAGAAGCGTCCGGCGGCGCCCCTCCCGGCGATGCCGGCAGCGGTCGCCCCCGGGCCGGCGGACGCGGGACCCCCACCCGAATCCGGCCAGCTCGCCTGGGAGAAGAGGGATTCGGATCCAGGGGCGCTCGATCGCGCGGTTTCCCTCTTCGAAGCGGAGGCGCGGCGCGCACCGGATCCGGCGCAGGCCTTGCTCGGAGCGGCGCGGGCCCGGCGGCTGAGGATCGCGCGCGCGGAGCAGGATCCCGAGCCCGAGCCGTCCACCATGGCGGCCGACGCGCAGGCGTGCGCCGCCGACGCGCACCGATCGTGGGCGGCAAGCTTTCCTGAAGCTGCCGCCGCCCGGGATAGCACCGCGCTGGTCGGGGCGTCCGGAGCGGAGGCCCTGTACCTCGAGGCGGTCTGCTCGGCCATCTGTGCGCGGATGCAGGGGTTCACCCCGCTGATCGAGCGGCGCGGCGAGCTCGTGGCCGCGTTCTTCCGCGTGGCGGAGCTCGATCCCGATCTGGACGGGGCGGGAGCGGAGCGCGAGCTGGGCGCTCTCCATGCCGCATTGCCCGCATACGCCGGAGGCGATCTGGAGGAAGCGCGCCGCTACCTGCTCGCGGCGGTGGAGCGCGCGCCCGAGGATGCGCGCAACCACCTGGTCCTCGCGCGCGCTGTCGCGGTGAAGGCGCAGGACCGGTCGCTCTTCCGGGAGCATCTGGAGATCGCGGCGAAGTCCGGCGACCCGCTCGCGGCCGCGCAGGCGCAGGCGCTGCTCCAGCGCGAGAAGGAGCTGTTCGGTCCGGCGGAGGCGGCGCAACCGATCCCCGGCGGTCCGCAGAAGCGACCCTAATATTCCCAGGGTCTGGTCGCCTCCCATGCGCCCGGAAGCCGGTCCACGAGGCGGAAGAAGAAGTGGCCGGTCCACTTGCCGTCGCGGGCATCCCGCACCGCCGCGCTGGAGCTGTTCAGGTCCTTGTCCCAGCTCGCCTTGCCGAGCCGCGCCGCGCAGGCGCCGCTGACTGCGCCGCCGTCGCAGGACCCGTCGTCCGCGATCCCGGAGATGGTCGCGCTGCCGGTGAAATCGAGCGTGTCGGCGGTGATCGGCCAGGCGCGCGCGAGCGCATCTTCCACGATCCCTCCCACCGCCCGGACTCCGCGGCCGCAGAGCTCTTGAACGGTGCCCTCGTCGACGATTCCGTCGGTGGCGTTCTCCACGTCGCGCGCCAGGCCATCGCAGTCGACGATGCATCCGCTGCCCGGCGCGCACTCGGTCGCCTCGTCGATGCAGTGGTATTCGCCGGCCGTCACCACCGACATGAGCTGATCGACGAGGATGAGCAGGACCTTGCCCATCTCCAGCTTTACCTGCCGCGGCCCGACGTCCAGGATCCAGGCGGAACCCCGCTTCGCCACCGTCGCGCTGAAGCCGGAAAGCCGGGGCCGGATCGAGGGCAGGGCCTCGCCCTTGCATTGCGCGGTCTCGTCGATGCCGGAGTCGCTGGTGACCACGTCGATGCGGGCGCATTCGGGCGGATCGTCCGGATCGCCGGCGATCTCGCCCTCGCAGAGCGGCAGCCAATAGAAGACGAGGCTGGTCCAGACCTCCGCCCCTTTCAGGTGCGCGACGTCCGCCCCGCGCGCGAGCCGCATCGCTCCTTCGCTGCGCAGGTTCCCCAGGATGGTGGCCAGATCGTCGGAGACGTGGATCAGCTGCTGGATCCATCCGGGCAGGTACTGCTGCAGCAGGCGGGCGACGAACGCGTTGACGATCGCCTGCAGCCAACCCGGCAGGCCGGGGATGGTGAGCTGACCGAGCAGCGTCTGGTCCATCAGCCTCAGCGCCTTGAAGGTCTCCTGCACGGTGAATGGGAGCGCGTCCCGGATTCGGTAATCGTGCCGCGTCAGCCAGATTCCGCTGACGTCGGGCACCGCCTCGTCCGGGACGCAGGAGCCTTCGCCGCAGGCGTCGGCTGGCTCGCAGTGCGTGCCGGCGGCGCAGCTCATGGGGCAGGCGTCGCGGCAGAGGAGCGCGGACGCATCGCAGCACTTTCCGCTCCCGCAGGCCGGCGCTTCCGGATCGCAACTCCCGTCCGCGGGCTCGCAGACGCCCCCGGCGCAGGCGAATCCGGGCGGGCAGGGATTGCGCGGATCGGCGCAGCCGGAGCCGCCGTCGTCCGCGCATCGGGGCGGGTCGCCGGTGCAGACCTGGCCCGGTGCGCACTGCGCGTTCGCGCTGCAGGATCCCGCGGCCTGGACCGTGACGTTGAAGAGCACCGGCGGACCGCCCGTGATCGACTGAGCGGTCACCTGCCACGGTCCCTCGGCCGCCGGCGTGGCGACGAGAAAGACCTGCGCCTTGCCGCCGGCGCCGGTCTGCGCCGTGGCCGCGCGGGAGACGCCGGCGCTCCAGCGGGCGTTCGCGACCGGAGGCAGGGTGAACGAGATCGTGTCGCCCGCGATGGGCGCGCCGGTATCCGAGTCCAGCTCGCGGACCTTGAGGCCGACGCTCGACGATACGCCGATGAGGGTGGTCGCGCTCGCCCCGTCCGCAGAGACGCGCGTGGCGGGAGTCGGGACGATGGCGAGCGTGCGGCGCAGCGCGACCACGCTCAACCTGAACGTCACCGGCCCGGCACGGAGGCCGGGAGCAGTCACCACCACGTGGAAGGGCCCTGCGGCCGGGCGCGCGCCGGCCAGGAAACGCGCCGCGGCGATGCCGGAACCGTCCGTGGCCACCTCCTCGGCCTCCAAGCTGCCTCCGGCGGGCTCTCCCTGCTGAAAGCCGAAATGAACAAGCGCATTTGCAATGGGGCCCTGGTCTTCGCCCGCGAGCAGGACCTCGAGATTCCGGCGCTCGCCGGGGTGCAGGGTCAAGTCCGGGTCCCCGACGAGCGCGAGCGTATACGGGCTTTGCCCTGCCTCAGCCGTCGGCCCCGCGGGGTCGCCGCACGCGGCGAGCGCACTGGAAATTGCCGCTGCGGTTGCGCGGAGGAACATGACGGCACCCGGGGAACGCGGTTGCCTGGAGATCGTGAACGAGCCGCCGTCGCCGGACCATCGGTCGGACGCCGGTCCCCTTCGCGCCGTTGTCGCGGGATGGTACAGAGGCGGAATGTCGCTGCGCGGCCAGGCGCTGCAGGAATTCGACCTGCCCGCGGCACCCCAGCGGATCGACGAGTTGCCGTCCAGCGCGCCGGAGACGGACGCGCTCCGCGTGCACGCTCCGGCCGGGCGCTTCTTGCTGCTCTGTGGCGCGCCCGCGCTCTCGCTCGCCTTCGAGGCCACGCTCTTCGACCTCCTCGCCGAATCGCGCTACCCGGCCCCGCGGCCGCGCCGCGCGCGTGGCGGGTCGCTGATCGCGCTCCTCGGCGGACAGCGCGCGGCGTCCTGTTACGCGTGGCCGCCGGGCGAAGAGCTGGCGCCCGCCGAGGCGACGGTTCCGCAGCTGATGGACGTCGGCAGGCTGCTTGCGCGCCTGCATCAGCTGGGCGAGACGCATCCGGCTTCGGTGGCGGATCCGTGCGATGCGCTCTCGCTGCTGGGGCGCGCGCCGGCCGGGGCCGAGCGCGACGCGCTGGACGCGGTCGCTCGCGCGGTGCTCCCGCAGCTTCCCTCCGGCGCCGGACACGGTGGCCTGACTCCGCAGCGCGCGCTCTTCATCGGCGAGCGGTGCAGCGCGGTGTTGCCGTCGGGGTTTGCCGGCTCGGGCGCGTTGGTGCTCGACCTGGCGGAGACCGCGGTGGGATGGGTGGCGGGGGCGCAGCGGCCGCCAGCGGCCCTGCGCGCGTTGACATCTGGTTACCAGGCCCTGCGCCGGCTCTTGCCGGAAGAGAAGGACGCCTTCTTTCTCGCGCTGCGCTACGCGGCCGTGCGCGAGGGCGCGCGCCGGCTTTCGACCGGCCGCTCCGGCGCGCTGGACGCGCTGCGCGCGGTCGAGGCCGTCGGCGAACCGGAAGCGCGGGCGGCAGCGGGCTAAGGCTCTCAGAGGCCGGAGGCGATCTTCCACTCGCCGTTCAGCCTGACGAACCTCATCCGCGCGTCGTCGCTCTCGCTCTTCCACTTCTCGCCGCTCGGCGTCGCCACGGCGAAGCGGAGCACCTGGAAGTAGTCGAGACGGGCTTCCTCTCCCTTCACCTCGACGTCTTTCACCGTCGCTTCCAGGCGCACGCCGGTGACCTTGGAGAGGTCGCCCTGCAGCCTCTGCGCGAGGCCCTGGTGATCGATGGGACCGATGCCGCGCGCCGGATCGCCCGGATCCGAGTAGTCCGGCGTCGTCAGCGCCACGATGGCGCCCGCGTCGCGCGCTTCCAGCGCTTGCTTGTAGCGGCCGAAGACGTCCAACACCGCGCGGTTCTGCGGCGTGTCCCGGATGTTCGTCCCAGGCAGCGTCGCGTGGGAAGAGCAGGCGGCAGCGACCAGGCAGGCGAGCGGGGCGATCGATCTCATGGCCCCAAGATGTAGTCACAAAATGCCGATCGGTGGTAGCGAGAATGCGAATGCAAGGTTGGATCGACGTCGGACCCGCCGATCTGATCGAAGGCGAGCTCCGCGGCCTCGAGGTGGGGGAGCGGCTGGTGCTGCTCGCGCGGTACCAGGGACGGATCACCGCCATGGACGACTCCTGCAACCATGCCGGATGCCTGCTCTCCGGCGGGTGGATGCACGAGAAGAAAGGCGCGGTGGTCTGCCCCTGCCACGAATACGCGTTCGAGCTCGGCACCGGACGCAACGTCACCTACCCTCGACTGTGCGACGATCAGGCCGCCTTCGAGGTGCGCATCGAGCGCGGACGGGTGATGATCTACATCCCGCCGGAGTGAGCCCATGGCGCACAAGGATCCGCACGACCATCCCCACCACCACGGGGAGGTGCCACGCCAGCACAAGGCGCGCGCGCCGGCGTTCGCGAAGGTCTACGTGATCACCTGCTCGGATTCGCGCACCGCCGCCACGGACGAAGGCGGGCGCATCATCAAGTCCATGCTCGCCGACCGGGGCCACGCGGTCGCCGGGTCCGCCATCGTCCCGGACGAGCCGTCGCGGATCGCGCAGGAGCTGCAGCGCGCCCGCGAAAGCGGCGCCCAGGTGGCGTTGATCACCGGAGGCACCGGCATCACCTCGCGCGACAGCACCTTCGAGGCGGTGAGCGCGGCGATCGCGCGGCCGCTGCCCGGATTCGGCGAGCTGTTCCGCATGCTCTCGTTCGAGGAGATCGGCAGCGCGGCCATGCTGTCCCGCGCGGTCGCGGGCGTCACGAAGGACGGGCTGGTCCTCTTCGCGATGCCCGGCAGCCCCGCCGCGGTTCGGCTCGCCTGCGAACGTCTGATCCTCCCCGAGCTGGGTCATCTGATCGAAGAGCTCGGCAGGTGAGGACCTGGCGCCGCGCAGAGCTGCTGCGCCCCGCGCTCGAGGCCCTCCTCGCCGGGACGGACGCGCCGGCGCGCATGCGCGGCGATCCGGTGGAGCTGCCGCATCGCTACCAGGATCCGCGGGACATCGAGGTGGCCAGCTTGCTCTGCGCCGCGCTGGCGTACGGCCGCGTGGATCTCTTCAAGCCGCGGCTGCGCGCGCTGCTCGACGCCCTGGGCCCTTCGCCGGGCGCCGTCGCCATGACCGCGCGTCCCGCCGAGCTGGTGGACCGCGCAAAGGGTTTCTCGTACCGCATGACGGACGCCCGCGACGTCGCCTGCCTTCTCCACGGGGCGGGAGCGATCCTGCGCGCGCACGGATCGCTCGGCTCCTGCTTCACTGCGCACTATCGCCGGCTGAGGAGCGTCCGCGCGGCGCTCGGCGCGTTCGTCGACGAGCTCTGCGCGCCGGACTTCACGCCGATCACCGGGCAGCGCGGGCCGACGCGCCGGCTCAAGCACCTGCTTCCGCACCCTGATCGCGGGAGCGCCTGCAAGCGCCTCAACCTGTTCCTCCGCTGGATGGTGCGGGGTCCTGACGGAGTGGATTTCGGCCTCTGGCGCGAGGTCCCGGCCGGCGAACTGGTGGTGCCGCTCGACACCCACGTCCACCGCATCGGCCGTTTCATCGGCCTGACCCGGCGCAAGGACCTTTCCTGGAAGACCGCCGAGGACGTCACCCGGCGGCTGCGCCAGCTCGACGCCGAAGACCCGGTCCGCTACGACTTCGCTCTCAGCCACCTCGGCATCAGCGGCACCTGCGCCTCCCGCAAAGACCTCCGCCGCTGCGCCGACTGCCCGCTGAAGCCGATCTGCCGGTTCTGGGTGTAGCCGCTTCAGCGACGGCCCGACCGCACGCCCGCCCGTGGCTCGCGGGAGAGCGAGCTGCGTGTGCACCTATGGCCGAGGATGAGCCAGATTACCCGAGCCATGAAAGCAAATTGAGTTGTGCGGGAGTTTGGCTTAAAGACCCGTCGTGCGGCCGTCGGTATTCATCCGTCTGCTCGTGAACGGCGAGGAGCACGCGCTCGCCGTGCCGGCGCAGCGTACCCTGCTCGAGGCCCTGCGGTACGACCTGGGGCTCACCGGGTCGAAGCAGGGTTGCGACAAGGGCGATTGCGGAGCCTGCACGGTCCTCGCGCGCGAGCGCGCCGGCGAAGGCCGCGGCGAAGCCATCCTCTCCTGCATCACCCTCGCGCAGGATGCGCAGGACCTCGCCATCACCACCATCGAGGGTCTCGCCGGTCCGCGGGGCCTCGACCCGGTGCAGCGCGCCTTCGCCGACTGCGGCGCGCTGCAGTGCGGGTTCTGCCAGCCCGGAATGATGCTCTCGGCGCGCGCGCTGCTCGACGACAATCCCAAGCCGACGCTGCCACAGATCCAGGAGGCCCTGAGCGGCAACCTCTGCCGCTGCACCGGGTACACGAAGATCTATGAAGCCGTGCAGGTCGCCGCCGGCCTGCGCGCTCCCGCCCAGCGCGCGCCCGTGCAGTCCGAGCGCGCCGCGCCGAGCGATTCGAAGGCGCAGACGGTCAAGGAGATCGTCCCGTGAGCATCGGCGCCCGCTTTCCCAAATCGGACGGCGGGGCGAAGGCCGACGGTTCCGGGCTCTACGCCGACGACATCGCGCTGCCTCGGATGCTGCACGCGAAGATCCTCCGGTCCCCGCACGCGCACGCGAGGATCCGCGGCATCGATCCGGGCGCCGCCGAGGCGCTGCCCGGCGTGGTGGCGACGCTGGTCGGCGCCGAGTTGCCGCTCAAGTACGGCGTCATCCCCTGGACGCAGGACGAGACGGCGCTCGCGGTGGAGAAAGTGCGCCACGTCGGCGATGCCGTGGCCTGCGTCGCCGCCATCGACGAGCGGACGGCGGACGAGGCGCTGCGGCTGGTGAAGGTGGACTACGAAGTGCTGCCGGCGGTGCTCACGCCCGAGGACGCGCTCGAGCATCCGGAGATCAAGGTCAACGAGAGGGCGAAGGTCGGGAACGTCACCAAGCACGTCCATCTGCAGTTCGGCGAGGTCGACGAGGCGGTGGCCGGGGCCGCGGCCGTCGTGCGCGAGACGTACCGGTACGCGGGGTCCACGCACGTGCCCATCGAGCCGCACTGCGCGGTCGCGCGCATCGACGCGGACGGCAACCTCACGGTCTGGAGCTCGACGCAGATCCCGCACTACGTGCACCGCGAGCTGTCGCGCGTGCTCGGGCTGCCGCAGAGCAAGGTGCGCGTGATCCAGCCGCTGCTCGGCGGCGCGTTCGGCGGCAAGAGCGATCCGTTCGCGCTCGAGTTCTGCGTGGCGAAGCTGGCGATGAAGACGGGCCGGCCGGTCAAGATCCTCTACACGCGCGAGGAGGTGTTCTACGCGCACCGCGGACGCCATCCGATGAAGATGGACGTGACGCTCGCGCTGGACGCGGACGGGCGCATCGCGGCCGTGGACAACAAGATCCTCATCGACGGCGGCGCCTATGCCTCGTTCGGGCTGGTGACCGCGTACTATGCCGGGCAGCTCCTCACCGGCCCGTACCGGTTCGGGACCTACCGCTTCGACAGCTACCGCATGTACACGAACAAGCCGCCCTGCGGACCCAAGCGCGGCCACGGCTCGGTGCAGCCGCGCTTCGCTTTCGAGGTGGCGCTGGACGAGGCGGCGGAAAAGCTCGGGCTGGATCCGGTCGAGGCGCGGCGGCGCAACTTCATCGGCGAGTTCGTGGAGACGGTGAACGGGCAGAAGATCACTTCCAACGGGTTCCTCAAGTGCCTGGAGCTGGTGGAAAAGGCGTCCGGCTGGAAGGAGCGCCACGGAAAGCTCGGTCCGGGGCGGGGCCTGGGCGTCGCTGGCTCGATGTACATCAGCGGCACCGCCTATCCGGTCTACCCGAACGAGATGCCGCAGAGCGGTGTGCTGGTGAAGCTCGACCGCTCGGGCCGGGTCGCCATCTACAGCGGCGCCTCCGACATCGGCCAGGGGGTGAACACGCTGCTCTGCCAGATCGCCGCCGAGGAGCTGCACTGCGATCCGTACGACGTCACGGTGGTGGCGGCGGACACGGATCTGACGCCGGTCGATCTCGGCGCGTACTCGAGCCGGGTGACGTACATGGTCGGCATCGCGGCGCGGGAGGCCTGCCAGAAGCTGGCGGAAAAGCTCCGCGCCGCCGGGGGCGCGACGTTCGCCGAGGCCTGCCAGCGGGCGGAAGCGGCCGAAGGCGCACCGCTGGCCGCGACAGGCGGGTACCGCACCGAGAAGCTCGGTGGCGATTACCGTGGGGGCACCATCGGGGCATCGCCCGCGTACTCCTTCACCGCGCACGTGGCCGAAGTCTCCGTGGACGAGGAGACCGGCATCTGGAAAGTGGAGCGGATCTGGGCGGCGCACGACTGCGGGAAGGCGCTGAACCCGACGCTGGTCGAGGGCCAGATCGAGGGCAGCGTCTACATGGGCGCGGCGGAAGCGCAGATGGAGGAGATGGTCTACGACGAGAAGGGCCTGCTCTTCGGCCCTTCCCTCCTCGACTATCGCATCCCGACTTCGCTCGATACTCCCGATCTGGACTCGTACATCGTCGAGAGCAACGACCCGGGCGGGCCGTATGGCGCCAAGGAGGCGGGAGAGGGCCCGCTGCACCCGGCGATTCCGGCGATCGCGAACGCGATCCACGACGCATGCGGCATCCGCATCCGCGAGCTGCCCTTCTACCCGCAGCGCGTGCTCAAGCTGCTGCGGGAGCGTGACGCCCGGCGAGAGGAGCGCGCGGCATCATGATGACGCTCCCCGATCTGACCGTCCTGCGCCCCGGCTCGGTCGCCGAAGCCGTGGAGGCGCTGCGCGCGAATCCGGGAGCGCGCGTGCTCGCAGGCGGAACCGACATCGTCCCGAATCTCAAGTACGGGATGTACGACACCCGGCATCTCGTCGCCTTGCGCGGGCTCTCCAGCGAGCTGCGGTACCTGCGCGAGCATCGATCGGGCGAGCTGCGCCTGGGAGCGATGTGCAGCATCGACGAGCTGGGCCGGAGCGAGCTGGTGAAGGCGCGCATTCCGGCGCTCGCGGATGCCTGCCGGCAGATCGCGGGGCCCCAGCTCCGACGGATGGGGACGTTGGGCGGCAACCTCTGTCTCGATACGCGCTGCGTGTACGTCAACCAGAGCCACTTCTGGCGCAGCGCCCTCGGCTACTGCCTGAAGAAGGACGGGACCGTCTGCCACGTGGTCGCGGGAGGGAAACGGTGCGTGGCCGCCGCTTCCAACGACACGGCCCCGGTGCTCCTCGCGCTGGACGCGAGCGTGAAGACCATCTCTCCCCGCGGCGAACGGACCATCCCGCTGCACGAGTTCTACGTCGCGGACGGGTTGCACAACACGGTGCTCGCGCCGGACGAGCTGCTGACGGAGGTGCGCATCCCTGCCGCCGCCGCGAGGCGCCGGCAGGCGTTCGCAAAGCTGCGGATGCGCGCCGCCATCGACTTTCCCACCCTGAACCTGGCGGTCGCCCTGGAGCTCGACGGCCATTCGGTGAAGTCCGTTTCGCTCGCCGTCAGCGCTCTGGCAGCGCGGCCAGCGTTGATCAAGGGCCTGCAGGATCTGCACGGCCACGCCGCAGACGCCATCTTCGCCGAGGAGCTGGGCCGCCGCGCGCACAAGCAGTGCAAGCCGCTGACGAACATCGGCATCGATCCGGGGTGGCGGCGGGACGTGCTGCCGGTGCTGGTGCGCCGGACGGTACTGCGCGCGATCGGGTAGGCCGCGGTCAGGCCCGGCCGCGACCCGCTTCAGGCAGCGTGCCGCCGCGCGAGGTCTGCGAGCGCGTCCTGCAGCTTGCGGACTTCGTCGCCGAGCGCGGCATGAGCGCGACGCGCTTCGCCCAGGTCACCGGACTTCGCGAGGTCCTCGAGATAGAGGGCCGCTCGTGCCGCGGGGTGGCCGCAGAGGCTTCCGGCCGACCCCTTCAAGGTGTGCGCTGCGCGTTCGAGCGCCGTCCGGTCGCCTGCGTCCAGTGCACTCGCCATCTCTGCCATGCGCTCGGGACCGTCCTGCAGGAACAGCGCCGTCAGCTCGCGGATGAGCGCGGAGTCGCCCCCGACCAGCGCCAGCAGGCTGGCCTCGTCGAGCACCATCTCGTTCGCCGCTGCTTCCACCGGCGGGGGGGACGGAGACTGGCCGACGGCCGCCTCGATCGCGGCGAACAGCGCCGCGGGGCGGATGGGCTTCGGCAAGTATCCGTCCATGCCCGCCCCAAGGCAGCGCTCCCGATCGCCCTTCATCGCGTGCGCCGTGACGCCGACGATGGGAACCCGCCCTCCGCGCCCGGTCTCGAGCCCGCGGATCGCCTTGGTCGCCTCCAGGCCGTCCATCTCCGGCATCTGCACGTCCATGAGGATGACGTCGAACCGCTCCGCCTGCGTCCGCGCCAGCGCCTCGCGACCATTGTGCGCCACCGTGACCTCATGTCCGGCCTTCTCGAGGATGGTCCGCGCGACGCGCTGGTTCACGGGGTTGTCCTCCGCGAGCAGGACGCGCAGCCGCCGGCCCTGGATCACATCCGGGACGTCGTTCGCGGAAATCTCCTGGGAAGAGCCGAGGACCGTCATGATCGCGTCGAGCAGCTCGGACTGCTTGATCGGCTTGACGAGCGTGAGCTGGATGCCCGCCTTCCTGGCGCGCGCCGCCTGCCCGACGCCACCGCTGGAGGAGAGCATGAGAATGGCGCCTCCCCGCAAGCCGGAATGCCCGCGCAGCCGGTCGGCGAGCTCGAATCCGTCCATGATCGGCATCTGCGCGTCGAGCAGCGCGAGGCGGAACGGCCGCTGCCCCTGCGCGGCCGTCTCCAGCTGCGCGAGCGCTTGCGCGGCGTCGATGCAGACGGTCGGTTTCATCCCCCAGCTTCGCAGCGTTTCCTGAAGGACGACGCGGTTGGTGGCGTTGTCGTCGACCACCAGCACGGGCAGGTCGTCGATCGAGGGCGGCATCTTTCCCGGACGCTGCGCGGGATCCTCGGTCTGCAGGCGGAAGGGCAGGTCGAAGGTGAAACAGCTCCCCTTCCCGGGCTCGCTGGTGAGGCGCATCGTGCCGCCCATCATGGAGACCATGCGAGAGGAGATGGCCAGACCGAGCCCGGTGCCGCCGTACTTGCGCGTGGTGGAAGCGTCGGCCTGCGTGAAGGCTTCGAAGATCGCCTGGTGCTTCTCGGGAGGAATTCCGATCCCGGTATCCGTCACCGAAAAGCCGAGCCCCACCGTCTCGCCCTGCCGCCAGCGCCGGTCGACGCCCACGACGATCTCCCCGCTCGCGGTGAACTTGATCGCGTTGCCGACGAGGTTGACCAGGATCTGGCCCAGGCGCGCAAAATCGGCAAGCAAGGCATCGGGCACGTCGGGAGCCACGCGCAACACGAGCTCGAGATCCTTCTCCCCGGCGCGCACCCCGAGAGGCTTGAGCACGTCGCCGAGCATGTCGCGCAGCGCGAAGGGAGCGGGATCGAGCTCCAGCTTGCCCGCCTCGATCTTGGAGAAGTCGAGGATGTCGTTGATGACGCGCAGCAGCGTCTCGGCGGACGAAAGCACCATCCGGACGTACTCGCGCTGCTCGCGCGCCAGCTCGGTGTCGAGAAGCAGCTCCGCCATGCCGATGATGCCGTTCATCGGCGTGCGGATCTCGTGGCTCATGTTGGCCAGGAACTGGCTCTTGGCCGTATTCGCTTCCTCCGCGGCGGAGCGGGCGGCGAGCGTGTCGCGCAGGGAGCTTGCCATCTGGTTGAAGCTCTCGGCCAGCTCGCGCAGCTCGTCCTTGCCGGAGTCCTCCACGCGCGCCTGCAGGTCGCCGCCGCCGACGCGGAGGAATCCATCGCGCAGGGCGAGCACCCGCGTGGAGAGGCGGCGGGCGAACGCGACGGAGAGGAAGCCGGCCAGGATCGCGAAGACCGCGATGACGGCGATGCTGGCGAGCATCGTCCTGTGCTGCAGTTGCCGGGCCTTGGCGAAGGCGTCTTCCATGCTCTGCTGAGCGAGGACGCGGTTCTCCTCGAGCATCCGCCGCGTGGCGTTGTAGCGCGACGCCATCCGCTGGAGCTCCGTGGTCAGGTCCGTCCGCGGACGCTTGTGGATCATGCTTTGCGTAGTGGCCCTTGCCAGCGCGAAGTATTCCTTGAAGGCGGCGGCGATGGCGTCCGCCCGCTCGTGCTCGAGGACCTCGTCCCTTCGCGCGTCCCGGACCATGTCGACGAATCGGTCGCGCTCGGCATCCGCCCCGTCCAGCAGGGAGACGTCCTCGGTAGCGACGGCGTCCCGCAGCGTCAACTGGATGCCGCCGAGGATTTCCTGCAGGTCACGGCTGAGGCCGCGCGCGGGCGAGAACCGCGTCTCGATGCGCAGAAGCAGCGCGTGGTTGCGGGTGCCGAACGAGTACGTCAGTCCGAGCAGGACGAGGAGCGCGAGGATGCAGACCGAGGGGAGCAAGAGGATCTGCTGCCGGAAATTGAGGCCGGGCCTCACGGGTGGACCGCCACGACCTTGACTCCGGCCATCGAGACGGCGGCCGAGACGTACCCGATGGCGTTGGGGTTGTTGCGCACGTACGCGATCACTTCGGCGTCGCTGGTCTTCTCCGGTGGAGGGATGTCGCGTCCGGAGAAGATGCGCAGCTGCCAGAACGCGCGCACCGCGGCCGCGCTCTTGCGGTGGACGTTGCGGGTGAAGATCTCGCGCACCGGGGTGCTCTCGCGCTGATCGACCGGCTCCACCAGGCCGCCGTCGTTCCACCGGGAGCTCTTCTTCAGGAAGAAGTCCGACAGCTCGTCGTAGGAAAGCGAGGAGATGGAGTTGGCCTCGTTGACCACGACGTAGAACGGCGCCGCGTTCGTCGCGCCGGCGAGCAGGAGCGTAGCGATGAGCTGCAGACCGATCATCAGAAGCTGAACTGCATTCCGAGAATGGAGGCGAGCGTGCGTCGCTTGAGCGTGCCGTTGAGAATTGCGTCATCGATCAGGATGGGCTGCGCAAAACGGTTGCCGTCGACCGCATGGAACGAAAGCTTTGCAACCAGGTTCGGATCGAACCAGTAGTTGAAGGTGGCGGCGATCTCGCGGTGCTCGAACAGCGGAGAATCGACCGGCTTCTGGAGGAAGATGAGCCGGTAGATTTCGGCACGCCCGCCGACCTGGAAGTGCGGGGTCAGAAAGTATGCCGCCTCGAGGTAAGCGGTGTGCGCTCGGTGGTAGTTCGCCTCGTATGCAAAAAAATACTCCGCGCGCGCGCTGAACCTCTCACCGGTGTACTGGAGGGAAGGGCCGACGACCAGACGCTCGGGCTCGGTCTGCCGGATCGGGCTGCCGTATCCGGAAAGGCGCGCCTCGAGTCCCTCCACCGGAGTCGCGATGACCAGACGCGTGCCAACGATGTACTTCGTCTTCTCTGTCTCGATCGGAAGCGTTCCGCCGGGCCTCAGGGCAGCCGGATCGACGACCTTGTCAAGCACGTCCTGGACGCGCAGTTCGAGCGCCCCGCCGTATAGATCGTAGCTCATTTCCCACCCGCCGGCAGAGGGTAGCGTGCCGCCTATGCTGGCTCCCTGGACACCGGATCCGCTGACGTCGGTCAAGCCGTAGGCGCCGGACGGGAACAGGAAGAACGGGCGCAGAGTGCCGATGTTTGCCACCTCGCCGAAGATGCCGAAGGGATGCTTGATCACCCCGATCCGCAGCCGGATTGGGTCGGAGAAGCGCCATTCTCCGAAGGCCCAATCGAGGAACAGGCCACCATCCTCTGCAGCAAATCGCAGCTGGGCCGCAACGACCGCGCGATCGGAGAGACGGTCCGTGAGTGCGAGTCCGAACTCTCCAGAATCGAAGTGGCCGCTGTGCTGAGCGATGTGGAAGTCGTTGTTGTCACTCGCGCCGTAAGCCCAGGAGGCGAAGCCGTTGAGCGAGAGCTTCCCTTCTTCGATCTCGATCGCCGAGGCTTGCAGCGAGCCGAGCGCCACCAGCGTCAGTGCCCACCCGGCCGTCGATTTCGCCATGGTCGATGTTCATTCCAGCAGCCTCTACGACCATTGGCCAAAAAAAGACTGCGGATTGGCAAAGCCCGCAATTCCGAGTGTGGGAGCTCAGCGCACCGCGCGCAGCGGCGGCGAGCCGCGGCCTTGTCCCGCGATCGAAGGATCGCGCAGATACGTCTCCGTCAGCCGCTTCTTCGGCAGGAGCCGGAGCGGAGCCGTAAGCACCGTGGTTCCGTAGGCCTCGGCAATAGCGAGCCCCTTCTCGAGCGCGCCCAGCTCCCCCAAGGGCTTCGTGAGAACGCCCATCCGCAGCAGCCGTTTTTCCGCGCAATCTACGGAGAACCGGAGGAACGCGGGGAGCTGCGAGAGCACCTCGTGCCGCGGCAGGCGCGAGCGCATGAAGGCGCCCAGCCGGCGGACCGCCCACATCGAGACCAGGGAGAGCCCGAGCAGGCGTCGCCGCAGGGCCGGTCGCTCGCGGATGGCCTGCATCGTTCGCTGCTCGCCGAACTCCACGTGCCGTTCTTCCTGCTTCACCGCGCGGCCGAGGATCGCGCGGATCTCCTCGTGCGCGATGGTGTCGATCACCCCGTAGAGCGCCATCAGCACGAACCCTTCGCCGAGGGCCATCTCCAGGCAGACGTGCTCCTCGAAGGTGGCGGGCATCATCCCCGTGCTGAGGAAGCGGACCAGGCGGTGCGCCGGGGCCGGCTCCTCGCCCAGGAGCTCCAGGATGCGGATGAAATTCTCCACGTGCTGGAACTCCTCGACGGCCTGGCGCGAGAAGAACCGGGCGGCCTCCAGATCCGGCGCCTGGTACAGCCAGTGGCCGCACTGGATGCCCGTCACCTCGCCGTAGAGGAACTGGTTCATCACCCACGCGAGCAGCTTGCGGTCGCGCTCCGGCTCGAGGCGGGCGCCGGTGAAGTCGAACGTCATCTCCTCGCGCGAGAGCAGCATGTGGGGAAAGTTAGCACGGCGCGTCGCGGCCGACCCGTGTGTGCACTTGCCAACTCCTGCCGAGGGGGTACCATCCCATACGATGCGCAGGCTGCACGAGGAAATCCGCGAGATCCGGGTGCCTTCCGAGGTCCTCGCCCGCTGGGCGCTCGAGACCCCGGTCGCGGCCCAGGAGGCGACCGGCGCAGCGCTCGCGTTCCTCGTTCACGCGGAGCACGCCGCGACGACGCTCTTGCCCGTCCCGACCTTGCTGCGAAGCGAGCAAGCGATCCTCGATCCGGACGGCTTCTTGCGCCAGCCGCGCGGCGCGGTGGAGCACTTCCGGCTGCGCGCAGATCGCGCGATCGCCTGGATGGACCTCTTCATCTTCTTCCGCGAGCGGTTCCCTGCGCCGGCCCAGCGGCAGCCGCCGGAGGCGCTCTACAACATCGCTCAGCTCTTCGGCAGCCATGGAGACGACCTGGAAGCGGCCGCCGATCTGCTCGTCCGCGAGTGCGCGATGGCCGAGGTCGAGGAGGTGCTGACGCGCACGTTGACCTACCCGCCGCTGCAGGCCCTGATGCAGAGCCTGCGCGAGCACGACGCGCAGCGCAGCGCCGAAGCGCGCCGGCTCGCGGCCTCGATCCTGGGCGATCTGTCCGGCGCGAGCCTGTGGAAGGTCCGGACGCGCCTGGTCACGACTGCGACCCGTGCCCTGCTCGCGTCAAAGCCGCTGCTCGACGAGCTGGAGCGGGGTGGCTTGAAGATCGATCGGACGCGCGCCGCTCGCGGATTCGCCCGCAGGATGGAGGAGGCGTTGTCCGAGCTGCCTGGGGCGCCAGTCTTGCAATCCATCCTGCGGCAGCTGGGCGGCTCCGTCGACGGCGACGCCTCGCGTCAATCACCCTGAAGCGCTTGGCTCAACGTCCGAGAGCAGCGTAGATGTGGCCGCGCGGGGGCCCGAACTTCCACATGCTCGCTACGCCCGCGGCCATCAGGCAGAGCAGCCCGGCGACGAGCAGCCAGATCGTCTGGCGCGGAGGCAACAGCCGGCGCATATCACGGCATCGTAACTCCGACTCCAGTCGAAGTCACATCCCCAGCGAAATAGCGGTTCGAGGCTGTCGTACAGGCGGCAACCGCGGAGGTCCCTGTTGATCGTGTCCAGCGATGCCGAATTGCCGCAGCCGGCCAGCGCCGCGCCGCCTGCGCTGGTGGCGCTGATCGCTCCGGACGCGGGAATGGATCGGCAGGCGAAGGTCGGCAAAGCGGGCCTTGCGTTCCTCATCGCCTTCGCCTGCGCACTCTTTGCGGCCTTCGCGCAATCGGCTCGCATCGACGCGCGCTCCGCCACGCTGCAGAAGCTCGAGACGGCCGGCCAGCTCTCGTCGATGAGCGACCGGGCGATCGAGGACGAGACGCGAAACGCGGAGCGCCTGTACCAGGTGATGCGGGTGGCGTGGGGCGCCGTGGAGGCGCCGGCGTTCCTGCTCGCGGGCGCGCTCGCGGTGGTGGTCCTGGTCTGGTTCCTGCGCGGGCGCGTCAAGGGACGCGGGGTGTTCCCCGTCGCCGCGGCCGTTCTCCTGCCCGGCGCGATCGCCAACCTGCTCGACGGGATCACTGCCCTGCGCCAGACGTCGCTCCCCGCCGGCCCCGTCACCCTCTCGCCGCGCAACCTGAGCGCGATCTTCGCCGCGTTCGGGAATCCGGTCTCGGGAGCCGCGTTGAAGCTCTGCAACGCGGTCGATTTTTTCTCGCTCTGGGCGGCGGTGCTCATGGCGTTCGGCATCGCGTCGGTCGGGGAGGTGCCCGTACGTCGCGCGCTGATCGGGACCCTGTCCGCCTGGTTGTGCCTGCGGCTGGTCGTCAGCGTGGCGATGGGAGGAGGAGCGTAGTGTTTCGGATCCTGGTTCTCGCAGGCATGGTGTCCGGGGCGGCGGTTGCGCAGCCGCAGCCGCTCACGCTCGACGCCGCCGTGAATCTCGCGCTGCAGCGGAACTCCGACTTGCAGCGGCAGCTCTTGCTCTCGCTGTCCTCCGAGCAGGATCGGGTGATCGCGCGCTCGGCCATCTTGCCGCAGCTCACCTTCAACGCCAGTGCCGCCGAGCAGCGGACCAACGGCCCCCAGGTGGTGCAGGGAGTGCTGGTGCCGGGGACGTTCCAGACTGAGCGGCGCACGACGTATGAGCCCGTCTACGCCTCCCGGCTGCAGCTGAGCCAGCTCGTCTTCGACGGCGGAAAGTGGTGGAACAACCTCTCCGCGGCCGATCTGGGGGAGCAGGCGAGCCGCGACCAGGTGGACGAGCAGCGGCTGCAGATTACCTACCTCGTCGAGCAGCGCTTCTACGAGCTGGTGCGGGCGCAGCGGCAGCTCGCGGTGCTCGGGGAGGCGGCCACGCGCAGCCGCGACCAGGCCAACTACACACAGCGGCTGTTCGAGGGCGGCCGCGCTACGCAGGCGGACGTCTATGCCGCCCGCGCGAACCGCGACAACGATGAAGTGCAGCGGCTCGGGCAGGAGCGGGTCGTCGAGCTGGCCCGCTCCGACCTCTCCACGGCGATCGGGCTCGATCCCGGCTCGCCGCTCGCCGTGGTGGAGCCCCAGAACATGATGAGCCCGCCGGCCCAGCCGCCGCCGGCGCCGGACGCGATCGCGCGGGCGCTGGACAATCGCCCCAGCCTGAAAGCGTTCGCCTTGACCACCGAACAGAACCGCAAGCTCGCTTCCGCCGCGAAGGGCGATTACTGGCCTTCGGTCTCCCTCTTCGGGCAGTGGAGCCGCTCGACCACCGAGACGAAGCCGTTCTTCGAGGCCCCGGGCCGCAACAGCCTGGCTTCGGCGGGCGTGAGCTTGAGCTGGAACGTCTTCAACGGGCTGAGCACGATGGCGAACGTGCGCAAGGCGGAGATCCAGGTGGCCCTGGCGGAGAACGATCTCGTGAACGGACGGCGGTCGGTCGCCAGCGACGTGGAAAAGGCGATCGCCCAGCTCTCCACCGCCCGCGCGCAGGCGCGGGTGGCGCAAGAGGCGGAGCAGACGGCCAGGGAAAGTTTGCGGCTGGCGCGCACGCGTCAGGAAGTCGGCGTCGGTACGCAGCTCGAGGTGCGCGATGCGGAGCTGAAGCTCACCCAGGCGCAGCTCAGTGTGGTGGGTTCCCTGGTGGACGGCCGCGAGGCTGAGTCGGCCCTCCGCAGGGCGCAGGGCGGATAGGGACATGACGCAAGGACGCTGGATCCTCGCCGGAGGGGTGGTCGCGCTGGTGGCGTTCGCCACCGTGATGGGGCTCCGTCCGAAAGCGCCGCCTCCGGTGGAGGTCACCACCTCGGTGGCGAAGAAAGGCACGGTCACCCGCGTGGTGACGGCGGCCGGCCACCTGCAGGCCCGGGAGACGGTGAAAGTGAGCAGCAACGTCACCGGCGATCTGCTGTCGCTGAGCGTGAAGGAAGGCGATCGCGTCCAGCGCGGCCAGGTGCTGGGACAGATCGACAAGCGCTTCTACGAGACGCAGGTGACGCAGTACCGCGGCGCCGTCGCTTCCGCCCGGGCGCAGATCGCGCAGATCGAGGTGACGATCGACCAGGACAAGCGCGACCTGGCCCGCGTCCAGCGGCTGGTGGACGAGAGGCTGGCCAGCGCCGCCGATCTGGAGAAGTCGACCACGCAGCTGAAGATGGACGAAAGCCGTCTCGCCTCGCAGCGCGAGCTGGTGTCGCAGAACGTCGGCCAGCTGGAGACCGCCCTCTACAACCTCTCGCGGGCGACGCTGACCGCGCCGATCGACGGGACCATCCTCGAGCTGAGCCACAAGGTCGGCGAGCGCATCCGCGGATCGGACTTCTCCGAGGACGTGGTGATGCTGATGGGCGGGCTCACC